>Ga0160457_1000938_pt1 | contig 9878 bp, 8 predicted proteins | sample HID1972M_E6MG_FD_108242 | JGI IMG/M metagenome (GOLD analysis project Ga0160457, IMG submission 108242) | Enriched pill bug-associated microbial communities from UW Madison campus, WI, USA - HID1972M_E6 MG | ecosystem: Host-associated > Arthropoda: Insects > Digestive system > Unclassified ... | reverse complement strand
TTAAGGTTACGAGGCTTGCATAAAATTCTCTGATTTTTTGTAAGATGTAATCTTATGCAGGTTTCATAGATGATAAAATTTAGTTGGTTCGGTATTAGTTTCTTCTTATGAAGGGCACTTACGACAATAAAAAAGATTCGGTTTTTAACTTTTCAATAAAAATTCTTGGGTACCTTGTTTTTTTAATAAATTCACCAGTATAAAAAATATGCCTGTGCTCAATGTGATTATAGTTGATGATGAAGAGTTTGCACGTTCCTCTTTATATTTTCTTTTACAGGAAAATTGCGAGAACGTGCATATCTGCGGAATTGCAAAATCAGTCGCAGAAGCCCGTAATCTGCTCCTGCAATATGATGTAGATCTTATTTTTTTAGATATCGCTATGCCTGGTAAAAACGGGTTTGAATTGATTCCGGATGCACGTTTAAGCAATTCACAGGTCGTATTTACCACAGCTTATGATCAGTATGCATTAAAAGCCATCAAAGCCAGCGCATTAGATTATTTATTAAAACCCATAGCTATAGAGGAACTGAAAGACACTGTAAAAAAAGCGACCGGTCCGGGTGTCTTCAGCCACCTTATACCGGACAGGAACGAGCGGATGAAAAATTTAGCCTCCCAGCTCTCTGATGGGGCCGGAATCCGTAAATTAAGTTTACCAAACAGCCAGGGTTATACATTGGTCAGCATAGACGAGATTATACATATTGAAGCAGACAGTAATTATTCTGTGTTCTATCTGGATAGCGGGGAAACGATTACAGTATCAAAAGTCCTGAAAGAATATGAAGAGATCCTACCGGAAAACCAATTTGTAAGAATTCATAAATCCAGCATTGTAAACCTAAACTATCTGAAAGAGTTTAATTCAAAAAACGGACTGGAGGTTTTACTGAAAAATGGAGAAAAAATTGCTGTTTCACGCAGGCGTGCCAGTGATTTTGTGGAAAAAGTTAAATTATACACCGGTTATAATAGTGATAAATAACTAAATAATTTGAGGAACAGATCAGCTCCCTTATTCTTTTTTATATTCTTTTTTTGCAACTATTGTTGCGGACAGACCGCATTTACCAAACATTTTACGATCAGGGATGGTCTGCCAAGCAATAATTGCTTTTATACCATTCAAGATGTAAACGGATATATTTGGATAGCTTCGGATGCGGGTGTGAGCCGTTTTGACGGAAGAACATTCGAAAATTTCTCCATCGATGACGGTTTGCCTGATAATCAGATTATCCGCCTTAAGCAGGATAAGTCCGGAAGGATATGGTTTTCTGCATTAAACGGCCAGCTTAGCTTCTTTTACAACGGTAAAATATACAATGACAGCAACACAGCGTTCCTGAAACTTTTAAAATTCAGCGGTGTGGTGGTTTCTTTTTTTGAAGATAGTAAAGGCAACATGTGGTTTGGGACAAACAGGAATATGCTTGCCAGGTGGGACGGTAAAACATTGACGAAATATACATCGGCTAACCATTCGGACCAATATATCAACACTTTTATTTACGAAGATCAATCAGGTAAAATACGCGCATACAATTCACAAAATTTAAGCGTCTTTAAGGATTCCGGATTTATCCGTACAATACCTGGTGCAGCCTCTGTTTCTTTTAAAACTGCTGCCGCTATGCCGGACAAAACAATGGCATTCCTGAATAAAAACGGGTTGAATTTCAGCAACGGTGATCAGCACCGGTTAACCCTGCGCCTTCCCGGAAAACTAATGGACGACAATCCAGGATATTTTTATGTAGAAAATGAGCATGAGGTCTGGCTGGCCACCGGTTCCGGCGCGTACCATATTGAAGGAGAGAAGAAAGTAACAAATTACCTGCAGCACATCCCGACAAACCAGGTAATGAAAGATAACCATAACAACATGTGGTTCACCACAGCTGAAGGGATTTTCCTGCTATATAAAAAGGAAAACAGAATTTATATAACAGATACCGGCAGAGGATTGAGCAGTAACAGAATAAAAAGCCTGGTAAAAGACCGTAATAACCGGATGTGGCTGGGCATGGACCATGGTGTAATCAATATCCTGAATAAATCCGGTACCGTAGCCACAAAAATTGATTTGCCCGATAAAAGTAAATTTCAGGTTATTAAGCAATTAAGTCTTTATCCTGAACTCAATACGGTATTTTTCGCCTCCGATAACGGGCTGGGCTTCGTCAAAAATGCGGGAGAAAAAGATCAGCAGATCAATTATTTGCGAGACGTCAGCCATTCAGATTTTGTGTTGAAAAGTTTCAGTATCAGCAAAAACAACCAGCTGGCAATTGCCCTGTCATCTGGTGTTTTAATTTTAAACAACCCACTGCAGCAGCTTTTATTTAATGCTCCGGATTTTAAAGAAGGAAAGAATTTTTTCAGTAACAGGGCTTACCGTGTATACTATGACCAGCTGCAGCAATTATGGTTTTCCAATACCAATGGCCTCGTAACTTTGTCGGACGGCAGGTTAGACAGACATTATGAGCAGTCTTCCTTATTGACGAAGAGGATAAACGATATTATACAGACCGCCGATGGCACGATTATACTGGCCACAGATGGTTATGGCCTGCTCTTCTTTAAGAACGAAAAATTGTTTAAACAGCTGACCGAGAAGGACGGTCTGGCAAATAATATCTGTAAAAAGATCTTTATAAAGGATGATCATCTATGGGTAGTGACCAGTAATGGAATAAACAGAATTTACAGTACAGGTACCGGTGTAGAATCTTTTGAACATACTAACCCCTTACTTGCCGGGGATGTGAACGAACTGTACGTTGACTCAGACACAGCTTACTTTGCGACAAACCATGGCCTGGTTTATTTCGCTATCCCATTATACGACAGCGAAAAAAATCCGCCGGAAGTCCTGATTTCATCCATCATCAGTAACAGGCAGCCACTCAACCCCAATTCAGTAAATATTACGTTATCTCCTGAACATAATAACATCATGTTCTATTTTAGTGCTATTGATTTTAAAAGCAAAAATATTTTATACAGGTACAGGTTAAAAGCAGGTTCGAACTGGACGGAAACAAGAAGCAGGAGACTGGAATTTTCTTCCCTGGAACCGGGGAAATATATATTCGAACTATCCGCAAAGACCAATGACAGCCAGTGGAGCAAACCGCTCAGAATTAGCTTTACACTGATGGAACATTTCTGGCAATCAACTTACTTTATCCTGTTCTTACTTTTAATTGCCAGTTTCACTTTTTACAAAATTGCAGTCATCGTAACCAGGCAGCAAAAGAATAAAGAGCAGAAGCAGTTACTGAACAAAAATAAAATCCTGATGCTGGAGCAAAGGGCCCTGCAGGCAATGATGAACCCACATTTTGTGTTTAACGTAATGAATTCCATCCAGCATTATATCAATACCCAGGATACTTCATCCGCGAATAAGATACTGACAGGTTTTGCCCGGTTAATCAGAAAAAACCTGGATATCTGTACGCGGAGTTTTATTACGCTTGAGGAAGAAATAGATTATCTTACCCTTTATTTAGACCTTGAAAAAAAGAGATTCGGGGACAGGTTTAGCTATATCATCAACATTGACGCACATATAGACCAGGATGAAAGAACGGTTCCTTCCATGCTTTTACAGCCTTATGTAGAAAATGCCATATGGCATGGACTGATGCCGAAAGAAGAAGGAGGGGAAATTGTGATCAGGATTACTGAAGACGCCAGTCATTCCCTGCTGATTAAAATCATAGATAATGGAATAGGTATAAACACTTCACAACGCACTAAAAAGGCTGGGCATGAAAGTAAAGGCATGAGTTTAATACAGGAAAGAATAAACCTTTTGAACCAAATCGGGGTAAATCCTATACAGATTTACATCTCGCAGAACGGAGATTCGGGAACAACTGTAGCTATTCTAATCCCTGGCCGTTAGTTTTTACCGTTTACTCAGTGATATATACCATTTACTAAGTAAAATAAAAAAAAATAGAAATTATTATTAAACTTGTTATAGATATTAAGACAAACTTTAGTTTGTAAAAAAACGTTCTTATAGAATTGAACAAAGATATTATTTTGTAACCTAACCTAAAACAATATCTCAATTCAGGTTTCATTTGTGTGTTAAAAGTGGTAAAGCTCAAACTTTACCACTTTTTTTTTGTGAAAACTTTTGATCTGAGCTTGAACGGCTTGAGTTTAGGTGCGGAATTTTCAAAATAGTTCTTTTTTTAAAAAGCTTTTTATATTAATTTTGAATGCATAAAAAAATCTCAAAAAACAGCTTTAGTACTATTTTAGAAAGATTTTCTGTACTTTTAACCTATCAACAAACTTCTGGCAATTTTATTTTAGAGAAATGACAAATCCAAAAAAATCCGTTAAGAAAGGTCCTTTAGATAATCAGCCACAGGGCAAGGAAATGACTGATGAAAACTCTTTTGATCTGATTGAAAAAAAGAAAATATTTGACGATGAAGATGATGACTTTGATCTGCCGTTAGATGATTTAGATACATTTGATGACTTTGGCGACGACGACGATGACAACTACTAAACAAGCTTAACCCCATACAAAGCATCTTAAACAAGATGCTTTTTCTTTAAGTCCGTACTTGAAAACCATCATGAGCTTCATCATCGGAACGCAGGGCTTGCAGGCCCGGGCAATAATATACGCTCACCGCTAAACCACCAAAGCGGTTGAAGACAATTAAAAAACAATAGGAACTACTGAAAACATAATTATAGATAGATGAAAATAATCCCCGTTTCTGATCACCATACAAGAAAAGAGTTCCTAAAAGTTCCGCATTTTATTTATAAAGATGATAAAAACTGGATTTGCCCTTTGGATCAGGACGTTGAAAAGACATTTGACGCAAAAAAAAATCCATTTTTCAAACATGGTCAGTGTACAAGATGGATTTTGGAAGATGATAATGGAAGAATTACCGGCAGGGTAGCAGCCTTCATCAACGATAAAAAAGCTTACCAGTACGATCAGCCTACGGGCGGGATAGGCTTTTTTGAATGCACGGACAATTATGAGGCCGCATCTGCCTTATTTGATACCGCACGCGAATGGCTGAAGACACATGGGATGAAAGCCATGGACGGGCCCATCAATTTTGGAGAAAATGATACCTTCTGGGGTTTGCTGGTAGAAGGCTTTAGTGCTCCCTCCTATGGAATGAATTATAATCCGCCTTATTACCAGGCATTATTTGAAAAGTACGGCTTTACAACTGCTTACCAGCAGATCACCAACCATCTGGCTGTCAGAAACCCTTTTCCCGAGCGGTTTACAAAAATCGCCAATTGGGTAGCCAGTAAACCCGGTTATACATTTGAACATTTTTCTAAGAAAAATTCTGATAAATATGTAGCCGACCTGATGGAAATCTACAATGACGGATGGAAAGATTTCGAAAACTTTGTGCCTATAAAAAAAGAGACCCTCGAAGAGAGTTTCAGACAAATGGAAACCATAATGGATGAAAAGCTGATCTGGTTTGCCTACATCAACGGGGAACCGGCTTCTTTTGTTGTCATTATTCCGGATGCCAATCAGATGATTAAAGATTTTAACGGAAAACTGGGCATTATAGAAAAATTAAAATTTGTTTACCGCAGGTGGAAAGGCGTTAACCGGATGCGTGCGATTGTAATGGGAACTAAAATGGCCTATCAAAAACACGGACTCGAATCGGCATTATTTATTAAGCTTAAAGAATATGTTTTACCGCTGGACCAATATGATGAACTGGAATTATCATGGGTCGGCGATTTCAATGACAAAATGCTCTCTATTCATCAAGCGACAGGCGCCACTTTTGGGAAGCGGCACCTGACGATGCGTAAATCATTCTCCTAAAGAGAATTTATTTTTCCCTGATCTCTTCGTATAGGTCAATGACCTTTTTTTGAAGTTTAATAATCTCCTCTTCTCTTTGAGAAAGTTTTATTTTAAGATTATTGATCTCTTCGAAATTTACTGATTGAGGATTTTCCCCTTCTTTTGAGATAATATCCATCGTTGAGACCTCAAAAAGGTTAGCAATTTGGGCGAGTCTTGAAATGTTAATATCTGTAATACCCGTTTCAATTTTAGAAAAGGCAGGAATTGAGATGTTTAGTCTTTTGGCTACTTCGCCTTGGCTCCATCCGTTTTTCTGGCGAAGCTGTCTGATGTTTTTACCGATAATGTTCATTTTATGTAAATTTAGGTGTGTTTGTGTTTTCTAAGTATTCAACTCACGTGCCAGTTTTGCAAGGTCAAGGCCTCCGAAGTTACCTGAGCTCATCATAAGCAAGTTAGTGTTTGTAAAATCCAGCTTTTTCAAATAACCCTCCAACGCAGCGGCATCATTAAAAAAGATCAATTCCGGGCTGTTAAATGCTGTTTGTACATCCGTTTTCCTGAAAGGATCAATCTTTTTATGCCGAAATGTTTTTTCATCTATATATACGAGAGAAACATCTGCACGGATCATGGAATCAGCATATTGCAGTAAAAAATTTTTATTTAAACTACTAAAAGTATGCAACTCCACGCAAGCCACCAATTTTCTTTCCTCAAACTGAGACTTTACCGCCTCAATCGTTGCCTTCAGTTTTGACGGAGAATGTGCGAAATCTTTATAAATATTTGTATTATTTTCGGAATTTAATAACTCAAGCCTTCTGGATGCACCTTTAAAAGAAATAATTGCGTTGTTAAAAGCATCTTCTTCTATGCCGAGTTCCAGACAAACCAATTTCGCAGCACTTAAATTTAACAGGTTATGGTCGCCAAAAATTTTCAGCGGCAGTTCTTGCGGCATCAGATAAGTGATGCCCTGCTTAATTGTATAAGCCGGTAACCGGTAACCAGTTTTTTCAATGACGGCCTTATTTCCTTTAACGAGTTTATTTAAATCATCATCTGTTTCACAGTAGATTAATTTCCCGCCGGACTGTATAGTATCAATAAATAAATCAAACTGACGGATATATTCGGCATACGTCGGGAATACATTAACATGGTCCCAGGCCACACCGCTGATCACACCTATATTTGCCTTATATATATGAAATTTCGGCCTCCGGTCTATCGGAGATGCGAGATATTCGTCACCTTCAATAATAATAACCGGCGCAAGAGCAGTGAGCTTTACCATCGTATCAAAGCCTTCCAGCTGAGCCCCTACCAGATAATCGAAGTCTTTACCGTAATAATTCAACACATGAAGGATCATGGAGGTAATCGTTGTTTTACCATGACTTCCGCCGATAACTACGCGCAATTTATCTTTTGTCTGTTCATAAATATATTCAGGATAGGAATAGATCTTCAGGCCCAGATCCTGCGCTTTCAGTAATTCAGGATTATCAACAAAGGCATGCATGCCCAGAATTACCGCATCAAGATCTGGTGTAATACGTGCTTCATTCCAGCCCATCTCTGCAGGTAAAATACCATACCGGGCGAGTCTGCTGGCAGAAGGCTCAAAAACTACATCGTCCGAGCCGGTTACGGTAAAACCCTTCTTATGCAAAGCTATCGCAAGATTGTGCATTGCACTTCCGCCTATAGCTATAAAATGTATCCGCATATTAAATAATAAAGCAATTAATATATATATATCCGTTAAGCTTTCATAAACCGGGCAGCCACCCAGTCATCCGCTTTCTTATGGTCACAATAGCTGATAGTTACTAACGCACAGGCATCCTTAATCATTTGCAGGTCCGGAAATTCGTAAAACCCACTAAAATAGATGTATCCGCCGCTCTTCAGCATACTTGCATAAACAGGTATTTGATCCAAAAGAATATTGCGGTTTATATTAGCAAGAATAATATCGTAATTTTTATTGAAAATTAACTCTTTTCCACCACAAATTGCTGTAATATTATTAATATTATTTAATATGCTGTTTTCAAGTGTACTGAGATAACAAATTTCGTCATTATCTATGGCCACCAGATCCGCCGCACCTTTTTTTGCGGCAAGAATCGCCAGGATACCTGTACCACAGCCCATATCCAGTATTACTTTTCCCGAAACGTCTGTATCAAGTATATACTGCATCATCATTGTTGTTGTCTGATGATGACCGGTACCAAAAGCCATTTTAGGATCAATAACTATCTCATAAGGATATTGAGGTTGTGGCGCATGAAAGGTAGCCCTTACATAACAGCTGTTATCAACAATAAGCGGCTCAAAATTCTTCTCCCATTCCTCATTCCAGTTTTCTGCCGCAATTTCAGTGATCGTGTAATTGTAGTCAAATTGGTTTTCAAACTGCAGCAATACCGCTGAGAGCTTCTCCGGACTATAAGAGGCATAGTCTGTAAATGCTGAAAATCCATCAGCCGTATCCTCGAATGTGTTAAATCCTATATCCGCAAGTTCATTGATAAGTAAGTCCTGTTCGTAATCCTGGATATGGACAAAACTGAAGGTAACCTTTATATATTGCATTAAGAATTAAATGTTTTTACGATATCTGCAAAATCGCGTGACTTAAGCGATGCTCCACCTATCAGTCCGCCATCTATATCTTTCTGCGCAAATAATTCGGCCGCATTTTTAGGGTTACAGCTGCCACCGTATAGAATAGAAGTGTCTTCAGCAATTTGCTCATTATATTTATAAGCAATTTCTGACCGTATAAATTCATGTACTTCCTGTGCCTGCTGTGCAGTCGCAGTTAATCCTGTGCCGATGGCCCAAACTGGTTCATAAGCAACAACAACTTTACGGAACGCTGCATCCTCAAGACCAAAAAGTCCGTTTTCCAGCTGGCTCTTAAGGATTTCAAAGAAGTTTCCGTTATTTCTTTCATCAAGTGTCTCACCAATACAAAAAATAGGCACCAGGTCATTAGCCAGTGCAATTTTAGTTTTATCAGCCAATAAAGTATCATTTTCAGCATAATACTGACGGCGCTCAGAATGCCCTATAATCACATATTCGCAACCTACAGAGCTAATCATTTTTGCGGATATTTCACCTGTATAAGCTCCGCTTTCATTCTGATGGCAGTTTTGCGCACCTATTTTAACGGTATTACCGCCAAGTTTCGAAAGACTGTTTAAATGAATAAAGGGCGCACAGATAATGGCTAACTGATCACCTTTTTTCTCATCTCTTATAATGTTAACTATTTCTGAAAATAACGCTATACCTTCAGCATAATCTGTGTTCATTTTCCAATTGCCGGCTACTATTTTTTTTCTCATAATTTATCTGTTCTGGTTATGGTAAATCAGCTATAAAGCTGTAGTGATTAAATGCGACATAAAATTTACAGTGACCTGATTAAAAATGCCTGTAACTCTCTGTTAAATTAAAAACACTGGTTAATATATCTTTTTCTGTCTGATCAAACACCCTGTTTCTACGTTCGAATACCTTCTCTGTCGTTTCAAACATCTTGTCTAACTGATAAACTTCAAATCCCTGGGCGCCTCCCCAGGCGAAATCAGGAATAAAATTCCTTGGATAACCCGCCCCAAATACATTTGCACTTACCCCCGCAACGGTCCCGGTATTAAACATCGTATTTATACCACATTTTACATGATCGGCCATTATTAACCCGCAAAACTGCAGCCCGGTCTGCCTGAATGCCTGTTCCCGGTAATCCCACAACTTCACTTCTCCGTAATTATTTTTAAGGTTAGAGTTGTTACTGTCAGCACCAATATTGCACCATTGCCCCATTACTGCATTTCCCAGGTAACCCTCATGTCCTTTAGAAGAATATCCCCATATAATGGCATTATTGATTTCACCGCCAACCCTGCTGAACGGCCCTATAGTCGTCTGTCCGTAAACTTTGGTACCCATCTTTAATTGCGAGTTTTCACCCAATGCAAAGCTGCCCCTG
>Ga0160457_1000937_pt1 | contig 9882 bp, 12 predicted proteins | sample HID1972M_E6MG_FD_108242 | JGI IMG/M metagenome (GOLD analysis project Ga0160457, IMG submission 108242) | Enriched pill bug-associated microbial communities from UW Madison campus, WI, USA - HID1972M_E6 MG | ecosystem: Host-associated > Arthropoda: Insects > Digestive system > Unclassified ... | reverse complement strand
CGTCGTCGGCATCGGCGCGGCCATCACCACCGCCGCATGGACCGACGACGTGTTCTTCGGCGCGGAGGCCACCGCATCCAGTTTCGACCTGCAGGGCGCGGCGGCATCCGGCGGCCCGTGGGCCGACGTCGGGGTGCCCGGCGACGAGGCCGTGATCACGATCGACGCGACCGGGCTCGACGAGCTGTCGCCGAGCGAGACCATCGACGTGCCGTTCTACCTGTGCAACATCGGCACCACGGCGGGCACGGTGACCGCGATCTCGACCCCGGCGATCGGCGATCCGCTCGGCACGGATGCGGGTGCGACGCTCACCGCGACCATCACGTCGCCGACCGTTGGAGCCGCCCTGCCGTCCGACCCCACGTGCGCATCGCCGGTGGCGGGCACGCTGCAGGTCGTGACGACCGCCGCGTTCCCCTCGGAGGCGCAAGGCTCGAGCGGCTCGATCACCTTCTCGGTGACCGGCACCTCCGACTGAGCGGGTCCGCATCCGGATGAGGTCACCGTGAACGTGCTGCGCCGCACCGGCGGGGCCCTGCTGTGGGTCGTCGCCGCCTTCGGCGCGCTCTCGGGCGCCCTCTTCGTGGCCCACCTCGCGGGATGGGTGCAGCCGCTCATCGTCGTCTCCGGGTCGATGCAGCCGGGCATCGACCGAGGTGACCTGCTCATCGCGCTGCCCGTCGACGCCGCCGAGGTCGACGTGGGCGAGGTGGCCACACTGCCGAGCCCCACGACCGGCACGCTCGTGACCCACCGCGTCACCTCGGTGACCCACGACGGAGCGGAGCTGGTGATCCGGATGGCGGGAGACGCGAACCAGGTCGGCGATCCCCATCCCTACCGGGTCGACGGCGACGGCACGGTGCTGCAACCGGCGCTCACGATCCCGATGGTCGGGAACGCGATGCTCACCCTCGCCCGACCGGCCGTCGCGATCCCGCTCGCCATCGCCACGCTGGCCCTGATCGCGCTGTCACTCGTGCCCGCGGGGAGACCCGCCCGTCACCTCGCGACCGCCGAGGAGTCGGGATGAACCGCGTCCCCAGGCTGGGGTCGACAGCGCTCGGCGCGTCGCTCGCGGCCGCCCTCGCGCTGGGCGGCGGCATCCTCCTCATGCCCGGTTCTCCTGCCCGCGCGGAGCCCACGCCCGAGTTCACGCTCGTCTACACGGGCCTCGAACAGGGCGTGCCGCAGACCGAGGTCGGCAGTTTCACGCTCGATCGTGACGCAGACCTCGTGCTGTTCGAATGGCTGGAACAGACCGGCGTGCTCGCCCCGGATCGCGCCGTGCTCGAGGTGGAGCTGTGCGACGCCGGCGGCACGTGCCTCGACCCGCGGACGATCGGCTCGCCGGTGCCGCTCACCGCGGGCACGGCGACGCTCGCAGTGACGGCGGAGTTGACCGCCCCCGCCGACAACGGCGAGGCCGGGTCGCTCTCGGGTCGGCTCTCATTCACCGCCGACGACCCGCTGGCACCGACAGGCGCCACCTGGGCCCCGTGGCTCGCGGCCGGGATCGCCGCCGTGGCGGTCGGCGCGCTCGTGCTGGCCCTCACCCGTCGGCGGGGTCAGGTGGCGTCCCAGAGCTCCCGGTAGAAGCGGATGCGGTCGGCATCGGGCGCGATGCCGTACGCCGCGAAGAACTCGGGCTCCCATCCCGGCCCGTAGTTCCAGTCGAGGCTCATGCTCGCAACCGCCAGATCCGCCCAGCGGTCGGCGAGGCCGAGGGTCGCGAAGTCGACGTGCCCGATCCACCGGCCGTCGCCGCCGATGATCGTGTTCGGGGCGCACGGGTCGCCGTGGCAGACGACGAGACACTCGACGTCGGGCGCCGGGCCGAGCTGCTCACCCGACGCAGCCCCGAGTCGCGTCTCGACGCTCCAGTCGTAGGGGCACTCGGCGACCGGGAGGTCGTCGTGCAATGCGCGGAGCCCCTCGCCGATCGCCCGCACCGCGGTGCGGGGCTCGGCCAGCCAGCGCTCCGAGACCGCGCCGTCGCCCGGAAGCGCAGCAGTGACCAGCAGCTCGCCCTGTGCGTCGGCGGCGGACTCGAGCACCTCGGGCACCGGATGATGCGGGCGCGCCCACACGAGCCGCTCGCGTTCCGCCTCCAGCGACGCGCCCGACCCGACCGGGTTCCACTTGAGGAACCGCCCACCGTCGCGGAACGTCAGGCCGCCCACCATGTTGCGCCACACCGCGACGGCCTCGGGAGCACGCTCGCGCACCGCATCCGGCAGCGCCACCGGCCCTCGCGGTGCCGCCGCGATGGGAGTGCTCACCAGCGGCCGAGTCGGGCGTTCAACACGGCGAGCGCCGCAGGGCCCGCGGTCGAGGTGCGCAGCACCTCGGTGCCGAGCCGCGCGATCACGGCCCCCGCATCCGCGAGCCGTTCGAGTTCGCGGGCCGAGACTCCCCCCTCGGGCCCCACCACGAGCGTCACCCGCTCGGCGTCGTCGAGCGCCACCCCGGTGAGCGGCACCGCGCCCGTGGGGTCGAGCACGATCACGAGCCCGTCGAGGGACGCCAGCTGCGCCACGGTGGCGAGTGGCGCCACCTCGGGAACCCGCGAGCGGATGGCCTGCTTGCTCGCCTCGCGCACGATCGAGCGCCAACGCTCCTCGCCGCGGGCCACCTTGGCGCCCTCCCATCGCGAGACCGAGCGCTCAGCCGCCCACGGGATCACACCCGCCACACCGAGCTCGGTCGCCGCCTGCACGGCGAGCTCATCGCGGTCGCCCTTGGCGAGAGCCTGCGCCAGCCAGAGGGCCGGCCGCTGGTCGGGTTCGTGCACCACCTCGTCGACCGCGATAGCCAGCACGCCCTGGGCCGCGGTCACCACCTCGCCCCGGACGACCGTGCCTCGGCCGTCGGCCAGGGCGAGCCGCTCACCCACCCGCACGCGCGCCACCTGCAACGCGTGGCGCGCCTCGTCGCCCGAGACCTCGACGCGGGCGCCGACATGGGCATCCGCGTCGCTCAGCCCTGGGTGCAGGTAGAGGCTCGCCACCGGAGGTCAGGCCCCCATGAAGCGATCGCGGAGCTTCGCGAACAGACCCTGCTGGAACTTGGAGAACTGGGGCTTCGCCGGCGGACGCTTCGACGCGAACTGCTTGATGAGCTCGAGCTCGCTCGAGTTGAGCCGCACCGGCGTCTGCACGTGGATGCCGACCTTCAGGTCACCTCGGCCTCCGCCACGCAGTCGCGTGATGCCCCGCTCCTTCACCGTGACGATGTCGGCCGACTGCGTGCCCGGCTTGATCTCGATCGACACCTCGCCGTCGAGCGACTTCAGCGACACCGACGACCCGAGGATCGCATCCGTCATCTGCACCTCGAGGGTGGCCAGCAGGTCGTCGCCCGATCGGCTGAAGATGTCGTCGTGGCGCACCTTCACCTCGAGGTACAGGTCGCCGTTGGGGCCGCCCGCGGGGCCCGCCTCACCCTCGGCGGGAAGGTGCAGGCGCATGCCGGTGTCGACACCGGCCGGCACATCCACCGCCACCTTGCGCTTGGCGCGAACCCGACCCTGTCCGGCGCAGGTGGCGCAGGGGTTGGGGATGATGGTGCCGTAGCCACGGCAGGTGCCGCAGGGGCTCGAGGTCATCACGTTTCCGAGCAGCGAACGCACCGACCGCTGGATCTGACCGGTGCCTCGGCAGATGTCACAGGTGGTGATCGAGGTTCCAGGAGCGCAGCAGGAACCCTTGCACGCCTCGCAGAGCACCGCCGTGTCGATCTCGATCTCGTGCTTCGTGCCGAAGATCACCTCGTCGAGGTCGATCTCGATGCGCAGCAGCGCATCCTGGCCGCGCTCCGTCCGCGAACGCGGCCCCGCGGTGCGCCCCTGAGCCCCGCCGAAGAAGCTGTCGAAGATGTCGCCGAACCCGAAGTTGCCGCCGCCGAAGCCGCCGGCGCCGCCCATGTCGTACCGCTCGCGCTGCTCCGCATCGCTCAGCACGTCATAGGCGTGCGTCACCGACTTGAAGCGCTCGGCGGCGTCTTCCGACGGGTTGACGTCGGGGTGCAGCTCGCGGGCGAGCTTGCGGTAGGCCTTCTTGATCTCCTCCGGCGACGCGCTGCGCTCGACACCGAGGACCTCGTAATGATCTGCCAACGTTCCTCTATCTGATCTCGTCGTCGCCGATGAGGCGCGACAGGTAGCGGGCGACCGCACGGACCGCCGCCATGTTGCTCGAATAGTCCATCCGGGTGGGGCCGAGCACGCCGAGACGGGCCACGGCGCCGCCGGGCGCCGCATAGCCGCTCGCGAGCACACTCGTCTCGCCCAGCCCGAAGTCGTCGTTCTCCCGGCCGATGCGCGCCGAGACGCCGATGTCGTCGGGGTCCATCTCGCCGAAGAGCCGCAGCAGCGTCACCTGCTCCTCGATCGCCTCCAGCACGGGGTAGATCGAGCCGGTGAAATCGCGCTCGGTGCGTGCCAGGTTCGCAGCCCCCGCCATCACGAGCCGGTCGTGACGGGTGGCGGCGACCTGATCGGCGAGGCTCGCGATCAGCACGGACGCGTGCTCGCGGTCGGCGGGCTCGATCGATTCGGCCAGCCCGTGAAGGGCGTCTGCCGCATCCGCCAGCGCCTTGCCGCCGAGTTCGGCGTTGAACGTGGTGCGCAGGCGGGCGAGCAGTTCGAGGTCGTCGCCCGCAGGGGTCTCGGCGGTGCGCTGGTCGACCCGACCGGTGTCGGTGATGAGCACCGTCATCACGCGGTGGGGCGAGAGGGCCACGAGTTCGACATGCCGCACGCGCGCCGTGCCGAACGACGGGTACTGGGCGAGCGCCACCTGGTTGGTGAGCTGCGACAGCAGCCGCACCGAGCGCCCCAGCACCTCGTCGAGATCCGACGGGTCGCCGAGGAACGCCTCGATGGCGTTGCGCTGCGCGGGGCTCAGCGGACGCAGCTCGGTGAGCTCGTCGACGAACACCCGGTAGCCCTTGTCGGTGGGCACCCGCCCGGATGAGGTGTGCGGCGCCGCGATCAGGCCGTCTTCCTCGAGCTGGGCCATGTCGTTGCGGATCGTCGCCGACGAGACCCCGAAGGAATGCCGCTCGACGATCGACTTCGACCCGACCGGCTCGCTCGTGGAGACGTAGTCCTGCACGATCACGCGGAGCACCGCGAGGCTTCGCTCGGAGACCATGTGCACCGCCTTTCCGCAGAGCCGGACATCACCCTGCGCCGGTGGGCCTGGCACTCCGGGTACGTGACTGCCAATACTACCGCGCACGACCCCGGCGAGCCGTTGCACGCGCGGAACGGCGGGCGCTAGCGTGTAGGCGCTCCCCCACGCTTGCTCACCAGAGAGAAAGGCACCACCACCATGACCGATCCCGCGCAGCCCGCGCCGCAGCCGGCAGCCCCGCTGACCGAGGCCGAGGACAAGCAGTGGGCCTCGTTCGCCCACCTCGGCGGCATCCTCTGGCTCCTCCCCTCGCTCATCATCTGGCTCATCTTCAAGGACCGCGGCCCGAAGACGAACGTCGAGGCGAAGGAAGCCCTCAACTGGCAGATCACCTTCCTGATCGCGTGGGTCGCGCTCTCGATCCTCGGATTCATCCTGCTGTTCGTGGGCATCGGCCTGCTCTTCACGCTGCTGAGCTGGGCCCTCTACGTCGTCAACGTCGTCTTCTCGATCCTCGGATTCGTGAAGGTCAACAACGGCGGCAGTTACCGCTACCCGTTCGCACTGCGCCTCATCAAGTAGTCGCGAACGCCTCAACGCACGGTGCGCCGGACCCGCGGGTCCGGCGCACTTGCTTTAATGGCCCCATGACCGCCACACCTCCTCCTCCCCCGCCCGCCGCAGCCGCCCCGCAGGGTGCGCAGCCGATGAGCCCCGCCGACGAGCGGCTCTGGTCGACCCTCACGCACGTCGGCGCGCTCGTGCTGAGCGGCGGCGGAGCCGGATGGCTGGTCGCCCTCATCGCCTACCTCGTGCTGAAGGACCGCGGACCGTTCGTGCGCTCGCACACGGCCACCGAGCTGAACTTCCAGCTCACGCTGCTGATCGCATACGTGGCCGGCGTGATCCTCGCGATCGTGTTCATCGGCTTCCTGATCATCATCGCCGCCGCAGTGCTCGCGATCGTGCTCGGCATCATCGCCGCGATCAAGGCCAACAAGGGCGAGTACTACCAGTACCCGGTGGCCATCAAGTTCGTCAGCTAAGGCAGCAGCCTCCGGACCACCGCGTCCGCCAACAGCCGGCCGCGTCGTGTGAGCACGATGCGGCCGGCTATCGCATTCCTGCCCTCGACGAGTCCGTCGGCGATGAGCCCCGCGACCGCTTCGCGCCCGGATGCGTCGAGCGCGTCGGCCGGCAGCCCGTCGACGATGCGCGTGCGCAGCAGCACATCCTCGACCCGGCGGGTCTCCGCATCGAGGGTCTCGCGACCGGCCGCAGGCGAGACGCCTGCGGCGAGCCGCTCCGCGTACGCGGCGGGATGCTTCACGTTCCACCAGCGCACCCCGCCCACGTGGCTGTGGGCGCCGGGGCCGATGCCCCACCAGTCCTGGCCCGTCCAGTAGGCGAGGTTGTGGCGTGAACGGTGCGCGTCGTCGCGCGACCAGTTGCTCACCTCGTACCAGCCGTAGCCGGCCGCCGCGAGCAGGTCGTCGGCGAGCTCGTACTGGTCGGCCTGCACCTCTTCGTCGGGCTGGGCCACCTCGCCGCGCGAGATCTGTCGCGCGAGCTTCGTGCCGGGCTCGACGATGAGCGCGTACGCCGAGAGGTGGTCGGGCTGCTGGGCGATCGCCAGCTCGAGCGACCGCCGCCAGTCGTCGAGGCTCTCGCCCGGCGTGCCGTAGATGAGGTCGAGGCTCACCTGCAGTCCCGCCTCGCGCGCCCATCGGACGACGAGCGGGATCCGCGCCGGGTCATGGGTGCGCTCGAGGGTGCGCAGCACATGCGGCACCGCGGACTGCATGCCGAAGCTCACCCGTGTGAAGCCGGCCGCGGCGAGTTCGGCGAGGCCCGACTCGGTCACCGAGTCGGGGTTCGCCTCGGTGGTCACCTCGGCGTCCGGGGCGATGCCCCATGCGTCGCGCACGGCGTCGAGCATGAGGATCAGGTCGGTGGTGGGGAGCAGGGTGGGCGTGCCGCCGCCGAAGAACACGGTCTTCGCTTCGCGCTCGGCGACTCCCGCATCCGCCAGCACCCCGCGGGCGAAGGCCACCTCGGTGGCCCCCTGGCGGGCGTAGTCGCTCTGCTTCACCCCGCGGATCTCGGAGGCGGTGTACGTGTTGAAGTCGCAGTAGCCGCAGCGCACCCGGCAGAACGGCACGTGCAGGTAGACGCCGAGGTCGCGCTCCGCGGACGCCGTGGCGACGGATGCGGGAAGCGCGCCGTCGGCGGGCGCCGGGTCGGCGAGGGGCAGGGCGCTGGGCATCAGATGCCCTCGAGTGCGCGGGCGTACCGGCCGGTGTAGGTGGACTGCATGAACAGCACGGCCGGCGTCGCGACCCGGAACAGCCACGACGATGGGCGCGAGAAAGCACGGATGCGCAGCACGACGCTGTCGTCGTCGAGGTGCTCGATGAGGAACGCCTCCTCGCCCGTCTCGGGGTGCCCGGGGAGCGTTCCGTACGCGAAGCCCGCGCGTCTCGGTTCATCGATCACGGCGACGACCCGGCAGGGCACGTCGCGCGGCCAGAGCGGAACGCGCATGACGACCACGTCGTCGAGTCGGAGCGGTCGCCCATCCGACGGTTCACCCAGCACCCGCACGCGGATGCCGGAGCGGCGCTGGATCTGCCAGGTCATGGTGGCGGCGACCGCGCGCTCGAAGCTTTCGCGACCTCGACCGAGCACGACGTCGCGCGCGGTGTACCGGTAGCCGTCGGGCGCATCCGTCGCGCCGTGGAGCGTCGCCCCCGCGAACGGGGAGGTGACGGCTGCGTCGGCCGAGGTGCGGTGGGGCATGCCCCTATTCTCCGTCGTCATCGCGTGTGTTGCAGATCCAGTAGTTGATCAGATACAGTACTCAACATGGTTCAAGACTCCGACGCCTTCGCAGCCGACCTGCTGCGCGGCCACACCGACACGATCGTGCTCGGGGTGCTGCGGCGGAACGAGAGCTACGGCTTCGAGATCTACAAGACCATCCGGGATGCCACCGGTGGCGCCTACGAGATCAAGGAAGCCACGCTCTACGCCACCTACCGCCGCCTCGAGAAAGACGGCCTCGTCGAATCCTTCTGGGGCGACGAGACCCAGGGCGGCCGCCGCAAGTACTACCGCATCACCGACGCAGGGCGGTCCGTGTACCGCCGCAACGTCGCCGCGTGGGCAGCCACGCGCGACATCATCGACTCCCTCCTCGACGGCGCAGCCGTCAACTGAAAGGCACCGCCATGAACGCAACAGCCCCACTCCCCGGCGGCAGCGCCGTGCACCGGCTGCTCGACGAACTCTTCGCAGGTCTCCCCTCCACCCCCGACGCCCTCGACCTGAAGGAAGAGGTGCGCGGCAACCTCGTCGCCCGCGCCACCGAGCTCGAGTCCGAAGGCCGCAGCCCCGACGAGGCCGCCCGCATCGCCGTCGACGAGCTCGGCGACGTGCGCGAACTGCTCGACGACGCGCCCGCCGAACGCTCGCACGCCGACATCGCCGCCGCGCACCGCGTGCGACACCGCCCCGGATTCGTGGTGCGGGTCGTGCTCATCTCCATCGCATCCGGGCTCTCGCTCATCGCGCTCTGGCTCGGCAACTGGGACGTCTTCCCGCTCACGACCGTCGCCGCGTTCGCCCTCGCGAGCATCGCGGGCCTCGGCCTCGGGTGGGTGATCGGCGACTCGCTGCACCAGGAGACGACCGTGCACCACCCGATGCCCGCACGCCGAGCCCTCATGTTCGGACTCGCCGGCGCCCTCGTGATCACCGGCCTCACCACCGGGTTCACCATCGTCACCCACGGCATCGAGCTCGCGTGGCTCATCCTGCCGGGGCTCGCCGCCATCGCAGGCATCGGCCTGTTCAGCTACCTCGGCGCCACCCAGACCAACCGCACGAAGGCGTGGGCGCTCGAACACGGCCGTCAGGCGCCGCAGGTGGGCAACCGCTTCGACAAGGACCCGGCCGCGGCCGCCCGCTTCGGCATCTACACGATGCTCATCTGGGTCTCGGCGTTCGTCGTGTCGATCGTGCTGTACTTCACCACGGGATGGACGTGGGCGTGGATCCCGTACGTCGTCGGGTTCCTCGGCATGATGTTCCTGCTCACCCGGATGCTGTTCATCAGCGACGACGAGCACGACGAGACGAAGCGATGAGCAGCATCGCGACGAACGCCATCGAGGCGGAGCGCCTCGTGAAGACGTACCGGTCGGGCCGCAAGCCGCCCGTCGAGGCGCTGCGCGAGCTGAGCTTCGAGGTGCCCGCAGGCGCCGTGTTCGGCATGCTCGGCCCGAACGGGGCGGGCAAGTCGACCACCACCAAGATCCTCACCACCCTCGCACTGCCCACCTCGGGCACGGCTCGGGTCGCGGGGGCGGATGTGGTGCGCGACGCCGCAGGCGTCCGTGGCCGCATCGGCTACGTGTCGCAGGGAGCGAGCACCGACCCGCTGCTCACCGTGCGCGAGAACCTCGAACTCGCGGCCCGCCTGCGCGGCATCGGTCGAGCCGACGCCGCATCCCGCGCCGGTCGCCTGATCGACGAGTTCGCCCTCGTCGCCAACGCCGACCGACCCACCGGCAAGCTCTCCGGCGGCACCCGCCGCCGGGTCGACGTGGCGGCCGCCCTCGTGCACGCGCCGCAGGTGCTGTTCCTCGACGAGCCGACCACCGGCCTCGACCCCGAGGCGCGGTCGGCCATGTGGGCCGAGATCCGCCGGCTCTCGGCCGAGGAGTCACTCACCGTCGTG
>Ga0160457_1000935_pt1 | contig 9898 bp, 9 predicted proteins | sample HID1972M_E6MG_FD_108242 | JGI IMG/M metagenome (GOLD analysis project Ga0160457, IMG submission 108242) | Enriched pill bug-associated microbial communities from UW Madison campus, WI, USA - HID1972M_E6 MG | ecosystem: Host-associated > Arthropoda: Insects > Digestive system > Unclassified ... | reverse complement strand
CCTGTGGCTGGCCCATAAAATGACATACACTTTGTTTTTCGGGAACTTCAAAATAGAAATAAGCTTCCATTCTCCTGTCATGGGTATGCGCCGGCATGGTATTCCACACACTGCCGGTTTTTAGTTCGGTCATACCCATTTGCAATTGGCAGGTTGGTATTACGCTGTTAACAATCAGCTTATTGATTATACGGTGGTTAGCAGTCTCCAGCGCACCCAGTTCTACAACTTCTGCTTCAGCTTTAGTTACCTTCTTTGTCAGGAATTTATGGTGTGCCGGAGCAGAATTGATATACAACTTCGCAGGTTTACTCTTATCTGCAGACTCAAAATATACTTCAGTAGTTTCTTTTCCAATATAAAGTGCCTCTTTATATGCCAGTACATACTGCTCACCGTCAGCAGTGATCAAAGCTTCGCCCCCCACATTTATTATTCCCAGTTCACGCCTGTGCAGGAAATAAGGTGCTTTTAAATCATCCGGGTTTGGCAGGCTTAATTTCTCATTTACCGGCATTGCCCCTCCTACAATGTACCTGTCAAAATGGGACAACGTCAGGTTAACCTGGTCAGGCTCAAAAACATTGGTAATTAAGAAATTACTGCGCAATGTCGTGGTATCCATTGCTTTGGCTTCCACCGGGCTTACTGCATAACGGCTTTCAAAACGATTTTCCATAATTTATTATTTATTGTTTATTGTTCTTTTAATTAAGTAGACATCCTCCTGATGAGTTCCACTGGTGTAATAATCGGATCTGTATAAACCCTGCCTGTAGCTTTAACCTTTAGCATTTCCATTAATGCCTGCACCAGCCTGTCACCAAATACTGCCGGGAACTGTTCAACAGATGTTATTGAAGGACTAACGATTGCCGTAATAGGGTCATTTGAATAACCAACAATCCTCAGATCGTCAGGCACGCTAATCCCTTTTTCCTTTGCAAACTCAAGTGCTGTCACTGCATTCCTGTCACTGGTAATGAAGATCGCGTCAGGAATAATCTCCCCTGTAAACATTTTGCGCAATGCTGCCCTGGTATAATCAGCTGTTAATGGCTGGTGAAATGTTAGTTCCCGGTAAATCTCTATTTTATGTTGTTCCAGCGCACTAAAAAATCCAGCTGATCTATCCTGATATAAATTGGATGTCAGCGGACCGGAAATAAGGGCTATCCTTTTGCATCCTGTTTCTGCCAGGTGTTTTCCTGCCAGGTATCCGCCTCTGAAATCATCTCCTTTTATCGTATCTGCGGGATAACTTCTTGGTGGAACGCGATCGTAAAACAATAACGGGATATGATGATCGGCAAAAATATTAAAATGGTTAAAATCTTCTGTCTGCAGCGTACAAGACACAATAAGCGCATCAACTCTCGAGGAAAACAGTGTTTCTACCAACTCCTTTTCCATATCAGGATCATCATTGGACTGTCCGATGATCAGATTATATCCCTGGGCATGTAACAGGTTCTGGATAACAGTCACTACTGCAGAATGAAAGTACATCGAGATCTTAGGGACAATCAATCCAACAGTATTGGTCTTGTTGTTCCTTAAGCCGGCAGCCATGGTATTTTTTCTATACCCGAGTTTCTCTGCCATTTCCAATACTCTCAATTTGGTATCTTCCTTCACGTAGGAAGTATTGTTAAGCGCGCGTGAAACAGTGGCGGGCGACAGCTTAAGAGCTGCTGCCAGATCAAGAATAGTCTGATGCTGTTGACGCTGTTTCATGTTATTGTTAATATTATGAAAAGCTTTACAGAAAAATGAAAAGATTTCACCCGTATATTTACTATTGGTTAGCTCGAAAGTATGAAAACGTTTTCATAAAACAAATTTAATCTACCTGTAAAATGAAATCGTTACAGATATATAACGGATGAAATAACTGGATATATATAAAAAAGATTGCCTATACCTACCGGTACAGGCAATGGGATGGCTAATACTAAATGCCTTTTAATTAAAAAAGATATTATTTGCCAGATCAGTTTCTTCGTTTGTCACAGTATGGGGCTTACGGGGATAAACCTTGATATTGGTTTGCGCGTTCATCCTGTCCATAATGCTACCCGTTTCTTTCACCCTGTCCAGTGGGACATGCATATCGGGATCACTGGTCGTAATTAAAACAAGAGTCTGTTCAAAATCACCGCTATAATTTTCCATTTTCAGTTCCTTCCCTATCAGTCCGCCGGTAAATGCAATTACACCCGCATAACGCGCTGCATTTCTTGTTACATATTCCAGTGTTAAACATGCACCTTGTGAAAAACCCAGAAAATAGACCTGGTCAAGCGGAATCCCGGAATTATTGACATCACTTACCAGACCGCTAATTACCTCCAGAGCAGAATCCAGTGCCGGCTGGTTAATTTTTGCAGGTTCAATAAAACTGGTCGGGTACCAGCTATTTCTTTCCGCCAGCGGGGCAAAAATAGCGGTGTCTTTTAAATGCAGGTAATTGCTCAATGGAATTATACTTTCTGCGGACGCACCACGTCCATGGATCATGATCAGTGCGTTTTTTGCCTGTCGTACAGGAATACCGGCAGTAACAATGCGTTTTTTATGCGTGTACATACTAATCTAATTGCGGTAGAATACTTTCTATTTCAGTCCTTCTATTTTCATATTGCGCAGGAAGTTTAAGGGCTGTACCCAGTTCTGCCAGGGTTTCATCAATAGTAAAACCAGGATTATCAGTCGCCAGTTCAAACAGCACTCCGCCAGGTTCACGAAAATATAACGAATAGAAATAATTCCTGTCAATCTTTTCGGTGATATGCAGGCCCATAGCCACAATCTTATCCCTGAAGTATAATAGCGACTGCTCATCTTTGACACGGAAGGCTACATGATGAACCGATCCGCCTGCTACATGGCCAGCCATTTCACCAGGTGCTTCAACAAGGTCCACAATTGCCGCCTGAGATACAGCATCAGTTATAAAACGGGATCGGTTAACTTCTTTCTCTGCCAGTGCATACCCTAAAATTTTTGTCAATATTTCCGCTGTAGCATCAATTTTATTGGTTGTTATAGTAATATGGTGGAATCCACGGATCGCATTGTCAGTTTTGATTTCCGCAGTTTCCCAGGGTTTTCTGTTATCTTTATGCTTTGCTACGGTCAACTCAAATTTTAAACCATCGGGATCAAGGAAAGTCAGGTAACGCTCGCCGAATTTGACGGAAGGTTTATTATAAATCACATTGTTTTTTTCCAGACGGTCCAGCCAGAAATCCAGGCTTCCTTCGGGAACGCTATAACCTATTTCAGTTACCTGACGTGTACCGCGTCTCCCGGCAGTAATTCCTTCCCAGGGAAAAAAGGTGAGAATTGTACCGGGCGACCCGGTTTCGTCCCCATAATAAAGATGGTAAGTTTTCGGATCATCGAAATTCACCGTTTTTTTAATTAAACGCAGGCCCAGTACACGTGTGTAGAAATCATGATTAATTTTAGCACGACCAGCTATGGCAGTAATGTGGTGGATCCCTAATATTGTATTTTCCATGATGAATTGTATTTTGATAACACAAATTTACAGTATCCGTGTGTTTCTGTTCTTATCATATCGTAAGAACTGAGGCGGCGCACGACCTGGTTATTTAAAATAATTCTTGATAAAATTGGCGGAGAGGATAATTTTTAGTTGTTTTGCCAATCTTTAATTATTCTAATTAATAACGACATTCCGCCATATAAACTATAATGACCAAATTTCGTAAATTCTCAGGTCAGGTGCACCTCTGGCTTGGACTGATATCCGGACTGGTGGTGTTTATAGTGGCTATCACCGGTTGTTTATTTGTTTTTCAGAAAGAAATATCCGAAGTCATCCACGCTGAAAAATTCTTTGTTAAACCTCCAGTTCATGCAGTGCTTCTCCCTTATAGTGTATTACAGCAAAAAGCACAGGCTGCGCTCGGTGAGGACAGGCCAATTAACTTCTCCACTACCTATAAGGATCCTGAACGCGCATGGGAATTCATGACATATAAACCTGGTGACGAAAAGGCAATTACCTATTTTGAAGCGGTAGTCTATTATGAATCTGCATTTGTTAATCCTTATACCGGGCAGGTTACAGGTTTGCATGATTATAAATATGATTTTTTTAACGTGGTAAAGTATATACACTGGAGCCTGTTACTAAATGATGTTTACGGGCAGCCTATAGTGGGTTATAGTTCACTGATATTTGTCATCATGCTGATTACCGGTATAATCCTTTGGTGGCCAAAAAAATGGACTAAAACCAATATCAATAAAAGCTTTAAGATAAAATGGAATGCCAGTTTTAAACGGGTCAATTACGATCTGCATAATGTGCCCGGGTTTTATGCCATGCTGGTGACTTTGATATTGGCACTGACAGGAATGGAATTCGCATTTAAATGGTTTCAGACTACTGTATATGTAGTTGCCTCGCGTTCTGTTACACTCCCGGAGATCAAGTATGAAAAATCGGTGGTGGCCACCCCCGTTGCCAATCCTATAGATAAAGCATTTAATCACGCGAGAACATTGTTTAAAAATGAGGACCGTATATCAGTATCACCTGCTGCAAACCCTGAAGGAGTTATTTTTATCAATGGCATAAAAGGAAAAGAAACCTTTTACCATGCTGATGCCTTACAGTATGATCAGTATACCGGTAAGTTACTGAACAGAAGAAACTACGAGGAACAAAATGCAGGAGAAAAGCTTATCGGCATGAACTACGATATCCATGTGGGGGCAATTCTCGGTCTGCCCGGCAAAATCCTTGCCTTTATAGCGAGTCTTATCGCCGCCAGTTTACCCCTAACAGGTTTTCTGATTTGGTTAAACAGGAAAAAGAAGAGGAAAAAAAAACCAGGAAATAGATTTGTATTTGGAAATAAGATTTCTATATTTGCGACCCCGAAAGGAAGAACGGACCGGTAGTTCAGCTGGTTAGAATGCCGCCCTGTCACGGCGGAGGTCGCGGGTTCGAGTCCCGTCCGGTCCGCACAATAAGTAGTAAAACATTAAAACTTCGAAAAGCCTTTAATCGTACGGTTAGAGGCTTTTATTTATCTGATATCTGTATCTGAGGCGCTGATCACCGGCATATGTTTAACAGGAAAGTTAACCGAATTAGCAATAAAACATAACTCATTGGCTTTTTCATGAAATTTATTGGCTTTTTCAATCATAGCCGCCTCAGCGACAATTACGACAGGATTTAAGGTGACCGCTATAAAATGTCCTGCACCATCTGGCGTAGTCACCATAAGACCGGTTGCATGGTCAGAATAATCGATTACAACCACGCCTCCAATTGCACATACATGCAGGTAAGATAACATATGGCAAGAACTTAGTGCAGCCAGCAGCATATCCTCGGGATTGTGTTTGCTGCTGTCTCCTCGAAACGAGGGATCAGAAGATCCTTCCAGATCGCTTTTATTGTCTATATGTATTGAATACTCTCTTCCATAAGCGTTATAACCGGCAGTTCCGTCTCCCCTGTTACCATTCCATTTTAAAGATAGTCTGTAATTATGCTGTTTTTCCATAACATTGATTTTGATAATTGGATATTGATAATAATTAACATTTAAATTAATTCAGTATAATGGTAGTTACTGATCTCGGCAGCAGACTGATGCCGCCAACTAATTTATGTTCCGCAGATGGTTTTAAATTGTCATTTGCAGCTGCAGTGGTTGTATATGTCCGGTACTTTTTTACCGCTTTAAAATTCTTTAATACAGGCTTGACCGTCCTCACCATATCGGTATAATTTACCGCTACCATGATCAGTTTATCTTTTCCGCCTGTAAACGCTGAAATCATTATATCCTGCGCTACCTTAACGGGACTTAGCCCATCGTCACGGGTGGTCTTCAATCGTGTCATACCGGGACGGACAAACAGGCGATAATTGCCCATTGCCCATAAGTTTTTGGTTACCGTAAATCCACCATCGGTATACAGTGCGTTAGGCGCTAAGGCAATCAGGTAGTAACGGGTATCCCATTCGGGACTGCCGGGTTCCCAGGCATTCCAAAGTTGCCATGCAGCGGCATTTCCTATAGTGAGGTCCTGGTTGATGATCTTGGCCAAAAACAGGGCGCAATCCATTTGGCTGCGCTTAGCCTTGGTACCCTCACGAAAGCCATCGCCCAGCATAGAATATTCGGACTGCCAGTATTCAACATCATATTTGGCCAGAGTATCGGCAACATTTCTGCGCACTGCAACTATGCTGCTATCACCATTGTCTGTAAAATAGCTATGTCCGGCTATAAACCGGGGTACATGTTTCAATTTGTTAAAACTGTACTTGCTGCTATCTGTATAGAACTGCTGGACCTGATTTGAGGCAATTGATTTGCCACCATACAGATAAGTAAGCATCCCGGCTTCGGTGGTGAGTATCCTGGAATTAAGTTTCTTTTTTTCGAGAGATGCATCTAAAGCAGTAATGACCTTATAGATTTCGGCATTACTCCAGGGACTACCCTCCTGACTGGCCTGGCCCGGTTTATTTGACCAATCCCATTGGGGCTCATTTACCGGGCTTATATAATCAAAATGTAATCCCTCATTATCAAAGTGTTTAATTACTTCGGTCAGAAAATCGGCATAAGCCTCATATTTTTCTGGTTTTAAATTAGCTTTATAATCTTTTACAGTTTTAAAACCCCGGCCATTCTGGGTAAACTGCACCGGCGGGCTATTGGAAAAGGCGATCAGATTTTCAACCCCATACTCTTTTGCCCTGCGCAAAAACCATTGGTATCCTGCCTGTTTGTTCCAGTCATATGTACCATCAGGGGCTAAAAAGCTTTCTACTCTTTTACGAAAGTCCTTGATACCGCTGCTGTCTCCCTGCTCCGCCGTACCCCCGCCAATGTTAAAACGCCATGCTGACAGACCGATTCCCTTAGGCATACCATCTGCCCCATGTTGTTTGCTAAATAGTAATTCAGCCATTTTTTCCCGTTTATCAACCGGCCAGTTTTTGCCGATGCCTTCAGAGAACCAGCAACCGGATGCACCAATATTATATATTTTCTGTGCGGTATATTTAGCATCTATAAAAACAGTCAACGTTTCGGCGGGTTTTATTTGTGCTCTGGAAGGATACATTAAAAGTAATGGAGCCGACAGCGAAAAACATGTTTTAGCAAATTTCATCAATGTAAATTTAATCTTATCAGTCAAGATCGACTAACCTTTTTTTAGCATATTATACTTATTCACTGATAAAAGCCATTTAAACAAGTATTTAAAGAACAAAAATGCAGCGGGCCTAAAGCTTACAGCAAACTTTTAGGGGCACGACTGGAAGAATAACCGGTTTTTTGTTTCGTAAAGTATTGCAAATAATTTATAAATTAGCACAGTTTAAGGCTACATTGGGTCGCGGTGAATTATTTGCTGTTTTACCGCAGTCATGGTAACTTCATAACCACATAATAAAACTATACACTAATGAAAAAATATGTTTTAATCCTGCTGATGGCCTTTGGCACAACCTTTTTTGCTACAGCGCAAAAAGTACCCACAGCCACTGAACTGACAACTAAAAGTATGGATGCTTTGGATAAAAAATTAAAGCTAAATCCTACCCAGAAAAGTATAATTTATAATTATACCATGAATCTATCCAGAGAGCAGATTGCTTTATCACAGAAGCAGCAGGCGGGAACATTCAATGAGAACGATGTGACGAACTTTTATAAGCTGCAAAACGAAACTACCAAGAATATAAGGAACATCTTAAAAGGCGATCAGCAAACGGAATACGATAATTTTTTAGAAGAGCAATTACGTGGCGGCGATAAGAAAAAGAAAAAAGGGAAACACGCAAAAGATGACGAAGAAGAAGTAGTAACCGGTATTTCAGGATTAAAACTTCAGACCAATCAATAAACCGTGCGAAGTTTTTGGCATTAACTATTTATTTAAAACGCTTTAACAGGTTATCGGCAGCTGCGGTATAAATATCGTGTGCCCCTTTTTCTCTGATTTCCTTACCCGCCTGTTCGTTCATGCCATTGGGCGTTGCTGCATGCTTGGCAAGTTCTGTAAAATCTATAGGGTCTGCTTGTTGTGACATAAAAGACAAAGATTGGAACAAGTTTGCCAGATATTGATTGGCGACCATTTTGTCCACACCATGCCTGATGGTCCAGTCACTGAGTTCCCCAAGTAAATCATAAAATGGCGTGATCAGTCCGGTCAATGTCCAGATTACATGCAGTTGATCCTCGTCTGCTACCTGAAGTGGTTGTCCGATATAACTGAATAGTTTAATTACTTCATCTGTTGCATTAAAAACCGGAAGCGGGCAGTTGTGATTGATCACCGGAGGTAATGGTATAGCACGGCTCAGGTTGATTGCAGGATATACAGCAGCGGCCAAATCGGCATACCTTAACAATGGCACAAGTGATATGACCGTGTGACCGGCGTTAAATGTAAGCTCTTCAAGGACTTTACCTGCCATGGCCGGGGTTACTGCTATAAAAATAATATCCGCCTGATCCAAAACTTCCTGATTGTCAGCCATTCTTTTGACAACAGGATACTTCATTTCCAGATTTGTTGCGTTTTCTTCATTTCTTGGTGAGAGATAAACAAATACGTTTTTCATAGCTGAAGTACATAAGCCGTCGACAATGGCCGTAGTTATCTTGCCAACTCCAATAAAACCTAATTTCATGTTCTGCCTGTTTAAATATCCATTATACTGTCCTGAACCCCGAACGGTACCAACACGTAAATCTATTTTATATTTTGGTAATGCCCCCACCCTATTTTAACTATTTATACTATTAAATTGGCTTATCGATAAAGTGAACCTATAGTGACGCTAATGTGAGTCTATACTAAACCTATATATTTTCGACAAAAACCGGGCTAACACCGGCCTCACACCGGGGTCACCCTGGGCTCACTATAACAAATGTGCCTTAAATTGAACAAACGCTGCAAAGCCGCCCTGTTAAAAATGTCAATAAATTTTAATACATAATTTTCCTATGTATATAGGTAAATGATATATTTGTATTATGAGTACAACAAACGGAATGTTAAAGGGCAGTTTGCAAACCATTATTTTAAAATTGCTGCAGGAAAATGAGCGAATGTATGGTTATGAAATTACCCAGAAAGTGAAAGAAATCACAAGCGGGGAAATTGTGCTAACAGAAGGCGCAATGTATCCTGCATTGCACAAAATGGAAGCTGAAGGTATGCTAAGCACCAGCACTGAGCAGGTGGACAACCGGATACGGAAGTATTATGCACTTACCAAGGAAGGTCAGCGGGAAGTAGAAACCAAACTTACCGAAGCAAAGAGTTTTATAGGGAACCTGCAGTTATTGCTCAATTTAAATCCTAAACTTTCATGAAACTAACTGCACAGCAACAATCAGAAATACGCAAATATCTGCTGGAAGTGGCACCGAAGGAAATTTTTGATGAATTATATGACCATATACTCAGCGGACTGGAACAAAAACAGGGCGCGGCTAAGTTCAATATGGACAACCTGAAGCAAATGATCAGCAATGAATTCAGTGAAATAATCGATACACCTGAGGAAAAGAAAGCATACCGCCGGATGAACAATGTGGCCGGGTTTGTATTATTTGGCATCGCCCTGCTTACCTACTGGCTGACTATGGAACCAACGGCCAGTTTCTGGGACTGCGGCGAATTTATTTCGGCAGCCAGTAAACTTCAGGTCGGTCATCAGCCCGGCGCCCCGCTTTTTCTGCTTATAGGTAAAATGTTCAGTTTGTTTGCAGCAGGCAATACGGCTAAAATTGCCTGGTGGATTAATTTCAGTGCGGTATTAAGCAGTGCTGCCACTATTTTGTTTCTGTTCTGGACGATCACAGCT
>Ga0160457_1000934_pt1 | contig 9904 bp, 5 predicted proteins | sample HID1972M_E6MG_FD_108242 | JGI IMG/M metagenome (GOLD analysis project Ga0160457, IMG submission 108242) | Enriched pill bug-associated microbial communities from UW Madison campus, WI, USA - HID1972M_E6 MG | ecosystem: Host-associated > Arthropoda: Insects > Digestive system > Unclassified ... | reverse complement strand
TTCTTTTATATCAGGGATGAATACCGCAAGCAGCAGGAGGATTTCATCAGGGAGAAAATAAGAAAGGTCCAGGTGTCTTATGAAAAACAGATCATCCTGACCGGTATTCCGGAAGCAACGGATCAGGCTGTTGTTAATTTTAATCAGTTTGCTGACATTAATTCTGCTTATTTAAACCTGTTTGATACCAATGGTAACCTGTTGTTTACCTCTCTGCCGAAAATGTATGATTATGGTATTATCAGTACTAAGATGGCTGCTAAGGCTTATATCTATCTGAAGCAATTGCAGCGTTCGGAGTATTCAAATCCTCAGGAAACCATAGGTGAGTTCAGGTATTCATCAGCTTATGCGCCGGTACGTAATGCCCAGAACCAGACTGTCGCCTATATAGGGCTGCCGTATTATGGAAATGAAGCAGATTACCAGACTAAAATAAGTCTCTTCATCAATACGCTGATTAATATTTATGCCCTGGTGTTTGTGGCTATCGGGATCCTTGCTGTGTTCCTGGCCAACCAGATTACCAGCCCTTTAACGTTTATACAGGAAAGTATTAAAAAAACGAAGCTCGGACAAAGGAATCAGCCTATCGTCTGGTCCCGTCATGACGAGATAGGTTCTTTGATCAAAGAATACAATAAGATGATCGCTGCACTGGAGGAAAGTGCGGTTAAACTCGCTAAATCAGAGCGGGAGAGTGCCTGGAGGGAAATGGCTAAACAGGTAGCCCATGAGATCAAGAACCCGCTGACGCCGCTGAAGTTAGGCGTGCAGTTACTGGAAAAATCCTGGAAGGAAAATGACCCTAACTTTTCGCTTAAGTTTGAACGTTTTTACAAATCCTTTGTAGAGCAGATAGACAGCCTGGCGACCATTGCTTCAGAATTCTCCAACTTCGCCAAAATGCCCGACACAAAGCTGGAAAAATTATTCCTTATACCCATTATAGAGCAAAGCAGGGATGTATTTACCAATACTAAGAATGCGGAGATCTATATTTCCAACCTGACCAATAAAGAAATCCAGATCCTGGGCGATAAAGACCAGTTATTGCGTTCATTCAACAACCTGATGAAGAATGCTATTGAAGCAGCCCATAATAAAAGTAAATGTCTCATTTATATTAAGATCACTAACGATACAGATTATGTGTCTGTGGAGATGGATGACAATGGGAAAGGTATTGATCCTGAACTGCAGGATAAAATCTTTGTACCAAACTTTACAACAAAATCTTCCGGGACGGGCCTGGGCCTGGCTTTTGTCAAACAGGCAATAGAAAATGCCGGCGGTACAATAGACTTCAGATCCGTTGCTAATACAGGAACTACCTTTTATTTAAGGTTCCCCCTGGCTTAAATTATTTTAGCAGGACAGCGGCTTTTCCCATAGTAAAACCGTTGGCATACAGAATGATCGAATAAGCCCCCTTAATAAAAGGCTTAGGATTAACAAATTCGATCGTATAGGCGGTATCGTCATTGTTATATGAAATAGTGATCATATCGCTGTATTGCATTTCCTGACCGTCAGCTTCGAACATGTTGTTCTCATTGGCGATTAAATTGCCGGTAGGATCAAAAACACGCAGATAAATTTTATGGTAGTCTTTTTCTGCCAGCTGGTTAGGGATAATATTAAAGTGGACGATTAATTTCTGTGCAGAAGAGGCTTTGGATACTTCTATATTTTTGCCGCTGCTTTTCACTTTGAATGCAGATAACTGTACATCGAAGGCCTTCAGGGCAGCATTGCTTTTAACTTTTGCATCTAACTCGGAATTCTTTTTTTCAAGTTCCTCCGCTTTGGCATTTACAGAGCTGACTGATCTGACCAGGCTGTCCCTTTCCGATTTCAGGAAGGAGTTTTCTTTCTCCAGACGGGAAAGGTCATCTTTATAATTGCTGATAAATGTTCTGAGTTCTGTCAGTTCGTTCTGCGCAGCGATCAGCTGTCCTTGTGTAAGCTGTGCTTTTTGCAGGGCCCTTTTTAGTTCTGCTATTTTTGCCCTTGCAAGCTGCTGTTCGCGTTGCATTTTATCTGTTAAAGCAACATTCATTGAATTGACTTTCTCGAATTCAACCTCTATTTTTTCAACTTCAAGTTTTAGCCTGTCTTTTTCGGTATTAGTCGTAACAAACCGTTCTTTTTCATGTTTGTCTTTAAAGAACAAAAAAGCATTTGTGCCTAATAAGGCAGCAATCACAACGATTAAAAAATATATCTTATTACGGTCTCCTTTGTTGACAGGATCTTTTGAGTCTAACATTTGAAATCTGAAAATTGAAGTTCTTTTGTTGAATTTTTTCTTTTACGGGTTTCATTAAAAAAAACGAACATAGGATAAATAATATAAAAATTGATAAAAAAAACGTTGAAATTGTATGAGAGCTAAAAAAAAATCGTTTTATTGCTATAATTGTGGCCGGATCAATTTTCCTGATCCTCACATTTAGATATACTTTACACCACATCCAAAACACACAAATAATGCTGAAAAAGATTGTTTTTACAATTTTCACAACACTAGTTACTTCTTGTTTTACATATGCGCAGACAGCAGCAAAAATTGCTCCAAAAAGAGAGTTTAGGGGTGTTTGGGTAGCCACGCTGGCCAATATTGACTGGCCTTCCAGGCCTGGACTGAGTGCAGATCAGCAGAAACAGGAACTGATCGGGATTATGGAACAGCATAAAAGAAATGGAATGAATGCTATTTTGCTGCAGGTACGGCCGGCAGCAGATGCCTTTTACCGTAAATCAAGGGAGCCCTGGAGCCAATGGCTGATGGGGCAGCAGGGCATTGCGCCTGCTGCAGGTTATGATCCGCTGGAGTTTGCTATTAAAGAGGCGCATTCCCGCGGGATGGAACTTCATGCCTGGTTTAATCCCTACCGCGCAACAACGAGTGCAAATGCGCAGGTGAGTGCGGACCATATGACAAAAAAAAGGCCTGAGTTATTTTTTACTTACGGAGGCAAGAAACAATTTGATCCGGGAATACCTGAAGTGCGCGAATATATTGTGCAGGTTATTTTAGATGTGGTTAAAGGATATGATGTGGACGGGATCCATTTCGATGACTATTTTTATCCTTATCCGATAGCGGGGCAGCGGATAAATGATGCAGGGACATTTAGTAAATACCCCAATGGTTTTACTGATCTGAGCGACTGGAGAAGAAATAATGTGGATCTGCTGATTAAACAGCTGGATGATAGTATCCATCACTATAAGAATTACGTGAAATTTGGTGTTAGCCCTTTTGGCATCTGGAAAAATAAGAATGAAGATACGCTGGGCTCTGCCACTTTTGGGCTTTCCAATTATCACGAGTTATATGCCGATTCCAGAAAATGGATCAAAGAGGGTTGGGTGGATTATATTAACCCGCAGGTCTATTTCAGCTTTAGCAGGAAAGTGGCGCCTTTTGATACCCTGGTGAACTGGTGGAGCAATAATAGTTATGGAAGACATGTGTATATCGGTCAGGCCGCCTATCTGGTGAACCAAAAAATGGAAGCTGCCTGGAGGCAGCCCGGTCAGATCCCCGACCAGGTGCGTTATATCAGGAAGAGTAACCGTATACAGGGAAGTGTGTTTTTCAGCTCGAAATCATTTTCTACTGTTGCCCGTGCAACGGGAGACTCTTTAAGGAACGACTTGTATAAATATCCTGCGCTGCCGCCGCAAATGCCATGGCTGGATGAAATTGTGCCCAACCAACCCTTGGATTTAACCGCAGATGCGGTTGCGACAGGGGTCCAGCTGAAGTGGTCGGCACCCCTGAAAGCGGAAGACGGGGAAACCGCGTCCGGGTATGTGATTTACCGTTTTGCGGAAGGGGAGAAGATCAGTGTCCTTGATCCTAAAAATATACTGAAGATCAGTTTTGAAGATTTTACTTTTTTCCTTGATACCAGTATAGAAAAGGGGAAAAGGTATAATTACCTGGTCACGGCGCTGGACAGGTTAAAAAATGAGAGTGAGCCCAGCGGGCCGGTTGGCGTTGAGACCCAATAAAAAAAACGGTGCCCAAAAAGGCACCGTTTTTTTTAGGAAGAAATGTTACTTCTGCGGCGACAGTACCAACCGGATAAAATTGCGCTCATCAAGGTATTTTTGTGCAGTGAGCTTAGAGGATTCTACTGATACGGCATCCACTCTTTGCTTCTCGCTTAACAGCTGGTTTAGGTTATCCCCATATTTAAGTCTGACGATCAGGTAATTCAACCAGTAATTGTTATTACGTAAATTCAATTCCATCTGACGGTGTTCTTCAGATTTATATTTGATCAGGTCTTCTGCTGTTGCGCCGCTTGTCTTTATGTTTTTTATTTCTTCCTGCGCAGCAGCGATCAGTTTTTCTACATTAGCCGGGGCACAGCTGAAAGAAATGGTATAATAATAGTGGGGTTTGGGATATCTGTTTACGCTTAAACTTACCTGCGGGCTGTATACGCCGCTTTCTTTTTCACGCAGCCTTTCCAGGATTTTATTCTCCAGTGCGCTTTTCAGCGCATCAAGCTGAACGTTATTTTCCGCTGTATATTCATAGTCTCCGTGAAGATAAAGTGCTACACTCGCTTTGTCTTCGAGGCCTTTATATACCGTTTTGCTGATCTGCCCGGTTGGCGGATAAGCACCTACGTCTACAAAGTCCTGTTTTTTGTGGAGGGTAGGCAGCGAGGCAATATAAGTCTCTACAAATGGCTTAATCGTTTCCAGGTCAAAATTGCCTACAAAAACAAAAACCTGCTCTCCAAGGTCTGCAAAACGGTCTTTATAAAAAGAAAAGGCTTTGTCAAGAGAAACTTTCTCCACATCGGCCAGTGTATTTGGCATACTGCGTTTGTGATAAGAGGCAAGGACAGCCTGGACGGTGTCTGCGAATACACTTTCCGGGTCGGCATTTTTGTTTTCGAGTGACACCTTGTAGTCACTGATGTTTTTGTTGAATAGCTCGGCATCTTTACGCGGGTTTGTCGCATAGGCATATACCATTTTAAAGGCTGTTTCCAGGTCCTTAGGTGATGCGCTTCCGCTAAAGCCCTGGTACAATTCATCGATATAGGCATTTGCCCTTCCGGTATTTCCTGCCAGTAATTTATTGAGCTGGGAGGGATTAAAATCGCCCACACCGCTTGCAGGGATCAGGCTGGAGAAATCTGCTGACTGGTAATCGTCCGGATCGGCTACAGAAGTGCCGCCTCTGGAAAAAGAGCTGAAGATGATCTGGTCGTTTTTAAAATCAGTGGGTTTTAAGATTACCCTGATACCGTTGCTTAAAGTCCACTCTGTTACGCCAACGTCTTCAATTTTCTTTTCTGCAGTTACCTTGCCTGCAACTGGGGCCTGTGGCAGGAGTGGTTTATTGATGGCATCGTCTGTATAGGGTTTTACATTTTTACCTGCATTATTTAATGCGGCAAGCAGGGCTGCCGGAGCAGGAAGGGATGCCTTATCTTTTTCCGGGGCCTGTACGATTAAAATCTGGTTGTCTTTGGTGATCAGTGTCTTAGCCAGTGCATTAACTTCTGCCAGGGTAATTGTGGCCAGGTTCTTTTTCGTTTCTTCATAGCTAAAACGGATCGATCCTATGGCAGATCCGGTAAGAAAATTATTGAGGTATTGCTGTACGAAGGCAGAGGAAGGTGTTTTGTCCGCTTCCTTCAGTTTTTTCTCGTTTGCAGCTTCGACATTTCTTTTAGCCACGTCCAGCTCAGACGGTACAAAGCCGAATTTAGCCGCGCGCTGGCTTTCCGCTGCGGCTGCAGTTAATGCGGTTTCAAGATCTTTTCCCGAATTTGCAGCAACTACGGTCTGAAAAGCATTTATCCCGCTGACCAGGCCACCCTGATAGCTACCATAGGAACTTTGTGCAAAAAGAAAAGGGGCATTGCCCTTTTGCATAATCTCCTGGTAACGGGCGGCCAGCATGGTATTGATCATGGTATACATAAGACCTTTTCTCAGATCTGCAGTTGTCTTTGTAATATTTCCACGTTGTTTCCAGATGACAAAAGCAATATTGTACTGCTGTTCCGGATCGGTTATTATTTTTACCAGCGGGTCCTTGTTGTCCGGTAAGTCATACTTTAGCCTTTCCCTCTCTTTTGCCGGGTTTTTCAGTTCCGAAAAATTAGCAGTGATTAATTTTTCCACTTCGTTTACATCAAAGTCCCCTACGGCGATGACCGCCTGTAAGTCAGGCCTGTACCAGTCTGCATAAAAGTTTCTAATCTTGTCATGCGTAAAGGTCTTTAACAACTCAACTTTTCCGATCGGAATACGTTTTTCGTACCTTGAATCTTTGAGTAACAGTGGCAATAGCTGTTTACTTATCCTCTCCTGTGCATTTTTGCCGCGCTGACGGTCCTCTTCAATAATTACGCCGCGCTCTTTGTCTATTTCCTCCCCGTCCATCAGGATTTTCCCTGCCCAGTTGGCCAGTATTTTAAAGCCTGTTTTAAATACTTCCGTACTGTCTGTCGGAATAGGCAGCTGATAAACCGTTTGTTCAAAACCTGTATATGCATTCAGGTCTGCACCGAAACGGACACCCGATTTCTGCAGGTAATTGATCATTTCATTTTTAGGGAAATCTTCTGTTCCGTTAAATGCCATGTGTTCCGTAAAGTGTGCCAGTCCTAACTGGTCGTCATTTTCCAGTAATGAGCCCACGCGGTTGGCCAGGTAAAGTTCAGCCCTGTTTTTAGGTTCTGTATTCTTCCTGATGTAATAGGTGAGGCCGTTTGGCAGCTTGCCGATTTTAACATCCGGGTCATTTGGAATGACGTTTCCCCTGGAGGCCATGGCCGCCGGAGCAGCCTGCTTTGGCCTTGTTGTTTTCTTTTGTGCAAGTGAAGGTGTGTAGAAGGCAATAAAAGCAGACAATACAACCAGGGCAACATTAATCTTTTTATTCATTTTTTAGTTTTAAAATTTCCAGCGCACAAAAGCTTCCATTGCTTCATATTCGGCCAGGCCTAAATCATCGTAAGCTTTGGCTGTTTCCCTGTTTCTGTCTTCCGCACGTTCCCAGAATTCCCTGGCATCGTCCCCGGGAAATACAGCCCGGTCTTTCTGGGACTGATGCTTGAATATAGCATATTTCTTTTTCAGCAGTTCCTGAGGGCTCAGCGGTACGGCCATTTCAATTTCATGGGTATCAAATTCCTGCCAGGCGCCACGGTACATCCACAGCCAGCAGTCCTGTGCCCATGCTTCAGTCTTGCGTAAATGGTGCAGGGCTTCAAGAATGATATGGAAACAAACGATATGTGTACCATGCGGATCTTCAAAGTCGCCTGCGGCAAAGATCTGTTCAGGTTTGATCTGCTGCAGCAGCGCTATGGTAAGGTCAATATCAGGTTGGGTAACCGGATTTTTCTGGTTTTTGCCTGTCTCATAAAAAGGCAGCGCCATAAAATGGATATGGTCATCTTCGAGTCCGCAATAACGGGCCCCGGCAATAGCTTCCCCTTTTCTGATCAATCCTTTTACCGACTGGATCTCCGGTGTATCTATCTGGTTCGGTTTTTTTTGCTCAATGAAAGTGCGCATGTGCTGATAAATATCTTTAAGCTCTTTCTGATCCGGGCCCATTTTTTCTGCAAAATCTATACTGAATTCTACGAAGCGTAAAGCATCATCATCCCATACGGCCGTGTTACCGGAGGTTTGATAAGCCACATGGACGTCATGCTGCTGGTCGACCAGGCGGATAAAGGTGCCGCCCATGGAGATCACATCATCATCAGGGTGCGGAGAGAAAATGACCACACGTTTTTTTGCAGGGGCAGCCCGTTCAGGCCTTTGTGAATCGTCTGCATTGGGTTTCCCTCCCGGCCAGCCGGTAATGGTATGCTGCAGTTTATTGAATATATGAATGTTAATGTTATATACCGGTCCTTTTTCAATGGCCAGCTGGGCCATCCCATGATTGTTAAAATCGTCTTCAGTGAGCTTTAAGATCGGTTTTTTCAGGGTATTGGCAAGCCAGATCACTGCTTTTCTGGTTAATTTATCATCCCAGATACAATCTTTAACCAGCCATGGTGTATCAAAACGGGTGAGCAGGGAGGCCGCATCCTTATCCAGGATAAATTCTACATTTTCAGACAGTTGTAAATAGGTGGCAGGAACATCACCTGAAATTTCTCCTTCGACTGCTTTTTTGATAATGGATGCTTTCTTCTGATTCCATGCCATGAGGATAATTTCCCGGGCTTTAAAAATAGTGCCGATACCCATGGTAATGGCTTTGGCAGGTACAAATGATTTACCGCCGAAGTCCCTCGCAGCATCCCTTCTGGTCAGGTCGTCCAATGTAACCAGTCTTGTTCCTGAGTTCGGGGCGGATCCCGGTTCATTAAATCCGATGTGTCCTGTACGGCCTATACCAAGGATCTGGATATCCAGGCCGCCAAGCTCTCCGATTTTACGTTCGTAATTTAAACAGAAAGCCGGAATATCTTCCAATGCAAGTGTGCCATCCGGAATATTAATGTTTTCTTTTGGGATATCTACATGGTCAAATAAATTCTCCTTCATGAAGGTGACATAACTCTGAGTAGTGTCAGGCTGCATCGGATAGTATTCATCGAGATTAAAGGTAACGACGTTGCTGAAGCTCAAGCCTTCTTCCCGGTGTAAGCGTACCAGTTCTGCATATACTTCAACGGGGGTAACACCGGTAGCGAGCCCCAGAACAGCCTGCTGCTGTTTTTCCTGTTTTTCTTTAATGATTTTAGCGATGCGGCCGGCGACATTTACGGATGCTACAGAGGGATTATCGAATACAGAAACGGGTAGTTTTTCAAAACGTGTTTCTTCCAAAAGATTTAATCTTGCCATTCTAAATTGGTGTTTTTAGGATTTAAGGAAGTGGTAAATATAAAAAAGTATTTCAGGATGCCTGTAAAAATTATCATCATTTACATTTAGTTCATCTTATCCTTGATTGTTTTTTTATATTTTTGTATCAAAGAATAAATTATGGCAAGTTTTACATTGACTACGGAGACTGCGCAAAGGGTAAAAACCAAAGTGCTAAGAAAATACAGGGACCTGGCTAAAGAAAATTTAGCTTTTGTACCCGGCCATGAAGATGAATTAGTTAACCAGCTGACGCAACTTTTAAAGAGAGACGCGAGATACGTTGAATTCACGATCAATAAAGCACTTGCAGATCCTGCAGGGAACAGGTTATAAGTATTAACAAATGACCCGTCCATAAGCCTTATGTAGCTTCATTACCATAAAGACAAAATATATACTGATGAAAAAGACTAAATATGCAGGTGTAATAGTTCTTTTTGCATTCGCTTCTTTGACCTGGTCATTTAAAGAGGATCTGTTCCTGGTATCGAAAAATCTCGATATTTTTGCTGCTGTATATAAAGAGGTAAGTATTAACTATGTCGATGAGACCGATGCTGCGGCATTAATGAAAACCGGTATTGATGCCATGCTCGATGAGCTGGATCCCTATACTTCCTATATTCCTGAATCTGAAATTGAAGATTATAAACTGAAATATGTAAGTACACAGTTTGGGGGAATAGGTGCCAGCACATTATTTATAGACGGAAAGTTATTTGTCAATGAAGTCAGCGAGGGTTACCCCGCTTTTAAAGAGGGGATTAAACCCGGAGACCAGTTTCTTAAAATTAATGACATAGATATTAAAGGGAAAGACCGCAATGCCATCAGCCAGCTGCTCCGCGGCCCTAAAGGCTCCGCTCTTAAGCTACTGATAGTAAGGGATGGTGCACTGCTCAGTAAACAGCTGATCCGTGAAGAGATCAGGCAGCCTAATGTTTCTTATTCGGCCGTTATCGATGACATCGCCTATATCAGACTGGACAAATTCCTCGAGAATTCTGCCCAGGAAGTA
>Ga0160457_1000931_pt1 | contig 9926 bp, 6 predicted proteins | sample HID1972M_E6MG_FD_108242 | JGI IMG/M metagenome (GOLD analysis project Ga0160457, IMG submission 108242) | Enriched pill bug-associated microbial communities from UW Madison campus, WI, USA - HID1972M_E6 MG | ecosystem: Host-associated > Arthropoda: Insects > Digestive system > Unclassified ... | reverse complement strand
ACTCCATTTACATGATGGCCGACTCCGGCGCCCGTGGTTCAGCAGCGCAGATTCGTCAGCTGGCCGGTATGCGTGGTTTGATGGCCAAGCCTGATGGCTCGATCATCGAAACGCCCATTACCGCCAACTTCCGTGAAGGCCTGAACGTACTGCAGTACTTCATCTCCACCCACGGTGCGCGTAAAGGTCTGGCCGATACTGCGCTGAAAACCGCGAACTCAGGTTACCTGACTCGTCGTCTGGTTGACGTGACCCAGGACCTGGTCATCACTGAAACCGATTGCGGTACGACCAACGGCTATCTGATGAAAGCCCTGGTTGAAGGTGGCGAGGTCATTGAACCGTTGCATGACCGTATTCTGGGTCGTGTGGCGGCTGCCGATATCGTCAATCCCGATACGCAGGAAACGGCGATTGCTGCCGGCACTCTGCTGGATGAAGATGCGGTAGAGCTGATCGATCGCATTGGCGTGGATGAAGTCAAGATCCGCACACCGCTGACCTGCGAAACCCGTCACGGGCTTTGCGCACACTGCTATGGTCGTGACCTGGGTCGCGGCAATATGGTCAACACGGGTGAAGCCGTGGGTGTGATCGCTGCCCAGTCCATTGGTGAACCGGGTACCCAGCTGACCATGCGTACGTTCCACATTGGTGGTGCGGCCTCGCGTGCAGCCATGGCCTCTTCGGTTGAAACCAAGTCTGCCGGTACGGTTGGCTTTGCCGGTTCCATGCGGTATGTGACCAACGCGAAGGGCGAGCGTGTGGCCATTTCCCGTTCCGGTGAAATCGTGATTTTCGACGATAGCAACCGTGAACGTGAACGTCACAAGATTCCTTATGGTGCAACCGTGCTGGTTGGCGACAACGATACCGTGAAAGCCGGCACTCGCCTGGCCTCATGGGATCCGCTGACCCGTCCTATCGTGTCCGAATACTCGGGTGCGGTCCGCTTCGAGAATATCGAAGAGGGTCAGACCGTTGCCAGACAGGTCGATGATGTAACCGGTCTGTCCACGCTGGTGGTCATTACACCGAAAACTCGTGGCGGAAAAACGCTGATGCGTCCTCAGATCAAGTTGATCAATGACGCTGGTGAAGAGGTGAAGATTGCCGGTACCGACCACTCCGTGAATATTTCATTCCCGGTTGGTGCACTGATTACCGTGCGTGACGGACAGCAGGTCAATATTGGTGAGATTCTGGCTCGTATTCCACAAGAATCACAGAAAACCCGCGATATTACCGGGGGTCTGCCTCGCGTGGCCGAGCTGTTCGAGGCTCGTTCACCGAAAGACGCCGGTATGCTGGCAGATGTCACAGGTACTGTGTCGTTTGGTAAGGATACCAAGGGTAAACAGCGTCTGGTCATTACCGAGACCGATGGTACGGTGCATGAGTTCCTGATTCCGAAAGAGAAACAGGTGCTGGTACACGACGGCCAGGTGGTTAACCAGGGTGAGATGATTGTTGACGGTCCGGCTGATCCGCACGATATTCTGCGTCTGCAGGGCATCGAGAAGCTGGCGATCTACATCGTCAACGAAGTTCAGGACGTGTACCGTCTGCAGGGCGTGAAGATCAATGACAAGCACATTGAAGTGATCGTGCGTCAGATGTTGCGTCGTGTGAACATCGTGGATGCGGGCGATACCTCGTTCATCACGGGTGAACAGGTTGAACGTGCCGAATTGCTCAACGAGAATGATCGTGTGGTTGCCGACAACAAAATTCCGGCAACCTACGACAATATCCTGCTGGGTATCACCAAGGCATCACTGTCTACCGATTCGTTTATCTCTGCGGCTTCCTTCCAGGAAACCACAAGGGTGCTGACCGAAGCGGCCATCATGGGTAAACGTGATGATCTGCGCGGTCTGAAAGAAAACGTGATCGTGGGACGTCTGATTCCTGCCGGAACCGGTATGTCTTTCCATCTGGCCCGCAAGGCCAAAGAGGAAAGCGAACGTGCCGAACGCGCTGCCGTGCGTGCCCAGGAGAATCCTTTCGAGGAGTCTGCTCCGGTTACGCTGGACAATGTGTTTGCACCTTTGGGTACCAACACCGACGAAGAGCCGCCTGCTGCCGAATAAGCGGACAGGTCATCTGTTGTCATCCCGGCTTCGGCCGGGACCCCGAAGCGCCTTGCAGCTGTCACGCAAGGCGCTTTTTTCATGCGGGCAATTCATGACGACATGAAAAAATTAACCTCTGTTTAAGTAAGCAAGCAGTACATTTGAACTGTTCGGTGGCTTTGCAAGACGCCACCAGCACATTTCGATACAATAAATCTCCCCCACATCCTACTGTCTAAGCGAAGAAACCCATGGAAAAAGTGTCCCTTGATAAGAACAAGATCAAAATTGTATTGCTCGAAGGCGTTCATCAGAATGCGCTGGACGTGCTGCATGCATCGGGCTACAGCAATATCGATTATCACAAGAAAGCATTGGAAGGCGATCAGCTCAAGCAAGCCGTTGCCGATGCACATTTCGTAGGGATCCGCTCGCGCACCCAACTGAGTGCAGACGTGTTGCAGTCGGCCAGAAAACTGGTCGGTGTTGGCTGTTTCTGTATCGGCACCAACCAGGTGGACCTGCAGGCAGCCAAAAAGCTGGGTATTCCGGTCTTTAACGCACCCTTTTCCAATACCCGGTCTGTCGCAGAACTGGTCCTGGCCGAGCTTATTTTGCTAATGCGCCGCGTGCCGGCCGCCAATGCTGAAGTGCACCGCGGCGAATGGGTCAAATCGGCAGCGGGCAGCCATGAAGTGCGCGGCAAAAAGCTGGGTATTATCGGTTACGGTCATATCGGGACACAGCTGTCGGTCCTGGCCGAAGCCCTGGGCATGGAAATCTATTTTTATGACGTTGAGAGCAAGCTGCCGCTGGGCAATGCCCGCGCCGTCAGTTCGCTTACAGATCTGCTGAATATTGCAGATGTGGTTTCGTTGCACGTTCCGGAAAACAATAGCACCAAGAACCTGATGAGCGCAGAACGCATTGCGCAAATGAAGGTGGGCGCGCATCTTATCAATGCGTCGCGCGGTACAGTGGTCGATATCGACGCACTGGCCCAGGCACTGGAAGAAAAGCGCCTTGCCGGTGCCGCTATTGATGTGTTCCCGTCAGAGCCCAAATCCAACAACGAAGAGTTCGTTTCTCCACTGCGCAAGTTCGATAACGTGATCCTGACGCCGCATATCGGTGGTTCCACTTCAGAAGCCCAGGAGAACATTGGCATCGAAGTGGCCAGCAAGCTGGTCAAGTATTCAGACAATGGTTCCACGCTGTCTGCCGTCAACTTCCCAGAGGTGTCGCTGCCAGAGAACAAGAGCGCCCGTCGCTTTTTGCATATTCACGAGAACCGTCCTGGCGTGCTCACGGCAATCAACCAGGTGTTCCAGCAGGATGGGGTCAATATCGTTGGTCAGTATCTGCAGACCGATCCGCAAAATGGCTATGTGGTCATCGATGTGGAAACGCCCGAAGTGGACAAGGCGCTGGAGCAGCTCAAGGCCATCCCGGGCACGATCAAGGCCCGTGTGCTGTATTGATCCGCCATTAGCAGGCAATTGAAGGCAGTGAAGCAGGCCCGCCACAGCGCAATGTTGTGGCGGGCCTGGTTTTTCCGGACAAGGCCAGGCGGGGCCCTGTGGCGCAACGGCCCGTTTGCACTGCTCTCGCTTTATTACCCTCTGAGCAGAGGCAGGAGCGGCGCGGCAGTCATGTCGGCGTGATCAATGGGGCGGCCGGTGCTGCCTGTCTACCATGAGTGCCCGCCCGGGTTCAGTTTTGCAGGCCGAGTCGAATCAGCTTGCCGTCGCCGGTATCGGTCAGGACATAGACGTAGCCATCGGGACCGACCTTCACATCACGAATGCGTTCGCCTTCGAATATCACCTGTTCGTCCTTGAGGGTAGCGCCATCCACTTTCAGGTTCAGCAGGCGTTGTTGGGCCAGCGCGCCGATAAACACCGACTGTTTCCAGGGCGCAAAACGGTCGTGGTCGTAAAAGGCCATGCCGCTGATTGCCGGTGATACCTTCCAGGCATAAACAGGCTGGGTCAGCCCGGGGCCTTCGGTGCCTTTGGCCTCGGGAATCGGCAGTCCGGAGTAATTGATGCCGTAGGTGGCCAGCGGCCAGCCATAGTTCTTGCCGGGCTCGGGAATATTGACTTCATCTCCGCCACGCGGGCCGTGTTCATTGGTCCATAAGGCACCGGTCCATGGGTTGAGCGCAGCGCCCTGTTGATTGCGATGTCCGTAAGACCAGATCTCGGGGCGCGCACCCTGTTTGCCCACGAAAGGATTGTCCTGAGGAATGCGTCCGTCGGGGAACAGCCGCACAATCTTGCCTTGCAGTTTATCCAGGTCCTGGGAAGTAGGGCGTTGGTTGTTCTCGCCCAGCGCAATGAACATGTAGCCCTTGCGATCGAAGATGATGCGCGAGCCGAAATGATTACCGACAGACAGCTTGGGCTCCTGGCGGAAAACGACCTTGAAGTTTTCCAGTTTCGTGTTGTCCTCGGACAGGCGGCCGAAGCCGACGGCTGTGCCCGCTTTACCGTCTTTGCCTTCTTCGGCATAACTCAGATAAACATGACGGGTTTTGGCAAAATCCGGGGCCAGGGCTACGTCCAGCAAACCGCCCTGGCCGCTGACCCAGACCTGGGGGCTGCCGCTGATCACGACCGGCTTGTCGCTGCCCGGTTTCCAGTAATTGAGACGGCCGCTGCGCTCGGTAATGAGCATGCCGGCATCGCCTGGCAAAAAGGCCAGTGACCAGGGATGCTCCAGCCCCTGAAGAAGTGTCTCGGTGGTGACGTTTCGGGCAACAGGCGCTTTGTCCCCCGGCGACATGGTGGTTGTCTGTGCGTGTGCCGTAGCCACATGTAAGCCACTGACGGCTGCGGCGGCCATCAATAGACTGGCGAGCGCAATGCGCGACAGCAGGGGCCTGGCGGGCTGGTGGGCGAACGACATGGCGAGGGAAGGTATGTGCGACGTAGCGGGAACGGCTGGTTTCATACGGAGCTCCTTGGCTGGGTGGCAATGGATGCATCGGCCGGCGACTGCGATGCAGCGGCGCGGTGCCGGTGACATGCATGAGACAGACACAGTTTGAAGATGACAATTGGCTGAATGACAAAGATGATTAGAATATAAACGAATATGCGCGCAACTGGCAGAAGATGATTATGACAATTGAAAATCAATGAGGCGTACGAGGGGGCTGGCGTACACTGAATCGGCCAGACGGTGCCGGGAAAAAGGTTGAAATCCGGGTTTGGGGACACACCAGGAAAGCGAACCAGGGCGTGGCGCAATCCACGGCGAAATTACGCTCGGAGCGTATGCTCGATGGCGCACCGCCGATGCCAGAATCAACAATAGGACAGACGCGATGGCATGGTTATTGCTTTGGCTATATTGATTCTATTGATTATGAAGACTTTACGCAGGCGAACAAACCCATGGAACATTACGCTTTTGCCACCGTCGCCAGACTGGCCAGCCAACTGAGCGGGCAGAGCCTGACTTCGGCGTTGCTGACCACTTTTTTTCTCCGGCGTATTGAAAAATACAATCCAATGCTCAATGCCTTTGCAGCCGTGTTCGGCGAGCAGGCGATCCGGGATGCGCAGGCCTCCGATGCCAGGCGAAAAGCGGGGCAGTCGCTGGGGCTGCTTGACGGCATTCCCGTGGCGGTCAAGGATCTGATCGATGTTGCCGGTACCGTGACTACCGGCGGATCTGCCGTGCACGACGGCCAGACCAGTAGCCAGACGGCGGCGCTGGTGCAGCGATTGCAGGCGCATGGCGCGATTGTGATCGGCAAGACCCAAACGGTTGAATTTGCCTTTGGCGGCTGGGGCACCAATGCGCATCTGGGAACGCCACGTAACCCCTGGGATGTCAATCGCGCCCGTGCGCCGGGCGGCTCTTCCAGTGGGTCGGCGGTGGCTGTGGCTGCCGGTCTGGTGCCCTGCGCCATTGGCACTGATACAGGCGGCTCGGTGCGAATCCCAGCCGCATTCTGCAGTCTGACGGGTTTGAAAATGACTGCCGGACAGATGGATATGAGCGGCATTCTGCCTCTGGCGGCCATGCTCGATAGCGTTGGGCCGATTACGCATACTGTCGATGACGCTGCCATTTTGTACCGGGCGCTCACCTGTGAGCCGGGCGAGGTGCTGGACGAGTCGTGTCATCGGCTGCTGGATGATGGCAGCGGACTGGATGGCATGACACTGGGCGTCATGCCGGACGAGCAATACGATACGGACGTGCAGCGTTCTGTGCGGCTGGGTGTGCGCGACATGGTGCGTATGGCGGAAATGGCCGGGGCCAATATTGTGCGGGAGCGGCCGCCGCTGTCGTTTAACACGGTTTTTGAGCAAAGCGGGCTGCTGATGGCGGCCTGCGCCTGGCGTTTGCATGGCGCCCTGCTACAGGACCAGGATGCGCCCATGGACCCGTTTGTACGCAGGCGGATGCTTGCCGGCCAGGCGGTATCTCAAACGCAATATGAAGAGCTGCTGGGGCAGCATCAGGCTGCCATAGGCATATGGCAGACCTGGATGGCGGATAAGGATGCTTTCATGATTCCCACGGTGCCCGCGATTGCGCCGTTACTGGCAGACTTGGATGAAGATACGAGCCCGGCTTTCTTTACGCGCCTTGCCAACTGGACCGGCGGCTGTGCGCTGGCGCTGCCGGCTGGCTTTGACCCCGGCAACATGCCGGTAAGTGCGCAACTTGTGGGTAAACCACAAGACGAGCGTCGGCTATTGCAGATCGGCAGTGCGATTCAGTCACTGACTGCCTGGCATTCCTACTCGCCAACCCTCCAGGGCTAGGGCGCAGCGGCAACGCGTAAGCGCCAACGTGCAATGGTAGGCGCAACGGTAAGACGCAACGGCGATCAGCCGTGCTACCGATAGCTTTTGAGATGTATGCTGGTTTCGGAGTTGCTGATATTGCGGATCAGCCGGATCCGCTCCAGCGCCTGACCCAGGTCGGCCAGTGAGCCGGCTTCCAGTTCTGCCAGCAGGTCCCATCGTCCATTCGTGTCATGCAAGGCCACGATGCAGGGTTCCCCCAGCAGGCTGGCGATCACCTGGCGGCTCATGTTCCCTTCAATGGCAATGCTCATCCACGCCCGGATAGTTTGGGTCTGGGTGTCGGGGCGCAATTGCACCGTGTAGCCGACAATCACGCCGGCATCTTCCAGCCGCCGCATGCGGTTGCGTATGGTGCCGCGCGAGAGGCCGAGTTTTTTTGCCAGATCGGCAACCGTATATCGCGCATTCTGGCGTAATAACGAAATAAGTGCTTGGTCAGTGGAGTCCATGTTTGCTCATTAAGGCAGTTTGTATTGCCATTATGGCAAAAGAATGGACAAAAGTATGCAAAATTGCCGATATGCGTTGCCGCGAGAATGAGGCAAACTTAAGTAACGAAGACACATACCAAATATAGTGTCGGCACAGGACACCCCGATTCAGCGCGGCAGATTTTGAATATGGCTTGCTGAACACATCATCTACCCACAGTCTGGGTTGCAGGCGACGGGATGAGAAGGGGACAGGGCGGGCAGGATCAGGGGTGCGCGAGTATCCCCGGGCATTGACCTCTTGTTATTGGCGCCGACCACACATTAGACGGAGATAAACATGAGTAACCTGACACAAACGAATCTGAATACGGGGCTGATCCGTCCGCAGGACGTGGCCCGCATCGTGCAGCGGCAGGGCATGAAGCAGACGCTTGACGGTGTGATGAACTATATCCTGTCGGACTATTTGCGCTGGGATGAATTTGACAAATCGTCCCGGGTTGCCAAATATGTGCAGGATGGCGTGATGGAACTGATGCCCATTGCCGACAAACAGAATTATTCGTTCAAGTATGTCAATTGTCATCCGCATAACCCTCAGGAGGGTTTGTCGACCGTGCTGGCATTTGGTGCGCTGGTTGACAACAGCACCGGCAAGCCCGAGGTCATTTGTGAACTGACATTGACCACTGCGCTGCGAACTGCCGCCATGTCGGCATTGGCGGCCAAACATCTGGCGCGTAGCAACAGCCGCCGGATGGCCCTGATCGGCAATGGCTGTCAAAGCGAATTTCAGGCGCTGGCCTTTCATTACCTGCTGGGAATCGAGCACTTGAGTGTTTATGATCTTGATCGTGACGCGTCCCAAAAGCTGGCCGATAATCTGCGCCACACCGGCATGACAGTAGACATTGCCGACAGTGTGGCCGACGCCGTTCGGGATGCCGATATTGTGACAACAGTGACCGCCGAGTATTCGCGGGCACATATCCTGACCCCCGAGATGATAAAGCCAGGCATGCATATCAATGCTGTCGGTGGCGATTGCCCAGGTAAAACTGAGCTGCATCCCGATATCCTGTCGCTGGCCACCGTGTTTGTCGAATTCGAACCACAAACCCGGGTGGAAGGCGAATTGCAAAATGTGGACGCAGACTTTCCTGTGCGGCACTTGTGGCAGGTCTTTCAGGGCCAGGCCCAAGGTCGTGAGAACGATACGCAGATCACCCTGTTCGATTCGGTCGGTTTCGCCCTGGAAGACTTCTCTGCGCTGGTCTACATGCGGGATACGGCGCGCAAGCTGGGCCTGATGCAACCCATTTCGCTGGTGCCGGAACTGACCGATCCTAAGGATCTGTTTTCCTATCTTGGCGTCGGCCAGGTCCAACGGGAAGCCGAATCGATTGCCGCGTTACCCTGAATGGGAAGGGGCCGGACAATGTGCCGGCCGCAGAAACGGCCAAGCTGCTGCATCATTGATTTACGGCACTGCGGTCATGCCAGACGCGCCACTATAAAGTCAATGAAGGCACGGGTTTTGGCGGATAACTGATCGCGGGTGGGAAAGACGGCATAGATGTCGGCCGGCTCGTACCAATCTGGCAGCACGATCTGCAAGTCGCCCTTTGCCAGTAAAGGCTCAACACTCCATTCAGAACGCAGTAGCAAGCCATAGCCCTCGAGCGCCCAACGCAGCGCCACATCGCCGTCATTGGTGCTCATGCGAGCGCGGACTTTAACCACTTCTTTTCGTTCAGCGTTGCGCAAATGCCAGATGCCAAAAGTCTGCTCGTTTTCGTGCAGCACCACGGCCTGATGCCGTGCCAGCTCAGCAAGGTTGTCCGGTGTACCATGCGCTTTGAGGTATGCGGGAGATGCACAGATCAACCGACGATTATTGCGTAGTTTTCGCGCACTCAGCCGCGTATCGGCGAGTTCGCCAACGCGAATGCCAATGTCATAGCCATCTTTCACCAGGTTCAGAGGCGTGTCGCTAAGATGCAGTTGCACCTCCAGTTCAGGGTGTTTCCTGGCGAATTCGCTGAGCAACAGGCAGATGACTGCCCGTCCAAATCCCAGGCTTGCATTTACCCGTAACAGACCCGTGGGCTGGGAGGTCACGCCACGCAAGGTCTGCTCCAGCTCGTCCAGGCCAGCCACCAGGCGTTTGCCTTCCTGGAGGTATCGTTCTCCTTCCGGCGTAATGCGTAGCGTGCGGGTGGTGCGCTGCACCAGCCGCACGCCCAATCTACGTTCCAGAGCCATTAATCGCTTGCTGACAGCGGCGCCGGTAATACCCAGCTCTCTGCCCGCGCGCACCAGACTGCCCGTGCGTGCAATAGCAATGAATAATTCCAGATCATCGTATTTTGTTCGCATATTATCAACTTTTAAGAACTAATGATTCTAATCTAATTCTATTAATAATTATAAATAGATAATATAGACTAGAGGCATGATTTCGAATATATGGAACGCATCCAATGAAGCATTCCTGTACTCGAAGAGAGCAAAGCTGCCACAATAATCTCTGGTTGCATCGAATCAAGCCGACAACGCGATTAAAAGGTAATGTCAGTATGTTT
>Ga0160457_1000924_pt1 | contig 9988 bp, 9 predicted proteins | sample HID1972M_E6MG_FD_108242 | JGI IMG/M metagenome (GOLD analysis project Ga0160457, IMG submission 108242) | Enriched pill bug-associated microbial communities from UW Madison campus, WI, USA - HID1972M_E6 MG | ecosystem: Host-associated > Arthropoda: Insects > Digestive system > Unclassified ... | reverse complement strand
ACGGGCGCAATACCGGTAAAAAGGGCTTGATCCTGCCTCATTAAAACCGTACTGACGCGATAATGCAGCCCGGGCTTGACCGCCGAGTCGTCGTAGACGATTTCAAAGCGGAAAGGGGTCTGGCCAGCCGGGTTCAAGGCTGCGCGCCCCACAACCTGGCCCGGCGTGCCATCTGCCAGCACCTGCTGCAGGCGGGCTTCAAATATGGCATCGGCCGGCGCGGCGATGCGCTCGCGATACATTGCAGTGCCCTGTAGCGACGCAGCTGCTGCCGTTGCGCCAACAACGCAAGTCATAGCCAGCAGCAGGGTGCGAACAAATGCCTGATTCATGATTTTATCCTGTGGGTCAATGTCGATCGTGATCATCATAACCGGCGAAGTTGGCAAGTACAACTTGTTGCTTCTACGTGTCCGTGACTGGCAGGGCGACTGAGTCGCCATGGCGGCGCTGCTCGTGTGAGCATGCGACATGCAGGAGCATGATGCTCCTGATACTTGCGCTTTATCAGGGTTTGTACCAATATGGGGCATTTTTTTCTTGAATATTCAATGATTTATCCCATTTCATCCGAGTGAAAACTGGCACGCAATTTGCTTTATATCCCATGAGATGTTTGGCTGGAAGTACTTTTTATTCTCCCGCGACAGCTCGAATCTGTGTATTTTTCTTTTTAAGGGGTATCACTATGCACCGCAATCATTTCTACAGCGATATGCTTGACTCTGTCCTGGACAGGATCTGCTATGCCGTCGCACTGCTGGGAACCATGAAGGGCGGCCAAAGGGAAACTTACTGGGATTGAGAGCGAGACAAGGACCGCAGCCGCATAAAGCGGGTCTGCGGTTCATAAAACATCCATAAAGCAGTGCCCTGGCCTTAAAGCCTCACGGCGCAATAGGCCAGGGTTTCATACGGAAAAGTTACCTGTTCCTGATTTTTTAATGCAGGTGTCCGTTCAATGAGTGCGAGAACCTCGGCCCTGACCTGTGCCTTCTGCGCCGGCGGCAGGGCGGCGATGAAACTGGTGGATAGACTTCTGTTGACCACGACATTGTCCAGTGTGCCGGTATGCCCGTGCGCAAAATGCGACTCCTGCAGCGGCCCAAAGCCCGCATGTGGAAATACCTCAAGCCACTTGCCGGAGTGAAAACGGGGCGCATCGCCTTCATAGGCGTTCACAATATCATCCAACTGCCTCACCCACGTCTGTCGTGTATCCCGTTTGTTCCACACCAGGCCAAGCCGACCGCCAGGCCGCAACACGCGATGGATTTCATCCAGCGCCTTGGGTGTTGCAAACCAGTGGAATGCCTGGGCGCATACCAGTACATCAATCGATTCATCTTCCAGCGGAAGGGCCTGCGCCGTGCCGTCCAGAATCGTCGCACCTGCTGCATGGGTGGCCAGCTCGGCGCGCATGGACGCCACCGGCTCGATCGCAATCACGCGGGCGCCGGTCTGCTGCAGGTATCTGGTAAACTTTCCGGTACCGGCGCCCAGATCAACCACCGTGGCGTGTATATCAATGCCCAGCGTATCGGTTAGCCAGGAGGCAATCTGCGGCGGGTAGTCGGGGCGCCCTTGGGCATAGGTGCCAGCCGATTGACTATACCCCTGGTCTGCTGCATGGTGAACGGGTTTGGCTGAGTCGGGCATCGTTGTTCTCCGGGATGTGGTTGCTTTGCGCTATTCGCTTCAATAGTGAGATCACTGCTGTGTATTTGTATAATCATACCCTTGTAAGCTGACGGCCAGCCTGCAGTGCCGGGTAACGCTTGAACAGCATGGAGTGACAAATGAATAGCGACACAGATTTAGCGGCGCTCACTTGCGAGATTGACCGTCTGCACCGCGAGTGCCTGAGCCTGATCATGGCAACGACCAATGCCTGGCACAGGCCCACGGCCAGTTACGCCCCCTTTGCCCATATGGACGGCAAGTTCTACATTCTGGTATCGGGCCTTGCCATTCATGGTGAGAATCTGAAAGCGCAACAGGAACTGGATATTCTGCTGATTGAAGACGAAAGCAAGACCCGCAATATTTATGCGCGATTGCGTTTGAATTACCGTGGAACAGCGACAGCGGTGCAAAAAGACTCAGCCGAACACGACAGGGCGATCGCACTGCTGACCGAGCGGGCAGGCAAAACCGTCAGTCTGCTCGACACCCTGGACGATTTCACCATGTACCGGCTGACGCCCACGCGTGGTACGCTGGTCCAGGGTTTTGGGAAAGCCTTTGTGTTTGATCCGGCCGATCTGGCTGGTGGTGTGGTCCAGCTGAATGAAAAAAATATCGGCGATTATCGCTGAGCCGGTAATGCTCGGGAGTCGTTTCCGAGCATTACCGGGTCTTGTGCTGATTGCAGTCTGTTGTCGGCCGAGCGCGCGGCGGACGGCCAAGGAATTGTCACACGGCGATAGCAGTGTGGCAGACAGCGCAGCCGTCATGTTTGACGACTACGCTGCTGGTCTCTATCGTGTCAGGGCAGTTCACCGCTTTTGCGTTTAGCAATAAAGTCGCGGGTTTCTTTGACAATCACACCTGACAGCAATACCAGTGCAATCAGGTTGGGTACCGCCATCAGGCCGTTGAAGGTATCGGCAGCGGCCCAGACCAGGTCCAGGCTGGCAATCGTGCCGGCCATCACGGTGGCGACATAAATGATGCGATAGGGCAGTACAAACCAATCACCCAGCAGATAGGCCGCACATTTTTCGCCGTAGTAGCACCAGCCCAGAATCGTGGAATAGGCAAAGAAGACCAGGCCGATGGTAACGATCCAGCCGCCGGGGCCTGGCAGCAACAAATTGAACGTCTGGGTGGTCAGCGCAGCACCGGTCTCGCCATTCGTGTATATGCCGCCCATGACCAGCACCAGGCCGGTTATGGTGCACACGACAATGGTGTCAAGGAAAGTGCCCGTCATAGACACCAGCGCCTGGCGAACCGGGTGATCGGTTTTTGCGGCAGCGGCGGCAATGGGCGCGCTACCCATCCCGGCTTCATTTGAAAACACGCCCCGCGCCACGCCATACCGGATGACAGTGCCGATAGCGCCGCCCGCGACCGCTTCACCGCTAAATGCATCACGAAAGATAGTGGTAAAGGCCGGGCCCAGCAGATCCAGGTGCATGAAAATAATGATCAGCCCGCCAGCGACATAGAAAATGGCCATGAACGGGACAATGAACGATGACGCAGTGGCGATACTTTTAATGCCACCCAGAATAACAATAGCAGTAAAGACGGTCAGCACGATGCCGGTAATCATGGGGTCAATGCCGAAGCTTTCCTGAATGGAGTGTGCGACCGAATTCGATTGCACGGAGCTGCCGATGCCGAAAGAGGCCAGAGTACCAAACAGGGCGAACAGAATGGCCAGCCATTTCCAGTTCAGGCCGCGTTCAATATAGTACATGGGCCCGCCGGACATCTCGCCGCGCTCATTGACTATCCGGTACTTGACCGCCAGCACGCCTTCGCCAAACTTGGTTGCCATGCCGAAAATGGCGGTAATCCACATCCAGAAAACGGCGCCAGGGCCGCCCAAAACCACCGCTGTAGCCACGCCGGCGATATTGCCGGTACCGATGGTGGCAGAAAGCGCAGTCATGAGGGCGCCAAAATGTGAAATGTCTCCCTGGTTGTCGCTGCCATCGCTCCTTTTTGGATGGCGCGTAAACGCCTGTTTGAGCGCGAAGGGCAACATGGTAAATTGCAGAAACGTCAGTCTCAGGGTCAGATAGACACCGGTTCCTACCAGGAACACCAGCATGACGGGCCCCCACACCCAACCGCCTACAGTATCAAAAAATGTTTTTAGTACGTCCAAATACTGCATCGTACTTTACTCCTTTTACATTGAAATGATTTTAAGCGAAGGCTTCTCCCCACCTTCGCAGGCTCAAGAATACCTGATTCTTTTTCCGTGGAAAAGGACCAGGCCAACTGGCAAAGGAGATGGCAACTGCTGAATTCATTGACGATTTTAATGTTATGTTATAACATAACTGAAATTGAACTTCCTTTACATCTGTCAGCCGCGCGTGGGCGCGGTCCCATTCTTACCCAGAGGTTTCACGTGCACATTGTGTTCAAGCAGCTTTTTATTTCCGGCGCCATTGGCATGGTTTTCATGAGTGGCGCCAGCGCCGCACCGGTCAATGTCGTGGCCAGCTTTTCCATTATTGATGATTTTGCCCGCCAGGTGGGTGGGGACCGTGTCATGGTCAAGTCCATTGTTCCCGTCAATGGCGATGCCCATGCCTACGAACCCAAGCCGGCCGATGTGATCGCGTTCAAGCGTGCAGACCTGGTGCTGGTCAATGGCTTGCAGTTCGATACGTTTATGCAGCGGCTGGCAAAATCCAGCGAAACCAAGGCGCCGGTAGTAGAGGTGACCAAGGGTATAGAACCCTTGAAAAACACCGCAGATGAACATGGGCATGGGACAGAGCCAGCTCATGATGACCACGACCACGACCACGACCACGACCACGACCATGCTCATGAACATGATCATGGCGAGTATGACCCTCATGCCTGGCAGTCTGTGCCCAACGCCATGATTTATGTGAAAAACATTGCCGATGCCTTGTGCAAGGTCGACCGCGAAGGGTGCGAGTCTTACAAGGCGAACGCCAGTGCCTATACGCAAAAGCTGCAGGCGCTGCATGAGTCTGTCAAAGCGGCGTTCTCCGCATTGCCCAAAGATAAACGCACGCTCATTACCTCGCATGATGCCTTCGGCTATCTGGGCGCTGCCTATGGCCTGACTTTGCTGGCGCCAGAAGGTACTTCCTCGGCGACGGAAGCGACTGCAGCGGATGTAGCTGCGATTATCCGCCAGATCCGGGAAGACAAAGGATCTGCAGTGTTCATGGAAAACATCAGCAATCCGGCCCTGATCAAACAGATTGCCTCGGAGGGCAATGTGGCTGTGGGTGGCAAACTGTATTCGGATGCGCTGTCCGGCCCGGATGAGCCAGCCTCCACTTATCTGAAGATGATGCAATACAACGCCGACACCATTACCAAGGCAATTCTGAAGAAATAGTTGCCGCTGCGCGGTGGTGTGCTGTCTGGCGCACGCCTGGCGGGTCTTGAACCGGCAGTTAAACAGGGGCGGCGCAGGGTCGCCCTTTTGCTTTTGACGATGTGGAGCGCACGATGCAACGATATCTTAATGAAATGACTGTGCTGGGCGACCTGCTTGCTGATCCGTGTCTGCGCTATTTTCCCGACGGCACGGCCGTGTTGCGCATCACACTTGAAACCCGCAGCGAGCAGCGTGATCGATATACAAATGAAACAAGCGTGTGCAGCGAACATCATGACGCCGTATTGTATGCAAATCAGGCAGAACAGGTGGCCTGGTCGATGCGTCAGGGGGACTCACTGTGGTTATGTGGTCCGTTGCGGCGCCGGTATTTTCAGGACGGCGTAACGGGTCGCAGCGGCACGATCTGCGAGATTGAAGCAAGGCAGTTCAAAATCTTGCGGGTAGAGCAAAGTTATCGCTCGCCGCTTTCAGCAATCGGCCAGGATTGGGGTTTCAACAAGAACCAGATGGATAATGGCTTACGCAGCCCGACCCCGATATCGGGCAGGACTGCGTAAGTGAATGGACCAGCCAGATAGCGGTCCTGTGTCTGGTCCGCTTGTGCTATCGCTCCATCACACGGCGAGTGACATCCGGTTTAAATGTCTTTTCTTTGCGCCAGTGTCTGGACAGCAAAAAGGCCAGTGCGCAAATGACCAGGCTGATCAGGCCGAACCAGAACGCCTTTTTCTGCTCAGGCAAAAACGCCATGGCGCCCAGGATGCTGAGCATGCCGGCGATGGCCAGATAACTCAGATAAGGGAAGCACCACATGCGAACCCGGATGCGTTCGGGACAGTTCTGTTCCATTCTTCTGCGCAACCGGATATGGGATACCGCAATCAGAATATAGACCACCAATGCCACCGTGCCATAAGACTCCACCAGAAATGGGAAGATACCATCGGGCGAATAGTAAGACACGACAATGGCCGCATAGCCAAACAGAGTGGAAAAAATAATGGCGCGTATCGGCACGCCGTTTTCCGACACCCGAGCCAGCGCCTGTGGCGCATCGCCGTTGCGGGTGAGTGCGAATATCATACGGGATGCGGCATAAAGGCCTGAGTTCAGACATGAGAGTACCGCTACCAGAATGACGGCGTTCATGATGTGCGGCGCGTAGGGGATCTGCATGACCTGCAAGGCACTTACGTAGGGTGTGGAGATGGCTTCGGAGTTCCAGGGCACCAGGCAGACGACGAAAAATACCGAACCGACATAAAAGAACAGTACCCGACTGATAACCGAATTGGTCGCCTTTGCCACGGACTTGGCCGGGTCGGCAGTTTCTGCTGCGGCAATGGTGACAATTTCCGCGCCGAAATAAAAACCAGTTGCCGCTACGGCGCCTGACAGTACGGGCCCCCAGCCATTGGGCATGAAGCCGCCATGATTGAGCATTTCTCCCAGGCCCAGCGCCTGATGGTTGGGCCACATGCCCAGCAGAAACAGCCCGCTCAGAAACAGAAACACGACAATCGCGGCCACCTTGATCGAGGAGAACCAGAATTCGAATTCTCCATAGGATTTGACCGAAAAAAGATTGGTGACCGTCAGAATGGCCATCAGTGTGAGACTAATTTCCCATGAAGGAATATTGGGCAGCCAGAACTGGATGAGCTTGGCGCCGGCAATCGCTTCGATCGCCACCACAATGACCCAGAAGTACCAGTACATCCATCCGGTCATGAAGCCGGCAAATTCGGCCTTGCCAGGTTGTTCGCGGAAAGCGCTGCGGGCGTATTCGTAGAACGAGCCCACAACCGGCAACGAAGAAGCCATTTCGCCGAGCATGCGCATGACCAGAATAATCAGGATGCCGGTGATCAGAAATGAGACAAGGGCGGCCGGGCCTGCATTCTTTACTACAACCGAACTGCCAACAAACAGCCCTGCTCCGATCACACCGCCAAGTGCAATCATTGACATATGCCGCGGCTTTAATGAGTGCTGCAGCTGGTTTTTACTATCGATATCCATCAATTATCTCCTGTATACACATTTTTATTATTTTTGCTTTGGGAGACGAATGTACAGGCAATAAAGCACCAGATACAGAGCCAGTTGGCCGTAATCTATGGGTCCACGCGGCAGCTTCGCCAGTGGGAGTAGGGGTATCTACTAATGAGGGACAGGACCGCAAATCTGCCTGCGGCCAAGGTGTGGTCTGGCTATCGTAATGTTGGCCGTGCGCCTGACTGATCAATGTTCATCGCGGTTATAAATGAATTTGGGCATATTCCACTTAAACCGCAAGGCCAGCATACGCAGGGTCAGGCCGGACAGCAGTGCAATGCTCATGACCAGCTCGTGAGTAAGGCCAAGATGCAGGCCGGCAACATACAGCAGGCCAGTCACGATCGACACGCTTGCATACAGTTCGCTGCGAAAGAGCAGAGGGATATCGTTGCACAGAATATCGCGCAGGACACCGCCTACACAGCCGGTGATCATCCCCGAAATGATTACGACCATTAAAGGCAGATTCAGCTCCAGCGCCACATTGCAGCCAATGATAGTAAACACCACCAGACCTACAGCATCCAGAAACAGAAAGAGGTGGTGCAGGCGGTGCATGACGCGAGCAAGCGCGATAGTGGCCAGGGCAGCCACGGTTGTGATGACAAGATAATGAGGATGGGCAATCCAGGACAATGGATGATGGTCCAGAAGAATGTCCCTGACCGAGCCTCCGCCCAGCGCGGTAATGCATCCGAGCAGGCAAACGCCAACCCAGTCCATGCTGCGACGACCGGCAGCCAGCGCTGCGGTCATGGATTCGGCAACGATAGCAATGACATAAAGTACGGACAGAATAATCATATGACCCGGATGCGCTGCCAGGGCATATTGTGCCCTGGCTGTTAGTTACGTTATCCGATTATATCCCGTGCCACGCAAGCCGCCGCGATATGCAGCGAGTGCAGGTATTGCACTCGCCATAAAGCCTGCGCAGTTGCTGATGCTCTGTACGCGTTCACGCTTTGCTCGGACCGAGCCAGTTGAGTGCCGGGTCCATGGCAGACTTTGCGGTCAGCCGCAGGAGCCGACTGCGGCGGCCGGGAAAATGTCGCCGTTGCGGGTCATCGCAGTGTGAATTTGCCCGGGCAATGGCATCTTAGGCAGCAAGCAGTTCGTCGGTCGGGCCGAAGAATTCGTAATGAATGCGCTCCGCGGGTACGCCGCTGGCTGCCAGCCCATTGACAAACGCTCGCATGAATTCCTTGGGTCCACAGATGTAATAATCCGCATTCTGCACCGGTGTATTGCGGGTCAGCCAGTCAAGTGAAATCATGCCCGATACGTCGTGGTTTTCTCCAGCCTGGTCGGTCGCCGCCGGTTCACTATAAAAGGTCGATACTTTCGTGTGGGCCCGTTGGTGAGCAAGCGTTTGCACATGCTGACCCATGGCATGGGTCTGGCTGCTCATGGTGCTGTGTATGTAATGCACGGGCAATTGCGGGTGTTGTTGATAAATGGTCTCAAGCATACTGACCATCGGTGTCAGGCCAACGCCGCCAGACAGCAGGACAATCGGCCGTTTGGGGCTCTCAGGCAGATAAAAGTCGCCTGCCGGTGGTGTTATTTCAAGTGTGGTGCCAACCCGGACGTGATCGTGCATGAAGCGCGAACCTCCCTGGCTGTCTTCTGCGCGTTTGACCGAGATGCGATAGTACTGGCCATTGGGCGCGCAGGAAATGGAATAATTGCGCTTGATGCCGGCTTGTTCCGGTGCGTTAAAGCGGAATGTGATGTATTGACCGGGTTTATGACGAATCACCGGCTCGCCGTCGACTGGACGCAAAATGAATGAAGTAATGGTGCTGCTTTCGCGAATTTTTTCGCTGACCACGAAGTTGCGCCAGCCGGTCCAGCCGCCGGGTGCCTGTTCGATGGCCTCGCGCAGCGCGCTTTCCCTGTTTTGCAGAATACCTGCCAGGAACCAGTATGCCTGACCCCAGGCCTGAAGTATCTCATCTGTAGCTGCATCGCCCAGGACATCCTGGATTGCCCCCAGCAGCGCCGTGGCTACGTAGGGATAGTGCTCAGGCAGGATATGAAACCCGACGTGTTTCTGTGCAATTCGTTCAACCGCCGGCAGCAATGCACCCAGATTGTCGATATTTTCCGCGTAAGCCAGAATGGCCCCCGCCAGTGCATTGATCTGTTGACCATTGGCCTGGTTCGCGTGATTGAACAAGTTACGGATATGTTCATCCTGGAAAAGGCGGTCATACATTTTTGCCGTAATGGCCGTGCCGTGAGTCTGCAAGGCGGGCACGGTTGCCTTTACGATGCGGATGGTGTCGGGAGTCAAAGAGGTGACGGCGGGTTGCGACATGGCGGGAGCTCCTGTAGTGGGTTGGGGTGTGGCTCGGCCTGGCGCAGGTTGCACCCAGGGCGATCTATGAAAACAGAGTATGCAAGGGGACAATGACAGATGTGAAATTTCAGAAGTGGCTTGCAATCAGGCTCATTTCCGATAAGGCACTTTTCAAATGTGTTGGCGGCATCTGCTTGGAACAGAGGGCCGACATTGTCTTTATAACATTCATTTTAAATGCATCTTATTGCAAATAATTTTAATATGCAAGTCAGATGAATGTTATATTGCATATTTATTGCAACAGTCAAAGCGCATGCCGAGGTCTATATGAGACTGACTCAATACACAGATTACGCACTGCGGGTACTGATTTTTCTGGGCTCGCGCGACGATGGACTTTCGTCCATCGCTGAAATTGCGCGCGCCTATGACATTTCGCAGAATCACCTGATGAAGGTGGTGCAGCATCTGGGGCAGTTGGGCTATATCGAAACGCTGCGCGGTCGCAACGGGGGCATCAGGCTGGGATTGCCGGTAGAGCAAATTGT
>Ga0160457_1000922_pt1 | contig 9996 bp, 6 predicted proteins | sample HID1972M_E6MG_FD_108242 | JGI IMG/M metagenome (GOLD analysis project Ga0160457, IMG submission 108242) | Enriched pill bug-associated microbial communities from UW Madison campus, WI, USA - HID1972M_E6 MG | ecosystem: Host-associated > Arthropoda: Insects > Digestive system > Unclassified ... | reverse complement strand
CTAATGCCCCGGTTATAAAACCGGAGTCTGGACGCGGGGAAATCGGCCCCTACGCGACTGGCTACCGAGAATGCATAGCCATGGCCCATAATATGATTCGGGTCGGTATTGCGGCCACGATTACCATCAGTAATCGAGTCGCCCTGGAACAAGATAACGAGTTCTTTTCCCTCAGCTAATGTGCCAAAGGATTCCGTTTCTTCTGTATGGGCCCATAAGCCCTGCGGTTTCAATGCAGCCGCTATACCTACCAGGGCTGAAGTACGCAGGAAAGATCTTCTGGATGTTTTTCGATTCATAATGGAGGCTTGGTGACGCTACATACAAAGGAAATGATTTTTGGGATTATTTGGAATGAAGATTATATATAACCACATCCTTAAATAAGCTGTACTATAATGAAGACCGACCGTAGAAAGTGATGAAGCTAGCTATTATATTAGACTTCGCATTAAACTGGCCCGGTTTTTTCTCCTATTTTCTTATAAAAACAATCCATTATGTCAATCAAATTTGCAGCATTCATCCTGATAATTGCTTTCGTAGTTAATTCCTGTAGCCGGAACAATAACCAAAATATTGAATCCAGATCTCACAATGTAAGTGATACTTTTACAAAACAGCAATCCAAACCGACAGATACTCTTAAGTCTATTGAGCAATCTAAAACTAAGTCTGACACTATCACGGAGCTGACTTTTTCTGAAGGCGTTAACTCTTTGAGCATTAAGGGACGTTTAGATAAGCCGGGCGATGTGGCTATGTACTCCTTTACAGTTAATAAGAGTGCCAGATTAACCGGACGCATAACGGTGGACAAGGGTCCGGCTAATATACGTTTCAATCAAATAGTGATGCCTGACGGTCAATCAGATGGCCCGTTCGGACAACAGCTTGACTATACCCTTGCACAAAAAGGCGTTTATAAAATTAAAATAGGTCAGAGTCTGATGGCAGAAAATGCTTTCGTTGGAGATTTCCTGTTTCATTTGACAGTCCAATGAAAAACGGTTATTGTAGTTTTACCCTGAAAAATGGATTATAAGAGTGAAGGGCCTTGCACAGACAGGGAAACTTATAATTCAAATAAATATTATGGAGTCTTATTTCGTTGCTTAAGGGCGATTGGTCGGATTTTTAGCTGACACATAACGGTTCGGGGGATTGCGTTCGGGCGGGTTTCGGAGCACAAAACTCCAAGTTTGCCCGTCAGCCCGCCTGACGCATAATCCATATTATGTGCCGTTTTTTCTGTCAAGTTAGAGTTCTGCTGCATTCATAAGTTTTTGAAATGAGAAGTCGGGATTACGCATTTCTATTTCGTTCTTGCTCGATTCCGATTGTGCTTCTGTTGCATAAACAAACATTTTTTTTTCGTAATCATCAATAGCACTTTGTATTGTTTCAAACTTTCCGTTCGTGAGATTGTCAGATAAAATCAAAGTGTCCATTAGTCCAATATTTACCCCTTGCCCCGCAAAAGGTGGCATTAAATGGGCTGCATCGCCAATGAGGGTTATAGGCAATGAGCGATTGTTTTTCCAAGGTTTGTCTAAGGGCAATTTTCTTGTTGGCAGACCAACAAAAAAAGATGTTGATTGAATTAACTGTTTGTAATGTTCACTCCAATTTGAAAGCCTGTTTAAAAGAAACTCTATAACGCTGTCGGTATCTTGAAAATCTAATCCATTATTTACAGTCCATTCTTCGGGTCTTCTGAAAATAATACCGTAGGATAATGCTCCGTTGTTGAATGGGTTTGCAACTAATAAATTTCCTTGATATGCGGCCATTAGTCTGTTACCATTGCACAACTGATAAAATTCAGGACAGTTTATTTCGGGTTGGTAAATGTCGCCTTGTATAATGAAAGTACCCGTGTCTTTTACTTCGCTGTCTGTAACAAATTTTCTTGTTTTGGACATTCCGCCATTTGCTACGATAACAAAGTCTGCGATAGCACTTGGCTTGTTTTCAAAATGCAACAGCCATTTTCCATTTTGTTCCTCAAGGTCTATGAATTTTCTGTTCCAAATAACTGTGTCGCTTTTCAAACTGTCAAGCAACATTTTTCTTAAAGCGTTTCTGTTTATCTCCGGATTGTCAAACTGATTTTCGGGTGTAGGTTTTCTCGTGGACAAAATGTTGCCGTGTTCGTCAGCAAAATTTATTCCCATAGGCAATGCTAAGTCATAATAAGTTTGTAGCAACCCTGCCTTTTTCATTGCTGCTTGTCCCGAACTTTTGTGAAGGTCAAGCGTTCCGCCCCAAATTCTTGCCTGTGGGTCGGCATCTCTTTCGTAAACAGTTATGTCAATGTCGTTTTGTTGTAACAATGTTGCCATTGTCAACCCAACAGGTCCGCCACCAATAATGGCTACTTTTTTATTGCTTAGCAAATTCATATTTTGTTTGTTGATGTTTGCAGTGTCGTCCGTGAAATGGCACACAACAAGTGAATATACGCGTAACCGAATATATTTCCCATATATACTGCATACGTATTTTCATATAAATAACCTTTTCATAAACAGCCCCTTAAATAGCGACATGCTGACAATATAATCGTTTATAAATACTCAACGCTTCGAATTAACCATTCCCAACCTGCCGGAATGAGTGGTATGAAACTTTTTCCGGTATTTCTTGATGTATTCAGAAGGGTTCATTCCAAACACCTTGTTAAATTGCTCCCTAAAATGCTTCATATCTTTTATTCCCACGCTATAAGCCGCTTCAGAAATGGTACACTCGCTTGCGATAAACATTTCGGCAGCCATTCTTAACCGGATAAAACGAATAAACGCATTGGGCGACTGACCGGAAATTGATTTAATACGGCTATAAAGTGTCGACCGACTCATAGCCAGGTTATCTGTCAATACCTTAATCCCAAAACCAGAATCGGTAAGGTTATTTTTTACCACTACAATACAGCGATCCAGAAAATCCTTATATTCTTCCGAAATCTTGGAATTATCCTGCTTTAAAGTGATATGGTTAAAGAAATAATTCTGTAAATCGTTGCGGCTTTTAAGAATACCGGCAACGCGTGCCATTAAGATATCTTTTTCGAAGGGCTTACTGATAAAATCTTCTGCCCCGCATTCTATTCCTTTCAGCTTTACTTCATCAGAAGAACTTGCCGTTAATAAAATAACCGGAATATGGTTCAGGGCCGGGTCTTCTTTAATTCTTGAGCATAGCTCTATTCCGCTCAGCCCCTGCATCATTATATCACTGATGACTACATCGGGTATATATTGCTTAGCCAGTCTGAAGCCGCTTTCGCCGTCTTCAGCCTCCAGCACTTCGTGCTGTCCTTCAAACAATTGTTTTACATACTGGCGTATCTGATGGTTATCATCGACTATCAGGATTCGTTTGGCATCTGAATACACATCCATGTTCTCTGAAGTGGCAGCTGTACTTATTTCGGAATCCTGATCACCTTGCGACTCAGTAATTAACTCTTCCAGAAATACAGAACTTTCGTTAAGTTCTTCAAAAATTACATGCTCTTTCAGGTGTTCGCGACCTTTCTTTAAGGATACAATAAAAGTAGTTCCCTGTCCTGTTTTACTTTTATAACTAACCGATCCTTTATGGCTTTCCACAAAACTTTTCACCAACGAAAGCCCCACCCCAAAGCCACCAGCTGAGGCAGAACTGTTATTATGTACCTGATAAAACTGTTGAAAAATACGTTCTCCAGCTTCGTCAGGGATGCCAATTCCCGTATCCTTAATCTGGATGAATATTTCCCCGGCACTTTCTGTAACATTTATCGCAACAGAGCCCTTTTCGGGAGTGTTCTTTAAGGCGTTTGAAATAAGGTTGAACAGAATAATTTCCATCTTTTCCCGATCGGCTATAATCTCCAGATGATCTTTTGCCGTTTCAAACGATAAGGCTATCCCTTTCTTTTTAGCCTGATGCGTAAAGCACAGGTATACTTCCTGACATACATCGCTTATATTGAGTTTCACAAGCTTCAGCTTGCTCATCTCGCTTTCAGATTTTCTGAAAAGCAGCAGTTGATCCACCAGGCTCAATAATCTCCGGGCATTTCTATAAATCGTATTCAGGTTTCCCAAATTAGCGTTATGCGTATCATCGTGCAAAAGGTCCTTGGCAGGATTTATAATCAGCGTAAGCGGGGTCCTGAATTCATGCGAAACGTTGGTGAAAAAATTCATCTTCTTTTCGTGCAGTTCTTTCTCCTTTTCTGCTTCGAAATGCGCGGTTTTAATTTCAAATTTCAACTGTGCCTGACGGTTACGGTAAGTAACCAGAGAATATATGGCAGCGCCGATTAAACTAGTATAAAAAATATAGGCCAACCAGGTTTTGTACCAGGGCGGAAGAATGACTACTTCAATACTTGCAAAGCTTTCCGACCATATTCCGTCTTCATTAGAAGCTTTCACCTTAAAGATATACGTTCCCGGGGCCAGATACCGGTATGTGGCAGAACGCTGATTTTTAACAAAGTTCCATTCTTTATCAAGCCCCTCAAGTTTGTAGGCGTAATCCCCTTCATGAGGAAAACCATAATTCAGCGTCAGGTAATTAATGGAAAACACAGCCTGATCGGGATATAATTCTATCTGACTGACCTCGGTAATATCTATTACATTCTCAGAATCAGCCTGGTTACCCGGCTGTCCGTAAATATTAAGCCCGGTTATAAGCACTTCAGGGGTAGATGTATTGAGAGTTATTTTTCCGGGGGCAAAGAAATTACATCCTTCCGTTCCACCAAACAATATATCGCCATCAGCCTGGCTCAGCAAGGCAGAGCCTTCATGGAATTGACCTCCTTGTAAACCATCCGCCTCATCGTAATTGTAAATCTTCTTCCCTTTAAAGTCAACTTTCGATAATCCTTTATTCGTACTTAACCAAACATTATCCTGAGAGTCGGCCTGTAATGCGTACACCGTATTATTCGCCAATCCGTTCTTTTCATTATACCGGCTTATCTTTTTATTTTGGGTATTGTAAACAATCAGGCCATCGCCTTCTGTACCGATCCATAAACGGCCTTTTTTGTCCAGATACAAGGCGTACACTACATTATTCAACAGTAAATTCGCTTCCGCAGGGTTTTCAAAAAGCTTAAAAAAGCTGTTTCTCGCTACATCAAAGTAATTCACTCCGCCTCCGTATGTACCAATCCACAAATTGCCTTTGCCGTCTTCTATAATTGCCCGTACATCGTTAGAGGTTATGCCGCTGTTAGCAGGATTCCAGGAATTAAAGTCGCGGCTTTTATCGTTAAAAAGATGTAAGCCTCCACCGTTTGTTCCCAGCCATACCCGATGTTTGGAGTCTTCAAATATCACCCGCACATCATTACACCTCAAACTATTCGAATTTTCGCTCTCCGTGTGAAAGGAGGTAAACATATCCGATTTCTTATCGTACAGCATCGCTCCGCCCTTATAACTTCCAAACCAGAGCCGGCCTTTACTATCTTTCCCGGCAGATAAAATGGCGTTATCGCTGATACTACCTTTTCTACCGTCGGCCCGGTAATTTTTCAGAATCTTTCCCTCTTTACTTACCTTATATATGCCATCGCCATCGGTGCCCAGCCAAAAAACACCTTCCCTATCCTGGGTCATTCCATAGAAACGCACAAAATCGCGGGTATCCCGACTGTTCCTAGATATTTGCAATTTTTTGAACTTTTTAGGAATGCTGTTCAGCATAAAAACTCCATTTCCCCAGGTACCTAACCAAACATTATCTCCACGGTCTAAAAAGAGTGTCTGCACAGACCAGTTTGTGAGCAAGGCACCGTTGGTTCCCCTCACAGGTTCAAAAACAACCTCTCCTTCTTTTTTACCAGGATTGAACGTTAATTTATAAAGCCCTCCATCCTGTAGCCCGATTAGAATTTCCTTTTTGCTATTTTCTGCAACCGATAAGAAGATATTGCTGCCCAGATGCGCTGTCAGACCATTAATAAGGCGAAATTTATTGAGATTCCTGGCATAGAACAGTAATCCTTTGGATGTAGCTATCCATACATTATGCTCACTATCTTCAAAAATGCTATTTACCCTGGCACTAAGTTCCGGGCTAATAACCCGCTGTTGTTTCCATACATTTGGACCGTCTGCTTTAAATACATGCACACCAAATTCTCGGGTACCCACCCATAAAAGGCCACCCGAATCTTCGTAAATGTTATGTATGGTATTAGTAGGCAGTCCTTTTAAATTACCGGTTTTAAAGAGGCTAAACCTCTTACTCTTCTTATTGAAGTAGTAAAACCCTTCTGTGCTGGCTATCCAAAGATTTTTATCGCGGCTCTCTGAAATATGAGTAATATCGTCCTTATGCTCTGATTTAGGATTATTATCACTGCTGTATTTTATGAACCGCTGTTTTTCTGCGTTAAATGTTGTTAAGCCGTTGCGGGATGAAATCCAAAGCTGGCCATCAGAATCTTTAAAAACCGACTGCACATGATTACTGGGAATGCTGAATGGATTACTAGGCTCGTTTTTAAACACTTTGAACGAATGGCCGTCGAACCGGTTTAAACCGTCGGAAGTAGCAATCCAAATGAAACCTTTACTATCCTGAGCAATACTGTTGACCACACCAAAAGAGAGCCCGTCTCGTAGCCCGTAGTGAAAAACGCTTTTTTCTGCCAGGGTTTGCGCAGAGCTTTTTAAACACGTAAATAGCAAAAGGGGAATAAGTACCTTTTTTATCATAGGAATACGGTATTAACTAATTGGCTTTATGAATCCAGGCTTTTTTGTGGCTGACACCAAATTAAAGAAAATCATTAAGAATACCAAGGCTGGCACCGACATGGCACCTCAAATTGCCTACCCGCAAGGTATCCTTAAATAATTACTGGGCTTCAAAGATAAAAACGGCTTGCTAACCATAACAAGCACCATTAACAGAAATTTATTAATATAAATTCTATTTCAATTGATTTAAAATTGCCTTATCCCGGCCAATCAGCTGAGATGCTCAGGCTTATTAAGTTTAAACAACCACTTCGTTTGCTCCTTTTTTAGCCATTCTACAGGACATAAACGTGTTGTTGAGGGCAGATTTCCAATTATTCCATATAGTAGTAAATAAGCAATAAGCTTCTAAGTGTATTTGAATATTCTAATATGATTTAATATAATTATTTTTTTGGATTTAAAGTGACGATAGCCGGTGAAATACCGGGCGAGCTAAATCTCACTTTTATTGCTTCTTGCTTTCCTGAAAGCTCAACATAGGCAAGCAATCTTCCGTTAAAGGTTTTCCTTATCGGCGATTTATAATCCTCATGGCTTGCCAAATCCCCGCTTTCCAGCCCCAGCAATTTTGCTTCACCCTCTATTTCTACTGTAATTTCGGAAGCACCATCAATCACAAAGTTTCCATTTGTGTCCCGTAGCTCCAGCTCAATATGGGCCACCTGTTTTTTACCCGCGGCAAAGGCATTTAAATCAGCCACTGCTATTATTTGAGTGGCTGGCCCTGCTGTCTTTAAGGTGTGATTAGCCTGAAGATTTCCGGCGTTATAAGTTTTTACCAGTAGTTCGCCCGGCTCAAAGCCTAGCTCCCAAGACAGCCTTCCGCCATTTTCCTTTTTGGAGAGTTTCCCCAGCGAGCGTTTATTCAGAAATAATTCCGCTTCCTCTGAATTGCTGATGCAATTAACCCGTAAAGTATCGCCTTTCTTCCAGTTCCACGATGCTTTAGAAAAGTTGCGACCGGACTGTTCCGGCACTACCTTACTTGCCGTAAGAAAAACAACCGGCTTCTCTTGCCATAAGGCGGCACGCTGGTAGTACTCCGGCTTAGGAAAAGCGGCCAAATCCATCAAGCCCGCTCCGCTGCTTCTTACCGGCCAGGCTCTGGCTTCGCCCATAAAATCAAAAGCGGTCCACAAAAACTGTCCGAATATATTTTTACTCGTATCTACCGCCATCCAGGCATCGGCGCCCTTCCCGTTTTCACTTCCGTAAATGATGCGATTCGGGTAATTTTTATGATCTTCCTCGTAGCGGTATTCCTGATAGTTATATCCTACGATATCCAAACTTTCGGGATAGCTGGTGGTATTCGACATTACCACACCGGCCAGAGCCGCTGTAACCGGACGGGTTGTATCTTCTTCTTTTACAGCCTGTACCAATATTTTAGATAGTTCGCCAAGACGACTTGCCGGAGGTTGGTCTGAAAGGTAACCTTTGCCATATATTTGAGGGTTCCGGCCTGTGTTAAGTACTTCATGTGAGTATGGATCATTGGGATAATCTATCTCATTACCAATGCTCCACATAAATATTGAAGGATGGTTGCGGTTCCTTAGTACCATATCCTTAACATCCCTCAGAGCCCATTCTTTAAAATCTTCGTGAGAAATATCTCTGCCGGGTTTACCAGCGTTCCAGCCTTCTATCCATTTATTTTTAGGTTCTTCCCATTCATCAAAAGCTTCATCCATAACCAGAAATCCCATTTGATCACATAATTCATATAAATAATCCTGATGGGGATAATGACTCATCCTGATGGAGTTACAGCCAAGTCCCTTTAACTTCTGAAGCCTTCTTACCCAAACTTCCCGCGGAACAGCGGCACCCAGCGCTCCGGCATCATGATGTATGCAAACACCCTTCAGCTTCATATTTTCACCGTTAAGAAAAAATCCTTCGTTAGCGTCAAATCTGAAAGTTCTGAAACCAACCTGTTCGCGATATTCATCTGTTTTTTTGCCGTTATTGAATACAGAAACCGTTAAAGTATATAGCTGTGGGTTATCAACGGACCATAATTTCGGTTTATTAACAGGAAGTGAGAGCCTGGCCTCTCCTGAGGAATTTGCGGCAACAGAAATTTTCCCGGTTGCGGTCGCAACAGTTGTTGCTCCGAGGCTGAGTTTGCTTTCTATAGAAACTGATGCTGAAGTGGCTAATGAATTAGTAATAGAAACTTTCAAATCAGCAAGTGCCTTTTGAGCGGAAACTTCCGGCGTAGTAAAACCTACACCCCATTTAGAAATATAGACAGGCTGTTTAGTGATTAAGTAGACATCCCGATAAATTCCAGATCCGGTATAAAAGCGTGAATCCGCAAATTTTGAATGGTCAACCTTAACGGCAATGGTATTGACGCCTTTTCTTAAATATGGGGTAAGTTCATATTGAAAAGGAATGAAGCCGTTGGGCCTCTTGCCAAGATAATGTTCATTGATCCAAACCTCACTGTTTTTATAAACCCCATCAAAATAAATAAAGGTTTTATCAGATGCCGACAGATCTGCCTGGTTAAAAGTTTTGCGATACCAGCCAATACCGCCAGGTAAATATCCGGTTCCGCTTGCCCATTCTTTACTAAATGGACCTTCTATGCTCCAGTCGTGAGGAAGCTCTACATTTCTCCAATTGTTATCATTAAAATTCATACGCTGGGCATCCGCAGCCTCGCCCTTATAAAATTTCCATCCGTCTGTGAATAACTTTTTTTGACCCGTTTGAGCAAAAACGCTTGATAATAAAAAATTAATGCAGAGCAGGGAAAGCAGCCCTTTAATAGTGTTAGTTTTCATATTCTTGAACAGGTTTAAAAATTAGCCCTTTATTATTTAGCTTGTAGCCGGAGAAACAAAAATCGAAAAAAAAACGAAGAAGCTTAGGGGGCAAACAGTTTAATTAATAGGGAGACACTGTGTTTATTGAGACAGAAAGTTCAAACGTTGGTGAAAATCAGCGAGCGGGTTTGTCGGTTCAGTAAGAGATTTAAAATGCCGGCGTAATCGAATTTCAATTTACCACCTACCATTCTGACTTTGTCTCTGAGTATAGAGAGCTCGGTTTGCTATATGTTTTCCTAAGATCCTGATATTATCTGCTTTTTGTATTTTCATCAGTCAACTGAATTCAAACTCCAAGGGGGGTATTCTCTTCATTTTTGGTGGGGTAAATGCCATTTCACGTTACGTCATTAGGTATTTTCAGCCTT
>Ga0160457_1000921_pt1 | contig 10005 bp, 7 predicted proteins | sample HID1972M_E6MG_FD_108242 | JGI IMG/M metagenome (GOLD analysis project Ga0160457, IMG submission 108242) | Enriched pill bug-associated microbial communities from UW Madison campus, WI, USA - HID1972M_E6 MG | ecosystem: Host-associated > Arthropoda: Insects > Digestive system > Unclassified ... | reverse complement strand
TTCTTTTTCTTTTTCCTTTTCCAGTCTGCGTTTTTCCCGTCTTTCCTGCCTTAATTCCTTTTTTGTTTTTTTTACCGTATCAACTTTTATCGTGGTTCTTGTCACGGAATCTTTGTTAGGTTTGCCAAATAAGCGATCAAAAAGGTTTTTAGATTCGTCCTGCATTTGAACCGGAGCATCAGTATCTATATCAAAAGCAGTCGTATCCACGCTGGTAGAATCAGGAAGGAGATATTGACGCAAGCCCTCGCGAAGCCTGACATCATAGAACCCATAACCGCTTGTATCTACAGGAGTCAGGCCCCTTCTTGCCATGATCCGGCCCATATACTTGAAATAGGGGAGCATATAGTCTTTAAGGCCGCCATCGCCGCGGAACTTGAACATAGCGATTTTTGGACGGGGGACAATATTAGCAAGAAAAATACCTTCACCTATGTTCAGCTCTGCAGGGCTTTTGCCGAAGTATTCTCTGGAAGCCTCTCCAATACCGTAAATATTTTTACCCATTTCAATAATATTGAAATAGACTTCGAGCATCCTTTGTTTGCTGATCAAATGGTTTTGCTCAATTAACCAGACAATCAGGATTTCTTCCGCCTTCCTGGCCAATGTCTTCTGCCGGCTTAAAAAAGCATTTTTAACTAATTGCATGGAAATCGTACTGCCGCCCCTGACAAACTTCTTCTCCTTGAAATTGATCACGAAGGATTTTCTGATAGATTCTTCTACAAAACCCTTATGGGAAAAAAATGAAGGGTCTTCTGAAGTTAACAGTGCATTTTTAAAGTTGCTTGAAATTTCCGAAAGCGGCGTATAATTCGGGTTCGAAGGACCTATCGTGATATCACGCATCGGTTTTCCATATTCATATGGCGTATAGACAAAAGTATTATTGATCTTTTGAAGATTGGTTTTTCCCCATTTGAGAATTTTAAAATCATAAGGGGTTAAGCCGGAACTAAACTTAAGACTATCCGGTATGCTGCTGTCCAGGTAAAAATTGAGGTCGTATTTAATTCTTCCTTTTACCTGCAGGCCTTCCAATGACTCGAACAAGCCCTGTGGAAATGCGTTTAATATGGACTGTGCATCCTGTTCATCAGCATGTAACTTTACTTCGTAGATTTTATTTGGAGAAAGGGTGTACTTTAAAAAGGGGTGTATGGACGCATTTTTAAGGAACATTGTTGAGGTGCTGTCTAAAGCAACATAATTCGGCCCTATGAGTAAATCGGCATCTATTTTAGCATCTTTAACAATAATATCATTGGAAGCGATTTTTGCATGATAGAGAAGCAGATTTTTAACAGACCAGGAACCCTTAATTTTAAAATTATCCCCGCTGTAGTTCGCGCTTTTCATTTCCGTTCTGACGGTATCAAAACTAAGCTTTGCGTTCAGCTTACGGTCCAGGTAGGGGAGTTCAACTTTTTTGTTCTCGGCAAAAAAAACAATGTTCATCTGTTTTTTACCAGGATATACTTTACCATTGATATGCCAGGTAGCTTCTCTGTCATTTACAATTATAGTAGAGTTTAAATCTCCGTCATCTATTGTTGCAGTAGTGGTCAGAAAGTTTAATTTCGCAGTATCATTGTCATTTAACGTGAACAGGAGATTTTTCATCTCCATATCATCCGGAATTTTATTCAGGACTTCATTAAGAAGATCATGTGCAATCTCACTCAGGTCAACTTTTTCTTTATTATCCGTATTGTCTTTCTTTTTCCTTTTCAGGAAAAAATCAAGGTTAGAAAGACTGTCCCTGAGGACAACGCTAACTTTTCCATTGTTTAAATCTACTTCAGAAAGGTTTACATGGCCAAAAAGCAGCGGGAAAATTTTAACGCCTACCGTTAGATTGTCAACTGTGGATAAAGTATCCCGATCTTTGGGGACAACAGAAATACCTTTCATATATACTGTGCTTAACCCGCTGAAACCCGCTTCCCGTATTTTTATAGCCAACCCATAATCTTTGTCCGCTTTGGCAACTGCCCTTGTTATTATTTTTTTTAACAATGCTTCCCTTTTGCCGTAAGCGATAGCACCAACGATAACCAGAAGGACAAGAAAAATTCCTAAAGTCCAGGCACCAGCTTTGAGGTATTTTTTAGGGATGCTTATTTTTGGAAAATGCATGTTATAAATAGATGTTTTAAAGGCCTAACGTTAAATGCAAATGTTTATTTCGTGTTAAAATTACACTTAAAAAGCCTAAAATCAATTAATTGTACCGTCCTTTTGCTAATTTTGGGCAATGATGATTAGTAAGGAACAAGTTTTATCCGCCTTAAAGAATGTAGAAGACCCTGATCTTAAAAAGGATCTGGTTACCTTAAACATGATTAAGGACCTGAATATAGAAAATAAAAAAATCAGTTTTACCTTAGAGCTGACAACTCCGGCATGTCCGATGAAAGATATGCTTAAAAACGCCTGTCTCAATGCGATCAGGTATTTTGTTGATAAGGATGCAGAGATCATTATCAACATAACTTCAAGGGTGACAAAACCAAACGATACCACGCAGCTGAAAGACATCAGCAATATTATTTTAGTTTCATCAGGTAAAGGAGGTGTGGGTAAGTCTACGGTAGCGAGTAACCTCGCTGTATCCCTTGCGGCCGACGGGGCAAAGGTAGGCTTAATCGATGCAGATATATACGGCCCCTCAGTTCCAACTATGTTTGGGCTGGTAGGCGCTAAACCAAGTGCAAGAGAAACGGCAGAGGGTAAAACACTGATTCTTCCTATCGAAAAATACGGCATTAAACTGCTGTCCCTTGGTTTCTTTGCTGATCCGGATCAGCCAGTGCCGTGGCGTGGCCCAATGGCTTCAAATGCGATTAAACAATTGTTTAATGACGCAGACTGGGGCGGGTTGGATTATTTAATAGTTGACCTTCCTCCGGGAACGGGCGATATCCATATCACCATTACACAAAGTTTTCCTATTGCCGGGGCCGTTATCGTCACCACTCCGCAGCAGGTAGCCCTTGCAGATACCAGAAAAGGCCTGGCGATGTTCAAAATGCCGGGAATTAACATTCCGGTTATAGGGGTTATAGAAAATATGGCCTATTTTACCCCGGCAGAGCTGCCGGAAAACAAATATTATATTTTTGGAAAGGACGGGGGGAAAATGCTGGCCGCATCTTTTGACGTTCCTTTTCTTGGTGAGATACCGATTGTACAAGGTATAGCTGAGGCGGGAGATAATGGTACGCCAATTGCGCTGGATAAAGAAAGTAAAATGTCTTTAGCATTTTCAGCGATAGCAGGCAGGATTGCGCAACAGATCGCCATCAATAATGCACAGCTATAAATTGCTAAAAAATTACTAAATTTATACTTTAAAATTTAATCATGAATCTAACAGAACAAGTTGAGCAGGCCTTAGAGACTATTCGTCCATATCTTATTGCGGATGGAGGAGATGTAGCTATCGAAGAGATAACGTCAGATAATGTAGTTAAATTGAAATTATTGGGAAATTGCGGATCCTGCAAAATGAGCTTTATGACCATGAAGGCAGGTATTGAACAGGCAATAATGAAAGCCGTTCCGCAAATCAGTTCTGTTGAGGCCGTTAACCTCACAGAATCGGTATAATTCTTTTAACAAACTTTAACTGGCCGGTGTTATAATTACGGCTATTTTTGTCTGATGAGATACATTTTCACGATATTTCTGGTTTTTTTTACCCTGGGTGTTTTTGCACAACAAACACCTGCCGGGGAAAAACTGGTCCAGTTTTCGGGTCTTATAACAGATGCAGATAGTAATTTTGTTGTGCCTTATGTAACTATAATCAACGTATCTAACGAGGAGCAGCGTTATGCCGCCAATTACAAAGGATATTTTTCCTTCGTTGTACACCCCGGGGACACCCTTAAATTTAATGCAGTAGGGTATACTGATAAAACAATCATACTTCCCGGAGTGATTAAGGATACCAAATACACGGAAATGGTAAAAATGAAATCGGAAATCATTTATCTTCCGGCAGTCCGGGTTTACCCCTGGGCAACAGTGGAAGAATTTACCAAAGATTTTCTCTCTATGAAGGTTGCCGATGATGATGCAGAGATAGCCAGGAAAAATGTATCGGGAGAATCATTGGCAGGAATGATCAAAACCCTGCCCCGCGATGCAGGAGAGATCTCTAATTCAAATTTCCGGATTAATCACGAGAGAGAGCTGAATAAAAACATGGTACCTACCTCACCATTGTTGAACCCCTTTGCATGGGGCAAATTAATGGAACAGATCTTTAACGGGGATAAAAGCCGGCAGAACAATAATTAACGTTTTTTTCGCTGCTGGGGGAATTTCATTTTATAGTCCGCATGAACATCTCCTCTTGAGATCGCATCAAGTTTAGATTTTAACATCCTTTTACGCAGCAAGCCAAGAGTATCCGTAAATAATTTACCTTCAATATGATCGTATTCATGCTGAACTACCCTTGCAGGCATTCCCGTTATTTCATCTTCATGAAATTGCCAGTTTTCGTCATAATACTGGATACGGATATTCGGTTTACGCATCACATCCTCCCTGATATCAGGGATACTTAAACAACCTTCGGTAAAAGCCCAGGGCTCGCCGGTCTCTTCTACAATTTTTGCATTGATAAATACCTTTTTGTATGATTTCTCCTCCTCATCCGCACCGGTGTCAACGATAAACAAGCGTATGGGCAGTCCAATCTGAGGTGCCGCCAAACCTACTCCGCTGGCGGAATACATAGTTTCAAACATATTACTGATCAACTTGTCCAGATCAGGATAAGTTTCATCTATGCTTACGCATACTTTCCTTAAAACCGGATCTCCGTAGGCAACAATAGGTAGTTTCATTTCTATATTATTTTAATGCTTATCTGCTGTTAAGCAAAAGTACGAATATTACCCTAAAGGGTAAAAAGTTAATAAACTAAGATTTTTTTCTTCCAGTATCTCTTCTGCTATAGCCGCTATTTCTACGGTACTTACGGCCTCTATTTTCCTGAAGACCGTTGTTAAGCTATCTATGCGGTCATAATCAATCAGGCTTCTTGCCATGGAAATGATTAAACCAATTCTGTTCTCCTCACCCAGGGCAATCTGGCCAATAAACTTATTTTTTGCCTTTTGCAATTGAATTTCAGTAAAAGGTTTTTCTCTGATTTTCCTGAATTCCTTATAAATAAGCGACAGCGCCCGTTCTACTTTTTCTTTGTCCGTACCAAAATATAAAGTGAAGATCCCGGTATCACTGAGCGGACTGTAACTCGATTCTATACTGTAGGCAATACCGTGTTTCTCTCTTAATTGCAAATTTAATACAGAACTCATGCCCGTTCCGCAAACTATGTTATTGAGTAACAGTAAACCTGTTTTATAGGGATGATACAGGGAATAAGCTTTTGTGCCTAATATCGTATGTGCCTGAGTAATTGGTTTTGTTAATGTTTGATGAACAGCGCCAGTATCATTCGGTATTTTTCTGCTGTTATGGTGCAGGTTTTCCGGAATTTCCGCGTAATATTTTGTTCCTGTCTTCACAATTTTAGCGAGAGAATAATTACCAAGAACAGCGATAACAATTTTATCTGTATGGTAATTAGCCGCTATAAAGTTCCTGATGTCCTGGCGGGAAAGACGGTTCACGCTTTCAGCTGTTCCGAGAATATTCTTACCTAAAGGATGACCCGCAAAAATAAGATCTTCGAAATCATCGTAAATAGCTTCCTCCGGCTGGTCCAGATAGGAAGAGATCTCATCAAGTATGACACTTTTTTCCTTTTCCAGCTCCTCTTCCGGGAAAGTAGAATGAAATACAATATCATTAAAGAGCTCAATGGTCCGGTCTAAATACGGATGGAGAAAAGAAGCATGTATACAGGTATACTCCTTTGTCGTATACGCATTCAGATCTGCGCCTACATTCTCCAGCCTGGTCAAGATCTGATTGGTACTGCGCTTCTCTGTACGTTTAAAGATCAGGTGTTCAATAAAATGAGCTAAGCCCCCTTCCTCCGCTTTTTCATCCCTGGATCCGCTGTTTATAATAATGCAGGCATGTGAAATAGCTGATGCTGAAGGGACATGAAGCAGGCGGATACCGTTTGATAATGTATGTACGTTATATTCCATTGACCTGCAAAGATACAGAATCACTTTGCTAAGCAATTGTAATATTATCTAAATCGCGGGAAAAGATCTTTGTTTACAGCCATTTACTGTCAATTTGACAACCGCAGGCAAATTGGAACATCCCTTGATAGGCCATTTGTGTACTTAAAAATGAGTTAACATATGAGCATAGAAGAAAAGGGAAGTATTTCCATACACACCGAAAACATTTTTCCTATTATTAAGAAATTCCTTTACTCAGACAATGAAATATTCCTGCGTGAATTGGTTTCAAATGCGGTTGATGCGGTACAAAAAATCAAACGCCTGGCTGCACTTGGCCAATACAACGGAGAACTGGGGAACCCTCTGGTTGAAGTAGCAGTGGATGAAGAGAAAAAAACAATAACCATCAGCGATAATGGTTTGGGAATGACTGCTGAAGAAATCAAGAAATATATCAATCAGGTAGCTTTTTCCGGTGCCAGCGAGTTTGTTGAAAAGTTCAAAGATGCGAAAGATGCCAATGAGATCATCGGTAAATTCGGTCTGGGGTTCTATTCTGCTTTTATGGTATCGGATCTGGTCGAAATCCAGACCTTATCTTACCAGGAAGATGCAGAGCCGGCAAAATGGGTTTGTGATGGCAGTACGGCATATGAAATCAGTGAAGGTAACAGAACTACACGCGGAACGGAAATTATACTCCATATCAACGCCGAATCTGAAGAGTTCCTTAACAAGAGCAGACTGGAAGAGATCCTTAATAAATATGGAAAATTCCTCCCTGTTCCGATTAAGTTTGGTACCAGGACCGAACAAGTGCCGGATGGCGAAGATGAAGAGGGAAAACCTAAATACAATTCGGTTGAAGCGGATAATATCATTAACACCACAGAGCCGATCTGGACAAAAGCACCTGCAGATTTGTCAGACCAGGATTATCTGGACTTCTATAAACAATTGTACCCCTTCTCAGAAGACCCTTTATTCTGGATTCACCTGAACGTAGATTACCCTTTCAATTTAACCGGAGTATTGTATTTCCCTAAGGTGAAAAATGATTTTGATATGCAGCGCAACAAAATCAAGTTGTTCAGCCGCCAGGTATTTATAACAGATGAGGTTAAAGACATTGTTCCCGAATTCCTGATGCTGTTACATGGAGTGATTGATTCGCCTGATATTCCGCTAAACGTTTCCAGGAGTTTCCTGCAGGCCGATAGTAACGTAAAAAAGATCAACAGTTATATTACTAAAAAAGTGGCAGATAAACTGCATGAACTTTTCAATAAGGACCGTAAATCTTATGAGGCTAAATGGAGTGATATTGGTCTATTTGTAAAATACGGGATGGTAAGCGAAGAAAAATTCTATGATAAAGCTAAGGATTTTGCTTTACTCACCAATACTAAAAATGAGTATTACACACTGGAAGAATACCGTGAAAAGGTAAAAGATTTTCAAACGAATAAAAACGATCAGGTCGTATATATCTATACCAATGACCCTGATAAACAGGATAGCTTTATCCAGTCGGCAAATAAAATGGATTATGATGTCCTGTTAATGAACTCAGTCATAGATACTCATTTTGTGAGCCATCTTGAAAGTAAACTGGAGAAAACATTATTGAAACGTGTCGATTCGAGCGTAACCAGCAAGCTGATCGAAAAGGATGAAAATGTGGAATCTGTATTAACCGAAGAACAATCTGCTAAAGTGAAAGAAATCTTCGAAAAGGCAATTGCCAAACCAACGTTTCAGGTGGAGATTGTGGGGCTTAACCCCGAGGAGTTTCCGGTTACTGTAACCATGGATGAATTTATGCGCAGAATGAAAGACATGGCCCAGTTGGGCGGAGGAATGAATTTCTATGGCAGTATGCCTGACAGTTATAAAGTAGCGGTCAATGGAAACCATAAACTGGTTAACCGTATCCTGCAAACTGAAGGTGCTGAGGAACAAACTGCCCTTGCAAAACAGGCTGTAGACCTTGCCTTACTTTCCCAGGGAATGCTGACGGGAGCGGAACTAACGGCTTTTGTTAACCGGAGCGTTGCGTTAATTTAACCGGCACCCCGAAAGATTGAAACCCGCAGATTTCCTATCTGCGGGTTTTCTTTTGGCTATAATTTTGGGTGTTACTTCCGTGTCTGCCTCACCAGGCCAAATACAAGGATTGCAGAGAGCACAAATACTGAGGCTATCCATGCCTTGTTAAAAGGCTCCGGAGGCAAATATTGCAAACCTTTCCTGTTCATTTTGGCAGGTTCCCGGATATACCTTCCCTGCGGGGGAATAGCAAGGGTTTGAAAGTTATCAGCCAGGTTGCCCAAGCCCTGGGTCAGTTCTTCTCCGCTTATGGCCGGACCATGACCAGTGCCTGCAATTTCAGGTTTAAGATCTCTCAATTTTTTGACAGACATGGCTGCTGCCAGCCAGTTTGGCGTAAAGTATTTTGGCGGGCCGGATAGTTCTTTTTTCTGTGTAATCACAGAGAGCAGTGATTCTGCTTTAACCGTTACAAAAGCATCGCCGGCAATCAGTACCTTATCCTGGTCCCTGAAAAGGGAAATGTGTCCCGGGGCATGTCCGGGCGTATGAATATAACGCCAGCCCGGCATATAAGGCAGGCTTCCGTCCTTATCCAGCGCATGCACGTGGGTGCTCAGATCAATAGGCTTCTTCGGATAAAGGAAAGACATAAAGCTCATCATTCCGCCACCGGCTGTAGGATCAGCAGGCGGATAAGAAGAAACGCCGGTTAAATAGGGTAATTCCAGCGGATGTGCATACACCTGAACATTCCATTTTTTTAACAGTGCCTTAAGTGCCCCGGTATGGTCAAAATGACCATGCGTAAGTATGATAGCAGAAGGAGGGATATCTTCCCCGAAAAGATCATCTGCCATTTCCAGAATTTTTCCTGCGCTGCCTTTAAGCCCTGCATCTACCAATACCCATTCTTCAGGTCCGGTTGTGATCATGAAAATATTGACAAATACAATTTTCAAACTCCACACCCCCGGTGCAATTTCCGTATAACATTTGGTTTCCATAAGATAGGTCGTTAGGTTTATTTACCCTAACAAAAACTAATCCCGCTGGTTTTCTCAAAGTTTATTTATTGTACTGAGCCGCCTATTCTTTAATTCCTTCAAGAGAGAAAAGGAAAGCATAGTTCAGTGCAATATCTTTAAGATAATCAAACCGTCCCGAGGCACCACCGTGGCCAAAATCCATATTTGTCTTTAAGAGTAATATGTTTTTATCCGTCTTTTCGGCCCGTAATTTTGCTACCCATTTGGCAGGCTCGAAATATTGTACCTGGCTGTCATGAAGGCCCGTTGTAACGAGCATATTCGGATAATCCTTCTTCTCAATATTTTCATAGGGCGAATAGCTTTTCATATACCGGTAGGCAGCAGGTTTCTTTGGGTTTCCCCATTCATCAAACTCATTTGTGGTCAGCGGAATGCTTTCATCCAGCATGGTGTTCACCACATCCACAAAAGGCACCTGCGCAATTACACCATGCCATAAATCCGGCTGGAGGTTAATAACCGCACCGATCAGCAAACCCCCGGCACTCCCTCCCTGGGCATATAAATGGGCAGGGCTTGTATATTTTTCTGAAACAAGATATTTTCCGCAGTCAATAAAATCGGTGAAAGTATTCAATTTCTTCATCAGTTTACCGTCTTCATACCAGGCTCTGCCCATCTCCTGTCCCCCGCGGATATGTGCTATCGCATATACAAAGCCCCTGTTTAATAAACTAAGGTTATTAATTGAAAAGGCAGCATCGATACTATTACCGTAAGAACCATAACCGTATAACAATAAAGGGGCATGACCATCCTTTACAAGACCTTTT
>Ga0160457_1000918_pt1 | contig 10030 bp, 8 predicted proteins | sample HID1972M_E6MG_FD_108242 | JGI IMG/M metagenome (GOLD analysis project Ga0160457, IMG submission 108242) | Enriched pill bug-associated microbial communities from UW Madison campus, WI, USA - HID1972M_E6 MG | ecosystem: Host-associated > Arthropoda: Insects > Digestive system > Unclassified ... | reverse complement strand
CATGCGTATCCTCGACAACTCGTCGACGAAGCTCGGCATCCAGCAGATGGCGATGCTGGAGCGCAACGCGGCCGCGTTCAAGAAGTCGTATGTGAAGCCGTACGGCATGATCCTGGTGACCGGCCCGACCGGTTCTGGAAAGTCGACGACGCTCTACACCACCCTCAACGAGGTGGCGAAGCCAGAGATCAACGTCATCACCGTCGAGGATCCGGTCGAGTACCGGCTCGCGGGCATCAACCAGGTGCAGGTGAACGTGAAGGCGGGCCTCACGTTCGCGAGCGCGCTGCGAAGCATCCTGCGTTCCGACCCGGATGTGGTGCTGATCGGTGAGATCCGCGACCAGGAGACGGCTCAGATCGCCATCGAGGCGTCGCTGACCGGTCACCTCGTGCTCTCGACGCTGCACACGAACGACGCGCCGAGCGCGATCACCCGTCTCATCGAGATGGACATCGAGCCGTTCCTGGTGGGCTCGGCGCTCGACTGCGTGGTCGCCCAGCGTCTTGCGCGTCGTCTGTGCGACAAGTGCAAGCAGCCGTACCACCACCCGGCCGAGGAGCTCGAGGCGCTGAAGTTCGGGTACGACCCGCGGATGGGCATGCCCACTCTGTTCCGTCCGGTCGGCTGCCAGCACTGCTCGAACACGGGCTACCGCGGGCGGCTGGCGCTGCACGAGGTGATGACGGTGTCGGAGGAGATCGAGCGGATGGCCGTTCAGCGTTCCTCGAGCGCCGACATCGGCCGGGTCGCGGTGGAGCAGGGCATGGCCACGCTCCGCCAGGACGGCTGGGCGAAGGCTTTGCTCGGCATGACGAGTATCGAAGAGATCCTGCGCGTCGTCGCCTAGCGACGCCGCGAAGCGCGAGTTCCGATGGAGGGGGAGGACCAGCGCGTGAGCAACAACATCTACGAGATCCCGTTGACGGATCCCGCGGCACCGCCGTTCGGTGTGCCGGGTGCGTCGGGGGCTCTGCCCACACCGCACACCCAGCTGCCGCCGAACGCGGCACCGACGACCGATTTCTCGCACCTGCCCCCGCCCGGGGCGAGTGCACCGCCGGCGTTCTCGGAGGCGGCTGCGCCCGCACCCGAGGCGTTCCCGCAGACGGGGGCGTTCCCGCAGGCCGACGCGTTCCCGCAGCCGGATGCGTATGCGGCGCCCGTCGCCGAGACGCTTCCCGTGGCCGAGCAGCTGCCGCCGGCGATCCCCGGGTTCACGCCCGCGCCCGAGCCGGTGCTGTCGGCTCCGGCCTACCAGGAGCCGGTCGCGCCTCCGCCTCCGCCTGCTCCGGCCGCGGCCGCGCAGGTGATCGACGACGAGTTCGCCCGCGCCGCGCGCGCCCACGCCGACCCCGACCTGCTGCACTGCCTGCAGGAGGTGCTGCTGGCCGGCGCATCCGACCTCCACATCTCCACGGGCACGCCGCCGCTGCTGCGCATCGACGGCACGCTCATGCCGGTGCACGGGCAGGACTACTGGCACCGCGATCGCACCGCGACCGCGCTGTACAGCATCCTCAGCTCGTCGCAGCGTGCGACGTTCGACGAGAAGCTCGAGCTCGACTTCGCGTTCACCCTCTCGGCGAACGCCCGTTTCCGTGTGAACTTCTACCAGCAGCGCGGCGCGATCGGTGGGGCGTTCCGTCTCATCCCGACCGAGATCAAGCAGCTGGGTGCGCTGGGCGTGCCCGACCAGATCGCCGAGTTCGCGAAGCTCCCTCGTGGGCTGGTGCTGGTGACCGGCCCGACCGGTTCGGGCAAGTCGACGACGCTGGCAGTGCTCGTCGACCTCGTGAACCAGACTCGCGCCGACCACATCGTGACAGTCGAGGACCCGATCGAGTTCCTGCACACCAACAAGAGGTCGCTGGTGAACCAGCGAGAGGTCGGGGCCGACACGCACAGCTTCGGGGCAGCCCTGAAGCACGTTCTGCGTCAGGACCCGGATGTGATCCTCATCGGTGAGCTCCGAGACCTCGAGACGATCTCTGTCGCCCTCACCGCTGCCGAAACCGGTCACCTCGTGTTCGCCACGCTGCACACGCAGAACGCGGGCTCGACCATCGACCGTGTGATCGACGTGTTCCCGCCGCACCAGCAGGACCAGATCCGCATCCAGCTCGCGGCGACGCTGCAGGGTGTGGTGTGTCAGACGCTCGTGAAGCGCGCGACCGGCTCTGGTCGTGCGGTGGCGACGGAGATCATGGTCACCACCCCCGCCATCGCGAACCTCATCCGTGAGGGCAAGACCCACCAGGTGCGTTCCGCGCTGCAGGCGGGTCGCCAGTACGGCATGCAGACGATGGACCAGCACCTGGCGGAGCTCGTGAACGCCGGCACCGTGCCCTACGGCGCGGCGACCGAGAAGGCCCAGGACATCGAGGACTTCAAGCGACTCGTGCACCGGAGTGATGCGGTGGCCCAGCAATGACGATGCTCGCGTACACCTATAAGGGCCGCGATGGCGGCGGCAAGGCCGTCAAGGGCAAGCTCGAGGCGCCCAGCGAGGCCGCCGCGGTCGCGCGTCTGAAGACGATGGGTGTGATGCCCACCGAGCTGCAGCAGTCGGCGACCGGCACCGGTCTCCAGATGGAGATCAACATCGGCTTCCTCGAGAAGCAGGTTGGGCTGAAGGATCTGGCGATCATGAGCCGGCAGATGGCGACCATGGTGTCGTCGGGTCTGTCGCTGCTGCGGACGCTCACGATCCTGGCCGAGCAGACCGAGAACAAGAAGCTGCGGACGACCCTGGATGCAGTGCGCAACCTGGTGGAGACGGGCGCGTCGCTCTCGCAGGCGTTCGGCAAGCATCCGAATGTCTTCCCGCCGCTGATGGTGCATCTGATCCGGGCAGGTGAGACGGGCGGCTTCCTCGACCGATCACTCGAGTCGGTGGCCTCGACCTTCGAGAAGGAGGTCAAGCTCACCCAGACGATCAAGTCGGCGCTGACCTACCCGATCGTGGTGCTCTGCATGGCCGTCGTCGCCACGATCGCGATGCTGGTGTTCATCGTGCCGGTGTTCGAGACGATGTTCGCCGGCCTGAACGCCGAGCTGCCGCTGCCCACCCAGTTCCTCGTGACGCTGTCGAAGAACATGATCTGGATCGTGCCGCTGCTCATCGTGATCGGTGTGGGGTTCGGGTTCTGGTGGCGATCCCACAAGAACGACGAGAACGTGCGGCAGAAGGTCGACTCGCTGAAGCTCAAGCTGCCGGTGTTCGGTCTGCTGTTCCGCAAGGTCGCGGTGGCGCGGTTCGCGCGCAACTTCTCGACCATGACGAAGTCGGGTGTGCCGATCCTGCAGGCCCTGTCGATCGTCGGTGAGACCTCCGGCAACTGGGTGATCGCGAATGCGATGCACCGGGTCTCGGATTCGGTGCGCGCCGGCAAGTCGATCGCGGCGCCGCTGACGGATGAGCCGGTGTTCCCGTCGATGGTGGTGCAGATGATCGCCGTCGGTGAGGATTCCGGTTCGCTCGACACGATGCTGGGCAAGGTCGCCGACTTCTACGACGAGGAGGTGCAGGCCACCACGGAGGCGCTCACCTCGCTCATCGAGCCGCTCATGATCGCGATCATCGGTGTGGTGGTGGGTGGCATGATCATCGCCCTCTACCTGCCGATGTTCTCGATCTTCAGCGCGATCACGGGTTAGCTGCCGGCCGCCCCCCGTTCGGTGGCCCCCCGCACTGGGGAGTCGCGGGCGGGGGTCGAATCCGGGAGGTTATCCGCGGGGGGTCATTCACTTGGGGGGACCACCCGTCCACTGTTCAACACTCAACAAAGGATGGGATTCATGATTACTGCAATCCACCGCTCGCTCGCCGCCAAGCGCGACGCGCTCAAGGCCAACGAGGAGAAGGGCTTCACGCTCATCGAACTCCTGGTCGTCGTTCTGATCATCGGCATCCTCGCCGCGATCGCCGTGCCGGTGTACCTCGGCATCCAGGACAACGCGGTCGCCTCGGCGGCCAAGGCCGACCTGGCCAACATCAAGACCGCGGTCGTGGCCTACACGACCGAGAACGACGGCGAGTTCCCGGCGACCGTCGCCGACCTCGAGACCATCTCGATCGACGCCGACAGCTGGCAGACGCTTCCGGCCTTCGTCGGAACCCCGTCGGACGCCGGCTTCACCGTCACCGGTGTCGCCAACAACAGCAAGACCTACACCGTGACCGACGCGACCGCGCCGGCCGAGGTCGTCGCGCCGTAACAACACCTTCGGCCGATCTGATCGGCTGAACCCGTCCGTGCGGGGTGGTACTTCGGTACCACCCCGCATGAGACATTCCACCGAGACCAGAGGGGAGGTCGAGATTCGGATGGCGAAGCTCCGCAAGATCATGGATGCCGAGGACGGCATCGGCCTCACCGAGGTCATGGTCGCGATGTTCCTGCTCACCGTCGTGGCCCTCTCGCTCCTGCCGCTCCTCATCACCGGCATGAAGCTCGCCACCACCAACACCACGATCGCCGCCGCCACCGCGCTGACGAACGACCGCATTCGCGTCGCACAGGGGGCTGCCCCGAGCTGCACCGGTGTCGTCTCCGCCGTGAACGGCGTTCTCGAGACCACCGACGAGCGCGGCGTCGAACTGCGCGCCACCACTTCCGTCGTCGGCACCTGCCCCGGTGCGGGCACCGCCGCGACGCTCAAGGTCACCACCACCGTCATCCGCATCGACTCGGGCGACGAGCTGGCGAAGGCGTCGACCCTCGTGCTGGTGACGCCGTGATCGCCCGGCTGCGCGAGCGGTTCGTGCGCGACGACGCCGGCGTGACGCTTCCCGAGATGATCGTCGTGATGCTCGTGACGAGCGTCATCCTGCTTGCCATCGGCGGCATGTACCTCAGCACGCTGCAGGCGCAGAAGACCGTCTCGTCGCTCACCGGCACCACCAACTCGGCGCAGCTCGTCTCGCGCTCCATCGACGACGGCATCCGCAACGGCGTCGAGATCCGCGCGCTCGCGTCGGGTGCAGACGGCGGTCAGATGCTGCTCGTCTGCACGGCCGGGTCGAAGGCCGCGATCGACTACGCGTGGCAGGCCTGGTACTACTCGCCCACGGGCGACGGCGAGCTGCGCACGAAGACCTTCCCGAAGAACTCGGCACCTTCCGCCCCGAATGCTGCATCGTTGGCCAGTTGGACGCTGCTCATCTCGAACGTGAAGGCGCAGGGACCGTCGTCGACGGTGTTCACGCTCAATGGCGACAAGAACAAGGCGACGGTGCAGTTCTCGACCTTCGGCGAAGACACCGACTCGGCGACGATCGAGTTCTCCACACACCTCTCCCCGCATCCCACCTATGCATCAGGATCGGAGCCGTGCTCATGAGCATCGCGCGCATTCACCGAACCCTCCGCGTCGTCCAGTCGGACGAGCGCGGTGTCGCCCTGCCCACCGTGCTGATCTTCATGCTCGCGGGCGTGCTGCTGTCGCTCGTCGTCTCGAGCACGGTGCTGTTCGCCTACACCTTCAGCTCGACGACACGTGCGTCGGTGCAGTCGCAGGCGTCGGCCGAGGCCGGGATCGCGGCCGCGCGGGCGGGTCTGCTCAACGGAACCTGCACGGCATCGAACGGCCTCTACACCGGCACCGACCCGGTCTACTCGGTGCAGGTCTACAAGCCCTCGGCGAGCGGCGGCTGGACCGCCGGCTGCCCCGCGATCTCCGAAGACGCCCGCATCGTGGCGACCGGCACGGCCGCCAGCAAGGGTGTCAACGGCGACGCCTCGGGTGACATCTCCAACGTCGAGGCGATCCTCGGCAGCCTGGGCGCCGAGGTCGAACTCGCGGCCACGGGCCCCGCGATCTTCGCGTACGCCTCGAGCGGTGCCGGTGGCGGAGGAAAGCTCGTCTCGCTCGACGGCACCAACGTCGACGTGATGCTGCACACCGGTAACGTCACCTGCGACGGCGGCTTCTCGGGTGCGGCGAACGTCGTCGTGAAGTCGGGCGGATTCTCGGCCGTCGGCGGGTGCAACCTCGCCGGCAACGTGTGGGTCAACGGCAACGTGACGATCTCCGGCGGCGCCAACATCGGCGGCAGCGTCACCGGTGCCGCGGTCAACATCTCGAACGGCACCGTCGGCGGCAACATGTGGGCGGATGGCGTGCTCACCTCCGGCGGCGGTTCGGTCGCCGGGTGGGCCACCGGCCAGTCGCTCACGATGACCGGCGGCAGCCTCGGCGCCACCTGGACCCGATCCGGCAACGCCACGATCTCGGGCGGAACGATCCGCGGCACGCTCACCGTCAACGGCAACGCGACGATGACCAACGGCTCGTTCAACGCGGGCGTCGGCGTCGTCGCGACCGGCTCGGTGACCACCGGAATCTCCATTCCGGGCGGCGTCGTCAACGGCGGCAACGTGACCGTCACCAACGGCACCACCACGGGCGTCACCTCGCGGGGTGTGCTGAAGCCCGAGGGCGGCAACGTCAACGGCACCGTGAAGGCCATGGGTCTCACCATGATCGGCCCCGGCTGGGCGACCCTCGCCGGCGCGCAGATCGCGGGCCCCGGATGCTTCACCGGCACGGGCGCGATCTCGGCTGCCGTGAAGATCACCTCGCTCACCGTCGGCGGCGCGAACTCCTGCAAGAACCAGGCCGCGCTCGGCTCGTGGTACACGGGCAACGGGCCGATCACCGTCGGCACTGTCACCGCCCCCGCCTCGCCGGTGCTCACGGCGTCGCCGCTGAAGCCGGCCGCGATCATCGTGCCGAACTGGGTCGACTTCGGCAGCAAGGCCGAGCACTACAGCGCGGCGGGGTGGCCCGGCTACACGGTCGTGCCGATCAGCGGCACCTGCAACGCCAACAAGATCTGGACCGCGCTCAACACGATCGGCACCAGCAAGGGCCTCATCGACGCGCGTGCCTGCTCGGGCGGCATCAGCCTGACGGGCAGCAGCAACGAGTACACCGGTCCGTTCGGCTGGGGCGACGACCTCACCCGCAACGGCTTCACGCTCAAGAACGACCTCGTGATCATCGCGAACCAGTTCGCCCTCTCCGGCTCGGCCCGGTTCACCGGCGCGGGCACCGAGAGCCAGCTCTGGCTCATCAACCCCGACACGGTGGCCAACAGCACGCCGGACTGCGCAGGCGGCGAGAAGCTCGAGATCACCGGCGGCGCGACGTTCCCGAAGCTCCGCACGATGATCTACTCGCCCTGCAAGATCGTGATCGGCTCGAGCACCTCGCTCAAGGGGCAGGTCTTCGCGGGCGAGACGCAGATCGCCGGCGGCGCCACCATCACCTACGCCCCGCTCGGACTGCCCGGGTACGACCTCGGCACGGGTGACGAGACCGCGGTCGCCGCCACCGAGTGGGACCGCCCGATCGTCTCGCAGCGGAACATCACCGGGTGATCTGATGGCTGCCACCCTCGTCCTCGGCGTCTTCGGGTCGATCATCGGATCGTTCCTGAACGTCGTGATCTACCGCGTGCCCGCGGGTCGCTCCCTGGTGAGCCCCGCGAGCGCGTGCGGGGCGTGCGGCCACACCATCCGCTGGTACGACAACATCCCGATCGTCTCGTGGCTGGTGCTGCGGGGTCGCTGTCGTGACTGCTCGGCGAAGATCTCGGTGCGCTACCCGCTCATCGAGCTGGGCACCGCGGTCGCGTTCGTGGCTGTCGGCATCCGGTTCGTGCCCGACGTGTTCGCGGCCGACGACGTCGCGGGCATCGTCTCGGCGGGCCTCGTGCTCGTGGCGTACGCCTACCTCGCGGCGATCAGCATCAGCCTCGCCGCGATCGACCTCGACACGATGCGCCTGCCGAACGCCATCGTGCTGCCCGCCTACATCGTGGGCGCAGTGCTGTTCACGGCCGCCGCCGCGCTCGGGGGAGCGTGGGATCACCTGGTGACCGCTGCGCTCGGCATGCTCATCATGGGCGCCGTCTACGCGGTGCCCGCTTTCATCCGGCCGGATGCGATCGGCGGCGGCGACGTGAAGCTCGCCGGCGTGCTGGGCATGTTCCTCGGCTGGCTCGGCTGGGCCGAGCTCGGCGTCGGCATCGTCGCCGGCTTCATCCTGGGCGGACTCTTCGGGGTCGCCCTCATCATCGCCGGCAAGGGCCGGTCTGCGCGCGTGGCCTTCGGCCCGTGGATGCTGGCCGGGGCCTGGATCGGGATCTTCGCCGGCGGTGCGCTGCTGGCTGCATACCTGGGGCTCTTCGGCCTCGATACCTGAATAGAAAGTCAACGGGGGGAGACAAGAAATGGGTAAGAGCGTGGTGGGCGTCGATATCGGCGCCAACACGATCCGCGGTGTGGAGGTGCAAGCCAGCGCCACCGCCAAGCCGGTCATCGTGCGGATGGGCGAGGTCGCCTTCCCGGAGGCCGCCGTCCGCAAGGGCGAGGTGGTCGAGGTCGGCACGATCGCGACGGCGCTGAAGCGCCTCTGGTCGACCGCCGGTTTCAAGTCGAAGGATGTCGTGCTCGGCATGGGCGGTCAGCGCGTGTTCGCGCGCGACTTCTCGGTGCCCGCGGCCCCGATCGAGACGATCCGCGAGTCGCTGCCGTTCCAGGCGCAGGACATGCTGCCGGTTCCGGTGAACGACGTGCTGATGGACTTCTACCCGATCAGCATGGAGGACACCCCGAACGGCCAGCAGGTCTCCGGCTTGCTCGTCGCGGGCATGAAGGAGGCGATCAACGCGAACGTGCAGGCGATCGTCGGTGCCGGCCTTCGCCCCGTGCACGTCGACCTCATCCCGTTCGCGCTGTGCCGGGCGATCACGCCGCGCCGCAGCGCCCGGGGGCGCGAGGCGATCATCGAGATCGGCGCGTCGACCACCAACGTCGTGGTCGTCGTCGACGGTGTGCCGAAGTTCGTGCGCATCATCCCGAACGGTGGTGACGACATCACCCGCACGATGGTGCAGCGCCTCGGGTGGGCACCGCAGCAGGCGGAGCACGCGAAGCGCGCGATCGGCCTGGGGCTCAACTCGGTCTCTCCCGAGGAGCGCCCGATCATCGAGATCATCTACGAGGTGGCCGGTGAGTTGCTCGGCAACATCCGCAACACCCTCAGCTACTACGCGAACGCACGGCCGACCGAGCCGATCGAGCGGGTGCTGTTCACGGGCCGCGGCGCACTGCTCGGCGGTCTCGCCAACGCCCTCGCCGACGTCACGCGCCTTCCGGTCGGCATCGCCGACCCGCTGAGCGGCTTCAGCCTGCCGCGCGCGAAGGATGCGCCGAACTACACGCAGGAGCAGCTGAACGGGTACACCACCGCGTTCGGACTTGCATTGGGGAAGCACGAATGACCGCCACGATGACTCCGGCCGCGCCGGAGACGACGCCCGCACCCCCTGCGAAGGGCAAGGCGGCCGCGGCCGTGAAGATCGCACTCAGCGGTGACCCGAGCGTCCAGCTGCTGCCGCCGTCGGTGCGCGATCGCGCCGCGACGCGGTCGCGGATGCGCGCCGGTGTGATGTTCATCATCCTGGGGCTGATCGTGGCCGCCGCTCTCGTCGCGGCAGGCACTCTGCGCGCCGCGCAGGCCAACCAGGCGCTCGCCGAAGCGAACAACCGCACGGCCGACATCATCGCGCAGCAGGCGCAGTACGCCGACGCGGTCGCGCTCGACAAGCTGATCCGTCAGGCTGAGCAGCTGCAGCTCTCGGCCACCGAGTTCGAGGTCGACTGGGGCCCCCTGTTCAAGCGGCTCATCGCCAAGCTGCCGGCGGGTGCCGAGATCCTCAGCATCGAGGCCGTCGGCTACGAGCCGTGGTTGGCGCTTCCCACCGAGGACGGCGAGGACAACCTCGCAGGCACCGTCGCGGGGCTCAAGATCAACCTGATGACGGCGACCGTGCAGGATGCGACGAACTACTCGCGCAGCCTCGCGTCGCTCAAGGGCTTCGGCGTCTCGGCGATCGGCACCGTCGCGGTCGGCGTCGACGGCCGTGTGGCCACGGCGATGGCGCTCGTGCTGACGGAGGATGCCGTCTCGGGGCGGTTCGTCGAGGAAGAGGACGAAGAGGAGGGCGCCTCCGATG
>Ga0160457_1000915_pt1 | contig 10046 bp, 9 predicted proteins | sample HID1972M_E6MG_FD_108242 | JGI IMG/M metagenome (GOLD analysis project Ga0160457, IMG submission 108242) | Enriched pill bug-associated microbial communities from UW Madison campus, WI, USA - HID1972M_E6 MG | ecosystem: Host-associated > Arthropoda: Insects > Digestive system > Unclassified ... | reverse complement strand
TCGCCGAGCTCGCCGCCGAGCGCGACGCCGTGCGCGCCCTCGGAGTGCTCCCCGGCTAGCGCCTCAGTGGAAGGTCTCGCCGCGCTCGAGCATCTCGAGGAACTGCTGGGCGCGGCGCTCGCGGGTCTCGGGCTTGACTCCCTGCTGCACGCGGAAGATGAACGCCCAGCGGTTCTGCGCGTTGAGCGTCTCGAAGAACGCTGATGCGGTGGGGCTCGTGTCGAGCAGCGCCTGCAGTTCTGCGGGCACCGGCGCGTTCTTCTGACGGTAGGCGGCATCCCAGCGCCCGTCGCCCTTCGCGCGGTCGATCTCGGCCTGCCCGCCGGGGCGCATCCGGCCCTCGGCGATGAGTCGCGCGACGTGCTCCTGGTTGATCTGCGACCAGGGGCTGCGCGAGCGCCGCGGGGTGTACGCCTGCAGGCTGAAGTCGTCGTCGAAGGCGCCGGCCTGCCCGTCGATCCAGCCGAAGCAGAGCGCCACATCGAGCGCCTCCTGCCGGGTGATGCCCGGCGTCTGCGCGTTCTTCTTGAGGATCTTCACCCGCACGCCGTCGAGCGGCGGATCGTTCTCGAGGAACGCCTCCCACTCGGCGGGGGAGGTGAAGTGCAGGATCGGCTTCTCGGCGAACGACGACACCCCGCCACCCTATGGCGGGCGGCCGTCAGTAGCCGAGGAACACGTCCGTGCGGATGCGGCGGGTGCCGGCCGCGCGCAGGGCCCGTCGAAGGGCCGAGACGTCGGTCGGCGCCCCCGACAGGTAGACGTGCCGCTCGCGCGCGTCGGGCACCGCACGGTGCACGACGTCGGCGCTGAGCTCGCCCGACCCGAGCCACGACCAGCCGTCCGGCAGCTCGCCCGGGTCATCGGGGGAGAGGATGCTCACACGGGCCCCGGTCGCGGCGAGCTCGTCGCGGTAGGCGAGGTCGGATGCGGCGCGCACCGAGTAGAGCAGTTCGGCGTCGGCGGCGCGCGGGCCGAGCGCGGCGAGGTGCGAGACGAACGGGGTGACCCCGATGCCGGCCGCGATGAACGCGAGCTTCGCATCCGGATCCCGGGGAAGCGTGAAGTCGCCCCAGACGCCGGTTGCCCGCACGCGTGCCCCAGGTTCGAGCGTCAGCAGCGCGCGCTTGAAGTTCGACGCCTCGCCGCGGATGCGCACGCCGATCGTGACCTCCGGGTCGCCCGGCGCCGAGGTGAGGGAGAAGACGCGGCGGTCGCCCGCCAGGCCGGGCTTCGACTGCGGCAGGGTGAGCTCCACGTATTGGCCGGCCTCGTACCGCACGGGCGCCACCGGCTTGAAGCGGAACTCCCACGCCGTCGGGGTGAGTTGCCGCCGGGAGACGAGGTCGAGCTCCACCGCACGCCGCTGACCCAGGAAGAACGCGAGCACCCCGCCCACGACGAGCGCCAGCTCGGGAGTGTTGCCGTAGATGCCGAACGAGTAGTGCACGTTCGCGAGCAGCGCGACCACCACGGCGAGGGCGAGGCGCTGCCACGAACGCGGCGGCAGGGTGAGCGGCTCGCTCAGCATGAAACCGGCGGTGAAGACCACGGGCGACGACAGGAGTGCGAACGAGAGCGCCGTCGCGAACGGTGTGCCGCCCGCAAGGAACTGGCCCACGATGATCGCCGTGCTCACGAGCACGTACAGGGCACCCATGCCGAGGTGGCGGGTGCGCCACAGGATGAGCAGCGAGCCGACGGCCACGAGCGGCAGCAGGGGCGGTGTGCCCACCCACCACGACGGGAACGCGAGACCGGTGATGCCGACGACGAGGGCGCCGACGGCGGCGGGATTTGCGAGGTGCCGCCCGCGCCAGGCGATCACGTACTTGGATGCGGCGGCGGTGATGGCGGCGATCGCCAGGCCGAGGAGGCCCACGAGGTCGATCGTCGGCTGCAGCACGAGCAGCAGGAGCAGAGCCGTGATCATGCCGGAGGAGGCATGGTGACGCGTGCGGAAGATCGAGGCGAGCAGATAGTTCGCACCCGCCGTCACGGCGATGAGCACGGCTGCACTCGCGAGCAACGCGAGCGGGTCGACCGAGAGAACGTCGAGGAACGCCAGCACCAGCGCCACGACGGCGATCACGGTGAGAATCGCGATGAGCAGCAGGTACATCGTCACGCGGCCGAGCAGCCGATCCAGTCTCGCGATCACGCGAACACCTCCCCGGGGAAGCCTGGCGAGCGCTCGATCGCGCCGCCGTCCATCATCCTGACCCACTGCACGCCGTGGCGGTCGAGCCAGGCCGGGTCGACGTCGAAGAAGAGCGCGGTGGCCGCCCCATCGGCGGTGAGGTCGTCGTCGGCGACCGCCCACGTCGCCACCACGCTGCGGGTCGGCAGCCCGGTCACGGCATCCAGCACGTGGTGCAGGCCGTCGCCCCACGCGCGACGGTTGCCGGCGCTCGCCGAGAGCGCGCCGTCGTGCAGCTCGGCCACCCCGATCGCCTTCGTCGGGTCTGCCGGATGCTCGAGTGCGATCCGCATGGGCACGTCGCGGATGCGCAGATCGCCGGATCCGTCGACCACGTGCCGCCGGATGCCGGCGTCGGTGAGCATGCCGCTCACCAGGTCGACGAGGCAGCCCTTGCCCGCTGCGCCCACGTCGAGCGAGACGGGTGCGACGGTGTCGAGGTGGGTGCCGTCCCACGCGAGGGCGTCCTCCCACCGCGGAACCGCATCCGAGACCCCTGCCGCGAGCCGCGGTCCGTAGCCGAGGCCCGCGAGCGCGCCCCCGACGAGCGGCGACACCCTCCCGCCGGTCGCCTCGTACAGTCCGGCGTAGAGCCCGAGCAGGCGGTCGGCGTCGTCGGGGAGCCGGTGCCTGCCAGGTTCACGCGCGATGCGGGCCACGAGCGAGTCGTCGCGGAACCGCGACCAGTCGCGGTCGAACCGCGCCACCCGATCCGAGACCGCCGAGCGCATGGCATCCGGCAGCGCCAGCTCGGTGTCGATGCGCCACGGCGTGCCCAGCGCGTCGAAGCGCCAGACGGATGGCAGCGGGTCGGCGATCAGGACTCGAGCGCCTCGGACTTGATGGTGTCGACGGCCGCGTTGAAGCCGCCGCTGGTGAGCGACGATCCCGCCACGCGCGACACATTGAGCGAGTCGATGTCCTTGCCCACGACCTCGGCCGAGATGCCCTCGGCGAACTGGGTCTGGAATCCGATGGCCTGCCGGTCGGTGGCGGTCGGCGTGACGGTCACGGCGGTCACCACGTCGTCGGCGAGGGTCAGCTCGACCTCGACCTCCTCCTGCCCGCTCGGGGCGGTGTACCCGCCGGTGGCGGTGTAGGTGCCGTCGGCGTAGCTCGCCGAGGTGTCGGATGCGCCGGAGTCCGCGCCGGCGGATTCGCCGCCGGCGGCGTCCGAGGCGCACCCGGCGAGGGCGAGGACTCCGAGACCGACGGCGCCGACGGCACCGAGGCGTGCGGTGGTGCGGGGGATGCGGGGAGTGGTCGTCATCGCCCCAGGATGTCAGCGAAGCCTTGGTCGTCGCTGGGTGTTCGCGGAGTCTCGGCCGGACCTCGGATGAACCTGGGGTGTCCGCTCAGAGTTCCGCGCCAGCGACGACTCCTCGCGCGCGGGAGTGGTGTCGCGCTTCGCGGCTTCGCCCGACGGTGCGTAGCCGGAGGTAGTCCGACCCGCGCGGAAGGTTACGAGTTTGTAAACCGTCCTCCCAAATGTTGCGGGATGTTTGTTCGTACGCTTTACTAACAAACATGTCATCGGACGCCGCGCAGAGAAGCGCCACCATCGCGGGCTTCGCCGGCGGTCGCGCGTTGCGCCCGAGCGCAAAGGTGCTCCCGGAGCACGCACGCGGTCACAACCGCTCGCTCGTGCTCCAGACCCTCTACAGCGGCGGCCTCCAGAGCCGCGCCGATCTCGCCCGCGAGACCGGCCTCACCCGCGTCACCATCTCCGACCTCGTCGCCGAGCTCATCGCCGACGGACTGGTCGTCGAGACCGACCAGAAGGGCGCGGCCCGCCCCGGCAAGCCCGCCATCCTGCTCGACATCAACCGCGCCGGCTACCAGATCATCGGCATCGACCTCTCCGACACCGGCGTCTTCCGAGGCGCCGTCCTCGACCTCGACGGCGGCATCGTCACCCGGATGGAGGCCGAGACGGATGGTGCCGCCGGCGGGCAGGTCACCACGCTCGTCACCTCGCTCGCACGCGACCTCGCCGCCACCGCCACCGCGCCCATCCTCGGCATCGGCATCGGGTCGCCCGGCATCGTCGACCTCGCTGGCACCGTGCTGTCGGCGCCCAACCTCGGCTGGGCCGACGAGCCGCTGCAGGCGCTCGTCTCCGCCGCCACCGGCCTCCCCGTGCTCGTCGCGAACGACGCCAACGCCGCCGCCCTCGCCGAGCACAGCTTCGGCGACGCGCTCGGCGACTTCATGCTCATCCGCGTCGGCCGCGGTGTCGGCGCCGGCCTCATCCTCGGCGGCAGCCCCCTCTTCGGCAGCCGCTTCGCGGCGGGCGAACTCGGCCACGTGGTCGTGGGAACCGACGGCGGCGAGGCGTGCGTGTGCGGCAAGAACGGCTGCCTCGAGACCTGGCTCGCCGTGCCCCGCCTGCGCGACGGCATCGCCGCCGCCACGGATGCCGACTCCCGCGACGCCGTGCTGCGTCGCGCGGGGGAGCGCCTCGGCATCGCCCTCGCGCCGGTCGTCGGCGCCCTCAATCTCGACGAGGTCGTCATCAGCGGCCCCGTCGAACTTCTCGACGGCCCTCTCACCGAGGCGGCCATCGAGACCTTCCGTGCCCGCACGATGGCCGAATTCCACGGCGATCTGACGGTACGGATGTCCGATCTCGGTCAGGACATCGTCATGCGCGGCGCCGCCGCCATGGTCCTCTCCGGGCAACTCGGGGTCTCCTGAACCCGAAACGCACCAACCCTGCACCAGCGGTGCCGCCACCCGGCATCACCGCAATTCAAAGAAGAAGGAATGCACGAATGAAGCGAAAGATCGGAGCAGTCGCCGCTGCCACCGCTGCGCTCGTCGTCCTCGCCGGATGCTCGACCGCGTCGAACACGCCGGACCCGGACGAGGCCAAGGGCCAGGACATCACGTTCTGGGTCATGGGAGGTGACACCCCGGACGCTCTGCGCGACTACCTGAAGACTGAGTACAACAAGGCGACCGGGGGCACCCTCACTATCGAGGAACAGGGCTGGGGCGACGCTCTCGCGAAGCTCACCACGGCTCTGCCTGACGCCGACAATACTCCCGACGTCACCGAGATCGGGAACACCTGGTCGCCGACGTTCACCACGGTGGGCGCCTTCAGCGACATCTCCGACATGTACGACGAGCTCGGCGGCGACAAGCTGCTCCCCTCGTTCGTCGAGGTCGGCGAGGTCGACGGTGCCAACTACGCGCTGCCGTACTACTTCGGTTCGCGCTACGTCTTCTACCGCAAGGACCTGTACGCGGCCGCCGGCCAGGAGGTTCCGACCACCCTGCCGCAGCTGACCGAGGTCGCCTCGGCCCTCCACACCGACGCCCTCTCGGGCTTCTACCTCGGTGGCGAGGACTGGCGCAACGGCATCTCGTGGATCTTCGCCAACGGTGGAGACCTCGCGAAGAAGGACGGCGACAAGTGGGCCTCCAGCCTCTCGGACGCCAACTCGATCAAGGGACTCGAGGCGCTGCAGGAGCTCTACAGCTCGGCGTCGAACGCCCCCGTCACCGAGGCCGACAGCACCCCCTGGGTCAACATCAACACCCAGCCGAACGCTGCCGCGCCCGAGGCCGCCACGATCATCGCACCCGGATGGGCGCACTGGTCGATCGGTGACCTCGCTGCCGACCCCGAGGACGACACCAAGACGATCGCCACCTGGAACGACGAGGTGTTCGGCACCTACGTGCTCCCCGGTGTCGACGGCGGCGTCGCCCCCGTGTTCGCCGGTGGCTCCAACATCGCGGTCTCCGCGGCCTCGAAGAACCAGGCCGGCGCCCGCGAGCTGATGAAGATCATCTTCAGCGAGGAGTACCAGACCATGCTCGGCGAGAACGGGCTCGGCCCGGCCAACGCCGACTACGTCGGCGCCCTCGGCGACGACCAGTTCGCGAAGGCCCTCATCGAGTCGGCACTCGGCTCGAAGCTCACCCCCGCCGCTCCCGGCTGGGCGGCTGTCGAGGGCTCCGGTCTGCTCGAGGAGTTCTTCGGCAAGGTCAACGGCGGCGGCGACGTCGCGGCTCTGGCCGCCGAGTACGACGACAAGATCGACGCACTCATCAACGGCTAGTCAGCACCACCCCGCCGGTCGGGCAGCGCGCGCTGCCGCTGCCCGACCGGCACCCACGGCGCAGACGCCGCGGGCATCCCACGCAGCGCCCCCAAGACATCCGCCGCCGCTCGCGGCACCCCACCCGAACCTGCCAGCCTTGTCGAAAGGAGGATCCCGCATGTCTACGAACACCTCGGGCGGTCGCATCGCCCCCAGACGCACGGGCGGCATCCCCTACTACCTGATCGTGCCCGCGGTCATCGCCCTCCTGCTCGGCCTCGGCTATCCGCTGGTGTGGCAGTTCATCACCGCGTTCCAGGACTACGGGCTCGCCCAGCAGTTCGGCAAGCCGCCGGAGTGGGTCGGCTTCGACAACTTCGCGAACCTCGTTTGGGACGGCGAATTCTGGGCCGTGCTCGGACGCTCGCTGCTCTTCTGCGTGGTCACCGCGTTCTCGACCGTCGTGATCGGCGTCCTACTCGCGCTGCTGATGAACGCGGTGGGCAAGGCCGCCCGCCTCATCCTGCAGATCTCGATGCTGCTCGCCTGGGCGATGCCGGTCGCCGCCGCGACCACCGTCTTCATCTGGCTCTTCGACCGCCGCCGCGGCGTCGTCAACTACCTGCTCGACATGCTCCCAGGCGTCGACATGAACCGCTACGACTGGCTCGGCAACCCGCTCACCTTCTTCATGGTGGCCAGCATCCTCATCGTCTGGATGTCGGTGCCGTTCGTGGCGTTCGCCGTCTACGCCGGTCTCACCCAGGTGTCGGACGAGGTCATGGAGGCCGCGCAGATCGACGGTGCGAACGCCTGGCAGCGCTTCTGGCGCATCATCGGCCCGATCATCCGCCCGGTGCTCTCGATCGTGCTGCTGCTGCAGCTCATCTGGGATCTGCGCGTCTTCGCCCAGATCACCCTGCTGAAGGATGCCGGCTCGAAGTCGGGCGACTTCGACCTGCTCGGCACCTACATCTACAAGCTCGGCGCCAGCGCGAACGACTTCGGCATGGCCAGCGCCGTCTCGATCGTCGTGCTGATCATCACCCTCGCCATCAGCTGGGTGTACGTGCGCGACCTGATCAAGGAGGACGAGGGACGATGACCATCAAACTCGGACGCGTTCTGCTCACCGTTCTCGCGATCGTCCTCTCGATCGTCTGGGCGTTCCCGGTCTACTGGATGGTGAACTCGGCGTTCATCTCGAACGCGGTGCTGCAGCAGTTCACCCCGCACTTCTTCCCCGGCGAGGACTTCACCACCTCGAACTTCGCGGGCGCCATCTCCGACGGCTCGTTCTTCGGAGCCCTCGGCATGAGCGTCTCGATCACCCTCATCGTGGTGTTCTTCTGCCTCATCTTCGCGTTCCTCGGCGCGGTGGCGATCAGCCGCTTCAAGTTCCGCGGACGCAAGACCTTCGTGCTCGCGCTGCTGCTCATCCAGATGCTGCCCGCCGAAGGTCTCTTCATCGCGCAGTACAAGATGATGTCGTCGGTCGGTCTGCTGAACTCCATCGTCGGCGTCTCGGTGATCTATATCGCTGCCGTCATCCCGTTCACGATCTGGATGCTGCGGGGCTTCGTCGCCGGTGTGCCGGCCGAGCTCGAGGAGGCCGCGATGGTCGACGGGCTCAGCCGTTTCCAGGCGTTCATGCGCATCACGTTCCCGCTGCTGGCACCCGGCCTCGTCGCGTCCGGTGTGTACGCGTTCCTGCAGGCCTGGAACGAGTTCACCGTCGCGGTCGTGCTGCTGCCCGCCGAGGCGGCGCAGACGCTGCCGCTCTGGCTGCGCGGATTCGTGCAGGCCTCGGCCACCCGCGAGACCGACTGGGGCCAGGTGATGGCCGCCTCGACCATCGTCGCCGTGCCGGTGATCATCTTCTTCCTGCTCGTGCAGGGCCGCATGACCAGCGGCATCGTCGGGGGTGCGGTGAAGGGATGACCCCCACGTCGACCGTGCTCCTCCCCGGGTTCCTCGGGACCGAGCTGCCCGAGTGGCTCGCCGCGCGACTGCGCGGAGGCCTCGGAGGGGTGTGCCTGTTCGCACAGAACATCGCATCCCCCGAGCAGCTGCGCTCGCTCACCGCGGCGATCCGCGACGCGAACCCGCTTGCGATCATCGCGATCGATGAAGAGGGCGGCGACGTCTCGCGGCTGCACGCAGCCACCGGATCGCCGTTCCCCGGCAACGCGGTGCTCGGCCGCCTCGACGACGTCGAGCTGACCGCATCCGTCGGCGCCGCGGTCGCACGCGAGCTGCGGGCAGCCGGTGTGAACGTGAACTTCGCGCCCGACGTCGACATCAACTCCAACCCCGACAACCCGGTGATCGGCGTGCGCAGCTTCGGCACCGACCCCGAGCTCGTCGCCCGTCACGCGGCGGCCTGGGTCGCGGCGCACGAAGCCGAAGGCGTGGCCGTCAGCGCCAAGCATTTCCCCGGGCACGGAGACACCGCAGCCGACTCGCACCACGCGCTGCCCGTGGTCGACCTGCCGCTCGAGACCCTGCGCGAACGCGAGCTGGTGCCCTTCGAGGCGGCCGTCGCCGCCGGCGCCCGCACCATCATGTCGAGCCACATCCTGCTGCCGCAGCTCGACGCCGACGCGCCCGCCACCTTCTCGTCGCGCATCCTGCAGGGGATGCTGCGCGGCGACCTCGGATTCACGGGCGTGATCGTCTCCGACGCGCTCGACATGGCAGGCGCCTCCGGAGAGATCGGCATCCCCGCCGCCGCCGTACGCGCCCTCGCCGGCGGATGCGACCTGCTCTGCATCGGCACCGAGAACACCGACGAGCAGCTCGGCCTGATCGAGGCCGCCATCGACGCGGCCGTCGCATCCGGTGACCTCGAGGCGGCGCGCCTCGCGGACGCGGCCGCCCGAATCCGCGAACTCGCCGAGGGCCTCGCCGTCGACCCGTCGGATGCGCCCGCGCCGTTCGCCACCGACCCCGGCCGCCTGCGTCAGGCGTTCGACATCGCCGAAGGCGTGCTGCCGCTCGCCGCCGAGTACCGCATCCTGAGCCTCGAGACCACCGCCAACATGGCCGTCGGCCCCGACGTGCCGTGGGGGCTCGCAAGCACCGGGCTCGTGCCCGAGCGTCTGCACGACGGCGACCAGCTGCCTGCGAGCGAGGTGCCGTACCTCCTGGTCGGCAAAGACAACCACCGTCGCGACTGGACGCGCGACCTCATCGACCGCGCCAGGTCGCACCAGCCCGGCACGGTCGTCATCGACATGGGCTGGCCCGCCCCCGACCGCCGCTACGCGGACATCGCCACCTTCGGCGCATCGCGCAGCGTGGCGGCGGCACTGCGCAGCCTTCTGGAAGGATCAGGCCAGTGAGAGTCGGCATCGATATCGGCGGCACCAAGACGGATGCGGTCGCCATCGCAGACGACGGCCGTGTCGCCCACACCCTGCGGCTGCCGACCGGCTTCGGCGCGGACGTGGTGCTGCACACCGCCGTCTCGGCCGTGCACCAGCTGTCGACCGTCTCGGGCACCCCCGTCGATGAGTTCACCTCGATCGGCGTCGGCATCCCGGGAGCGGTCGACCCCGGCACCGGACGTGTGAGCCACGCCGTCAACCTGGGCCTCGAAGACCTCGAACTGGGCGCCCACCTCCAGCAGCGCCTCGGCCGCGCCGTGCGGGTCGAGAACGACGTCAACGCCGCCGCGCTCGGCGCCTTCCACCTGCTCGACCGGCGTCCGTCGCAGTCGATGGCCTACCTGAACCTCGGCACCGGCCTCGCCGCCGGCCTCGTGCTCGGCGGACGGCTCTGGCGCGGCG
>Ga0160457_1000914_pt1 | contig 10062 bp, 6 predicted proteins | sample HID1972M_E6MG_FD_108242 | JGI IMG/M metagenome (GOLD analysis project Ga0160457, IMG submission 108242) | Enriched pill bug-associated microbial communities from UW Madison campus, WI, USA - HID1972M_E6 MG | ecosystem: Host-associated > Arthropoda: Insects > Digestive system > Unclassified ... | reverse complement strand
GAGTGAACGCCGGCAAACATATTTGTTGCCAGTACAGTACCCAGTAAAACCATTATAGCTGCAACGAGCTTAATTCTGGAGGGCATTTTTTTATCCATTACGGCTTCTAACAACAAACCCATCCATACAGATTGCATGAGCAAAACAATACCTACGGAAACAGGAATAAATTTAACCGAAAAGTAGTAAAATATACTGGTAAGCCCCAGTGATATGCCGCCAATCATCAGTTTTAAGCCGGAATACTTGTTCCTGGCTTCCTGTGCTTTAGCCGGCACTTTAAGAAATATCCGAAGCAGCAATAAACCAAGAAATCCAATAGAGAATTGAGAAGTAGACACTTCCGCTGTAGTAAACCCATGTTGATATGCCAGTTTCACCACCGTAGCCAGGGCTCCATAACTTGAAGCACCAAGACCTACCAGTAATGCCCCCTTTATTACGTTTTTCTCCATTAACAGCCCGGATAATATTATGGTGCAAAGGAACTGATTCAAATCAAATAATCCGCATACTTATATCCTGTTTGTAAAAATTACAGAAAGATAATTTTGGTAAATCAATTTACATAAGCGGGTAAACAGACAAATTAACAGGTTAAATCTCTAAAAAACAGCCAATTATTCAGGAGCTATCATTTGTTAAGGACATAATTTCCGATCCTGCACGCGCCTTTGCTATGGCATTTATTTTGTTGCTTATGGGTATGAACTTCAACAATTTTACCATAAAAGCCCAGGAAGCTATCCAACAGGCTTCTAATATAGCCCAGGGCAATCAGCAACAGGCTATTGAAACAGCTCACCTGCTTAAAGGTCTGCTTACTGTTGATGAAAATGTAGTATCTTATGTACTGAAAAAGCTCAACGTTAACCTGAATGTACTGAACCAGTTGCTGGAAACGCAAATAGGGAAATTCCCGAAGGTAAGTGGCAGTAATGTGTATTTATCTTCAGGTTCGAATACCGCATTGCAAAAGGCACAGTCCTACCTGAAAGAATTTAAGGATGAATTTGTTTCTGTAGAACATCTTTTGCTGGGCATCCTCGCAGTTAATGACAGCACTGCTAAATTATTAAAAGACCAGGGAGTTACGGAAAAAGATCTTAAGACGGCTATTATCGCTTTACGCGGAGACAACCGGGTAACTGACCAAAACGCTGAAGCTACCTATAATGCCCTAAATAAATATGCCCGGAACTTAAACGAATATGCGGAATCCGGAAAACTGGACCCGGTGATTGGCCGTGACGAAGAGATTCGCCGTGTCATTCAGATCCTGTCACGCAGGACGAAGAACAATCCCATCCTGATTGGTGAGCCTGGTGTAGGTAAAACCGCCATTGCAGAAGGTATCGCCTTTAGGATTATTAAGGGTGATGTTCCTGAAAACCTGAAAACAAAAACCGTTTATTCACTGGATATGGGAGCATTGATCGCAGGTGCAAAGTACAAAGGTGAGTTTGAGGAACGCCTCAAAGCAGTAATAAAGGAAGTAACGCAAAGCGAAGGCGACATCATCCTCTTTATTGATGAAATTCATACCCTTGTTGGTGCTGGCGGCGGTGAGGGGGCAATGGATGCAGCGAATATCCTTAAACCTGCATTGGCCAGAGGAGAATTGCGTGCTATCGGTGCCACCACGTTAAATGAATACCAGAAATATCTGGAAAAGGATAAAGCGCTGGAACGCCGCTTCCAGAAAGTAATAGTAGACGAACCAGATACGCAGGATGCAATTTCGATTTTGCGCGGGCTGAAAGAAAGATATGAAACACACCATAAGGTACGCATCAAAGATGAGGCTATTATTGCTGCGGTAGAATTGTCACAGCGGTATATCAGTGACAGGTTCCTTCCTGATAAGGCCATTGACTTAATGGATGAAGCAGCTTCAAAACTGCGGCTGGAAATGGACAGTGTGCCCGAAAATGTAGATGAGCTGGACCGGAGAATCATGCAGCTGGAGATTGAAAGAGAAGCGATAAGAAGGGAAAACGATGACAAAAAAGTTAAATCCCTTGGAGAGGAAATTGCCAACCTTTCTGCCGAACGTGATGAACTGAAAGCAAAATGGCAGACTGAGAAAGATGTTGTAGACGGAATTAACAGCCAGCTGGAACAGATAGAAAACTATAAACTGGAAGCAGACCAGGCTGAACGTGCAGGAGATTATGGAAAGGTTGCTGAAATACGCTATGGAAAGATTAAAGAGGCACAGGACAAAGTCGAACAACTGAAGATAACATTGGAAAGTCAACAGAGCGAAAGCCGTATGCTAAAAGAAGAAGTAACTGCAGATGACATTGCCGGTGTAGTAGCCCGCTGGACAGGTATTCCGGTAACTAAACTGGTATCCAGCGAACGCGAAAAACTATTACACCTGGAAGATGAGCTCCATAGGCGTGTGGCCGGACAGGAAGAAGCTATAGAGGCTATATCTGATGCTATACGCCGTTCCCGTGCCGGCTTACAGGATAAACGGAAGCCTATCGGGTCTTTCATCTTTCTAGGTACAACCGGCGTGGGTAAAACTGAGCTGGCCAAGGCCCTAGCGGAATTTTTGTTTAATGACGAAAATGCACTGACACGGATAGATATGAGTGAATATCAGGAAAGACATTCCGTTTCCAGGCTGATCGGTGCGCCTCCGGGATATGTAGGCTATGATGAAGGCGGTCAGTTAACAGAGGCCGTACGCCGCAAACCTTATTCTGTGGTGTTACTGGACGAGATTGAAAAGGCACATCCTGATGTGTTTAACATCCTGCTGCAGGTACTTGATGATGGCCGGTTAACAGACAATAAAGGAAGGCTGGTAAATTTCAAGAATACGATTATCATCATGACCTCCAATATTGGCTCACACCTGATCCAGGAAAATTTTAAAGACCTGGATGATAATAACAGGGACGAAGTCATCGCAAAAACTAAAAACGAACTGTTTTAACTGCTGAAACAGACGATCAGGCCCGAGTTCTTAAACAGGATAGATGAACTGATCATGTTTACGCCATTAAACCGTTCAGAAGTAAGAAACATTGCTGAACTTCAATTCAGACATGTACAGGATACTCTGGCAGAAATGGGTGTAGAGATCGAGGCTTCTGAAGAAGCACTCGACTGGCTGGCCGAGCTGGGTTACGATCCTCAGTTTGGGGCAAGACCACTAAAAAGGGTTATCCAGAAACGTGTCCTGAATGAACTTTCCAAAGAAATACTGGCAGGTAACGTCGATAAAGAAAGTAAGATCAGACTAGATATGTTCGACAACAAATTTGTGTTTCTTAACACTAAAAAAGAACATCAATTATAATAATTTAATTACTTTAACAAAAAGCCGGCTATTTTTAAAACAATAACCGGCTTTTTTGGATTACATTACCAAAATACTAGCATATTAATGAATTCTGCATTGTATTACATCTTAGCATTAAGTACCGTACTACTCCTGTGCAAACTTCATTACAAAAAAAATATATATTAATGAAAATAGCGTATATATCAACCTATCCCCCCCGCGAATGTGGTATTGCTACATTCAACCATAACCTACTTAATGCCATCGGACATGACGCCAAATCTGTTTCTGCGGATAGTTTCGTAGTCGCAATGACAGATTCAGAGCGCCTGAACACTTATGAATATCCTCCTGAAGTTGCATACATTATACGACAGGAAAATCAGAAAGATTATGCAAGAGCAGCTGACTACATCAATACCAGCCTTACGGATGTATGCATTTTAGAACATGAGTTTGGCATTTACGGTGGAGAAAGTGGTATATATATCCTGCCGCTGATTGCCCGTCTGCAAAAACCCTTAATTACAATTCTGCATACCATACTTAAAGACCCGTCTTATGTACAGTTAACCATTATCAGGGAGATAGCTAAATACTCATCCAAAATAATAGTGATGAGCCGGCGTGCAGTCGACTTCCTGACCGGCATTTACGGCATTTCAGAAGATAAAATAAAACTAATTGAACACGGCGTTCCGGATCTGGAACCTAAAGAGGATAACCCGGTAAAAAAAATGCTGCCTTTTAAGGACAAAAAAGTACTGTTTACGTTCGGCCTGATCAGCCGGAACAAAGGTCTGGAAACTGTCATTGAAGCATTACCTAAGATAGTGGAGAAAAATCCGGATGTCATGTATGTGATCCTGGGAACAACCCATCCCGGTGTCATCAAAAATTCGGGGGAAGAATACAGGGACAGCTTAAAACGGCTGGCGAAAAAACTCGATGTAGAAAGCCACCTTGTTTTTATCAACAAGTTTGTATCTGAAGAGGAACTACATGACTATCTGACCGCTGCAGACATGTATATTACGCCCTATCTCAACGAAGCACAGATCACCAGCGGAACGTTATCCTATGCTGTGGGTGCCGGAGCGGCTGTTATTTCTACACCTTACTGGCATGCACAGGAGTTATTAGCCGATAACAGGGGAAAACTGTTTGATTTTAAAGATTCAATTGTTCTGGCAGAAATAGTCAATCAGTTATTTGATGATGAAGCGTTGCTTAGCGACCTTAAAAATAATGCTTATGAATATGGCTTACATTTACGCTGGCCAAGTATTGGCCAGGTTTATATCGATACATTACAGGAGGCCATTGCCCATGCAAACCTTGTAAAAGAAGAAAGCAGGCCAATTATAGATCCTGACATGATGCCAGCTTTCAGTATGGCACATATACAGCGCCTTACAGATGACACAGGTATTGTACAACATGCCAAATATGGTATCCCTAACCTGAAAGAAGGTTATTGCCTGGATGACAACGCACGTGCGTTAATTATGGTTATCCAGGCCTGGCAGCAGAATAAAAGTAAAGCTGCCCTTGAGCTGCTCCCGATTTACCTGAGTTATATCCAGTATATGCAATCAGATGACGGGAATTTCAGAAACTTCCTGAGTTTCAGGCGTGAATACCTTGATGAAGTAGGTACCGAAGACTCTTTCGGGAGAACAATATGGGCCCTTGGGTACCTGATCAGTTGCGCACCAAATAACTCTTATAAAGAGTTTGCCACTGAACTGTTTGTCAAATCTATTCCTCATTTTAACCAACTCAAACATTTAAGAGGGCTTGGAAATACCGTTATAGGTTTAACCAGCTATTTAAAAGCACATCCTTATGATGAAGGCATCGTTTCTGAGCTGAACCAGCTCGCCGAGCCGCTGAAGGCTGCATATCGTGCGCATAAGACTGATAACTGGCATTGGTTTGAGGAAAAGATGACTTATGATAATGGCATTTTACCGCTGGCCTTGTTATCACATTACCAGACGACAATGGATGAAGAATCTCTGGCCATCGGCATGGAAAGTATGAATTTTCTGACTGCCAAAACAATGGAAAACGGATACTTAAACCCTGTTGGTAATGACGGCTGGTTGCATCATGACGGGGATATGGCCCTGTATGACCAGCAGGCTATAGAAACAATGGCTATGGTGCTGATGTATTTTAAAGCCTATGAAATTACACATAACCTTAAATATATCAGACAGATGTATCTAAGCTATCAATGGTTTTTAGGAGAGAATAGCCTGAGACTGCCTTTGTATGATTATGAAACTAAGGGTTGCGGCGATGGTTTACAGACTTATGGGGTAAACAGGAACCAGGGTGCCGAAAGCACATTGGCTTACTGGATTTCCCATCTCACCGTGCTGAAAGCGCTAGCCTTCGAATATGAGTTTAACCTGTCCGCAGAAATGGCAGAAACCAGGGAAGACAGTATATGATAAAGATTGCTGTATTGTCACCCGTGGCATGGAGAACACCGCCGCGTCATTACGGCCCCTGGGAACAAATGGCGGCTAACCTTACAGAAGGTCTGGTATCAGCTGGTCTTGATGTAACGTTGTTCGCTACAGGCGACTCCGTTACTGCGGCAAAATTGCAAAGTGTAGTAGCAACAGGATATGAAGAAGACCGCAGCCAGGACGCCAAAGTTGTAGAATGCCTGCATATCAGTAACCTGATGGAACATGCCCATGAATTTGACCTGATCCATAACCATTTTGATTTTCTGCCGCTAACTTATAGCGGTTTGGTCAAAACTCCTTTTATAACAACGATACACGGATTTTCTTCCGAAAAAATAATTCCTGTCTATCAAAAATACAATCACAGTGGTCACTATGTCTCTATCAGTCATGCAAACCGCCATCCTTTGTTAACTTATTCCGGAACGGTCTACAATGGTCTTGATACCCGGAATTTCAGCTTTAACGCAGTGCCTGAAGACTACCTGTTATTTTTTGGCAGGATACATCCTGATAAAGGAACTGCCGAAGCCATACAAATAGCCCTGAAAAGCAAGCGCAGGCTAGTTATTGCAGGAATTATTCAGGATGAGCATTATTTCAAAGAAAAAGTTGAACCTTTCCTGGATGAAAACATTGTATTTGCCGGCGCGGCAGGACCTGAGCTGCGGAATGATTTACTAGGTAAAGCTTACGCCTTGCTGCATCCTATAAATTTTGCAGAACCATTTGGTTTAAGTGTAGCGGAGGCATTATTATGCGGAACACCGGTAATTGCCTTTAATAAGGGTGCTATGCCTGAACTGATACAAGACGGGCATTGCGGCTTTTTGACGGGCAACACCGCAGAGGCAGTAGAAGCTGTAAACAACATTCAGGATATTGACCGGGAAAATTGTCGTGAATGGGCCAAAAGCAGGTTTTCTAAAGAAAAAATGGTAGAGGACTATATTAACCTCTACCACCAAATATTATAGTTTGATTTCTTCTTCAGTAACCGGACTGGAACTTAAGATCTTTTCCAGCAGCAGGTCAATTTTAACGGAAGCGAATGAAGAACAGTAATCAGATAAGCCATATGGAATAATAAGTTCTCCGTTATGGATAATAGAGCCGCAGGAATACAGCACATTAGGCACATAACCCTCTCTTTCATCATTATTAGGAATAACAAGGGGCTCGCTGAGCCTTCCGATCTCAATAGAAGGATCTTCCAGGTCAAGTAAACAAGCACCCAGGCAATACCTGCGCATCGGCCCTACGCCATGGGTAATAATCAGCCAGCCAGCTTCTGTTTCTATCGGTGAACCGCAATTACCGATCTGAATAAATTCCCAGGGAAATTTTGGCTGCTGTAATATTTCCGGATGGTCCCATACAGTGATCTTATCCGAATACATCAGGTAATTATTCCAGCCGTCAATACGGGACATCATCGCATATTTCCCTTTAATCTTCCTCGGGAACAGCGCCAGGTTTTTGTTTTGCGCCCCCGCTCCATGCAGCGGACTGATTTTAAAATCATAAAAGTCAGTAGTCTGCAGCAATTTGGGCATAATCATCGCACCGTCAAAAGCAGTATAAGTAGCATAGTAAATTACAGAACCGTCGTCTTTTATAAAACGGACAAATCTTGCATCCTCTATTCCTTTCCTTTCAAATTCTGATATCGGGAAAATTACACGGTCTGATATATCTGTGTCCCTGGAAAAACTGATCTCATGATAGGTGTCCGACAACCAGAGGATTTTATCATACTCCAATTTTTTCAGATCATCTTCCTGCAGGTTCTTGGAGTCGAGGATCAATCTTCTGAGCACTGCATAATCGAATTTTTCCTCTAGTTTCATGCCCACTTCATCCAATATTTCCACATCGATTTTAGAATCAGCTGCCTTCTTAAGGAAGAGTTTCTTATTGTACACTGCGTTCCTTACTACTTCGGCTTCATCAATATAGTTCCCGGCGGGGTTAACGGTAATATTACCATTTCTGTCAACTAATGCCCTTCTGAATACCACTGAAGAAATATGCCCCTCGCCTACTGCCCTGAAACTAATGATCAATCTTTTTTCGCCCTCTACCAGCTCAGATTGATCAGGGTCTTCTACAACCGAAGGATTGAAAAATGCCGCAGATTCAATGGAATACTCATGGGTAAAATATGATCCCAGCAGTAATCGCTGATACTTATCTAAAGATTCATAGTCTATTTCGAGGTCATCAATACAATATTTTATTTTCTTACAGTGACGCGCCAGAATTTTAGTGATGTTACGGTGCCTTTTAGAGTATTCCTGCAAAATAGGGGATATCAACCCGAAGACCTCTCTATTTGAAAGAGACAAAACCCTCTTTATCACTTCCTTAGCTCTATCATCCCCATTAAAAAAGAACCTGGCAATGACCCTTTTCGGATCCGGATATACTTTTATTGATTTTCGCTCTACTAATAATCTCATAGTTTATATAACGTTTTTTACGACCGCAAAGGTTTTATGAATTTATATTTTTTTTTATTCATAACACACAGATATCAGGAATTATTTCCGCCCCGGTCAATACTGACATACGGGAGGCTGACAATTTAACAAAAAAAGTCAAACTGACCTGAACTGCCACTGTTAATCTGATGTTAAAAAATTATTAATTGTCATCACAAAATAATAATGAAAAAGCGCAATTCTTTTATCTCATTATCAATTAACATTTTATAAAAAACCTCGATTCTGATTCATATAGCGAACAGTTCTTTGGCACCAGTCTTGACTATATGACAAACATAGTCAGATATTAAACAAAAAAAGCTGGCTAAGTTTAAATTAAAAAAGCAATAAAATGAAAAAATTATTACTATCGTTAATCGCAGTATCTGCATTAGCATTCAGTACACAAGCACAAACTGAAAAAGGCAACTTTATGATCGGTGGAAATGTCCAGGTATCTTCTGACAAGCAGGATGACGCAGATAAAGCCAACACTAATTTTACGATCAATCCAAGTGTAGGTTATTTCATCAGCAATAACTTTGCAGTCGGTACCGGTATCGGCTATCAGTTCAGCAAAACGCATACAACAAATGTTACCGGTGGCAATATAACTGCCATCGATACGCGAAAAAATGAAGCCTTCGTTGTAAGTCCTTTTGCCCGTTACTACAAAGGCGCGTCCGAACAATTCAAATTTTTCGGACAATTAAGCGTACCCATGGCTTTCGGAAACACTAAAACTGGTGATGCTGATGGGAACAATTATGTAAAAACAAACAAATACAACTCTATAGGCGTAGCTTTATCTCCTGGTGTTGCATTTTTTCCAGGTAAAAAATTCGGTATCGAATTTTCCGTAGAAGGCATCAGCTATAACAACTATAGCGTGAAAGACGGTAATGATAACGATATTATAGGTGGTGGTTCCAAGAGCTTCAACTTAGGTGCAAACTTCTTTAACCCTAACATTGGCGTTCAGTTTTACTTTTAATATTAACAACTAATTTCCGGATAAAAAGGGCTGGTTCTGTCATGTAATGGAACCAGCCCTTTTATCCGGAAATTAGTTTTTCCCGTTCATTTCCACTTCTCTGTCCATTTCCAGGATATCCACATCTTCCGTATGGGAGAAATCGCCCAGCAGATATTTATTAAAATGATCGGCCAGTTTCCAAAAGCCATATTCAGTCAGCGGACCGTATGCATGGCGCTGACCAGGCATGATCAGAAAATCAAATCTTTTTCCGGCTTTTATCAGTGCATTTGCTAACCTGATCGTATTTGCCGGGTGCACGTTATTGTCCACATCACCTGTCATCATCAACAAATGCCCCTTTAAGTTTTTGGCCAGGTCGGGATTTTTATCAATACTATACTGGAAGGTAGTATCCCCTTTCGCAGAAACAATTTCCTTAACCCCATGGTGTTTCTCACTCCACCAGCGGTTATAGATACTGTTGTCATGGTTACCGGAATTAGATACAGCTACCTTAAAGAAATCGGGATAAACCAGCATTGCAGCGGTTGACATAAACCCTCCGCCCGAATGCCCTGTAATGCCAACCTTGGTCGCATCGATATAACTATACCTGTCAGACAGCTGTTCAATAGCTGCCTTTTTATCTGCCAGACCGTAATCACGTAAATTTCCATAACCAAAAGTATGGTACCATTTTGAACGTGCCGGATTTCCTCCACGGTTACCGACAGTAATAACAATATAGCCAAATTGGGCCAGGCGTTCGGTTCTGTCCATACTTCTGTTAAAGGACTTATTAACAGCTTC
>Ga0160457_1000913_pt1 | contig 10068 bp, 6 predicted proteins | sample HID1972M_E6MG_FD_108242 | JGI IMG/M metagenome (GOLD analysis project Ga0160457, IMG submission 108242) | Enriched pill bug-associated microbial communities from UW Madison campus, WI, USA - HID1972M_E6 MG | ecosystem: Host-associated > Arthropoda: Insects > Digestive system > Unclassified ... | reverse complement strand
TTTCCATTTGTTCTGCGCAAAAAAATAATGGCTTAAAGGTCCAGCATCATAGCGAATACCTGGCCGTTATTAAAAAAGACCCAAAGAAAACACTTGTTGAACTTAAGGAGGTTATCCCTTCCATTAAGCTGGATATCCGTTATGCCACTAAAAATAATTTTATGCATCAGGTGATGTATACACAGGCAAGGGCATTTGCGCGCAAAGAAGTGGCCCTTCAGCTACAAAAAATACAGGCGGCCCTATATAAAAATGGATATGGTTTAAAGGTCTTTGACGGCTACCGGCCATACGCGATAACGGTAGCCTTTTATGAGAAAGCAAGTGACAAGAATTTTGTGGCGAACCCATCAACAGGCTCGGTACACAACAGGGGCTGCGCGGTGGACCTTACACTGACAGATCTGAAAACCGGCAGGGACCTGGTTATGCCTACGCCATATGACAGCTTTTCGGCAGCAGCGGCAGCAAATTATCAGAAAGCCACACCTCTGGCTATTAAAAACCGTACTTTTCTGATCAATATCATGAACCAGTATGGATTTAAGGTTAGGGAAAATGAATGGTGGCATTTCGATTATAAAGGCTGGCGAAATTATGAACTGCTTGATATTCCGTTTGAGCAGTTATAATAGCTCCTTCCTTTCGGCTTTGAAGCCGTACTGCAGATAAACCCAGGCGGCAATTGTAATACCGGTACAGGTAAAAAATACACCTGGTATAGCAGAAACATCATCAATGAACATCCAGCCTGCCAGCAGAGCTCCCAGCCCTATCCCTGCTTCCAGGGCAATATACATTGTTGCCATTGCCTTTCCCCTGTGTTTCGGATCACTGAGATCTATCGTCCAGGCATTGGCTGCGGGAGAAAGCATACCTGTAGCAATGCCGTATACTGTCGAAGCAGCCATCAGGCTACCCGTTGTGCTTGCAAAACCAATAAAGAGCAGGGAAACAGCCAGTAATACCAGTGATATTTTAATAATCCGGATCCTGCCATATTTGTCGGAAGCCTTTCCCGCAACAAAGCGGATCAATAGAGAGGCCAGCGTAAACACCATGAAAAACATGCCTTTATTGGCGGTACCCAGGAATTTGCTCCAGTCGCCGATAACGGTAAGTATCGCCCCATAACTTACATAACTCAGCAGTGTAATTAAAGCAGCGGGTATAACCTTCCATTCAATAATATCTTTTCGTTTAATTTTAAGCTGTGCAAAACGGAATCTTTGTTTATCCTGCAGGGATTCCTTCATATTACCCAGGATGATGATGGATAACAACGCAAATAAAGAAGAGCAATAGAACAAAATATTAATGGAAAAATGGTCTGTAATTGCACTGCCTATAGCCGGCCCGATAGCAAGGCCTGTACTAAAACAGAGCCCGTGTACGCCCATTGCCTCTCCCCAGCGGCTTACGGGTACCAGGTCTGCCACATATGCTGCGGTCGCTGTTGGCTTAAACCCTGTAGAGAATCCATGGATTAACCGCAGAAACAGAAATCCTGCAACAGTAGTCAGCACAGGATAAAGAAACCCGCAAATAAAACAAACTACCGAGCCTACTGCCATTACCGGCACCCGGCCTATAGTATCAGTTAGCTTTCCGCTGAAAGGCCGGGATATGCCTGCTGTAAGCGTAAATAAGGCAATGATTAATCCTTTATACCCGGAACCGCCCATTGCACTGAGGTAGGCTGGCAATTCGGGGATTAACATATTAAAACTGGCAGAAAAAAGAAAGGAACTTAAACAGACCAAGCCAAATTGCAAGGTATAAATGGACTCTCCGGATCTTTGCATATCCGCGCAAAAATAGAAATTTTCGTGCTAAATACCCCATTAGAATGTTTCATGAATATAAGTAACAATCCTGGCTATTTCATTTCTGACGGCTGCTGTTGGTTGTAGAAAATGGTTGTTCATAAATGAAAACAGCATTACCCGGCCCTTTTTTGTAACAATATATCCGCTTTGGTTATAATTATTGGACATGCTTCCCGTTTTTCCGAAAACAAAAGGGGTATCTGTTTTTGGATAGGCTTCTTTAAGCGTTCCTGTTTTTCCGCCTGCCGGAAGCATACTGAAAAGGAGTTCTCTGTCATTTACTTCTTTATAAATCATATCAAGCAGTTTTATGACACTTCTTGGGGTAACCAGATTCATCCTCGATAACCCTGACCCATCGACCAGATGGGGTGGGTCAGGTAACTCTGCCAGGTATTCTTGTTGAATATAATTAAGCGCATCAGCAGAACTTAGTACTTCCTGAAATTGATTGGCATAAACCAGCAGCAACTGTTCTGCAATAAAATTATCGCTGGGCTGCATCATTTCCTTTAGTACATCCTCCCTTTTCTTATTAAAGATTGTTTTTGCAGCTGCGTCCATTTTCATGCTGATCAGCTGTACAGGCCGGTGAAGCGTATCAGCAAGAAGACGGATAGTTGTGGCTATACTGGTTTTATAAGGAATGGACTGACTATATGCCGGAGGAATAACAGTATCAGGATACCTAAATTCGTTGTGGTTGAAATTCCTTGTAATTTTAAAGGGTTCTGCTATTGCCTGACTGTCAGGCCTGAAACACGGCTCAAACAACCGCGGAGTAATTACCGGCCGGCCTTTAACCGTTTTAAAAGTAACCAGGTTATCCATTAAAGGCAATTCGTTAATTTCTGCCTGATAATCGTCATTGTAATCATCCCATGACCAGCCCTGTCCGTAAAAGTTTCCGGTATACCTTCCCGGAGAGAAAAAAAGCTGCTTATGGCTGTTTTGAAGAAAGTCATAAGCCCTTGTTCCTTTTAAACGGCTTTGTAAAAATGAAGGATCTCCTGTTCCCCAGAAAATCAATGAATCGCCCTTTTCTATGTATCTCAGGGAAGGGACGGAATCAGCGATTATTTTTAGTCCTGCATAAAAAGTAAACAGCTTGGCATTGGATGCCGGAGTAAAATATTTATCTGCATTCTTTGCATAGATGATTTTTTCTTTGCCCTGCACCGCGAGGGCAAAACCGGTTTGATAGGTATCTATGATTTTAGATCTGTTAAATTCCCTGGCCAGCTTTTTCGATATGCGCCTGTCTAGTGAACAGCTGGTTATACCGGCTAATATGAAAATGCTGATGAAAACAAAGTGCCTGTTTTGAAACATGTGTTTATACGCTATAAAGAATTTATTACAAAATATCATTTTTTAAATCCGGGAAAGAGAAAAGCAGCCAGGCTATACGTGTAACTTTTCGGTTGCAAAAATTATTTTACAGCTGGCAGTTATACGTTGCCGGTAGCCGGCATGTCCTTTGCTTGCATCTGTGATGATCGAATACTGATATCCGGCCACTGATCAGGCAGAACCTACCCTGTATATTAAAACCAGTTTCCGGAGCGGGTTCTTTGATTTTTAAATGGTATTATCCAGGAGCGTATTGCAGTAAAAACAGAAAGCCTGATATATTTGCAAATAAAAAGCGTTGTTTTAAGTATGAGAAAGATTTGCTCCTTTTGGATTGTAGCAGGTATGGGCATCCTGTTAGCTGCCTGTAATGCTAAACCAGCTAAAGAAGAAGAAAAATTATTAAAAAAATCGGATTTCAAGGTAATAAAAGGAATCCGGTATACTGAGGTTAAACGCAAGTTTAGCAACGGACTATCTTTCGATACTACCGGTTTCCAGCAGGAACCAAGCTGGATAATTCAATTTCCTGCGGCCGGGGATACCGTACTTGCCTATGATCCTGATAAAAAAATAATGCAGCCTTTTTACTTACAGCATGACCATGCAAATGTGTTTAATTTTGCAAAAGAGTGGTTCCGGTTTAAACTGATCAGCAAGGATAGTCTGGTTTTCCAGCGGCTTCAGGTAACCCGGAAGGAAATTGCAGATGATATCCGTTCGGATGTAAATATGACTTTTTATGCAGATGACTATATCCGGAAAACGCTGCATACAACGGCAGAAGAACTACAGCGCCCCAGTTCTGCAGACACGATCTTCATCCGCAAACTTGTGGCTCAGGCGAACCGCAATCCGGATAACAGGGACAGCGTATTTGCTGCCAGGCAAATCGCCACGCTTAGCCCTGTAAGTGATATGATTACGGTAGAGTTTCTGAGTTCAGTGGATCCGTTGGCTGGCCGGACCAGGGCTTATGATTACCTATATCCCAGGTACAAAATAGTGATTCACCGCGCCTATAAAGATTTTGCCTATGGCTTCAATGTGATTGTAGATGAAAAGGGCAAATTAAGGCTAAGTAATTTCTATACAAATCTGCCGGAATATCGCGAAACCCGTAAAAAGGTACTGGAAGGAATTACCAGTGTTTACCTGCAAAATTTATTGAAAATTAAACCGGGCACTACATTAGGCATTCCTCATGCCAGCGAAATAACTGTGACCGTAACAGGCAGAAAGGCAAATAAATAGCCTATAAAATTATATTTATCAAAAAATGAAGCAATTGCAAAATATAAAAAAATAATTACTATCTTGCCATCTTATTATTAATACTTAATACAATGCAAGAAGGAACAGTAAAATTTTTTAATCCAACTAAAGGTTTCGGATTTATCGTACCAGCTAATGGCGATAGCGAAATCTTTGTACATTCAACAGGCCTTATTGATGAGATTCGCGAAAACGACAAAGTAGAATACGATGTTGAAAGCGGCAAAAAAGGTTTGAATGCGATCAACGTTAAAGTAATCTAGATTATTATAACTATAATTCGTACAAGCTTCCTGATTTCATCAGGAAGCTTTTTTTTTGCTTTTTCTTTCTATCTTTATGTAAGATGTTTTATTTTTTCGTTCTACCTTGGTAATAGAATATCAATGATATTCTGCCGTTTTTATCTTTAAATTCATTTAATGGATAGCAATTACGAAATCTTAATTTCAAAAATTAATGAATTTACACAAAAATTCTATCTGAATAAGCTGTTAAGGGGGCTTATTTACACTTTCGCTATACTTCTGTCCTGTTACCTGTTGTTATTCGTTCTGGTGTATTATATCCACCCGGGAACAGCCGTTAAAACCATGCTTTTCTATTCTTTCATCTTATTAGCTATTATTTTGGCCGGTATAGGCATCGTGCGGCCCGGGCTGGCATATTTCAGATTCATCAGAAATATCAGTACTAAGGATTCTGCCCGGATGATCGGAAATCATTTTACCGATGTCCGGGACAAGTTATTGAATACCATTCAGCTTAAGGAGCTGGCCGATCTGTCTCCTGAAAATAACCAGCTTATCCTGGCGGGGATAAACCAGAAAATAAATGAACTAAAACCTGTTCCTTTTAGCAGTGCCATCCGGCTGAACGAGAATAAAAAGAATATAAAATTTTTTCTTATCCCATTGTCAGTGATTTTAATCATTGGTATCATTTCGCCGGCAATTCTGAAAGAAGGGACGAGCAGTTTTGTTCAGTACAACAAAGAGATATTACCTTCCGCGCCTTTTAATTTCAAGTTGCTGAATCCCTCTCTGACGGTTATCCAGGGTGAAAATCTACGCCTTGAACTACAGCTCACAGGCGATGAACTACCACAGGATGTTTACATCCGGGAAGGATTAAATACTTTTAAATTCGAAAAAGACAATTCCAGCAGGTTTCATTATATTTTCAAAAACCTGCAAAAAAACAGGATTGTATCTTTTAACGCTGGTGGTTTTTCTTCGCAAACCTACAAGATCGCTGTTAAACCCCGTCCGCAGGTCTTGTCCATATCGGCCAGCCTCATTTATCCAGCTTATCTGAAAAGAGACAATGAAAAGATTAAAAATGCAGGCGATTTACTTGTTCCTGAAGGCACTGTTGTAGCCTGGGATATCACAACAGAAAATAGTGACCGACTGACCTTTTTTCTTGGAAACAAGGTCAGCAAATTAAATATCATAAATAATACAGCAGCTTTTAAAGGGCGTATTTTGACGGCTACAACTTACAGGGTAACGCCTGAAAATAAATTCTCCGCCCTCTCCGATTCCCTTAACCATAAGATAACTGTTATCGATGACCGCCCGCCCGAAATAAGTGTAAATGAACAAACGGATTCCCTAAGCAATAAGGCGCTTTATTTTTCTGGCTCCGTTAATGACGACCATGGCTTTAATGCTTTAAAATTTATTTATACAATTAAAGAAGCTGGTGTTGCAAAAAGCAAGGTGGTTACCCCTATTTCTATTAAACTTGCGCAAACCGAAAATTCCTTTTTTCATTTCTGGAATTTGAAAAATATTACCCTAAAACCGGACCAGATCTTGGAATATTTTTTTGAGGTAACAGATAATGATGCCGTAAACGGCTATAAAACAACACGTTCTCCCGTTAAAACTTACATTCCACCATCTGAGCAGCAAATCGCCAGACAAATGGAAGAAAGCAGCTCAATACTTAAACAGAAGATGGAATCGGCCATTAAGCAAGCTGCGGCAGTGGAAAAAGACAGTAAGAAGCTTGGAGAAAACCTGCTGGATAAAAAGTTACTGTCGTTTGAGGACAAAAAGGAGATCGCCCAGCTACTGGAAAAGCAAAAAAATCTGGAATCTGCGGTAGAAGATATTAAGAAGATCAAAGAGAAAAATTCAGCAGAACGGACAGAGAATAATCCTGGAAAAGAAGATCTGGCCGAAAAGCAGAAACAAATAGATGATCTGTTTAACCGTATCCTTGATCCAAAAACAAAATCTTTACTGGAAAAGTTACAAGGCTTAATGGAGCAAAATAATAAGGATCAGACCAGGAGTGAATTGTCAAAAATGAATGTAGACAATAAATCTTTACGGAACGAGCTGAACCGTATCTTAGAGCTTTACAAACAACTGGAATTCGAACAAAACCTGCAAAATAAGGTTGATCGATTAAACGATCTTGCACAGACCCAGAAAGAATTAGGTACTAAATCCAAAGCTAAGACCAATGATCCGGCAGCATTAAAAAAACAGCAGCAGCAGTTATCTGCTGACTTTAATGAACTTAAAAAGGAGCTGGATCAGCTTCAGGAAAAAAACCAGTCACTGGAACGTCCCAACCCTTATCAAAGTCCTGAAAAAGAAAGTCAGCGGATACAGCAGCATCTGCAGCAAAGCCTGGAACAGCTTGATAAAAATCAGCAGGGTAAAGCATCGGAAGCACAGGATAAGGCATCGGAAGAAATGAAGGACCTGGCAAAAAAACTGATGGAAGAACAGCAACAGTCAGCAGAGGCTGAAAGTAATTTAAATACTGGAGAATTGCGCCTGCTGCTGCAAAATCTGCTATATAACTCTTTTGAGCAGGAGAAAATAATGCTGAATCTCAAAAAAATAAACAGTAATGACCCTTCGTATACTGCAAACGTCCAGTCACAGCACGCTATAAAGGATAATATGAAAACTATTGCTGATAGTTTATTCTCGCTAAGTAAACGCGTACCACAGATAGAGAGTTCCGTAAACGAAGAAATGCAAAACATCAATTTTAACCTTGATAAGAGTCTTAGCAACTTAGGCGATCGCAGGACAGCAGAAGCAGTTAAGAACCAGCAATATACGATGACCTCGATAAATAATTTATCTCTTCTCCTAAACGAAGCCCTTGAACAACTGGAAAAAAACAAAAAAAATTCCAAGGGAGGGAAGGGAAAAAACAATCAGTCTATGCAGCAGGTTCAGCAAATGCAGCAACAGCTAAATAAGAACATGCAGCAGGCTAAGGAACAACTTCAGCAATCTGGAAATAAGGGAACAGTGCCAAAAGGACAGATGAGCGAAGAGTTTGCCAAAATGGCCCAGCAGCAACAACAGATCCGGGAAGCGCTGCAAAAAATAAATACCGAAGAGAATAAAGACGGTAAGGGAAGTATGGGCAACCTAAACCAGTTAATAAAAGAAATGAAACTCACTGAGTCTGATTTGGTTAACAAACGTATTGAAGAAGAAACCATTAAACGCCAGCAAAATCTGCTCACAAAGATGCTGGACGCAGAAAAGGCAATGAAAGAACAGGACCAGGATGGAAAAAGAGAGAGTAAAACCGGCAAAGACTTCCCCCCTTCTTATCACAAAATGCTTGAACAATTTAAAAGGCGGGAGATCAGCGAAACGGAGTTGCTGCAAAAACTACCTCCGAATCTCAATTACTATTACAAAAACAAGATCTCGGACTATCTAAAATCTTTAAATTTGCCATAAATCTATATCTAATGAGTAAGCCGCCGATAAACTTTTTTTCAGAAGAAATCAATTATACGCTCAAACATAAAACCAAGGTCAGAACCTGGATAAAAGAAGTTATTGAAACGGAAGGCTATCAACTGGAGGAGCTTAGCTTTATATTTTGTTCTGACGAATATTTACTCGCTATAAACCAACAATATCTTAAACATGACACTTATACCGATGTGATCACTTTCGACCACTCAGATGAGCTTAAAATGGTGTCAGGCGATATATTTATCAGCATCGACCGTATCAGGGAAAATGCCAGAGAGTTTAAAAGAAATTTTATGGATGAGCTCTGTCGCGTTATGGTACATGGAACCCTACATTTGCTCGGCTATAAAGATAAAGGGAAGGCTGCAAAAACGACAATGACCACAAAAGAGGATCATTACCTGAGCGCGCTTGCGGCCAGATAAAACAATGTCCTTTGTCCCGCGTGCTATTCCACTAATTTTTATTTAAATATTATACCTGTCATCACCTAACTAAATTATTATATGTTTAAACACGATAATATTATACCAATAATTATTTGCTTACTTTTGCCGTATAATTTCTTATCTGATAATCCGTTAAAACTATACTTTGAGCACACTAATTGCAGCAGAAAATTTAGGCCATGCCTATAATGACGAATGGTTATTTAAAAATATTACCCTGGGCATCCAAGCCGGGCAGCGCGTAGCACTTGTTGGAATTAACGGGGCCGGAAAAAGTACTTTATTAAAGTTGCTGGCCGAACGTTTTAATCCACTTGAAGGAAAAATTGTTAAAAACAAATCCGTTAAGATTGGTTTCCTTGACCAGGAACCGTCTTTTCCTGATGGCTATTCTATCAGTGACTTTATCTTTTCACTGGAAAATAAGCAACAGCAGCTCATTAAAGAATACGAAGAGATCATTGAAGATCCAAATCCCGATGAGAAAACATTAAACAGATTATACGAAGAACTTAGCGAGCATAACGCATGGGAGTACGAACATGAAATTAAAACAATTTTGAGCCGGATGGGGATTAATCATTTGCAACAACTGATTTCTACTTTATCCGGCGGACAGAAAAAACGCATAGCACTTGCCAAGTTACTTATTGAAGACCCTGATATCTATGTACTGGACGAGCCGACCAATCATTTGGATATTGACACAATTGAGTGGTTGGAAAAATTACTCACCTCAGGTAATAAGACGATTTTACTGGTTACGCATGACCGCTATTTCCTCGATAATGTGTGTAACACAATTGTAGAACTCGACAGAGGAAAAATTTACAATTACAATGGCAATTACGCCTATTTCCTGGAAAAGAAATCCGAACGTGAAGCCGCAGATGAGAGTACTTTTCAGAAAAACAAAAATCTATTAAAAAAGGAATTGGAATGGATGAGAAGAATGCCTCAGGCCAGAACGACAAAGTCACAGTCTAGGATAGACGCTTTTTATGATTTAGAAAACAAAACAAAGCAACGTACAGACAACCAAAATATCACACTCAACGTAAAGATGTCCCGACAGGGAAATAAAATACTGGAGTTGTCTCATATAGGTCAGAGTTTCGATGGTAAAAACATCATTAATGATTTTAGCTATACCTTTAAACGCGCTGACCGTATTGGGTTGGCTGGTAAAAACGGAACAGGCAAGTCTACCCTGCTCAATATTATTACCGGTTATCTTAAGCCAGAAAAGGGAACAGTTAGTAAAGGTGAAACTACCGTTTACGGATATTATAAACAGGGAGGACTAGCTTTCAATGAGAAAGAGCGGGTAATAGATATTGTTAAATCGGATGCCGAATATATCAAAATGGCTGACGGACAAACTATTTCTGCCTCTCAGCTTCTCACCTT
>Ga0160457_1000906_pt1 | contig 10106 bp, 7 predicted proteins | sample HID1972M_E6MG_FD_108242 | JGI IMG/M metagenome (GOLD analysis project Ga0160457, IMG submission 108242) | Enriched pill bug-associated microbial communities from UW Madison campus, WI, USA - HID1972M_E6 MG | ecosystem: Host-associated > Arthropoda: Insects > Digestive system > Unclassified ... | reverse complement strand
GCGAGCGCCACGAGCGCACACAGCAGGAAGACGGCCCACACGCGCGTCGAGTCGAGGTTGCCCTGCAACCGGATGAGGGTGATGCCGACGCTGCGGTCGGTCGCCCCCATGTACTCCCCGAGCACCGCACCGAGGAATGCGCTCGGCACGGCGATCTGCAGGGCGTTGAGGATCGCGGGTGCTGCCGCGATGAGCCGCACCTTGGTGAGCTGACGCCACCGGCCGCCGCCGAACACCCGCACCAGGTCGAGGCTCGCGCGGTCGGCCGCGCGGAACCCGGCGAGCGCCCCCACCACGGTGGTGAAGAACACGGCGAGCGCCGCCAGGAAGATCGCGGTGGCCGACGGGTCGCCCGGCTGCTTCGCGCCGCCGAGCACCACGATCGAGATGCCGCCCACCGCCACCACGGGCAGGCAGTACGACACGACCGCCACCTGTGTCACGACGGTCTCGAGGCGCGGCAGCAGCAGCACGGTCGAGGCGAGCAGCAGCGCGATGGCGTTGCCCCACGCGAACCCGATGAGCGCCTCGGTGACCGTCACCTGGAACACCGACCAGTACGGGCCCGGGCCGTCGGCGACGAGCTGCTGGAACACGGCGAGCGGCGACGGCACCGGCGTGAAGTCGGTCCCCGGCGGCGGGGTGAAGACGGTCACCGAGAGCAGCCACCAGGCGGCCACGATCACGACCGCTCCGATGAGGGCGGCGAGCCACCCCGGCATCCGGCGACGCCTCACGTCACGACTCCGCCTCGGCGTGGCCGTCTGCCCCGAACAGCAGCGAGGCGGCGCGGTCGACGAGCGCGTGGAACTCAGGGCTGCGCATCATGTCGGGGGTGCGCGGCCGCGGCAGGTCGACCTCGATGATCTCCTTCACCCGCCCGGGTCTCGGCGACATCACGGCCACCCGGTCGGAGAGGAAGATCGCCTCGGCGATGCCGTGGGTGACGAGCAGCGTGGTGGCGGGCTTCTCGGTCCAGATGCGCAGCAGTTCGAGGTTGAGGTTCTGGCGGGTCATGTCGTCGAGGGCGCCGAAGGGCTCATCGAGCAGCAGCACCGAGGGCTTCAGCGCGAGGGCGCGCGCGATCGACACGCGCTGCCGCATCCCGCCCGAGAGCTGCGCCGGCTTCGCCTTCTCGAACCCGGTGAGCCCGACGAGCGCGATCAGCTCGTCGATGTACGCCTCGTCGGGTTTCACGCCCGCGACCTCGAACGGGAGGCGGATGTTGCCGCGCACGCTCCGCCAGGCGAGCAGCGCGTGATCCTGGAACGCGATCCCGAGCTGGCTGGCGCGACGCAGCTCGCGCGGGGTGCGGCCGTCGACCCGCACCTCGCCCGAAGTGGGCTCTTCGAGGTCGGCGAGGATGCGCAGGATGGTCGACTTGCCGCAGCCCGATGGCCCGAGCAGCGCGAGGAACGACCCCTGCTCTGTGTGCAGCTCGGTGTCGGCGAGGGCCTGCACCTTCCGCCCCCGCCCGGCGTCGAAGGTCTTGCTGAGGGCGCTGATCTGGATGCCGGTGCCCGCGAGGCTCGGGGCACCGGCATCCGGTGTTGCAGTGATCGACATGATTACGGCAGGTACGCCTTCAGCTCGGGGTTCTCCGCGTAGATCTCGTCGATGATGGTGGTGTCGAAGAGGTCCTCGACGCTCACGGTCCACCCGGCGGCCTCCAGGGAGGCGACCGTCTGCTCCTTCAGCTCGTCGGAGATGGTGAACAGGCCGTTGGCTTCCGTCTCGTCGGTGCTGATGAGCAGCTTCTCGGCCTCGAGCCCCTTGCCGGTCTTCACCGGGTCGAGGGCGCCGAACACCGACTCGAGCCCGTCGGCGTTGTCGGCTGCGGCCTGGTTGTAGTACGTCTCGATGAGCGAGACCGTGTCGTCGGTGGGGTTCTGGAACACGTCGGTCCAGCCCTTGATCTCGGCGATGAGGAACGCCTTCAGCAGTTCCTTGTTCTCGGCCAGGTACTGGTCGGTCACCGAGAACGTCTCGGCCACGTACGGCACGCCGTTGTCGGCGTACGGCAGGTTGGTGATCTCGTAGCCGGCGAGCTCGACGGTGAGGGCCTCGTTGGTGAGGTACGCCATGAAGCCGTCGACGTCGCCGTTCATGAGCGGGGTCGGGTCGAAGTCGACCGGAACCACCTCCACCTGGTCGGGCGAGATGCCGTTGGCGTTCAGGATCGCAGCGAACACGCTCGCGTTGGAGTCCTGCACGCCGATCTTCTTGCCGATGAGGTCCTCCGGCGTCTGGATGTCGGCGCCGTCGGCGAGCGACAGGATCGTGAACGGGTTCTTCTGGAACGTCGCGCCGATGATCTTGAGGGGCGCCTCCTGCTCGGCGATCGCGGCGCCGATCGACGCCGCATCCGACAGGGCCACCTGCACGGTGCCCGAGAGCAGCTTCGCAACGCCCGTGTCGGGGCCGGAGATGCCGATCACGTCGGAGAATCCGGCGTCTTCGTAGTAGCCGTTCTCGTAGGCATAGAACTCGCCCGCGAACTCCTCGTTCTTGATCCAGGAGTACTGCACGCTGATCTCGCCGAACGAGGCCTCCCCGTCGCCTGCTGCGGGCGTGGTGGAGCCACCGGGCGCACAGGCGGCCAGGACGAGGGCGGCCGCGATGGAGGCGGCGACGGCCGCGGTGACGCGGCGGGTGGAGCTGCGGGCGGACGATGCCATGCGGATGGGGGTCCCTTCGTGGGGTCGGACGGAACGTGATGCTGCGACGGTATCCACGCCACATTTCGCCCTCCGTGCCGCGGCGTTTCACGGAGGTTACGCACACGGCGGCATCCGATCAGGAATGAGGAACCACGGTGTCCGCATCCCCGGGTAGCGTCGGGATATGACCGCCACTCATGCAGCCGACGACCACGACCGCATCCGCGTGCAGGGAGCCCGCGAGAACAACCTGAAAGACGTGAGCGTCGACATCCCGAAGCGCCGCCTTACCGTGTTCACCGGGGTCTCCGGATCGGGCAAGAGCTCGCTCGTGTTCGGCACGATCGCCGCCGAGTCGCAGCGCATGATCAACGAGACCTACAGCGCCTTCGTGCAGGGCTTCATGCCGTCGCTCGCACGCCCGGACGTCGACTCGATGTCGGGCCTCACCACCGCGATCATCGTCGACCAGGAGCGGATGGGGGCCAACTCCCGCTCGACGGTCGGCACTGCGACCGACGCCAACGCCATGCTGCGCATCCTGTTCAGCCGGCTGGGCGAGCCGCACATCGGCTCGCCGCAGGCGTTCTCGTTCAACATCCCGAGCGTGCAGGGAAGCGGCGCGATGACGATCGAGAAGGGCGCCGAGTCGGTCGAGATCTCGCGCACCTTCAGCCAGCTGGGGGGCATGTGCCCCCGCTGCGAGGGCATGGGCAGCGTCAACGACATCGACCTCACCCAGATCTACGACGCCTCCAAGTCGCTGCTCGAGGGCGCGATCACCGTTCCCGGGTACACGGCCGACGGCTGGGCGGTGAAGCTGTACGCCGAATCCGGGTTCTTCGACCCGTCGAAGAAGCTCGGCGACTACAGCGAACAGGAGCTCCACGACCTGCTCTACAAGGAGCCGGTCAAGGTGAAGGTCAGCGGCATCAACATCAGCTACGAGGGGCTGGTCTCGAAGCTGCAGAAATCGATGCTGTCGAAGGATGTGGATGCGATGCAGCCGCACATCCGCGCCTTCGTCGAGCGGGCGGTCACCTTCACGGCCTGCCCCGAATGCGGCGGCACGCGCCTCAACGAGGGTGCCCGTGCGTCGCGCATCGGCGGGGTGAACATCGCGGATGCCTGCTCGATGCAGATCAGCGACCTCGCCGCGTGGGTGCGCACGCTCGACGACCCCTCCGTCGCCCCGCTGCTCGCCGGGCTGCGCGAACTGTTCGACTCGTTCGTCGACATCGGGCTCGGCTACCTGTCGCTCGACCGCCCCTCGGGAACGCTGTCGGGCGGTGAGGCGCAGCGCACGAAGATGATCCGCCACCTCGGCTCATCGCTCACCGACGTCACCTACGTGTTCGACGAGCCGACGATCGGGCTGCACCCCCACGACATCCAGCGCATGAACACGCTGCTGCGGCAGCTGCGCGACAAGGGCAACACGGTGCTCGTCGTCGAGCACAAGCCGGAGGCGATCGCGATCGCCGACCACGTGGTCGACCTGGGGCCGGGCGCCGGATCCGCGGGCGGCACGATCTGCTTCGAGGGCACCGTCGACGAGCTTCGGCACAGCGGCACCCTCACCGGCCGGCACCTCGACGACCGCGCCCGCCTCAAAGACGCCGTGCGCCCGTCCACCAGCGCGCTCGAGGTGCGGGGCGCGCGCACCCACAACCTGCAGGGTGTCGACGTCGACCTGCCGCTCGGGGTGCTCACCGTCGTCACCGGGGTGGCCGGTTCCGGCAAGAGCTCGCTCATCCACGGCTCGGTGTCGGGGCGCAAGGGCGTCGTGTCGATCGACCAGGGTGCCATCCGCGGCTCCCGCCGCAGCAACCCGGCCACCTACACCGGGCTGCTCGAGCCGATCCGCAAGGCGTTCGCGAAGGAGAACGGCGTGAAGCCCGCGCTGTTCTCCGCCAACTCCGAAGGGGCCTGCCCCAACTGCAACGGCGCGGGCGTGATCTACACCGACCTGGGGCCCATGTCGACCGTGTCGAGCCCGTGCGAGGTGTGCGAGGGCAAGCGGTTCGACGCGTCGGTGCTCGACTACAAGCTGGGCGGCCGCGACATCAGCGAGGTGCTCGCGATGCCCGTCGACGAGGCCGAACGCTTCTTCGCGACCGAGGGCAAGGTGCCCGCCGCACACGCCATCCTCAAGCGCCTGGTGGATGTGGGGCTCGGCTACCTGTCGATCGGCCAGCCGCTCACCACACTGTCGGGCGGCGAACGGCAGCGGCTCAAGCTCGCCACCGCCATGGCCGAGAAGGGCGAGGTGTACGTGCTCGACGAGCCGACCACCGGCCTGCATCTCGCGGATGTCGAGAACCTGCTCGGGCTGCTCGACCGCCTCGTCGCATCCGGCAAGTCGGTGATCGTGATCGAGCATCACCAGGCGGTGATGGCGCACGCCGACTGGATCGTCGACATCGGCCCCGGGGCCGGTCACGACGGCGGACAGGTGGTCTTCGAGGGCACGCCCGCCGACCTCGTCGCGGAGCGCTCCACGCTCACCGGGCAGCACCTGGCCGCCTACGTGGGGGCCTGACCCTCGCCACGGGCGCCGCGCGGTGCGAGCATGGAGACATGCCCGCACTGCACATCACCGGCGACGACGCATCCGACCGCCTGCTCTCAGACGACCCGCTCGCCCTCCTCGTGGGCATGCTGCTCGACCAGCAGGTGCCGATGGAGACGGCGTTCGCCGGCCCCGAGAAGCTGCGCACCCGGCTGGGCGCGGTCGATGCGCGCACGATCGCAGAACTCGACCCCGAGCAGCTGGAGGCCGCGTTCAAGCTGTCGCCGGCGGTGCACCGCTTCCCGGGATCGATGGCGGCACGTGTGCAGCAGCTGTGCCGGGCGCTCGTCGACGACTGGAACGGCGACGCCGCGGCGATCTGGACCTCGGGCGACCCCGACGGAGCAGAGGTACTGAAGCGGCTGAAGGCGCTTCCCGGCTTCGGCGAGCAGAAGGCCAAGATCTTCCTCGCCCTGCTGGGCAAGCAGTACGGCGTCGACCCGGCCGGATGGCGGGAGTCGGCGGGAGCGTACGGCGAGGCGGGCAGCTTCCGTTCGGTCGCCGACATCGTCGACCCCGCCTCGCTCACCAAGGTGCGCGAGAACAAGAAGGCGGCGAAGGCGGCCGCGAAGGCCTGAGCTCAGGCGATCCCGAGGTCGTCGAGCGAGGCCTGGATGGTGGCCGCCGAGGCGGCGAACCGCTGCTGCTCGTCGTCGTCGAACGGCACGTCGATCACCCGATGCACGCCCGTGGCGTCGACGACGCTCGGCACCGAGAGGGCGATGCCGCTCACGCCGTGGTAGTCGTCGAGCACACTCGACACCGGCAGCACCGCACCCTCATCGCGCAGGATCGCCTCGACGATGCGGGCACCCGAGAGGCCGATCGCGTAGTTCGTGGCGCCCTTCCCCGCGATCACCGTGTAGGCGGCGTTCTTCACGTCGTCGGCGATGCGGTCGAGCTCGGTGCGCGGCAGGGGGCCGTCGCCCGCATCCCAGTGCTCGAGCGGCACCGGGCCGATGCGCGCCTGCGACCACAGGGGGAACTCGGAGTCGCCGTGCTCGCCGATGATCATCGCGTGCGTGCTCGACGCGGCCACGCCCAGCCGTTCGGCGAGCAGCCACCGCAGTCGGCCCGAGTCGAGCACCGTGCCCGACGCGAACACGCGCGACGCGGGAAGGCCCGAGAAGCGGTGCGCTGCGACCGCCAGCACGTCGCACGGGTTCGAGACGATCACGAACACCGCCTTCGGGGCCCGCTCCACGAGCTTCGGCATGAGGTCGCGGATGATGCCCACATTCGTGCTCGCCAGGTCGAGCCGGGTCTGGCCCGGGTTCTGCTTGGCGCCCGCGGTGATGACGACGACGTTCGACTCGGCCACCACATCCAGGTCGGCTCCGCCGGTGATGCGTGAGGTGCCCGTGAACGGTGTGCCGTGCGCGAGATCGAGCACCTCGGCGTCGACGCGGGCTCGGTCGATGTCGTAGAGCGCCACCTCACGAGCAGAACCGCGGATGAGGGCGGCATAGGCCAGCGAGGTGCCGACCGCTCCCGCTCCGATGACGGACAGCTTCGCGTTCTCGATGACGGCCATAGCTCGATACTGGCGCACCGCCGCGGAGCCGACAACCGACGCCGGAGCGCACGCCGGGCGAGGCCGCTAGCGCTTGCGCTTCTCCCGCACGCGCATGTTCACGATGATCGGCGTGCCCTCGAATCCGTACACCTCGCGCAGGCGGCGCTGGATGAAGCGGCGGTACTGCGGGTCGAGGAACCCGGTCGTGAAGAGCACGAAGGTCGGCGGACGGGTCGAGACCTGCGTGCCGAACAGGATGCGGGGCTGCTTGCCGCCGCGCACGGGGTGCGGGTGCTCCGCGGTGAGCTCGGCGACGAGGGCGTTGAACTTGCCGGTCGGGATGCGGGTGTCCCACGACTCGAGCGCGAGCTCGAGCGCGGGGACCAGCTTCTCCAGGTGGCGTCCGGTGCGCGCGGAGATGTTGACCCGAGGCGCCCACGTGACGTGCGCGAGATCCTGTTCGATCTCGCGCTCCAGCCAACGGCGGCGTTCGTCATCGAGCAGATCCCATTTGTTGTACGCGAGCACGAGCGCACGGCCCGACTCGAGCACCAGGTCGATGATGCGCAGATCCTGCACCGAGATCGGCTCGGTGACGTCGAGCACCACCACAGCGACCTCCGCCTTCTCGAGCGCGGCGCTGGTGCGCAGCGATGCGTAGAAGTCGGCGCCCTGCTGCAGGTGCACGCGCTTGCGGATGCCGGCCGTGTCGACGAAGGTCCAGATCTTGCCGCCCAGTTCGACCTGCTCGTCGACCGGGTCGCGGGTGGTACCGGCGAGCTCGTTCACGACGACGCGCTCTTCGCCCGCCGCCTTGTTGAGCAGCGAGCTCTTGCCCACGTTCGGGCGCCCGAGGATGGCGACACGGCGGGGGCCGCCGATCTCCTGCTTCGCGACGGCCGAGACCTTCGGCAGCACACCCATCAGGTGATCGAGCAGGTCGGCGACGCCGCGCCCGTGGAGGGCCGAGAGCGGCCACGGCTCACCGAGGCCGAGGCTCCACAGTTCGGCCGCCTGCGGGTCCTTGATGGCGTCGTCCGACTTGTTCGCCACGAGGATCACGGGCTTCTTCGAGCTGCGCAGCATCCGCACGACATGCTCATCGGTGGCGGTCGCCCCGACGTTGATGTCGACGACGAACAGCACGGCGTCGGCGAGGTCGACGGCGACCTCCGCCTGGGCCGCGACGGACGCGTTGATGCCCGTCGCATCCGGCTCCCACCCGCCGGTGTCGACGAGCGTGAAGCGGCGCCCCAGCCATTCGGCCTTGTACGACACGCGGTCACGCGTCACGCCGGGCACGTCTTCGACGACGGCCTCGCGGCGGCCCAGGATGCGGTTCACGAGCGCGGACTTGCCCACGTTCGGTCGGCCGACGATCGCCAGCACCGGCAGGGCCGGCAGGTAGGTGATGCCCTCGGGGCCGGCCTCGGACGCCTCGAGCAGGTCGAGGTCCTCCTCGTCGAGCTCGTACTCGGAGAGGCCTGCGCGAAGGGATGCCGCGCGCTGCTCGGCGACGTCTTCGTCGAGCTCGGCGAGACGTTCGGCGAGCTCCGGGTCGATGGCCTCGAACTCGTCGTTCGCGTCGAACTCGGCGTCGATCCCGTCGTGGTCGCGCTCGGTCATGTCGTGTCCTGTCAGTGAGGGGAGATGGTGTCGTGCACCAGATCGACGACCGCCTGCACGGTTCCGTCGAAGTCGAGGTGCGTCGAATCGATCGTCGTGACGCCGGGCGCCGCGGTCATGAAGTCGACCACCTGGGCGTCTCGTCTGTCACGCTCGCGCAGTTGCTCCGCCGTCGAGGCGGCGGCTCCGTCCACCGAGGTGGTCGCGAGTTCGGCCGATCGCCTGGCAATTCTAACCTCTTCGTCGGCGGTGAGGAGGATGCGCACTTGGGCATCCGGCGCCACCACCGTCGTGATGTCGCGGCCCTCGACGACGATGCCCTCGGCGTCCGATTCGCCGATGATGCGCCGGAACGCCTGGTTGAGGGCGACCCGCACCTCCGGCACCCGCGCGATGTCGCTCACGACGGCGCTCACCCGCGGTTCGCGGATGGCGGCGGTCACGTCGTCGGCCCCGACCCGCACGGTGGTCCCGGTGTCGGTCACCTCGGTCGTGTACCGGAAGTCGTCGAGCAGCGCCACGATCGCGGATGCGTCGTCGGTCGGCACGCCGCGTTCGAGCGCCAGCCAGGTGAGGGCGCGGTAGGCGGCCCCCGTGTCGAGGAAGGCGTAGCCGAGCGCACGCGAGGCTGCCTTGCTCACACTCGACTTGCCCGATCCAGCCGGCCCGTCGACGGCGACGACGACGCTCACCGTTCCGCCTCCATCAGGGTCCATCCACGTTCCTCGAGGGCTGTCGCGAGCCGGTGCGCGGCCTCGGGCAGCACCGACACCTCCGCGAAGCCGACACGCGTCTCGGGCGAGTGCTCGAGGCGCAGGTCCTCCATGTTCACGCCCTCCTCGCCGATCTCGGTGAGCAGGCGGGCGAGCTCGCCCGGCTTGTCGTCGACCTTCACCACGAGCGCCGTGTAGCGCCGGTCCTGCCCGTGCTTGCCGGGGATGCGGGCGACGCCGTCGTTGCCGGCGGCCAGCGCGTCCGCGATGGCGCGACGGGATGCGGGCGCCTCGGGGTCGTCGAGTGCGGCGATCACCGCGTCGAGGTCGTCGCGCATGGGGCGCAGCACCGCGGCGACCTCGGCCGCGTTGGAGCCGAGGATCTGCACCCAGAGCGCGGGGTTGCTGCCCGCGATGCGGGTGGTGTCGCGAACCCCCTGGCCCGCCAGCCCGAGCGCGGCACCCGAACCGTCGCGGAGGCGCGCGGCGAGCAGGCTCGCCACCAGCTGCGGCGCGTGCGACACGAGGGCGACGCTGCGGTCGTGGTCGGCCGCATCCATCTCGATCGGCACGGCGCCGAGGTCGAGGATCATGTCCTCGATCGCGGCAGCACGACGGTAGCTGATGCCGTCGTGGCCGGCGAGGATCCACGGACGCCCGATGAAGAGGTCGGCGCGCGCCGACACCGCTCCCCCGCGTTCGCGTCCCGCCATCGGATGCGTGCCGAGGTAGCGCGACAGGTCGGCGCCGCGTCGGCGCAGCTCATCGAGCGGCGCGACCTTCACACTCGCCACATCGGTGACGAGCGCCTCGGGGAAGCGCTCGAGCTCGGCGGCGACCACGTCTGCCACCACATCCGGCGGCACCGCCACGACGATGAGTCCCGGTGCGTCGTCGACGGCAGGTGCCCGGCCCGCGCCGTAGGCGATCGCGAGCCCCCGGGTCGACGGCGAGGCGTCGTCGACGATCACGTCGACGCCTCGCGCCGAGAGGCCCAGCCCGATGCTCGCCCCGAGCAG
>Ga0160457_1000905_pt1 | contig 10108 bp, 10 predicted proteins | sample HID1972M_E6MG_FD_108242 | JGI IMG/M metagenome (GOLD analysis project Ga0160457, IMG submission 108242) | Enriched pill bug-associated microbial communities from UW Madison campus, WI, USA - HID1972M_E6 MG | ecosystem: Host-associated > Arthropoda: Insects > Digestive system > Unclassified ... | reverse complement strand
GACAAAAGATTCTAATGGAACCATCATGAGCTTACAATTACTTAACAATGGTACAAGCTCATGATAGCTTCGTAACCGAAGAAGACAATAGATTCTAACGAAAATTCCGTATTTTGCGCAAATTTTTTGAACATGAGCAATAAAATCAAAATAGGTATCAGTATAGGTGATGTAAATGGAATTGGCCTTGAAGTGATTCTTAAAGCATTAGCTGAAAACAGGATTCTTGACTATTGTACGCCTATCGTTTATGGACATACCAAAGTAGCTTCCTACCATAGAAAAACATTGGGCCTTGGCGATTTCAGTTTCAATGTCATCAACGATACGACAGCAGCGAATCCTAAAAAAGCGAACATGATCAATTGCTGGGAAGAAGATGTAAAGATAGAATTAGGCGCTGCGAATGAAATTGGTGGTAAATATGCGTTGTTATCATTAGAAAGGGCGACTGAAGACCTAATCAATGGTAATATAGACGCGCTGGTTACGGCCCCTATCAATAAACACAATATCCAGTCGGAAAATTTTAAATTTCCGGGACATACCGAATACTTACAGGAACGCAGTAACAGTCCTGAGGTACTTATGTTTTTGATCAGTGAAGATCTCAGGGTGGGTGTCGTCACAGGTCACATTCCTCTTGCAGAAGTTGCACAAAACATTACTAAAGAGAAGATTGTAAAGAAACTGGCGCTGATTAACGCTAGTCTTAAAAAGGATTTCTGGATCGAAAAACCAAAAATTGCCGTGTTAGGTCTTAATCCTCATGCCGGAGATAATGGTTTGTTAGGAAAAGAGGAAGAGGAGATTATTATTCCTGCTATACAGGAAGCTTTTGATAAAGGTATAATCTGTTTTGGCCCTTATCCTGCCGATGGTTTTTTTGGCAAAGGTACGCATAAACAGTTTGATGCGGTACTGGCGATGTACCACGACCAGGGTTTAATACCGTTTAAGACCATTGCTTTTGGAACTGGCGTAAATTATACAGCCGGTATGAATTTCGTACGGACTTCCCCTGATCATGGTACAGGTTATGACATCGCAGGGAAGAACCTTGCTGACCCTTCTTCTTTTATTGAAGCTATATTTGCCGCAACACATATCATTACACACAGACGTGAGCAGGAAGCCCTGTTAAGCAACCAGCTCAGGACCGGAGGTAAAGTCATTGAAACAGCTGCTGATGTAAAGGATGATGCCAATTAGGTAAACCGGGCCTGCGAGCTCTACCTCACCTTTAAAAAGAAATAGAAGATTAAGGTAAACCGAGCCTGCGAGCTCTACCTCACCTTTAAAAAGAAATAGAAGATTAAGGTAAAAACATTTTAGAAATGTAAAATTAATTCATACATTTGCGGGCTAAAATTTTGTTACAATTGAAACCGTTAAAACAATTTTCAATCCCTTTTACAGGCTTAAAAATTGGCAAGCATCAATTTGATTTTGAGATTGATAACAGCTTTTTTGATGCATTTGAATACTCTTTGGTAAAAAAAGGGAAACTAAAAGCGGACATAGAACTGGACAAACAGGAGACAATGCTAATTCTGCAGATTCATATTGCAGGAACTATAGAATTGGATTGTGATAAATGCCTGGCCATGTTTAATGCGCCGGTTAATGTTTCAGAAAGGCAGATTGTAAAATTTGCTGAAGACAATTTAGAGAGCGATGATTTAGAGATCATTATACTCAACAAAAAGGAAAGCAGTATTGATGTGAGTGGTATTCTTTATGAATTAGTCACGGTATCAGTACCTTATATAAAAATTTGTGAGCAGAACGGCGATGGTGCCCAATGCGACAAGGAGATGATAACCAGACTGGAAAGTTTAACGGTCGAATCTCAACAGGAAGAAGATAAAAACACAGAGGACCCAAGATGGGAAGCCTTAAGAAAATTAAAATAATAATTAAATAAATCATCAATGGCACATCCAAAACGCAAGATCTCTAAAAGTAGAAGAGATAAAAGAAGAACACACTATAAAGCGGTAGCGCCTTCTTTAGCTACTTGTCAAACTACTGGTGCAATACACATTCCTCACCATGCCTATAACGTTGAGGGAAATCTATACTACAACGGTAAATTGGTTATTGAAAACACCTCAATAGGTTAATTTTCCGAGAAATTGTTTGTGTTTTCAACCTGTTTAAGTTTAACTTAGACATTTGAAAAAAAGGCAATATCGCTTTATCCACAAACTGATTTTTTACTATGAAAATAGGTCTCGATATAATGGGCGGAGACTATGCTCCCGAAGCTAACGTTTTGGGAGCAATAGCAGCCCATGAATTATTATCCCCAAACGAGCATTTAGTGCTTATTGGAGATACCCAGCTGATTAAGCCTTTAATTGCTGAAAAGGGGTTTAACCCCGATCACTTTGAATATGTTCATACCGAAGAAGTTATTGGTATGGGCGAACATCCCACGAGGGCAATTGCCCAAAAACCAAATTCAAGTATTGCCATAGGGTTCTCTTTATTAAAAAAAGGGGAATTAGATTCATTTGCGGGTGCTGGAAATTCCGGCGCAATGATGGTCGGTGCAGTTTTTAGTGTAAAAACAGCACCCGGTATTATAAGGCCATGCTTATGCACTATTGTACCGAAACTCAACGGAGGCAGGGGCCTGATGCTGGATGTTGGTGCAAATGCCGATTGTAAACCGGATACTTTATTACAGTTCGGAATCTTAGGCAGTTTATATGCCGAAAATGTCATGCAGATTGATAATCCAAAGGTTGGCCTGATCAATATTGGCGAGGAAGATGAAAAAGGAAATATGCTGAGTCTGGCCACTTTTCCATTGATGAAGGAGACAGGCTTATTTAATTTTATCGGTAACATCGAGGGGCGTGATTTATTCAATGATAAAGCCGACGTAATCGTATGTGACGGGTTCACTGGAAACATTATGTTGAAACTTGCTGAGTCTTTTTATGTTATGACTATCGAAAAAGGATTAAAGGATGAATTCTTTGATCGCTTTAATTATGAAAACTATGGCGGAAGTCCGGTTCTGGGCGTTAATGCCCCTGTAATTATAGGGCATGGCATATCTACCCCTACTGCTGTCAAAAACATGATATTACAGTCCAGAGATATGATAACTACAGGCCTGGTAGAAAAAATACAGGCCGCTTTTATATAAAATATAGCTCAAAATGAATAAAATTCACGCTGCAATTACTGCGGTTCAAGGTTACGTTCCCGAATATGTGCTTTCTAATAAAGAGTTAGAAACGATTGTAGACACAACGGATGAATGGATTACCTCACGAACGGGTATTAAAGAGCGAAGAATACTAAAAGGTGAAGGTCTTGGCACATCAGATATGGCGGTACAGGCTGTAAATGGTCTTCTCCGGAAAAGAGGCATTACAGCAGAGGAGATAGACCTGATTATTTTTTGTACAACAACCCCGGATATGCCTTTTCCTGCGACTGCAAATATCCTGGCTGATAAAATAGGCGCTAAAAACGCCTGGGGCTTTGACCTGCAGGCTGCCTGCTCAGGATTTATATATGGACTTTCCACCGGCTCACAATTTATTGAAGCTGGCAAACATAAAAAAGTACTGGTCGTTGGCGGTGACAAAATGTCTTCCATCATCGATTATGAAGACAGGACCACCTGCATTATATTCGGCGACGGATGCGGGGCCGTTTTACTGGAACCGAACGAAGAGGGTAACGGTATTATAGATTCCATCCTGAAATCTGACGGATCAGGAAGACAGTTCCTGCACCAGAAAGCCGGAGGATCTGTCAGACCCGCATCCCATGAAACTGTAGATAACAAGGAACATTATGTTTACCAGGAAGGAAAAGCAGTATTCAAATTTGCAGTAACCAACATGGCCGATGTTGCAGCCGAAATTATGGACAGGAACAGTTTGAGTTCCGAAGATGTCACCTGGCTCGTGCCGCATCAGGCCAATAAGCGAATTATAGATGCCACTGCTTCTAGAATGGGCATAGGTGCAGAAAAAGTGATGATCAATATCGAGCGTTATGGCAACACGACCAACGGCACCATCCCCCTTTGTTTATGGGAATGGGAAAGCAAACTTAAAAAAGGCGATAATATTATTCTTGCCGCTTTTGGCGGTGGATTTACCTGGGGCTCTGTTTACCTTAAATGGGCCTACTAATTTTATATAATTAAATCCTAACTTAGCAGATTCTAAAGACACAAAATCTTTTCAATAAAACACCAAAAAATGGATATAAAGCAAATTCAGGAACTCATTAAATTTGTTTCTCGTTCGGGCGTAAATGAAGTTGCAATAGAACAAAAAGACTTCAAAATCACCATCAAAACCAACCAAACCCCAACAGTTATCACCACTACGGTACCTGCTGCTCCTGCTGCAACCCAGGTGTTATCTACAGCCCCTGCTGCACAGCCTGCTGCGGCAACCGGTAAACCAGATGCGGCGGCAGAGGACAGTTCTAAATATATTACAATCAAATCACCAATGATCGGGACTTTTTACCGTTCGTCAAGTCCGGATAAACCATCGTTTGTCAACGTGGGAGATGAGATCAGCACGGGTAAAATTGTTTGTATTATTGAAGCAATGAAGTTATTCAACGAAATTGAAAGTGAAGTTTCTGGAAGAATAGTTAAAGTACTGGTAGACAATGCATCTCCGGTAGAGTACGACCAACCATTATTTTTAGTAGAACCTATGTAATTTTTGCTTTTTAGCGAATTATCATTTATCAATAATATGTTTAAAAAAATATTAATAGCCAACAGGGGCGAAATTGCCTTACGTATTATTCGCACCTGTAAAGAAATGGGCATTAAAACAGTTGCTGTTTACTCGACCGCAGACCGGGAAAGTTTACATGTACGTTTTGCTGATGAGGCTGTTTGCATTGGCCCGCCACCAAGTAAAGATTCTTACCTGAGTATCCCCAATATTATATCCGCCGCTGAACTGACCAATGCGGATGCTATTCATCCGGGTTATGGTTTCTTGTCTGAAAATGCTAAATTCTCCTCTGTTTGCAGGGATTACGGAATCAAGTTTATTGGTGCAACACCAGAACAGATCAATTCTATGGGTGACAAGGCTTCTGCCAAAGAAACCATGAAAAAAGCAGGTGTACCAACTATACCTGGTTCTGAAGGCTTATTGGAAAGTGTAAAAGAAGGGATAAAAATTGCCAATGACATGGGTTATCCGGTCATCCTTAAAGCCACTGCCGGCGGTGGCGGCCGCGGAATGCGTGTGGTATGGAAAGATGAAGAATTTGAAAATGCCTGGGATAGTGCCAGACAGGAATCGGGCGCTGCATTCGGTAATGATGGCTTGTATTTAGAAAAATATATTGAAGATCCACGTCATATTGAGATCCAGATTATCGGGGACCAGTATGGTAAAGCATGTCACCTGTCCGAACGTGACTGCTCTATTCAGCGCCGTCACCAGAAACTGGTTGAAGAAGCGCCATCTCCTTTTATGACCCCGGAACTAAGGGACAGAATGGGCGAAGCCGCGATTAAAGGTGCTACGGCCGTAGGTTATGAAGGGGCCGGTACCATTGAATTCCTGGTGGACAAACACCGCAACTTCTATTTTATGGAAATGAATACCCGTATCCAGGTTGAACATCCCGTAACTGAAGAAGTGATTAATTATGACCTGATCAAAGAACAGATAAAAGTGGCGTCCGGTGTGCCTATATCCGGCAGAAATTATCTTCCCGATATGCATGCCATCGAATGCAGGATAAATGCAGAGGACCCTTTTAATAATTTCAGGCCATGTCCGGGAAGGATCACTAATTTTCATTCTCCGGGAGGCCATGGTGTCAGGGTAGATACACATGTCTATGCAGGTTACCAGATTCCTTCCAATTACGATTCCATGATTGCGAAATTAATCTGCGTGGCACAGACACGTGAAGAAGCGATCAGCACTATGGAGCGCGCATTGAGCGAATTTGTTATTGAGGGTGTAAAAACTACTATACCTTTCCATTTAAAATTAATGAAAGACCCTAATTTCAGGGCCGGGAATTTCACGACAAAATTCATGGAAACTTTTGTTTTCTCTGAATAGGAAATCAGAATGATGTGTTCTCATAAATCTAATTCTTATATTTAAAACGTAAATACCATTCTAATAAAATAGAATGGTATTTTTGGTTACAAATCATATACATGAGTGATAATAAAGCGAAGGACCTAATTGGTGCCATTAAAAATAAAACGAAGGATCTGGAGTCTGAGATGTCTTTCTTCGATCATATTGATGTATTAAGAAAACATTTATTACGTTCACTGCTGGTTATCGTAATTTTTACTGCCTCCGCCTTCTGGTTCTATGACTTCATTTTCAATACCGTTATCATGGGGCCCAAAAGCCCTGATTTCTGGACTTACCGCATGATGTGTAAACTCGTGGCTGCTTTCCCTTCCCTGGGAACAGATTTCTGCATCACTGAGATCAAAGGTAAGATCATCAATACAGAAATGGCCGGACAGTTTACCCTGCAAATTAATTCCTGCGTCATGACCGGAATAATCTTTGGTATCCCCTATCTGCTTTTTGAGCTATGGCTGTTCATCAAGCCTGCTTTACATGAAAAAGAAAGAAAATCTGCAAGCGGTTTTGTGTTTTTTGCTTCTGTTCTGTTCCTTATCGGTATACTATTCGGTTATTTTATCATCTGTCCCTTATCTATTAACTTCCTGACTAATTTCTCTGTAAGTCCGATGATCGAGAATACCTTTACCATTGATTCTTATTTATCTTCGGTAGCTACCCTGACTATTGGCACAGGAATTATCTTCGAGCTCCCTGTAGTGATTTATATCCTTTCCATATTCGGGATCATGACCCCTGCATTTATGCGGGCAAGCCGCCGCTATGCGATTGTGATCATTCTGATTATCGCGGCAGTAGTTACACCAACACCTGACATGATGACGATGCTGGTCGTGGCTTTCCCTTTGTTTATCTTATATGAACTGAGTATATTTATATCAGCGAGTATCGAACGCAAAAAAAACAAAGAACTTTATGGAACGGCCAAACCACCAAGAAGTTAAAGAAGCAACCATTTAATCCGGACCTATATAATGTCACAAACCCAAATAAAAATTGCCATCGGTGCTGATCATGCCGGCTTCGCCTGCAAAGAAATGTTAAGGTCATACTTAACTGATTATGAAGTGAAAGATTTCGGAACTTATTCCGCTGATTCCGCTGATTACGCCGATTTTGCCCATCCGGTTGCGGAAGCAGTAGAAAAGCAGGAGTTTACTTTTGGTATCCTGATTTGCGGAAGCGGTAACGGAATAGCCATAACAGCAAACAAACACCAGCAGATCAGGGCAGCAATCTGCTGGGAAAATGAACTTGCGCAGCTAGCCAGGTTACACAATGATGCGAATATCATATGCATTCCTGCGAGGTTTGTAACTGAAAGCCTGGCCAGGGAAATGGTGATGACATTTCTGAATACCGCATTTGAGGGCGGAAGGCACCAGAAAAGAGTAGAAAAGATATCTTGTTAAACCTTAACTAAATAATGAACAAACAATTTCTAAGTACAAGCTTGGCGTTAATGCTTTGTTTGGGTGCTGTGGCCCAGGATAAAACGGCCATTAAATTCAGCACGATAATCAATAAGGACAATGCTTACAGGCATCTTTCTGTACTCGCATCCGATGAATATGAGGGCAGGGAAACAGGTAAAAAAGGGGCATGGATGGCTGCTGACTATATCAAAAACCAATTCCGGAACATCGGCCTGAAAGGGCCTGTTAACGGAGATTATTTCCAGCCGATTGATATGGTTACCTATAACCTCAGCGAGATGGCATTTGCTGTTAATGGCCAGGCCAAAGAAAAATTAAAAGATTTTGTGATCCCTGCCGGCGGCGTATCCTTACCGGGCTTCAACTTCAATGCAGGCGAAGTTCTTTTTGCAGGATACGGCCTCAGCAATGACACCTATAATGATTACGCTGGCATCGATGTTTCCGGAAAGGTAGTCATGCTGTTTGCCTCCGGAGATCCAACTACACCTGCGGGAGCACCGGCTCCGGCCGATCGTGCGGCAAGGAGAAAAGCAATGGCCGTACGTGCAGAAAAATTAAAATATCTGGCCGACCATGGCGCCGTGGCCGTACTTCAGATTGATCCGGCACTGGATCATATTTCTGATGATATGAAAGCGATGTACAGCGGTGCCGGACAACCGACATTAAAAACTGCTGAAAGCACAGCGAAGATGCAGCAGCAAAAAGCATTCCCCGCTATCACCATTTCAACAGCTACTGCTGATGAGATCCTGAAAAGTGCAGGAACAACGGTTACGGCCTTACAGCAGAAAATCAACTCAACCGTTAAACCTGCCTCTCAGGTTATCAAAGTTAGTGTATCCGGCAGTGCGGTAAAAAATGAACAGAAAGTACGGTCTGAAAATGTGCTTGGATTTTTAGAAGGATCTGATCCGAAATTGAAAGAAGAGATACTGGTTGTAACGGGACATTATGACCATATCGGTTTAACTACTTCCGGTGCGGATAAAGTTAACAATGGTGCGGATGATGATGGCTCGGGTACAACAGGGGTCTTGATGCTGGCCGAAGCTTTTACCAAAGCAAAGAAGGCAGGCCAGGGGCCTAAGAGGAGTATTTTATTCATGACGGTTGTCGGTGAGGAAAAAGGCCTGCTGGGCTCTGAATGGTATTCGGAACATCCCGTTTTTCCTTTGGAGAACACCATTACTGATTTGAACATAGATATGATCGGCCGTGTGGATAAAGCGCATAAAAATGATCCGCATTATGTGTATATCATTGGTTCGGATATGTTAAGCTCTGATTTGAATAAAACAGGGATCAAAGCAAACGATGATTATGTGAAGATGCACCTGGATATGACTTACAATAACCGTACAGATCCTAACCAGTTTTACTACCGTTCAGACCATTATAATTTTGCAAAACATAATATCCCTGTAATATTTTATTTCAGCGGCGTGCATGAAGATTACCATCAGCCCGGAGACGAAATAAGTAAGATTAAATTTGATTTGCTGACCGAACGTGCAAAGCTGGTTTATTTTACTGCCTGGGAGCTTGCAAATGGCGCTAAGCGGCCTGTTGTGGATAAAAATGAAGATGGCACGCCTAAAAAATAAAAAGAACGCAATAAAATAAAAACCTGTCCTGACCGGCAGGTTTTTTTATTTAGCTGTGTATTTAATTATATTTGAACATGACGAAAATTGCTGAGGATTTTTTGGTAAAGGCGGATGAGAAGGCATTTGATTTAGATCATCGTAACACGATTAACCATAACATAGGGAAATACAATGCTGCTGTTGAAAGGGGCCTGACAAAATTCGAAAATCTGGAGAATTCCAAAAAGAAGGCCCATGTGATCAAATGGCGGGTAATGGAAAACCTGGATAAGTTCCTTCCTGAATTTGAAGCCAATTTTCAGCGCAAGGGCGGTAAGGTCATTTGGGCAGATGATGCCGAAGAGGCACAACAGGAAATATTAAATATTATCCGGAGAAGCGGCGGAAAATCGGTCATTAAATCAAAATCGATGACCACCGAAGAGATCCACCTGAATGACTTTCTGGAAGAAAATGATATTACTTCCCTGGAAAGTGACCTGGGGGAGTTTATTGTGCAGCTGCTGGGCCAGGCACCGTACCATATCGTGACGCCTGCAATGCACCTGACCAAGGAAGACATTGCTAAATTATTTCATGAAAAATTTGGTACGCCAATAGATTTTACCCCGGAACAGCTGACACAAAAAGCAAGGGAACTGCTGAGGGAAAAATACCTGACCGCTGATATTGGCATTACCGGCGGTAATTTTCTGATCGCTGATACGGGAAGTATTGCATTAACAGAAAACGAAGGGAATGCGAGACTGACCACAACTTTTCCCAAAATTCATATTGCGATTGTAGGCATTGAGAAAGTTATACCTTCCATGGCAGATCTTGACCTTTTCTGGCCATTACTGGCCAGTCATGGTACGGGACAAAACTTAACGGTCTATAACACTGTGCTCAGCGGACCGCGGCAGGAGAACGAAACTGACGG
>Ga0160457_1000904_pt1 | contig 10132 bp, 10 predicted proteins | sample HID1972M_E6MG_FD_108242 | JGI IMG/M metagenome (GOLD analysis project Ga0160457, IMG submission 108242) | Enriched pill bug-associated microbial communities from UW Madison campus, WI, USA - HID1972M_E6 MG | ecosystem: Host-associated > Arthropoda: Insects > Digestive system > Unclassified ... | reverse complement strand
CGTTCGTCGTCATGGACGAGGTGCACTACCTCGCCGACCGGTTCCGCGGCGCGGTCTGGGAGGAGGTCATCATCCACCTCCCGCGCGAGGTACGGATGGTGTCGCTGTCGGCCACCGTGTCGAACGCCGAGGAGTTCGGCGACTGGTTGCAGGCGGTGCGCGGCGACACCGAGGTGATCGTCTCCGAGAAGCGGCCTGTGCCGCTCGAGCAGCATGTGCTGGTGCGGGGCAAGCTCGCCGAGCTCTTCGACGGCGCGCAGTCGCCCGACGCCCCGCCACGCGTCAATCCGGAGCTGGCGAGGCTCGCGATCGCCGGAGGCAGGGGAGCGGGCACCTACCGTGGCCCACATCCGGGGCGCCACCAGCGCAAGGGCGAGGTGCTGCGCGATCGCATCGACCGCCACGAGGTGGTCCGGCTGCTGAACGACCGCAACCTGCTGCCCGCGATCTTCTTCGTGTTCAGCCGCAACGGGTGCGATCAGGCCGTGCAGCAGGTGCTGCGATCGGATGTGCGGCTCACCGAGCGCTGGGAGCGTGACGAGATCCGTCACCTCGTGGAGGAACGCTGCGCGGGGCTCCGCGACGAAGACCTCGGCGTGCTCGGGTACTACTCGTGGCTCGAGGGGCTGGAGCGCGGCATCGCGGCCCACCACGCGGGCCTCATCCCCACCTTCAAGGAGGTGGTCGAGGAGCTGTTCCAGCGCAAGCTGGTGAAGGTGGTCTTCGCAACCGAGACGCTCGCGCTGGGTGTCAACATGCCGGCGCGCACCGTCGTGCTCGAGAAGCTCGAGAAGTTCAACGGCGAAGCCCGTGTGCCGATCACACCGGGGGAGTACACGCAGCTCACCGGCCGTGCCGGCCGCCGTGGGATCGACGTGGAGGGCCATTCGGTCATCCAGTGGGCCGCCGGCCTCGACCCGCAGGCGGTGGCGTCCCTCGCATCCCGGCGTAGCTATCCACTGAACTCGAGCTTCCGGCCCACCTACAACATGGCCGTGAATCTCATCGAGCAGTTCGGCCGCGAACGCACCCGCGAGATCCTCGAGAGCTCGTTCGCGCAGTTCCAGGCCGACCGCGCGGTCGTCGACCTGGCGCGCAAGATCCGCGAGCAGGAGAAGTCGCTCGCCGGATACGCGCAGGCGATGACCTGCCACCTCGGCGACTTCGCCGAGTATGCGGGGCTCCGACGCGAGGTGAGCGACCTGGAACGCAAGCAGGCGCGCTCGCAAGAGGGCTCGCGCGGCGATCGCGAACGACGACAGCGCCGGATCGTGGAACTGCGCCGCCGGATGCGTCAGCACCCGTGCCACTCGTGCAACGACCGTGAGGCGCACGCGCGTTGGGCGGAGCGCTGGTGGCGCCTCAAGCGCGACACCGACCGTCTCTCGAGTCAGGTGCGGGGGCGCACGGGCGCGGTGGCGCAGGTCTTCGACCGCATCACCGAGCTCCTGCTCGAGCTCGGCTACCTCGAGCACGACGAGCACGGCAGGTTGGCTGTCGCCGCATCCGGCCGGCAGCTGCGCCGCATCTACGGCGAACGCGACCTGCTGGTGGCCGAGTGCCTGCGCACAGGCATCTGGGAGGGCGTCGACGCGCCCACGCTGGCCGCCCTCGCGAGCTGCCTGGTGTACGAGCCGAGGCGCGAGGACGGCGGGATCGAGCGCGGCATCCCGCGGGGGCGTTTCGCGGCCGCGTACGCGGCCACCGAGGACCAGTGGGCGCGGCTCTCGGTGCTCGAGGAAGACCGCAGGCTCCCCGAGACCGGCCAGCTCTCGGCCGCGCTCTCACTCGCGACCTTCCGCTGGGCGCAGGGGGCACGCCTTGATTCGGTGCTGCGCGACACCGAACTCGCAGCCGGCGACTTCGTTCGGTGGATGAAGCAGGTGATCGACCTGCTCGATCAGCTCTCGATCGTGGCCGACGGGCAGCTGGGCCGCACGGCGCGCTCCGCGATCGACGACATCCGACGGGGAATCGTCGCGTACTCCAGTGTCGGCTGAATCCACAGCGTCCCACCCATAGGCTGAGCTTCCGATGTCCGACCCTGTGCCCGCGCCCGACCGCACACGACCCTTCGTACCGTTGTGGGGAGCCCTGCTGCTCGCCGTCGCCGCCGGGTTCGTGACCGACGCCGCGTTCCCGGATCGCGGACTGTGGCCACTGGCATTCGTGGGCGTCGCGATGGTGCTGGTGGCGGCGTACGGGCGACGCGCCGGCGCCGGCTTCCTCGTGGGCCTCGTCTTCGGGGCGACGTTCTACCTCGTGCACATCCCCTGGATGACGGAGTTCCTGGGCCCGAACGAGGTGTGGATCGTGCGGGCCGTGCCGTGGGTGGCGCTCAGCACACTGATGGCACTCTGGAGCGGGCTCGGCATCATGCTCGTCTCGATCGCGACCCGTTTGGTTCCCCGCGCGATTCGCGGCCCGCTCGGTCGGTTGCTGCTCGTCCCGCTCGTGATAGCCGGGCTCTGGACGGCCCGCGAGGCCATCGCCAGCATCTGGCCGTACGGCGGATTCGCGTGGGGGCGGATCGCGGAGTCGCAGTCCGAGAGCCCGATCGCCCCGCTCTTCGCCTGGCTCGGCATCTCCGGCGTCGGGTTCGCGATGGTCTTCCTGGTCGCCATGGCGGTCGCCGCCGTCCGGGAGACCGGGGTTCCGGTGCTCCTTCGCGCGTCTCTCGTGACGGCGACCGCCGCCGTGCTCGTGGTGGTGCCGACGTTCCCCGTGGAAGCCGACGGAACCCTCCGCGTCGGCGCTGTGCAGGGCAACGGCAAGACCGGATACTTCGACCCCGCCGAGAACGTCGGCGACAACCTCATCGCACAGTACGAGGCGACAGCGCCGGTGTACCCCGAGGACGTCGACGTCGTCGTGTGGCCGGAGGGCGCATCCGACCTCGACCCGCTCCGGGTGCCGGGGGCGGCGCGGGTGTTCGACTCAGTCTCACGCCAGGCGGATGCGCCGCTCGTGGGGTGGTCGATCACCAAACGCGGCGAGCAGTACTTCAACACGTCGATGGTCTGGCGTGACGGAGAGGGCGCGATCGACCACTACGACAAACGGCATCCGGTGCCGTTCGGCGAGTACGTGCCCGACCGCGCCGTGTGGCGCCAGTTCGCGCCCGATCTCATCGACCTCATCCAGCGGGAGTTCACCCCCGGCACGACCGATGCGGTCATGGATGTCGGCAGCGACGGTCGACAGGTGCTGGCCGGGTTCGCGATCTGCTTCGACATCGTCGACGATGCCCTCATGCGCGAGGGGGTCGAAGAAGGCGGGCAGCTGGTGCTCGCCCCCACGAACAACGCCGACTTCGGCCAGACCGACGAGAGCGTGCAGCAGCTCGCGATCGCACGCATCCGCGCGATCGAGCTCGGCCGGTCGGTGGTCAACATCTCGACCGTGGGCACGAGTGCCGTGATCCTGCCCGACGGCTCCATCGCCGCGCAGCTACCGCGCTACACAGCGGGCGCGATGGTCGAGGATGTGCCCCTGAGCACGACGACGACCCCCGCGGTCGTGTTCGGCCGGGGGGTCGAGTGGAGCGTCGCGGTCATCGCGATCGGCGCGCTGGTCGGCGCCGCCCTGGGAGGGCGACGCCGGCGTGCCTGAACGCTCGCGTCAGGCGCTCTTGGAGCTCTTCGCTGCCTCACCGCGGCGGGCGCGGAGGTAGTCGAGACGCTCCTGGAGGATCTCCTCCAGCTCGGCGCGCGTGCGACGCTCGAGCAGCATGTCCCAGTGGGTGCGGGGGGCCTTGGTCTCGACCGTCTCGGTCTCGACGAGCTCGCCGTCGTCGCCGATGAGGCGACCCTCCTGGCCGGTGCGCGGCGACTCCCACTGCTCGGGGATCTCCGCCTCTGCGGCGAACACCACCTCGAACGTGGTTCCTTCGTCCGTGCGGTACACGGCCCTCTTCCGCGGCGAGAATTCGACTCCGTCTTCGCTCTGCATGCTCTGAGCTCCGAGTCGCATCCCGCGCAAGCTGCGATCCGCCATCGTGTGGCCTCCCTGTGCGCTAGGTGGATTATGTGCGCGTCGTGACGCGCGAAAGTGGCGGCGTCATCCGGTTGGGATCGAGACGCCGACAGTGAATACAACCTCTACGGTGGCGGATCGCATCCCTCCGCATGGCTGTTCTCAGAGCATTCCCAGCCTCTTCGGTGCGGATGGGGAGCGGATGGGGGACGCCGGCGGGGGAGCGGCTCAAAGTCCACGAGAATGCCTCGCGGCGACCAGCGGCAGCGCGAGGTCGGCGCGGTCGGTGACGATGCCGTCGACGCCGGCATCGAGCAGTCGGGACATCTCGGCCGGATCGTTGATCGTCCAGATGTGCACCTCGACGCCGACCGCGTGGAACGTGCGGATCGACCGCGCGGTGACGACGGGAGCGCCGGCCACCTTCGCGGGCAGTTGCACCGCATCGACGCCGCCGAGGATGCGCCCGAGCAGCGATGCGGCGCCCGCGCGGGCGGCGTGGACCGCGGGCAGCGCCGCGCGGGCCGACACCGAGGTGGCCACTCCCGGCAGCTCTCGGATGGTGCGCGTGCGGCGTGCGTCCGAGAACGACCCGATGAGCACCCTGGCTGTCGCCTTCGCGTCGCGGACCGCCTTGATGGTGCCGGGGATCGCATCCGCCGACTTGATGTCGATGTTGAACCGGGTGTCGGGGAAGGCGTCGAGCGCTTCGGCGAGCGAGCAGAAGCCCTGCCCCTGCCCGAGCGCCACGCGGCGGAGCTCGGCGGCCGTCAGCTGGCGCACGGCGACGTCGCGCCCGGCCACCCGGGTGAGATCGGGGTCGTGGCTCACCATCGCGGCGCCGTCGGCGGAGCCGTGCACGTCGGTCTCGACGTGGGTGGCGCCGGCGTTCACGGCGTGCAGGAAGGCGAGCAGCGTGTTCTCGGGCGCCTCGAGCGCCAGCCCCCTGTGCGCGAGCACACGCGGGGGCGCGGGCGAGAGGAAGGCGACCGGCTCGCCCTTACGCGCGCGGCGGGGCACCGGTGTCCGTGCCGGACGCGGGGGAGCGCGGCGCGAAGAACCCTTCGCCGATGCCCTTCAGGGCCTCGGTGAGTTCGCTCGGGATGATCCACAGCTTGTTCGCATCGCCCTCGGCGAGCTTCGGGAGCGTCTGGAGGTACTGGTAGGCCAGCAGCTTCGAGTCGGGGTCGCCGGCGTGGATCGCGTGGAACACCGTCTGGATCGCTTCGGCCTCGCCCTGCGCCCGCAGCACTGCTGCCTTGGCGTCGCCCTCCGCCTGGAGGATCGCCGCCTGCCGCTGCCCCTCGGCACCGAGGATGGCAGCCTGCTTGGTGCCCTCGGCGGTGAGGATGGCGGCACGACGGTCGCGCTCGGCGCGCATCTGCTTCTCCATCGAGTCCTGGATGGAGTGCGGCGGGTCGATCGCCTTGAGTTCGACGCGGCCCACGCGGATTCCCCACTTGCCTGTCGCCTCGTCGAGCACGACCCGCAGCTGGCCGTTGATGTTGTCGCGGCTGGTGAGGGCCTCTTCGAGGTTCAGACCGCCGACCACGTTACGCAGCGTGGTGGTCGTGAGCTGTTCGACGGCCCCCAGATAGTTGGCGATCTCGTAGGTGGCGGCCCTGGCGTCGTTGACCTGGAAGTAGACGACGGTGTCGATCGACACGACCAGGTTGTCTTCGGTGATCACCGGCTGCGGCGGGAACGACACCACCTGCTCGCGCATGTCGACGAGCGGGCGGAGGCGGTCGATGAGCGGCACCAGGATGTTCAGTCCGGGGCTGAGTGTCTTGTGGTAGCGGCCGAGCCGCTCGACGACGCCCGCGTAGGCCTGCGGGATGATGCGGATCGACTTGAACAGGATCGTCAGCACGAAGATGATGACGACCAGCACGATCACCGTGGTGACCAGGATGCGCACGATGTCGGAGTCGCTCATTCTGCAGGCCTTTCGACGGGGACGACGACGGCGGTCGCGCCGTCGATGGCGGTGACGACGACGCGCGCGCCTTCATCGAGGCCGGAGGCGGGCTCATCCGCCACGACCCGGGCGGTCCAGGTATCGCCGTTCGCGAGCTTCACCTGACCGGAACCGCTTCGGAAGTCGACGACCACGACGCCTCCGAGCCCGATCAGCGCGTCGACGTTCGAGCGCGCAGGATCGGCGCCCTTCCTGAGCGACCGCAACAGGGGTGGTCGCACGACGAGCACCAGTACGAGCGCGAGAACGGCCGCGATGATGAACTGCAGCCACCAGCTCGCGCCGAGGAGTCCTGCCACCAGTCCGCCGACCGAGCCGAGCGCGAGCATCAGGAAGGTGAACTCCAGCGTGTTCACCTCGATGATCAGGAAGACGAGGATGAGCACCAGCCAGAAGACCCAGGCCCAGCTACTGATCACATCGGGTTCCATGGCGGCATCCCTTCACGGCGTCGTCATCTTGAAACTAGCACCGGCGACGGATGCCCGCGCGGTGCGCGCCGCTCGTTAGGCTGGGGGATCGTGAACGACGTGCTCCCCACCGAATCCCTGCGCGGCCTCCGCGTGCTCATCACCGGATCCTCGCGAGGGATCGGGGCCGACACCGCCGGGTATCTGGCGGCGGCGGGCGCCAAGGTCGTCATCAACTACCGCAACAAGGAGGCGCGCGCCCTCAAGGTGGTCGCCGGTATCGAGGCGGCAGGGGGAGAGGCCCTGGCGATCGCCGCCGACCTCACCGATCCGTCGTCGGTCGCTGCGATGTTCGCCGAGGTGCGCGATGCATGGGGCGGGCTCGACATCCTCGTGCTGAACGCATCCGGTGGCATGGAATCCGGACTCGGCGAGGACTACGCCATGCGCCTCAACCGCGACGCGCAGGTCAATGTGCTCGACGCCGCGCTCCCGCTGCTGCACGCCGGCTCGCGGGTCGTGTTCGTCACCAGCCACCAGGCGCACTTCATCGAGACGGTGCCGACGATGCCCGAGTACGAGCAGGTGGCACGCAGCAAGCGCGCCGGCGAAGACGCCCTCCGTGCACGCATCCCCGAGCTGGATGCCGCGGGCGTCGGATTCGTGGTGGTCTCGGGCGACATGATCGAGGGCACCATCACCGCGACCCTGCTGGAGCGGGTGAACCCCGGAGCGATCGCGACCCGCCGTGAGGCGGCTGGAAAGCTGTACAACGTGGCGGAGTTCGCGGCCGAGGTCGCTCGCGCCGCCGTCGAGGACATCCCGACTGAGCACACCCGTTATGTCGGGGACGTGAGCGACTTCACCGGCGCCTGAACGCCCGGCGTCGACGATATATACCGAGTCCGGCATGAACGCCTCAGCACGCCGACATCGCCCGGTCGCACGGGTGCTGCTGTTCGATCGCGACGACCGCGTGCTGCTGTTCCTCACGACCGCACCCGACAGCTCGGGCATCGCGCGATGGCTCACGCCCGGCGGGGGAGTGGACCCGGGGGAGAGCTACGAGGAGGGGGCTCGACGCGAACTGCTCGAAGAGACCGGCCTCGCGGTCGACCGTCTCGGCGAAGCAGTGTGGGCCCACGACTACGACGTCGTGTGGGACTCGGCCGACCACGACACGGGCCATGCCGAGTTCTTCGTTCACGTGACCGACCGATTCGAACCGTCGAGCGACAACTGGACCGACGACGAGAAAGTCGACGTGCTCGAGCACCGATGGTGGACGCTGGCCGAACTGCTTGCTGAGCGTCCGCGCTTCGAGCCCGCAGAACTGATCGACCTCATCAGGCGGCAGCTGCCGTCGTGCACCGCCTGACCTGACGCACACCCGAGGAGACACCGTGACCGCATCCCGTGCAGAGCTCGAGCAGCTGCTGGCCCGCATCGCCGACGACGAGCGCGAGACCGGCTTCACCGCGTTCGGGCACGACGAGGCGTGGCGGCTCGGGCGCACGATCCGCAGGCTCGCGCGCGAACGCGAGCATGGGGTCGCGATCGACGTGCAACTGGGGGAGCAGCAGGTCTTCCATGCTGGCCTGCCCGGCTCGACCGCCGACAACGACGACTGGATCGCACGCAAGATCCGCACGACCAAGCGGTTCGCCGTGAGCAGCCTCGCCATCCGGGTGCAGCACGACCTCAAGGGCGGGGGATTCGGATGGCTCGACTCGACGCTGTACGCGATCTCGGGCGGGTGCGTGCCGATCCGCGTCGGGGGCGCGATCGCGGGCACGGCGACCGTCTCAGGGCTTCCCGACCACGAAGACCACGCCCTCGTGGTGGAGGCCATCCGCGCGCTGCGCGACTGATCGGGGTACACGTCGCACCCCCGAAGACGGGCTGCCGAAGGGCGCCCGAGGGGTCGACCCTGGGGGCATGAGCCTTCCCGAGCTCACTCCCGAGTTCTTGACCCTGCTGGGCATCGCCATCGGTGCCGGCCTGCTGGTGCTGCTCGTGCTGTGGCTGGTGATCCGCTCCGCGGCGCTGAGCGCCCTCCGCGCACACCAGAAGCGCCTGGATGCGGGGGAGCCGCGCACGACGTCGCGGCACGCCGATGCCGCACCCGCGTCCGCGCCCCTGGCCGCATCGGGAGCTGCGCCGGTCGTGACGAACATCCCCGCGGCGGCGCCACCTGCCGTCGCAGCGGCTCCGCCGACCGTCTCGACGCCGCCCCAGCAGCAGCAGCCGCCGCCACAGCCCATCCAACTGCAGCCGCCCTCACCAGGTGGCCCGGCGCCCGCGGTCGGCAGTCCCTACGCGCAGACGGCGATAGCGCCGCCCACGATCGAGCGCCCCGCGGCGGCGCCTCCGGCAGCACCCGCCGCCGCCGCGGCCGCGCTGTACACATCCACTGCGCAGGTGCCGCCGACGGCGATGCTGCCGCCGGCATCGCCGCAGTTGCCGCCGATGCCATCCGCACCGCCGATGCCTGCAGTCGTCCACGAGACCTGGACGCCGCGTCCTGGGCTGACGTTGCCCGACGCTCCGCCGCAGCCGACCGCGGATCCCGTCCAGTCGCCGTATGCGATGCCGATGCTGCCGCCTCCGCTCAACCACTAGTGCGGTTGGATCAGTGCGCCGATAAGCGCGATTATGTCAGGACGCCGGGATTCCAAGACATCGCTCGCTCCTCCGGGCGTACGCTGACCGCATGGTGGATGAGGATCCGGTCATCAGCAATCCCGGTCACTACCGCACGGTGTTCGAGAACATCGGTCAGACGCCGACGCACACGATCCTGATCGAACTGAAAGGCGACGCCGCGGGTGTCGTCGACGAGCGCGTCCTCGGGCCCGAGAGCACTTGAGTCCGCCTCGACGCCTCTGTCGGAACGCACAGCCGCGATGCGAGAGAATCGCACGTGCCCTCCCCCGACGACCTGGCCCCCAGCGGTATCGATCCCGATGATCTCGAGACGACGCTGCGCGTACTGGCCGACCTTGCTGCGATCGACCACGAGCACCCCGACTTCATCGCCGTACGTCATGCGACCGCGGCGATGTTCAAGGATGTGAAACGCGCGCGGCGCCTCGAGACGCGCGCCCGCATCCAAGAGAACGACCGTTCCGTCGTTGCCGCGACCGCCACGGGTGCGCCCGATCGCATCGACGACGAGACTCGCGGCATCCCGATCTCGGGCACCGCCAGCACGAGCATCGCCGGCGTGCTCATGAAGGCCCGCGCCTGCTACATCTGCAAGCAGGACTACACGCAGGTCGACGCGTTCTACCACCAGCTCTGCCCGCGGTGCGCGGCGATGAGCCACGCGAAGCGCGACGCGCGCACCGATCTCACCGGCAAGCGGGCACTGCTCACCGGCGGGCGCGCGAAGATCGGCATGTACATCGCGCTGCGCCTGCTGCGCGACGGCGCTCACACGACGATCACGACGCGGTTCCCCCGCGACGCCGTCCGACGGTTCACCAGCCTCCCCGACTCGGCCGAGTGGATCGACCGCCTGCGCATCGTGGGGATCGACCTGCGCGACCCGGCGCAGGTGATCGGACTCGCCGAGTCGGTCGCGGCGCAAGGCCCGCTCGACATCCTCATCAACAACGCCGCACAGACGGTGCGCCGCTCCCCCGGCGCCTACCAGCCGCTCGTCGAAGCAGAGCTCGCGCCGCTGCCCGACGGACCGCTGCCCGAACTCGAGACCTTCGGGCACACCAACGACGCGCATCCGCTCGCCCTGGCCCGCTCGGTG
>Ga0160457_1000902_pt1 | contig 10133 bp, 11 predicted proteins | sample HID1972M_E6MG_FD_108242 | JGI IMG/M metagenome (GOLD analysis project Ga0160457, IMG submission 108242) | Enriched pill bug-associated microbial communities from UW Madison campus, WI, USA - HID1972M_E6 MG | ecosystem: Host-associated > Arthropoda: Insects > Digestive system > Unclassified ... | reverse complement strand
CGCAGACTCATGTTCTGCGCGTCCTTGACGTTGGGCACGATGAGCCCGCGCGGGGTCGCGGCCGCGATCCCGAGGTTCACGTAGTGGTGGACGACGATCTCCTTGTCGGTCCACGTCGAGTTCACGTTCGGGTTGCGCTGCACCGCCCAGATGACGGCCTTCGCCATGACGAGCAGCGGCGAGACGCGGATGCCGGCGAACTGCGGCGACTCCTTGAGCCGGCGCACGAACTCCATCGTGCGGGTCGCGTTGACGTCGGTGAAGACGCTCACGTGCGGCGCGCTGAACGCGCTCGTCACCATCGCGGTCGCGATCGCCTTGCGCACGCCCTTGACCGGGATGCGCTCCTCGCGCTCCTCGGGCCAGGCCGGGGTCTCGATGTTGCGGAAGACGCTCGCCTGCTCCGCTCCGCGCACGACGTCCTCGCGCGTGATCTCGCCGCCGATGCCCGTGCCCGTCACCGCCGCGAGGTCGACGTCGAGGTCCTTCGCGAGCTTGCGGATGGGCGGCTTCGCGATGATCGGCATCGGCGACCCCGTCGTCGCCGGTCGGCGGGCCGACGCCTTCGCGCCGTCGGCGGTCGCGCCTTCGACGGTCGTCGCCACCGCGCCCGGGCGGCGCCGGCGCCGGGTGGCGCCGTGGCCGCCCTTCGAGCCGTAGCCCACGAGCACGGCACCCGAGGTGTCGCCGGGGTCGGCGACCTCGCCCACGGTGTCGGCGTCGCCGGGAGCCTGGAGCTCGATCGCCCCGCCCGCCGAGGCGACGCGGATGATGGGGGCGCCGACCTCGACGGTCGCTCCCTCGTCGAAGAGCAGCTCGGTGACGGTGCCGGCGAACGGCGACGGCAGCTCGACGAGCGACTTCGCGGTCTCGATCTCGACGAGCACCTGGTTGACGCTCACCGTGTCGCCCGGCTTCACCTTCCAGGAGACGATCTCGGCCTCGGTGAGGCCTTCGCCGACATCCGGCAGCGGGAACTCTGCGTGGGTCACGTGGACTCCTTCAACGAGTCGGGGGTCAGTGGGCGAGCGAGCGGTCGACGGCTTCGAGGATGCGGTCGACGTCGGGCAGGTACACGCCTTCGAGCTTGGCGGGCGGGAACGGGGTGTCGTAGCCGCTCACCCGCAGCACCGGCGCCTCGAGCGAGTAGAACGCCCGCTCGGCGACGGTCGCGGCGATCTCGGATCCGACCGACACGTTGCCGGGCGCCTCCTGCGCGACGACCAGTCGGCCGGTCTTCTGCACGGAGCTGAGGATCGGCGCGTAGTCGATGGGCGAGAGCGAACGAAGGTCGATCACCTCGATCGAGGTGCCCTCCCCCGCGGCGACTTCGGCGGCCTGCAGCAGGCTCGCCACCATGGCGCCGTGGCCCACGAGGGTGAGCTGGGTGCCGGTGCGCACCACGCGACTCTGGTGCAGCGGGGTCGGTACGCCGTCGTCGGCCACCTCGCCCTTCTGCCAGTAGCGGCTCTTCGGCTCGAAGAACAGCACGGGGTCGTTCGACTGGATGGCCTGCTGGATCATCCAGTAACCGTCATTGGGGGTTGCCGGGCTGACCACGCGCAGACCGGGGGTGTGCGCGAAGTACGCCTCCGGGCTCTCCTGGTGGTGCTCGACGGCACCGATGTGCCCGCCGTACGGCACCCGGATCACCACGGGGAACGCCTGGTGGCCCTCGTTGCGGTAGGTGAGCTTCGCCAGCTGGGAGGTGATCTGATCGAAGCCCGGGAAGATGAAGCCGTCGAACTGGATCTCGCAGACCGGGCGGTAGCCACGCATCGCGAGGCCGATCGCGGTGCCGATGATGCCCGACTCCGCCAGCGGGGTGTCGAGCACGCGGTTCTCGCCGAACTCGGACTGCAGCCCTTCGGTCACCCGGAACACGCCGCCCAGGGTGCCGATGTCCTCACCCATGAGCAGCACCTTCGGGTCGGCGGCGAGCGCCGCCCGCAGCCCCTCGTTGATGGCCTTCGCCAACGGCATCGTGCGCTCGGTCACGAGGCACCCCCTTCGAAGCCCGCCTCGTAGGCGGCGAACCAGGCCGCCTGCTCCTCGACGAGCGGATGCGCATCCGTGTAGACGCTGCGGAAGACGTTGGCGGCCGGCGGCACCCCGATCTCGAGGGTGCGGCGGCGAACGTCGGCGGCGAGGTCCTCCGCCTCGGTGGCGACCTCCTGGAAGAAGTCGTCACCCTCGCCGACCGAGCGCAGGTACGCCTCGTAGCGGGTGATGGGATCGCGTTCGCCCCAGAACGCCTCTTCTTCGGATGCGCGGTACTTCGTGGGGTCGTCGCTCGTGGTGTGCGCGCCCATGCGGTAGGTCAGCGCCTCGATGAAGCGGGGGCCCTCGCCCGACCGCGCGGCGTCGAGGCCCGCGGTGGTGACCGCGTAGCTGGCGAGCACGTCGTTGCCGTCGATCTGCACCGAGGGGATGCCGAAGCCGGCGGGCCGCAGGTACAGCGGGGTGCGGGACTGGCGTTCGACCGGAACCGAGATGGCCCAGTGGTTGTTCTGCAGGAAGAACACCTGCGGGGTGCGGTAGCTGGCGGCGAACACGAACGCTTCGCTCACGTCGCCCTGACTGGTGGCGCCGTCGCCGAAGTAGACGAGCGTGGCCGCGTCGACCGCCGGGTCGCCGGTGCCGATCGCGCCGTCGAGGGCCATGCCCATCGCGTAGCCGGTGGCGTGCAGCGCCTGCGAACCGATGACGAGCGTGTAGAGGTGGAAGTTGCCGGTCTGCTCCGGAACCCACCCGCCGTGGCTGTTGCCGCGCAGCATCTCGATGAGCTTCATGAGGTCGAGTCCGCGGATCCGGCCGACGGCGTGCTCACGGTAGGCGGGGAAGATGTGATCCTGCGGACGGGCGGCGAAGGCGGATCCCACCTGCGCCGCTTCCTGGCCGAGGCTCGGGATCCACAGCGCCATCTGACCCTGCCGCTGCAGGTTTCCCGCCTCGATGTCGAAGCGGCGGGTGATCACCATCTGACGGTGGAAGTCGCGCAGCCGCTCCTCGTCGAGGGCGGCGAGATACGGCAGATATGGCGCCGTCGTGTCGTTCTCGAGGAGGGAACCCTGTGGCGAGAGCAACTGGATCGTCGCCTCGGTATAAGACATAGGCTCCACCCTAGCCGCGGGCGTATTCCGGCGAAGTCAGAGGGTCTGCACAACCTTTTCGGCAGCACTGAGGAGTTTGTCGACAGACTCCTCCTCGCCGACGCTCACCCGGATGCCCTCCGGAGCGAACACGCGCGCCACGATCCCGTGGGCTTCGAGCACCTCGGCTGCTTCGGCGGTGCGCTGCCCGGTGGGAAGCCAGACGAAGTTGCCCTGCGGTTCGGGCAGCTGCCATCCCCGGGCGCGCAGGGCGTCGCGGATGCGGTCGCGCCGCTCCACGAGCTCGGCGACCTGCGCCCGGTATTCGTCCTCGTGGTCGAGGGCGGCGATGGCTGCGCGCTGCGCGGGCTCGATCACCGAGAGCGCGATCGCGGTGGAGCGCGCCGCATCGAGGATGTAGGCCGGGCCGATCGCGTAGCCGACCCGCAGGCCGGCGAGGCCGTAGGCCTTCGAGAAGGTGCGGAGCACCACCAGGTTCGGGTAGCGCTCGAGCAGCGGCAGACCGTCGACGGCATCATCGTCGGTCACGAACTCGCGGTAGGCCTCGTCGAGCAGCACGAGCACCGTGTCGGGCACCGCGCCCATGAACCGCTCGAAGTCGGCGGCGGTCACCGTGACGCTGGTGGGGTTGTTGGGCGTGCACACCAGGATCACCCGGGTGCGCTCGGTGACGGCGGCGGCCATCGCATCCAGGTCGTGCCCGCCGTCGGGGCGGTTCGGCACGTGCACGCTGGTGGCACCGGACACGGTGACGATGCCCGGGTAGGCCTCGAAGGAACGCCACGAGTACAGCACCTCGTCGCCGGGGCCGGCGGCTGCCTGCACGAGCTGGTGGAGGATCGCGACCGACCCGGCGCCCACGTGCACCTCGTCGAAGTCGACGCCGAACTTCTCGGCGAGGCGCGTGCGGAGGGCGGTGGCGGCGCCGTCGGGGTAGCGCGGGATGCTGGATGCGGCGATCGCGTCGAGCACTGCGGGCAGGGTGGGGAACGGGCTCTCGTTGGACGACAGCTTGAAGGCGTCGGCCGCTGCCGGTCGACCCTGGCGGTAGGGCGCGAGGGAGGCGATCTCGGGACGCAGGATCACAGCCATGGCGTTCAGCCTAGGGCGCGCCACTGGTGGCGGATGCGGGCCGCTGGGATGATGGCGGCATGCGTTTCATCCTCCGCGTGCTCATCAACGCCCTCGCGCTCTGGCTCACGGCGCTCATCCTGAACCCGCACGTTCAGGTGAGTTCGTGGGATGCCGCCGCCGACGCCAGCGACTGGTCGTGGCCGCTGTTCTGGACGTACCTGCTGCTGGGGCTGCTCTTCGGCCTCGTGAACGGCATCATCGGCACGGCGATCAAGATCGTGGCGTTCCCGCTGTACATCCTGACGCTGGGGCTCATCTCGCTCATCGTGAACGGGCTGCTCTTCCTGCTGGTGGCGTGGATCTCGTCGCTGCTCGGCTTCGGCCTCTCGGTCGAGGACTTCTGGTGGGGCGTTCTTGGGGCCCTCGTGCTCGGCATCATCGCGTGGCTGATCGGCATCATCTTCCGCCCGCTCACGAAGAACCGCTGATCCGCTCGGCGCGGTACTCGGACGTGGTGACGTTGCCGCCCGCACGTTCGGTGTAGTCGCGCGCGAAGGCGTCGAGGGCGCGCAGTTCGTCGCGGATCGCCGACGATCGGGCGCCGTCGATGTCGCGTGCGGTGGCGAGGTACGCATCCTTCTGGTGCGCGGGAGCCGGGCGATCGGTGGGGATCACGGCCGCATCCGGGAACGCCCGCCGTTCGACGATGACCCGATCGACGGGCTGCTGCGGGCCACCGGTCGCCGGGATGAAGTCGTCCGAGTGCCGCACGGCGAGACCCCGGATGCCGTCGGGCAGGTCGACCCCTCCCCCGGGGTCGCCGTAGGTTTCGAGGCCGGCGACGTTCCAGCGACCCGAACCGGCGATCGCGTCGGCCACCAGCCCGCCCTGGGAGTACCCCACCAGCACCACCTGCGAGTCAGGGCGGATGCCGGCGTGCGCCATGGCCTGCTCGGTGGCCCGGATCGACCCCGACGGAAGGCCGGCCACGCCGGTGATGTTGCTCGTGAGATCCCACGGCTCGGCGTCGGCGACCGGGGAGAAGGTCTGGGTCGGTGCGACGTAGACGATGAAGCGGTCGGGTTCGCCGGGTGCCGAGTACCGCTCGATGCGAACCTGCTTCTGGTCGGGCACGCGGCGAAGCCGCTCGGCCGCGCCGGACGGCGGCGTGCCGGGGCCGGATGCCACGTGCCGCACCCGCACAGGCGTCTCGGTGAGCACGCTCGTGCCCGCGAGCGCCGCGACGCCGCTCAGCACCGCCGCACTCGTGCCGGCCCCCATGAGGCCGAGGCCGTGCTCGCCGAGCAGCGCCATGAGCAGCGGATCGCCCAGCACGAAGTCGTCTGCGCCCGAGACGACCCGCCCCACGAGCGCAGTGAACTCGGGGCTCGTGATCACCTGCGGGTTCTCGAGCATCCATCGGCCGATGGCAGCGCGTTTCTGCTCGTCGGATCCGGGGGCCAGATGCCACATCGCGAGGCCCCCCAGGGCGAGCCACGGCAACAGCAGGCGCGCGGCCGGCCGGAGCAGCAGCGCCGCCGCCCAGTCGGAGACGACGTCGTGCACGGCGGTCGCCGACCGCTCGGCCGCCGAGTAGGCGAGCTCCGCCGCCGCGATCGCGGTTCGCATGCGCCGCACCCGGTCTGCCAGCTCGAACGACCGGCGCTCGCACGCGTCGAGTTCGGCGCGCAGCATCGCGCTCGGCGCCTCGAGTGAGAGCCACGCCGCCCGGTGACCGTCGGCCTCCACCTCGTCGGCGAGCCGGGTGAGCACAGGAAGGTGCGCGAGCAGTTCGTCGGTGGCGACGAACAATGCGCCGGGCGCATGCACGACGAGCGGCGACGGATCATGCGAGGGCATGGGCGAGCTCCGTGCGGGTGAGTCGCTCGACGCGGGCGATTCCGGCGGCGAGCGCCGCGAGCTCGGCGGCGAGCTCGTCTGCCGTGATCGCGTAGGCGGCGTGAGCGTCGCCACGCCATGCGTCGGTGGTGAGCCTCGGCGGATGCGCCGCCCGCGCCTCGGCGGCGTGACGCAACTGCCGCAGCGTCGCGAGCTGGTCGCGAAGGCGGTCGGCCTGGATCGGATCGGGTGGCACGGTGCTCCTCTGTCGCCGCAATGCTCGCGCGGCGGGGCGCGGCTGCATCCGCGACCGCGCGCATCCGGTGACCGATCCCCGCATCCGAGGGTGTGAAGGAGGAGCCGACGCGTCAGAATGTCCGCATGAGCTTCGACGGGTCGGGAGACGCCCCAGCCGTCTTCCGCATCTGCTTCGTCTGCACCGGGAACATCTGCCGATCCCCGATGGCCGAGGCGATCTTCCGCAGCATCGTCGCGGCGAAGGGGTACTCGAAGAACATCTCGGTCACCTCGGCCGCCACCGGCGACTGGCACGTGGGCGAACGGGCCGACCCGCGCACCACCGCAGCCCTCGAATCCCACGGATACGAGACCGGCAGCCACCGCGCCCGCCAGTTCGACCCCAGCTGGTTCCCGCAGCTCGACCTCATCATCGCCTTCGACCGCGGACACGAGCGGGTGCTGCGCGAATGGGCCACCAACGAGGCCGATCAGAGCAAGGTGCAGCTGCTGATGAGCTTCGACCCCGAACAATCGGGCACGATGGATGTGCCGGATCCGTACTACTCGGACGCCGCCATGTTCGACACGGTGCTCCTCGCCATCGAACGTGCGAGCAACGCGCTCTTCCGGCAGCTCGAACCCGCCATCCGACAGGGAGTCCCATGAGTCCGCTTCCCCCCCAGCCGTTGAGCCCCCTCGACGGCCGCTACCGAGCAGCCGTCGAAGGCCTCGGCGAGCACCTCTCGGAGGCGGGCCTCAACCGGGCCCGCGTGCACGTCGAGGTCGAGTGGCTGCTGTTCCTCGCCGACCGCGGCATGTTCGGTGCGCAGGCACCCACCGCCGAGCACGCCCGCGCCCTGCGCAGCTGGGCCGCCGGGTTCGGTCAGCAGGAGATCGACGAACTCGCGCGCATCGAGGCCACCACCCGCCACGACGTGAAGGCCGTCGAGTACCTGGTGCGCCGCGCCCTCGCCGACCTCGGCCTCACGCCGCTCGCCGAGCTCACGCACTTCGCCTGCACCAGTGAAGACGTCAACAACCTCTCGTACGGCATCACCCTGCGCGCGGCGCTGCACGACGTGTGGCTGCCGGCGTTCCGCGGGGTCATCGAGAAGTTGCGCGAGCTCGCCCTCGCCCAACGCGAGCAGCCGATGCTCGCCCACACGCACGGGCAGCCCGCGACGCCCACCACCTTCGGCAAGGAGATCGCCGTCGTGGTGCACCGCCTGCAGCGGCAGCTCGCACGCATCGAGGCGGTCGAGTTCCCCGGCAAGTTCTCGGGAGCCACCGGAACCTTCTCAGCGCATCTGGCATCCGACCCCGACGCCGACTGGCCCGCGCTCTCGCGGCAGTTCGTCACGCACCTGGGGCTCAGCTGGAACCCGCTCACCACCCAGATCGAGTCGCACGACGGTCAGGCCGAGCTGTTCGGCCGCATCAGCCACGCGAACCGCATCCTGCACAACCTGGCGACGGACGTGTGGACCTACATCTCGATGGGCTACCTCACGCAGATCCCGCAGGCCGGGGCGACCGGCTCGTCGACGATGCCGCACAAGATCAACCCGATCCGGTTCGAGAACGCGGAGGCGAACCTCGAGCTCTCGAGCGCCCTGCTCGACTCGCTCGCCGCGACCCTCGTGACGAGCCGCCTGCAGCGCGACCTCACCGACTCCACCACGCAGCGCAACATCGGCGTCGCCCTCGGCCACTCGCTGCTCGCGCTCGACAACCTCACGCGCGGGCTGGGCGAGATCGCGGTGAATCCGGATGCGCTGGCCGCCGACCTCGACGGCAACTGGGAGGTGCTCGGCGAGGCGATCCAGACGGTCATCCGCGCCGAGGTCACCGCCGGTCGCTCGTCGATCGCCGACCCGTACGCCCTGCTGAAGGACCTGACCCGCGGCAAGCGCGCCACCCAGGCGGACCTGGTGGCGTTCATCGAGGGCCTCGACATCGGCGACGACGCGAAGGCGCGCCTCGTGGCGCTCACCCCCGCGACCTACACCGGGGTCGCGTCGCAGCTGGTCGACTACCTCGACGCGTAGTCCGTTCGGCGGGAGCAACCGCACGCGCGGGCGGCACAACATCGATGCGGCGGGAGCAGTTGCTCCCGCCGCATCACCGTTTCGCCGCCCGGAGCGTCAGCCTGCCGAGGCCGAGGCCGTGGCCGCGAGCGCCTCGCGCAGTTCCTGCTTGGCGCGCTGGTAGCGGCCTCGCGCCGTCGACGCGGGGATGCCCATCAGCTCCCCCGCCTCGACGAGGGTGAACCCCTCCCAATGCACGAGGCGGATGAGCTCGGCGAGCTCGGGCGAGAGGCGCGCGATGGCGTCGCGCACCTCGGCCGCCTCACCGGGATCGGATGCGGCGGGGGCCGCCGCGGAACCGAGCATCATCATGCGCAGCCGGTTCGCGAGCCGCCACCGGCGTCGCTCACCGCGCTCGGCGTTCGCCAGCACGTTGCGCGCCGTGACGAACAGCCACATCCGCGCCCGCACCGGATCCGCCGGAAGCCCGTCGACGCGCCGCCACACCGTGAGCATCACCTCGGCCAGCAGGTCGGCCGCGTCGTCGTGCGCGACCCGCCGCTCGAAGTAGGCGAGCAGGTCGGGGGCGTTCGCTGCGAGCGCCTCGGTGACGCGGGTCTCGCGCGCGTCAGCGGTCATTCGCCCGGTCGATCGAGCAGGTCGACCCGTAGGTCGCGTCCTGTGCCGCCGGGGCCACGCCGCGGGCGTTCAACTCCTCGCCGATGACCTCTGTGACGGCGAAGCCGACCGCCGTGTCGAACTCCTCGTCGACCCCGGGATAGAACTCGGTGCCGTAGCCGGTGTCCCAGCTGTTGCCGAACTCGTCACCGCCCGTCGATGGCATCGCGCGCAGCATGGCGATGTTGCGCGCGACATCGATCTCGGCGGCGAGGTCGAGGTTCGCGACGACGTCGCGCGCGACCTCACCGGTGGCGCGATCGTCGAAGGTGACGCGAAGCTCGCACGCTTCGCCGCTCGGCAGCGTGTACGCGTAGACCACGTCCGGGTCCTGCGCCCACGGGCCCCACTCGATGAGGCCGGTGGCGGCGGCGGTCCCCGCACCTGCGAGCACCGCGACGGTCGCGATCCCCGCGCCGAGGGCCACCCGCAGTCGCCGGCGCGCACCCGAGGGGCGGCGCTCCGCGACGGAGGCCACAGCCATCCGGGTGAGCTCGTCGCGCAGTTCGGGCGTGGCGGTGGTGGTGCGGGGTGCGCTGCGGGCGAGCAGTTCGTCGAGCTGGTCGTGGTCGGTCATGTCGTCTCCTTCAGGTGGGTGCTTACTCCCACATGTCCGGATGGCGCGCGAGCGTCCATCCGGCGGAGGTCAGTGTCCGTGCGTGTTGGGGTCGCGGTGCACCGAGCCGGCCGAACCGGTGGGTGCGTCGGGGTCGACCGGGTCGACGCGCTCGTCGTCGACCTTGGGGCCGACGGCGATGAGCAGCGTGGCGAGCACGACCAGCGAGGCGATGAATGCGACCGCCGCCATGATGAGCGAGAGTCCCCACTCGCGGGTGCCCATGAACACGAAGGCTCCCACGAAGAGACCGAAGACGCCGGCCATCACGAGCAGCTCGACGGGCTTCATCTTCTCGCGGCGGGTGGGGGTGTGCTGCGGCTCGCTCATGCCGTTGCCTCCGATGCGGCGGGACGGGGGGTGCGCAGGGTGATCGCCGCGATCACCAGCTGCACGCCGACGATGATGGCCCAGGCCCCGAGGATTCCCACGAGCACGATGTCGGCCGTGATCACACCCGACACCTCCTGGCCCTTCTCCTCGAAGCCGTAGCTCTCTGCGAGGTTCTGCGGCACGAGCAGGAACGCGAGCCCCAGCAGCAGCGTG
>Ga0160457_1000900_pt1 | contig 10140 bp, 8 predicted proteins | sample HID1972M_E6MG_FD_108242 | JGI IMG/M metagenome (GOLD analysis project Ga0160457, IMG submission 108242) | Enriched pill bug-associated microbial communities from UW Madison campus, WI, USA - HID1972M_E6 MG | ecosystem: Host-associated > Arthropoda: Insects > Digestive system > Unclassified ... | reverse complement strand
TGCTGACATCCTTGCCCTCGTTCACCATCCATGCCTTGCCGATCTCGAACTTCTGGTCCGGGTCTGTAAAGATAGGGACAACAGGGCGCCCGAACCTCAGGTATACCGGCCCTTCATATTCGGCGATGGCAATGGTTGCCGCCTTGGTCTGGTTGTAATCGCATGGGTTGATGACCGTCATGCCCGGGATCATCTTCATCAAACCCAGGTCTTCCAGGATCTGGTGGGTCGCACCGTCCTCGCCCAAGGTCAACCCGGCATGTGATGCACAGATCTTCACGTTCTTGCCCGAGTAGGCAACCGACTGGCGGATCTGGTCATAGACCCGCCCGGTAGAGAAGTTGGCAAAGGTTCCGGTAAAGGGTATTTTGCCACCGATGGTCATCCCGGCTGCAAGGCCGATCATGTTGGCCTCTGCAATGCCCACCTGGTAGAACCGGTCGGGGAATTCCTGGATGAAGGCATCCATTTTAAGGGATCCGATCAGGTCTGCGCATAAAGCAACCACCTCTTTGTTTCTCTTCCCTGCTTCCAGCAGTCCGGCACCAAAGCCTGAACGGGTATCCTTTTGTTCTGTGAATGTATATTTTTTCATTGTTGTCTTGTTCTGTAGTTATAGCTGTTTAAAAATCCCCCAATGTTTCCTCTAGTTGCGCAAGTGCCAATGCCAGCTGCTCATCATTGGGTGCTACCCCATGCCATTTATGGGACCCCATCATAAAGTCAACGCCATACCCCATGTCCGTCTGCATCAGGATCATGACCGGTTTGCTTTTGGTGGTCTTGGCCTTGGCCAGTTCCAGCCCGCGCACCACATCGTTCATGTCGTTCCCGTTCATCTCCATCACATCCCAGCCAAAGGCTTCCCATTTTGCTTTCAGGTTGCCCAGTGACATGACCTTCTCTGTCGGCCCGTCGATCTGCTGGCCGTTGAAATCAATCGCCGCGATCAGGTTGTCCACTTTATGGTGGGCCGCATACATGGCAGCTTCCCATACCTGGCCTTCCTGCAGCTCACCGTCACCCATCAGCACATAAACCAGCTGTTTGTCGCCGTTGAGCTTCTTGGTCTGTGCCGCCCCGATCGCTACCGAGAGCCCCTGGCCCAAGGAGCCGGATGCGATGCGTATCCCCGGCAGGCCGTCATGCGGAGTCGGGTGGCCCTGCAGGCGCGAGTTGATCTTACGGAAAGTTGCCAGTTCCTTGGCATCAAAATAGCCCGAGCGTGCCAGGGTGCTATAAAATACAGGGGAGATATGGCCCTGCGAAAGGAAGAACATGTCTTCACCCTTACCGTCCATATGGAAGTTGTTGTCATGCTTCAGCGCATGAAAGTATAAAGCCGTAAAGTAATCGGTACATCCTAAAGATCCTCCCGGATGGCCTGAACTGCATCCATGTACCATGCGCACAACATCACGTCTGATCTGTGATGAAATGCTCTCTAATTTTTTAATATCTGTCATTTTCTTTTTTATTGCATTTTATCTGCAGCCGCTAAAAATTGAGCCATACCTAAATCAGTTAACGGATGCTTTAGTAATCCCAGGATTGATTCTAGTGGGCATGTACAAACATGGGCACCTGCTTCAGCGCAACTGATAATATGATTTGGATTGCGAATTGAAGCTGCAAGAATTTCTGTTTTATATCCTTGAACATTATATATCTTCGCAATCTGCTCAATTAACTTAATTCCATTCCAACCTGTATCATCAATCCGACCAATAAAAGGTGATACATAAGTAGCACCAGCCTTAGCAGCAAGGATGGCTTGACCTGCAGAAAATACCAATGTACAATTCGTTTTAATACCATTATCTGTAAACCACTTCAAAGCTTTTACTCCTTCTTTTATCATAGGTACTTTCACTACAATATTAGGATGGATGGCTGCCAGCTTTTTACCTTCTGCAACCATACCATCAAAATTTGTCGAAAGAACCTCCGCACTGATATCACCTTCTACCAAATTACAAATAGAAAGGTAATGCGCATGAATATTATCCTCACCCTTAATTCCTTCTTTAGCCATAAGACTTGGATTAGTTGTTACACCATCTAAGATGCCCAAAGCTTCTGCTTCTTTAATTTGTACTAAATTTGCTGTGTCTATAAAAAATTTCATTCTTTTATTAATTAAATTTATAAATTAGTGCCAACGTTTGCATAAAGATATGGATTTATTTAAAAATCACAATTAAAACAATAGTTTCTATAGCAGAAAGATGTAATTCTTAAGAAGGTTTCCCAATATGATTCAAGACTATCAAATATTTAGATATATTTACTTTATTAAAAAGTAGTAATAAAGTATTCGTTTTCATCATATTAATCGATCTTTACATGCTATGTATTAATTATTAGATAGAAGTATATTTCTGAAAGTAACACTAAATATTTTCACATTGAAAAAAATAACGATACTTGACATAGCTAGAGAATTGAATATCACATTCTCTACTGTTGCAAGAGCTTTAAACGATCATCCAGCCATTAGCACCAATACCAAAGCTCTAGTTCGAGAAACAGCTGAACGCTTAGGGTACACTCGTAACAAAATTGCATCTTCATTACGATCTGGAAAAACTAAAGTTATTGGATTAATCGTACCCAGACTTGAACTTAGTTTCTTCAGTTCAGTTATTCATGGCATTGAACACGTTATTAATGCTAATGGTTACACTTTGTTATTGTACCAATCACGTGAATCAGTAAAACGAGAAATAAAAGGTATTGAAACTTTTCTTCAATTACAAGTAGATGGTATTATCGCATCCATATCATTAGAAACAACTTCGTATAAACATTTTACCGATTTACGTAAACAAAAAGTTCCTTTATTACTTTTTGACCGGATCATTGAAAATGCAGATATACCTTACGTTAGCATTAATGACTACAAAGGAGGATTCATGGCAACGGAGCATCTCATTAAGCAGGGGTATAAAAATATCGTTATCATTTCAACCAATCATAAAATTAGTATCTTCCAAGAGCGCCTGAAGGGAAGCATCGATGCATTAAAATTCTACAATCTACCTGTAAGAGAGGACCTGATTTTTTACGGAAATCCATCCAAAGAGTTCGGTGAAAGTTGTATAAGGCAACTCTATCAAAATGGGGAAGTTTTTGATGGTATTGTTACTCCTGAAGATTATACTGCCCTGGGTGCAATACAAGCGTTAAAATCTTACGGGCTTAAGGTACCGGAAGATGTAGGAGTTATTGGATTCGCGAATGAAGCTTTCGGGGATTATATCACTCCACGATTAACTACAATTGATCAGCAGAATATAGCAATGGGTGAACAGGCAGCTTCTTTATTAGTTAAGCTAATGAAAAGTTCTGATTTCTATGCTGAACCAATTCCGAAAATTATTATAGATCCAATTCTTATTCCAAGAGAATCATCTGTTAAAAAAGATTAACCCTTATAGCAAAAAAGGGATATCAATAAATATTGATACCCCTTTTTAACATTTCGCTTAGGATAAACCTATTAGCCTTCGATTGTATTCTTCATTACTACCTGTGGCGGCAAAGTCATCAAATGCCTTATCTGTTACATGGATAATATGATCAGCAATAAATTTAGCACCTTCAATAGCTCCATCTTCCGGATGTTTAATAGCACATTCCCATTCCATTACTGCCCAGCCTTTAAAGTCATAAGCTGCTAATTTACTAAATATCGATTTGAAATCTACCTGTCCATCTCCTAATGAACGAAAACGTCCTGCGCGATCTATCCAATTAGAATATCCACCGTATACTCCTTGTTTCCCTGTTGGATTAAACTCAGCATCCTTCACATGAAACATTTTTATACGTTCATGATAATGATCAATATAGCTTAAATAATCCATCGCCTGCAAAACGAAGTGTGATGGGTCGTACAACAAACAGGCTCTAGAGTGATTGTTTACTTTTTCAAGGAAGCGTTCATAACTTACACCATCATGCAAATCTTCTCCGGGATGAATTTCGTAGCACAAGTCAATTCCATTCTCTTCATATACATCTAATATCGGAAGCCAACGTTTTGCCAATTCATTAAAACCTGTTTCTACTAACCCCGCAGGACGTTGAGGCCATGGATAAACCGTATGCCAAAGCAATGCGCCACTAAACGTTCCTGCTGCGCTCAAACCCAGATTCCGAGACGCTTTAGCGGCAAACTTCACTTGTTCTATAGCCCATTCAGTTCTAGCTTTAGGGTTGTTGTGATATTGTTCTGGTGCGAAACCATCAAACATCTCATCGTATGCCGGATGAACAGCTACCAACTGACCTTGAAGGTGTGTAGACAATTCAGTAATTTCTAATCCGCATTCGTTAATTATACCTTTTATTTCCTGTGCATAATCTTTACTCTCTGCAGCAAGTTTAAGATCAAAGTAAGTGCTTGCCCAAGTTGGGATCTGAATTCCTTTAAAACCAATACTTTTTGCCCATTTACAAATAGACTCTAAATTGTCAAAAGGTGGATTCTCTCCTAAAAACTGAGCTAAAAATATACCAGGTCCTTTAAGTGTTTGCATAGTTTAATTATTTATTTCAAAAATAGTCCATTTCTCATTACTTTCTCCGCTCTTCACCACCGTATCTATAAAGGCCATCCCTCTAATTCCATCATCAACAGAAGGGAAGTCTAATAGATCCGATGGAGTATCTCCATCTAATTTCGCAGATAAAGTTAAAGCAAAACTACGATATAAATTAGCAAAGGCTTCAAGATAACCTTCAGGATGACCCGCTGGAGTTCTACAATTAAACTTGGCAATATCAGACAAAAAGCCGTTAGTTCCTGCCCGATAAGTCTGAGTTGGTTGAGTATGCCATTTTACTATCAAGGTATTAGGCTCCTGTTGCGCCCACTCTAATCCTCCTTTTTCTCCATATACACGAATCTTCAAAGCATTTTCTTCACCGGCAGCAACTTGCGATGCCATAAGTACACCCGCAGCACCATTGTCAAATTTTAACAATACATTCCCATCGTCTTCCAGCCTTCTCCCTTCTACCATTGTATTCAAATCAGCGCAAAGATGAGTGATTTTTAAACCTGAAATATATTCTGCAAGGTGGGCTGCATGTGTACCAATATCACCCATTGCCCCACTTTTACCAGATTTCTTTGGATCTGTTCTCCAGGCAGCGCCAGCATTCCCTTCCCGTTCAGTCAAAGTACTTAACCACCCTTGAGGATATTCAACATAGATTTTACGAATTTCACCAAATATGCCTTCTTTTACCATCTGTTTAGCCTGCTTTACCATTGGATAGCCAGAATAGGTATGAGTTAATAATAATAATAACCCGGTCTCTTCAACTTTCTTCTTCAATTGCAATGCCTCATCCAAACTAAAAGTGATTGGCTTTTCAACAACAACATTAAAACCATTATCTAAAGCTAACATTGCTGGCGCAAAATGTGCATAATTTGGTGTTACAATGGTAACGAAGTCCATACGGACATCAGGAGGCAATTGACTTTCTTTCTCAATCATCTCTTCAAAATTGAGATAAACCCGGTCCTCCGGCAAAAATAACATTTTACCACTGTCCTCAGCTATCTGTGGATCAATGCTGAGAGCACCGCAAACAAGCTCAATAAGTCCTTCCATATTGGCAGCATGCCTATGAATTGCTCCAATAAATGCATCCTTTCCTCCTCCTACCATTCCCATTCGTAATTTCCTGTCCATAACGTCTATTCTTTTATTACATCAATAAAGCCTATATATATCTATTAATAAGATTTTCTAAATATTCTTGTCTACCGCTCTTAGGTTCAGGTTCTCCATTAGCAACTGCATATTCACGTAGACTCTCAAGATCAAGCTTCCCCGATTCAAAGTCTTTTCCGACGCCATTGTCATAGTAAGCATAGCGATCTTTCCGTATCTTTTTATATTCTGACTTTTCTAAAATCTTATCTGCAATAATCAAAGCTCTGGCAAAAATATCTACTCCACCTACATGTGCATAAAACAAATCAGCCGGATCAGTAGAATTTCTTCTGATTTTAGCATCAAAATTAATTCCGCCCCCTCCGAATCCGTTTGCCTCCAAAATAATCAGCATAGATTCAGTCAATTCATTAATATCATTTGGAAACTGATCGGTATCCCAGCCATTTTGATAATCACCCCGGTTAGCATCAATAGATCCTAATGCACCTGCATCAGCAGCTACTTGAAGTTCATGCTGAAAAGTATGGCCAGCTAGCGTTGCATGATTCACTTCAATATTTAATTTAAAATCACCTAAAAGATCATATTGTCTTAAAAATCCTAAGACGGTAGCCGAATCATAATCATACTGATGTTTAGTCGGTTCGCATGGTTTAGGCTCAATAAAGAATGTTCCCTTAAAACCCTGTTTTCTAGCATAATCTTTTGCCATGTGCAAGAATTTGGCAAAATGTTCCTGCTCTCTTTCCATATCTGTATTTAAAAGAGTCATATAACCCTCTCTTCCACCCCAGAAAACATAATTCTCGCCACCTAAAGCAATCGTAGCATCCAATGCTGCTTTAACTTGCGCAGCACCATGACTTAATACATGAAAATCAGGATTTGTGATGGCTCCATTCATATAACGCGGATGAGAAAACAAGTTTGCTGTTCCCCAAAGCAGCTTTACTCCACTTTGCTTTTGTTTTTCTTGCGCATAAAGAACCATTTTCTCTAATCTGCGTTCATTTTCCACAATATCATTTCCGTAATCTACCACATCGATATCATGAAAACAATAATAAGGAAGATCCATTTTAGTAATAAACTCAAATGCAGCATCCATCTTATCTTTTGCCCGCTCAATCGGGTCAGTCTTTTTATCCCATGGGAATGATAAAGTTGGAGCTCCAAAAGGGTCACTACCATTCGCATTAAAAGAATGCCAGTAAGCAACTGCAAACTTTAAGTGGTCTTTCATACTCTTGCCTCTAACTACCTTATCTGCATCATACCATCTGTAAGCCAAAGGGTTATCCGACTGCAATCCTTCATATTTAACTTCTCCGATACCCTTGAAAAATTCTTGATCTCCCAATATTGTTTTTGACATAATAATAATTTATTAAATTAACTTAATTCTCTGATTAATAACTCTTCCCATTCACGATAAACCTCTTCGTAAGAAGTGATAGCTTTGGGTTCAACTATCTTTATCGGTTTTATATTAGCAAATGCCTCCTCTGAAGAGGAAAAACTCTTACATCCAATACCTGCACCTAATGCAGCTCCAACACTTCCATCAGTTTGGTACAGTTCAACTGGAACTCCCGTGGAGTTCACAAATGCATCAATGAATAGATCACTCATAAAAAGATTGGCTTTTCCAGCTCTGATAATATTAGGTTTCATACCCATCTCTTTCATCCTATCTAAGCCATACCGAAATGAAAAGGCAATGCCTTCCTGGACAGCCCTAAAAATATGTGCTTGCGAATGTCTATTTAAATCAATATTATTTATATGTGCACCTATAATCTTATTATTTAGCATTCTCTCAGCGCCATTTCCAAAAGGTAGAACACGTAACCCTTCACTACCAACTGCTACCCTTTGCGCTTCCCTATTCATGCCCTCATAACCTTCGTTAGATAAAAAATTGTTTTTAATCCAACGGTTCAATATCCCGGTGCCATTAATACAAAGTAGAACACCCAACCGGTTAACCTCCTTTGTATAATTTACATGTGCAAAAGTATTTACGCGAGAATCTGCATCGTATACTAATTGATCAGTAACTCCATATATTACACCTGACGTTCCTGCCGTAGCTGCAACCTCTCCAGGCTTTAACACATTCAATGATAGCGCATTATTGGGTTGATCACCCGATTTATAAGTTACCGAAATTCCCTGCTTTAATGATAAAATTTCTGAAACACCCTTACTAAGATTACCATGTGATGAAAACACTTCCTGAATTGGTGGAAATATTCCTTTATCAAAACCATAATATTCAATGATATCATTCGATAACTGATTCTCCTTAAAATCCCAAAAAACCCCTTCTGACAACGCAGATATACTTGTTGTAATATCACCCGTTAATTTCATTGCAATAAAATCTCCAGGAAGCATCACCTGATATACCTGTTCATATATATCGGGTTCATTCTCTTTTACCCAAGCTAGTTTTGCTGCAGTAAAGTTACTCGGAGAGTTCAAAGTATGATTTAAACATCTTTCATGCCCAATTCCATCAAAAGCTTTGTCTCCAATTTCAACCGCCCTGCTATCACACCAAATAATGGAGTTTCGAAGAACTCGTTGATCTTTATCTACCAAAACTAACCCATGCATCTGATAGGCGATACCGATAGCAACAATATCTAATGGGTTATAAACACCCAACTTATTAAGCCTTAATATAGCTTTTTGTACATGTTCCCACCACATCTCGGGATCTTGTTCTGCCCACCCTACATTTTTTACTATAATTTCCGACTCTATATCCGGATATTGAGATGAAGCTATACATTGCTGAGTAGCCGAATCAACTACTGACACTTTAATCGAAGATGTGCCTACATCAATGCCTAATAATAACATAATTAAAAAAGATTCCTTAAGCAAATGTTACAATTCATCTTGTAAACAATAACAAATTGCGCCAACGTTTGCATTAATAGAGTAAAAGTATAAAATTTATATAATAAATCAAAGGTGCTAATAGTGACACTCTTGTGTACAAATAGTGTCACTATTAGCAATAGAAAAATTACAATTTTCTTAACCAAATATTACGGTAACTTACAGGAATACTTGGATCACCATGAGATTGTAACTTGATAGGCGCCGGTCCATGCGCTACATATTCATGCTTTCCTATATAAGCAGTTTCACCCTGAACCTCTACATTATTTTGTATAAGCACTCCATTTAAGAACACAGTTGCTCGCGCTTTAGTTTTAACAGTTCCATCAGCATTAAAGGAAGGGGCTGTCCAAATAACATCGTAAACATTCCATTCTCCAGGTTTTTTAGCTGGATTCACTAATGGAATAGATTCTTTATAGATACTTCCAACCATTCCATTAACATAGGTCTTATTGTCATTATTATATCCATCTAACACTTGAAGTTCATAGCCTCCTGCATTACCATTTGTTGCAGCTAAAAAGACACCGCTATTCCCTCTGCTCTGTCCATTATGAGCAATTTCTTCTGGTATCTTAAATTCAATATGTAATTGATAATTTGTAAATTCTTCTTTAGTTTTAATATCTCCTGTCGCCTTATTTACAGTAAAGTAATCTCCTGTTACAACCCACTTCGCTGGAGATTCATCTCTAAGAGAAACCCATTTGTCTAAATTATCCTTATCAAATAAAATTATGGCATCTGATGGAGGATCATTAAAATTTATTTCACCAGGTACAACTACATTTGGTATAGGTTCCCATACTTCAGTATCTTCAGGATTTCCCCTTGGGGATCTTTCTCTCACGTTATTATTAGTAGTAGTATTTGATTGTGGTGCTACTTGTGCATAAGTTAATGAACAAATAAACAATGTTAAAAATGAAAAAATCGATCGTTTTAGCATAACAGTTATTTTAAATTATATTTATTTAACTACTCGAATAACACCTCTCATTACAAGGTAATGACCTGGGTATGAACATATATAAGGATAAACTCCAGGCGTAGCAGGTGCGTTAAAATAAATTGTCTCTGTTTTTCCTGGTTGTAAAACACTAGTATGTACAAGTACCTTAGAACTATTAGGAACATAATTCATCTTCTCTCCTTGTACTCCTAATTTTAAGGCCAATTCCCCCACTTCATTTCCTGCACCTACATCTGTCATTACAAAATTGTGAAGCATGTCATCGTTATTGTTGAAAACTAATTGAAGTTTACTTCCTGCTTTCACAGTAATATCATCAGTACTAAACTTTAATCCAGGTAATGTACCCATTCTAATTGTAAGGTCTGCTTTTCCATCCCAGCTTGCAGGCATTTGTAATGTATGTTTACCTAAAGTTTCTTGCTTTTTTGCTGCCTGAGATGCTTCTGAGGTGTTTGAATTACTAGCCATTGATTCATGATCATGGCTCATTGGCATTTCAACTCTATTATCATCGGTAATTGTTACCTTATCACCATCAGGTATATT
>Ga0160457_1000899_pt1 | contig 10156 bp, 9 predicted proteins | sample HID1972M_E6MG_FD_108242 | JGI IMG/M metagenome (GOLD analysis project Ga0160457, IMG submission 108242) | Enriched pill bug-associated microbial communities from UW Madison campus, WI, USA - HID1972M_E6 MG | ecosystem: Host-associated > Arthropoda: Insects > Digestive system > Unclassified ... | reverse complement strand
TTTTTTCTTCGTATTCCCGTTTCTTCTGAAGCAAAAGGCAATGCAGCATTTCAGATGACAGGCCGTGCAGCACCAGCCGATGTCCGGCACGCAAGGTGGACAAGGGCACCAGTGGGTGATGATTGTTAACCAGCATCAGGTGCTCCGGCGCCTGCAGGATCTGAGCCGCGTAGATCCCGATAGTCTCATCAAGCTGCAGTGAGTTGGCAGCTCGCCAGAAATCATTATCGGTCAGTAGCAATTGATACAGTGGAGTAAATAGTTCAATGGCGCTTTGCAGGTCCAGTACATTGCAGCGTGTCCTGGGCATGTCCTGCAGACGGACGGTCGGTTCGTGCAACATTGAAAAATCCGGATCTTGTACCGGGCCCAGGCGCTTGCCCGCATCCAGCAAGGCCTGGTTCAAACGGATGACGAAGTTGTAGAGATTGATGTCGTGCTTGACGAATACGTGATCTCTCAGGTCATCTATTGTGTCGGGTTCCAACGGGCTTGTCGAAACCGGGGCCGGTGAGTTGGCTGCTATGAAAGCCAGGATCTGCGACCCAAGATGAAAATGCCGCAAGATCAGCCAATTGGCTTGTGGTGATACGAAGCGCTTGAGTCCCCACACCAGGATGCGGTGTAGCAGGGCAGACTGGGCCCAGCGTCTTGGCAGAAACGTCTTGACTACCTGGATAAAGATAATGAACAAGCGCGCCAGCGGCCGCAAAAAGGGCAGCAGATATTGGCGCGAACTTGAGCTGGAATCTTCCAGCCAGGCCTGCTTGACCTCATTGGGAAGCGGGGTGCTTTGATCAAGGTAGGATGCCAGCCATGGGCTTGGGTCCTCAGGATTATGTTCTTTTTTGAGAAATTCAGGTTGGTCACTGATCACGATTCGTACTCTTTTGCGTGATGAAATTGCATGAGATAAAGTGCTGCAGTGCGCCGGGCAGTATCCACGATCTGGCGCTCGGCACGACCACGATTGTCGCAATCGAGCGCCAGTGATACAGCAACCAGCCAGCGCTGCAGATGATGCTGGTCATTATGACCATGATATTCCAAAAACCGGAAGGCGTCGGCCGGCAGCGGCAGGCTCGCCCTGAGCAATGGCAGCAGGGCAGGAACAATCCGCTGTCCCGTTCCTTCGATAATGTAGATGGCGCCCAGCAGCCCGATGGGGTTGGCAGTATCGGCCAGGCCATGCAAATAGGCATTCAGCGCTTCGCCGCCGGGGTTGCGGCGTAATGCTTCAATATCGGCTACCGGCCCGCCCGCCTTGCGGTAATCTTCGAAAAGAATCTGAAAATCATTTTGCTCTTCGCCTGCATGCAGGTTGATCAGGTCTGCCAGTGGTGCGTACTGGCCCGACAACGAACCGGTTGCCTTGCGCATCCATTTGGTGCCTTCGCGCACTTGCGGAATCCAGTGGGCTGTCCAGTTGATATAGTCCTGCGTGTCAAAGCGGCGTTCCCGTAATGCGCTGACAAGGGGCGTGCGCCAGACCCGGGAGCGGTAATCGTGCCAAATTGTGGCCAATTCTGTCAGCAACGGGGCCAGGCCTTGCGGCGCCTGGGCCGGGTCGTGAGGCGGTCCGATCGCTTCGGCATCCAGCGAGTCGGATAGCACCTGCGATCGAGCCTGGGTAGTCACCCCGGCCGGATCCGTTGCAGCTGGCCCATCAGACACATCAGATACATCGCCGTTGGCCGGTTGTGAGGGCAACCGCGAGCCCTGGCTTGGCGAATCGTTTGCTGACTGCACTTCGAACAGCATGTACGCTGTCGTGAACCGGCCTGATTCCGGTACATAGCACAGGATCTGGTCACCGGCAGCCAGCGTTTTGGTTTGCAGAAATTCAGCCAGCATGATCAGTATTGACGCTGCGCCAGTGTTGCCGCGCCAGGCCAGGTTACTGAACCAGTGTTCCCGGGGGATAGCCAAACCCGCCTGATCCAGCAGGTCTTCGACCACCGGAATGAATTTTTCGGAGGAGTAGTGGCACAAAAAGTGGCGGATACGGGCGGGGTCGACCCATTTGTCGCGTACCAGCTTGACGTATTCGTGAATACCGATATCGAAGAGGTGCGGCAACAGCCGGATATCCTGGCGCAACGCAAGGGCACCATCGGCTTCGGCATTTGCCCAGGACGGGTAGTCTAGATGGCCACGCTGGCGATCGGCCGATAAGCCCAATTGCATGCAGACAGGGTAGTCGCCAGAGAAAGAGCGCTGGTGTATCCATTTGAGCCTGATGCGCAGGCCTGGCAGGATCGATTTACCCGCTTGCTGGATGCCCGACAACAGGACTGCGCCGGCACCATCGGATAACATCCAGCGCAGGAAATGCGCGTCAAAATCGGCGTCATAGCCACGAGAGGCGTACCGGGAACGCTTGAACAGCCGCGACGGCATTTCGCTTGCCACGGCGATACCGTGCGTGTGAGCGCCGGCCTGTATACCCTGGGCGACCGCCTGAATTGCCGCCACTCCAGCCGCACAGATACCGTGGATAGATACCGTTTCCATGGGCGGGGCAGACAACTGACCCTGGATCATGTTGGCAAAACCCGGCATGAGCGTGTCGCCGCCGGAAGAGCCGCTGGCAAGCAGAGAAATATCTGACAGTGTCAATTGCCCGCGTTGCAGGCAATCGGTCACCGCCGCACAGGCAAGCATGGCATTGGTGTGCGTTGTATTGCCGTCTGAATCGATGGCGTAATAACGCTGCTTGATGCCGTTTTCTGCAAGAATGCGCTGTTTGATCCGGCCAGAGATACGGTTAAGCGGGGCAATGTACTGGTCCATGCGTTCATTGTCTACCGGCTCTCCCGGTAGACAATAACTGGCTTGCTGTAAAAATACTTGGTCAAATTGGATAGGCATAGTCAGGCCATCAGGAAGTAGGCGGGGACAGGTGATCGGTATGAGTAGACATCAGCGAGTGACTGCGAAAGCGCGGGCTGAAAGTACCCTTAACAAAGGTACGCATCATATAACGTATCAGCCCGCGTTCAAGCAATGCAGGATGAATTTGACTGCGATACTGGTTCTGATGCAAGTGCGTCAGCAGCGACCAATGGGCGCGGGAATGTTCGTGGTGTGCGGTGTGCAGACCGATATTAAATAGAAGGGGGTTGACCCAGCCTTCGAAATTGCGGGCATAGGCAAGTGACGACTGCGTTTTGCGACCCTGGGCAGAGCCATCGGCGTGTGCGTGCTGCAGATAATTGGTAGCCAGTAACCAGTGCAATCCGTGCAACTGCGGAATGATGACAAGCAGAACGGTTTTTCCCGGGTTGATCGCCAGCAACATTACCCAAAGCAGGATCCAGCATGCATACTGGCACAAGCAATAGCGCCAGACGCCCGGTTTATTCCGACGCAATCTGCCAAGCCAATGATAAATGGCCGGATACAGCACACCGATCGCCTGAAATGGATGCAGCACATAGCCGGACAGGGTATTGGTGTCGCCTGCGGCAAACCGATAGGTGCGCGCGATATCCTGTTCACTATGCTTATGCCGATGATGATTAGCCACATGTGTCGGGAAAAAGACGCAACTCGGATGCCCTTGCAGCAGTGTAATGAGCAAATCAGTACAACGGTTGGCTCGTTTGCTGTGCCACATGCGCAAATGGGTATGGTTGTGATGGATCACGCCAATGCCCAGCGTCAGAAACAGCAGGATCGGATACAGCACCACAGAGAAGCCGTAAATCCATTGCCAAGTCACAAGCGCCGGTAAGGCCAGCATATACAGCAGGCTTTGCCAATCTCTGGCATATTTCAATCGAGGAAGGCCGGATCGCCGTTGGCTGGCGGCTCTGCGTTTCGAGTCTGATTGATCGCGCTGCAGCTTCATGTTGGGCCTGCATCCATCGAGTCTGGTTGCGTGCGCTTTGCCAGCCGGTTAATGACCGCCCTTGCCGCATCGGCTTTAAGACGTGTGCCGAACAGGCGGTCCATGAACGTGAACTGAAAACCATAATTGCCGTTATAGCACGCATGATGCAGATGATGACGGCGGCTCGCAGCAAACCAGTGCGCATAGGAAACGCCTGGGAAAAAATCATAGTTAGCATGGCCAACACAATTGAAGAACAGGCTAAACAGCGGAACCGAAAACAGCGCCCAGAAACTGAAATCGTGTAAAAGCATGGGCAACAGAATCACATTGCCCAGCATAAGGGCTTCAATGGGATGGAAACTGTAGGTTGCAAATGGCGTGGTAACCACTGAGCGATGGTGCGGCAAATGAAACCTGCGCAGCCAGCGAGTGTGCAGCAGTCTGTGGTTGAGCCAGAAATGGACGTCGTTCCAGATCGCAAGCACGAGGATTTCAAGGAAAATCTGCCACCGGGAAGGATTCGGATCCAAAGCGGCCCATCCCAGTTGCAGCAGTCCCCAGGGGAAGATCATGCCGATGCCGAAAATGAGGACGGATAGCCCAGACCAGGTGAACTCATGGCGCAATTGGGCGGTAGTGACCGGTCGCGGGTCCAGAATGCGTCCAATGTCCAGCGCTGGCAACAGATGCCGGGTCAAGGTCCAAGTAATGCCACCGAAAACCAGGTAAATACCGCCGAAAAACAGCAGCCCCCAAAGGATAACCTGCCATGCGGACAGCGATTGAAAGACTTGATCCATATTATTATGAAAGTTATGTTAATCGCGTAATTTATGTTAATCGCGTAATGATAGCCACTGTTATTATATTTTGATCCTATCTCGTTAGAAAGTATCGGAATATCATATACGGCAATTTAATTTAATCAAGGGAGCCGATTTCTTAGGGATGCCCTTTGGCGGAATCAGCCAAATTGATTATCTGAATCAGGCTCAGGCCATTGTCAACCACAAGTTAATCCGCCGTGAATAACTGTTGATGGATAGGCAGGGGGAGTGTTGCTACACTGCTATCTTCAATATTTTGAAGGTGGCAAGTTCGACGATATTTCGATTCTAAAAACGTCACGTCATGTGGTCCATGCGTCTTTTCCATTGCCGGTGTCCCGATATTGCGCACAATCCTTTTCTTAATCTCGTACGAGATTTTTCTTCATAAAAATCAGTTATTTAAAAATTTTATATAACATGTTTTTAGCTTCGCAAGCATGAGATCGTGGTTTACCCGATGTTGACCGTGCCGTTCACAAGACGCATATTCGAAGCCTCACAGATTCCTTGTTTTCGAGGTGACAGGGCGATAGATTTGTTCCTCATCACGATATGGGTAGTGACTCAGAAATTCTGCAAGTTGGAAAAATGTGCCAGGTGGCCCTTGAACGCTTCTGATGCAAATCAACGGTAAATTGGGGCGCTTGGAGGATTAGATCTCAAGGACGCGCATGAAACTAAAACGTAGAAGTCTCTTGCTCAGTGCTGCCGTACTCCCGTTTTCGGGCAGCTATCCTGCAGTCGCGCAAGTATCGAATATTAATAGGACGCGATCACAAGCAGGTGGAAAAAAGCGGGGCAAATCAGATACGGACTGGACGGCAACTGGCATGATACTGGATGCGATCGAACAGCGACGGTTCGAGCGAGTGCCTGTTGCTATCACAGACGAAAGCAAGCGGGCGCTTATAAACTGGTTCGGCTGTGCGCTGGGAGCCGCTCAGTCTGATCCGATGACGCGGGCTGCGCAAACGGTAGCCTCGGGAACGGTGCCGATCTACGGTACAACGCATAACGCATCTGCAAAAGATGCAGCCTTTTTGACCTGCCTGAGTTCCGCGGTCTATGCCTTTGACGATACGCATGTGCCCACGATCACGCATCCAACTGGTCCGGTCGCGTCGGTATTGCTCGCATTGGCGCACAGTGGACACAAAATGTCAGGGCAGCAGTTTTTGTCCGCGCTGATTGCCGGCATAGAATTGTCCTGCAAGCTGGCTAATGCATTGACACGCTATGCCCCAGAACCTAACTTCGGCCTTTATTTGACCGGGATTACCGGACCGATAGGCGCCGCAGCGGCGGGCGCCATGGCATTGGGCTCGGATCGCACAGCGGCAGGATGGGCTATCGGGCTGGCTGCGACTCAGGCAGCAGGTTTGAGAGCGACACACGGAGCCATGTCCGGAATGGTTGTGCCTGCATTTGCTGCAAGCGCGGGTTTGCAATCAACATTGCTTGCTCGAGCAGGCTTTACGAGTACTGCAGAAGTAATAAGTGGGAAACGAGGCCTGATTGCGGCCTATGCACCGGGCGCTGATTGGCACGCCGCCTTTGCAAGCATAGGCAAAGAATTCGAAATAAGCAGTGTCTCATACAAACCTTATCCTTGCGGCGTGGTAATCCACCCCTTGTTGAATGTTCTTGAACGTGCAGCGCTGTCGGACTTAACGAGTGCACAGATCCAAGGGATTGAAGTGCTGGTGAGCCCTCGAACGAAGGCCTTGGTTGATAATTCCACACCCAAGGATATGTTTGCCGCAATCGTCAGCGCACAACACTGGATCGCGCTCTCCATCCTGGGCCGTTCCCTGGGAGTTACCGGTTTGCAACAAAATCAGATTGATGACCCAGAGGTCAAAACAATCCGACAAAAAATTAAATTGGTGTCGGATGACGCTCTGGACGTCACCGATTGCATCATCACGCTAAAGACGCAAGGACAGCTCCAGGTGGTTTTGCGTGGAGGCAAAGTTGATCAGGCAGATATGACGCTTAGCGATGCAGCGCTTCAAGAAAAATATATGAGCCAGGGTCGTGAGGTGATGGACCAAACTCGTCTGGAAAATCTACTGGCTTTACTTCTTGAACTCGAACAATCAAGTGATGTTGGTCGGGATATTGGCGCTATTTTCCAGCCCATTAGCTAAGCAATTAACCCCCCCTCACAAGCCATTGCTGTGAGATTGAAGAAGTACACCGATGAGCTCGTTTTTTGTCCTCAATCCAGTATGGTCTAGTCGCGTAAGTTGTGGTTGATCCATAGATACAGCATGCTTTAGGCGTTCTGCTCCATGCGTACTCGAGTGAGGACGGTAGATTGGCTCATATGTAAACAGTTGGGCGCATGTGCGCAACTGAGCGAGAGCGATCAGCATGCAGTAATGACTCTTTTACTAATTCTAATGATTCTTGTGAGCTTCAATACAGCTCGAGTGGCCAGCGCTTCTTGAGCGCTGCCTGCCTGATATACAGGTACTTTTCATGGTTCTGAAAACAAGGACACGGCGTCCTAAAAATCGCCATGGACCACTTTGTGAACTTGAATCTACACTAACTTGCAAATCGACCGATTCAGCCTTGCTGTCATCGACACAACGGGATCATGCCGTGCCGGCGGTTACCGCTTTCGAGACAGCACCGCGAGCCGATCGGTTTGCATAGAGAGCAGAATGTATGACTGTCGCCATTTGGTGGCTGCCTGTCGACTTCTGAAAATCGCAGTCATTGGAAATCAATTATGAACGAAAGAGCCGGCATGCTGAAAACACAGAATGAACTACCCCTTGACGGCATTGTCGTCACTGTTTTTTCGCACGTACACAACGGATCTTATGCCTCCGTTTTGATGGCAGGCGCGCAAGTCATCGAGATGGACAGTAGCAATCAGTTCTTTGGGGCTGGCTCGGGTATTGGGCACAAGCGCTGGCCAGATTGCACGCTCAGGGCGTGATTTGAGGTAAATGATGCCATTGCCTGCCCCTCATCCGCGAGAAATGTTGCATTCGAGAGCCATCCAAATGTTTGGCTATCTGCGTGCGGATGGCCTGGTTGATATCGATGTTCACATGATAGATCGCAAGCCGGATGCGATGGTTTTTGCCGACGGTAGATGTCTTGCCGCCGGTGCGCCGCTGCACGACATGGCTATCCGCCTGGTCGTCGATCAGAATCTGTGTGTTGTGGATGCCTTGGCCTGTATCGATGCGTCGCCTTATCGGGTGTGCGCCGAAGCGACCGAGGCTGTCAGGGCTGTAATCGGCGTGACCATCGGCCGTGGGTGGTCGGCCATGCTCAAGGAGCGGTTTCAGGGACGTAAGGGGTGCACACATCTGACCGAATTGTTGCGGCCAGTGGCAACAGTCGCCATCCAGTCGCGGTGGCGAATGCGCAAGGACACGCCGGAGAAAACCGATGAACAGGGAAGGCCGGTAAAGATTGACAGTTGCTATGCATACGCAGCTTCCAGAGCAGTTGTCAAGATCCGCTGGCCCGACCATTTCAGAGCAGATGACACTGCCTGAATCGCTGGCATCGCCGTTGCGGGAAATTCCAAGAGAGGAGTGTCCGCAGGCATTTTTTGCTGTTGAACCGACATATGAAAATATGCCACTTAATGGCAAACGTGTACCAATAGGAGACAAGAAGCATGAGTACGTTTTTTAAGGCGTTGTTGTTGACAGTCGTCAGTGGGTTACCGGCTTTTGCACTGGCTGCCGATTTCCCGCAAAAACCTGTCGAAGTGGTGATCACAAGTACGCCCGGATCCACCTCGGATGTGCTGACTCGCTTTATCGGCAAAGGCTTCGCGCAAGCCACAGGACAGCCGCTGGTGGTAGTCAGCAAGGCCAGTGCATCCGGCCTTGTCGGTTCCAGTCAGGTGGCCAGAGCACGTCCCGATGGTTATACCCTGCTTTTGGGGGGTAATACCACCATGGCGGCCAATGTACATTTGTTCAAATCGTTACCCTACGACCCGCTTAAAGATTTGGTGCCGGTCACGCTTGCCACGATCAATCCTCTGTTGCTAGTGGTCCGATCCGACTTGCCCATCAAATCTGTGAATGAACTTATTGCATACGCCAAGGCGCGACCGGACGAACTCAATTATGGCGCCGGCAATGCCGGCGGGAAGGTATCGGTCGCATTGCTCAAATCCCTGGCAGGCATCAATGCGACAGAAGTCCCTTACAAGGGTGCATCCCAGGCTGCACTGGACCTGGTGGCTGGCAGGCTGCAATTTATGATTGTTGATCCAGTCGTGGTCGATTCCTTTATCAAGGAAGGAAAATTGCGTCCGCTTGCGGTAACCACCAAGGAACGGCTGCACACGATGCCGGATGTGCCAACCATGGAGCAGGCAGGTATCCTGGGCTATGAATACGCCTCGTGGCTGGGTTATTTTGCGCCGCAGGGAACGCCAACGGAGGTGATCGCCAGTCTGCACGATGCGCTGGTCAAGGCAATGAACGCGAAAGAGGCGACCGAATACTTTGAACGTATGGGAATGATCAAGAAAACGACCACGCCTGCGGATCTGACCCGATTTGTCGAAAACCAGATTGCTACGTGGGAAAAACTGGTCAAGATTGCCGATTTGCAGCCACAGTAGCCGTTCCAGGACGATTGCGGGCGAGTACCGAAGTTGAAGGGCTGGCCGTCTATTAGAGAAAAGGAGACAAAAATGGATCTGATGCTTGAAGGGCGTCGCTGTTTGGTTACCGGTGCCAGTGCTGGCATTGGCGCCGCCATAGCCGAAGGGCTTGCTCGAGAGGGCGCCACAGTTGTGGCTACGGCCAGGCGGGAAGAGGTGCTGGAACAGTGGGCCGATACGTTGCAAGCCGAGGGAGTTCGTCGGCCTTTGACTGTGGCCGGAGACATCACCGATGCGAAGCAGGTTTGCCGGATCGCTTGCCAAGCTGCTCAGCTCGCAGGCCCCATTGAGGTGCTGGTCAATTGTGCTGGCGGATCGCGGCCGGTCACGCTGGAGGCTGGTGAGGATGCATGGGAGGAAGCCATGGCCCTGAATTTTACCGCTGGCCGTCGGCTGGCCGAATACGTGTTACCGGGCATGAGACAGGCCCGCTGGGGTCGCATTATCAATATCACCGGGTTGATGGAGCCTCATTTTCTGAATGCAGCGTTGGCGGCAAAGGCAGCCTTGCATTTATGGTCAAAAGGACTATCAAGGGATCTGGCAAAAGAAGGCATCACGATCAACAGTATCGCTCCCGGGCGGATCGAAAGCGAACAGGTACAGCGTCTGTATCCCGAATCTGAACGCGCCGCTTTTATCGATCGCTACATTCCTGTCGGCTATTTCGGCGCGCCTGCCGATCTGGCCGAGCTCGCGGTATTTCTTGCTTCGCCGTTGGCCCGATATATTACCGGTACCTTGATTCCGGTTGATGGCGGCATGAGCCACAAGGGGGCCTGAACAATGAAACAGCCTGAGCAAGACATGAAAAGGCCGGCGGCAAGCGCGGCC
>Ga0160457_1000898_pt1 | contig 10187 bp, 9 predicted proteins | sample HID1972M_E6MG_FD_108242 | JGI IMG/M metagenome (GOLD analysis project Ga0160457, IMG submission 108242) | Enriched pill bug-associated microbial communities from UW Madison campus, WI, USA - HID1972M_E6 MG | ecosystem: Host-associated > Arthropoda: Insects > Digestive system > Unclassified ... | reverse complement strand
TGGTTGTAGGGGATCGGGTGGGAGGCTACGAACTCTTTCGACGTGATCGTCGCTGAGCTGCTCGTGCGGCTGATCAAGAATCCCAGCGGGTCCGTGTCACTGGTTGGCTTGATGCCGAGTCGCTGCGTTTCCTCATCCCAGAGGAGCTGCACTCGATCAGCGGTGATCGCGCGCGCTGCGGCAGCGTTGAGGATGAGCCGGCCTTGACTGAGCGCCCGCACCGTCGGGACTCCCCTGATCTTCCCGGCGGACTGCGTGGGTTCGAAGGGTTCGAACGGCTTCATCATGCCGTGACTCTAAGCCGATCCGATACAAAAATCAACAATCCGATACGGACGTGTCGAATCGGCTTCTCCCCCACAGAATCCCCACAACCATGCAGGACTATCCGCGTTAGCCTGTAACGCTAAGTGCCTTTAGATGCCTGTAAATCCGGGCCTCTCGTGGCGCCCGCCCTCGGATTCAGGTCAGGAAGTCGGGTTCGAATCCCAGCGAGGGCACGGCCCTACTTCACCCCGTTGACGAGCGCGATCACGGCAGCCCCGAGCGCTGTGAGCGCACCGGCGATCATGAACAGGCCGTCGAATCCGCCGAGGGATGCGACCACCACGGCACCCAGCCACGGCGCCATCGCGACCGGCACCTGGTAGGCGACGTTCATGATCCCGAGATCCTTCGCGCGGTCGCGGGCGCTCGGCAGCACCTGGGTGGCGAGCGCCTGGCCGACGGCGAGGTAGGCGCCGTAGCCGAGACCGAGCAGCACACCCGCCACGAACGTCACCGTGTAGTCGGTGACGAACACGAGGATGAGCGCCGCGAACGCCTGGATGAGCGCACCCCACACCACGAACACCTTGCGGCGACGGATGCGGTCGGAGACGTGCCCCACGACGAGCGCCGAGACCACCACCCCCACCAGGTACACGAGGATGAGCGGCAGGAACGCCTTGCTCGCCGCGTCGATCCCGAACCCGAGCTCGTGCGCCACGTAGTACAGCAGCAGGCCGGTGCCGAGCGCGTTGCCGGCATTCACCAGGAACCCGCTCACCCACGTCCACGCGAAGTCGGGGTGCGTCTTCGGCGAGATCCACAGCCCGCCGAGCAGCGCGCTGACGGATGCGGTCGGCCGCTCCGCCTTCGTGATCGGCGTCTCCTTGCCGAAGATCAGGATCGGCACCACGAGCAGCGCCAGAGCCACCGCCATCGCCAGGTACCCGAGGGCAGCCGTCGTGAACACGTAGGTGAAGAGCACCACGCCGAGGATGATGCCGGCGGCACGCGGCGACGACATCCACCCCACCACGTAGCCGCGCTGACGCACCGGCACGATGTCTGAGATGAGGGCGGTGAGCGCGGATGCGATGATGCTGAACCCGATGAGCGCGAGCGTCCAGAACACGGTGATGAGCACGATCCCCTGCACGAGCCCCAGCGCGATCAGCGCGAGCGCGAACACGGCGGCGCCGACGACGATCCACGGGCGGCGACGGCCGAATCGCGAGGTGGTGCGGTCGGAGAGGTACCCCGCCACCGGGAACGACACGATCATGAACGCACCCGCGATGCCGGCGACCACGCCGAACGCGCTCACCGCATCCGTCCACGACTCCGTCTCGCCGACGGCGGCTGCGACCTGCAGCGGCAGCTCCACCCGGAACGGGCCCAGCTGCGCCATCCACACGCCCAACCAGGCGGTGGCGAACGCGGCGATCCACAGGCCGCTGACGGCGCGCTGCGGTTCGGCGAACGGGGCGGATGCGGGGCTCGGCCCGCTGGCGGTCACGGGCGCGGCGTGCGACACGTCGGTCTCCTCATCGTCGAGTTGACCTACTGTCGCAAGGCGCGAACGCTCCCGCCATTCCCCCGTTGAGAGGGTGGGCGGGGCGTTCTACCCCTGACGAGTGGAGTCGCTTACGCCTTGGGGCGCGACGCGAACGCCTCGAACTGCTCACGGGGAACGTCGCGTGCGGGGATGCCCACGAGGTCGCGGCGGAACAGGAAGTTCACGATCCAGTTGCCGAAGACGCGGGCCTTGCGCTCCCACATCGGCATCGCGAGGCCGTGGTAGCCGCGGTGCATCACCCAGGCGATGAAGCCCTTGATCGACACCTTGCCGCTCTGGAAGACACCGTGGTACAGGCCGATGCCCGCCACCGCGCCGGCGTTCTTGTGGAAGTAGTCGACCGCAGCCTCGCCGCGGATGTCGGCCACGACGTTCTTCGCGAGGCGCTTCGCCTGACGCACCGCGTGCTGGGCGTTCGGCACGCAGAATCCGCCGACGCCACCACCCGACAGGTCGGGAACGGCCGCGACGTCACCGGCGGTCCACGCCTCGGGGACGATCTCGCCCGCCTCGTCGACGATCCGCAGGTCGGCGCGGGCACGAAGGCGGCCACGCTCCTCGATGGGGAGGTCGGTGAGACGCACCACCGGGTTCGCCATGACACCGGCGGTCCAGATGATGAGGTCGGATTCGAACTTCTCGCCCGTCGACAGTTCGATGACGCCGCCTGCGGCGCTCACGAGCTGGGTGTCGAGGTGCACGTTGTCGCCGCGCTCAGCGAGGTTCTTGAGCACCCAGTGGCTGGTCTTGAGCGACACCTCGGGCATGATGCGGCCCATCGCCTCGATCAGGTGGAACTCGGTCTCTTCGAACGCGATGCCCGGGTACTGCGCAACGAGCGAGCTCGCGAAGCTGCGCAGTTCGCCGAGCACCTCGATGCCGGCGAAGCCGCCGCCGACCACCACGACCGTGAGCAGACGGGCGCGGAGGGGGTCGCCGACCGGCAGGTTGGACGCCTTGATGAAGTTCTGGGTGAGGCGGTCGCGGATGGCGATGGCCTCTTCGATGTTCTTGAGCCCGATCGCCTCGTCGGCGACGCCCGGGATCGGGAACGTGCGCGACACGGCACCGGCGGTCATGACGATGGTGTCGTAGTCGACCGTCCACGGCTCGCCCACGGCGGGGGTGATGGTGGCCTTCTTGTTGGCGTGGTCGACGTTGGTGACCTTCGCCGTGACGACGTTCGTCTTCTTGAGGTGACGACGGTGCGAGACGATCGCGTGACGCGGCTCGATGCCGCCCGCGGCGACCTCGGGGAGGAACGGCTGGTACGTCATGTACGGCAGCGGGTCGACCATGGTCACCTCGGCCTCGCCACGACGGAGGTGCTTCTGCAGCTTCAGAGCGGTGTAGAAACCGGCGTAGCCGCCGCCGACGATCAGGATCTTGCGCACCTTGGGGAGTCTCCTCGCTGGGGGAAAAGTCGACACCAATCTACCGCCTACGGGAAGCCTCTCTGACCGCGAGCACCGCACCGGTGATCGTGCCACCGATCACAAAGACCACGAGCAGCAACCCGAGCAACGGCGCACCGACCTGTGACAACATCATGGGGCTCGGCACCAGCACCCCGATAGGGTCGAAGGTCCGTCGCGCCGAGGGCTCGTCGACCGGCGCCGGCCCCGCCTCGAGCATGTCGCCTTCCGCGTCATGCGGCCGGTTCACCCGGATCCACTCCGCCAGGTCGCCCATCGGATTCGCGTCGACCTCGGGCACCTCCGCCGACACCGCGGCGGCCGCGTCGAGCAGGCCGAACCCGTACGACACATCCGCGCCCGTCTCGCCCGCATCCCGGGCCGTCGCCGTCACGCGGTTGATGACGTTGGCCGCGTCGAGCTCCGGATGGGCCGCCATCACGAGCGCGACCACGCCGGCCACGATCGGGGTCGCCCCGCTCGTGCCGTTCCACCGAACGTGCGTGCCATCCGGCATCACGCCGACGAGGCTCTCGCTCGGTGCCGAGACGCCGATCGTCACCCCCTGCGCCGACGCTCGCTCGCTGGTCGCCCCGTCGCGGTCGACCCCGGCGACCGTGAGCACGCCCGGCATGGTGGCGGGGGCGCCCACCTCGGTGGTGCCGGATCCGCGGTTGCCCGCGGCGGCCAGCACCACCACGTCGTGGTCGGCCGCATAGGTGAACGCCTCATCCCAGCTGGTGGGCCAGTCGAGGGTGTTGCGGGTGAGCGACATGTTGATCACGTCTGCGCCGTTGTCGACGGCCCAGCGCACCGCGTCGGCGATCTGCGCATCCGAGTCGCCGGTGTCGAATCCGATCGAGATGGCCAGCACCGACGCCTCGGGCGCGCTGCCGATCACCCCAGCGTCCGCACCCGTGCCGCGGCCGGCGGCGAGCGAGGCCACCAGCGTGCCGTGCTCGCTGTCTGACCCCACCGGCGTACGGCCGTCTGCCGAGCCCCGACCCGACAGGTCGGTGCCGCCGATCACCACCCCATCCAACTCGGGCGGCGAACCCACACCGGTGTCGATGACGGCGATCGTCACTCCGGCGCCTCGCGTGACGGCCCACGCGTCGCGGATGCCGTAGTCGTCGAGCCAGTACTGGCTGTCGCGCACCGCATCGGTCGGAGATGCGGCCACCGGCGTCGCGCCGAGGGCGAGCGCGACGGCCACGAGCGCAGCCGTCGACCACACCGCGCGGCGCATGGTCAGCCCTGCAGCGCCGCGCCCGGCTCCGCGCAGGTGCACCGGTCGGGCGACCAGCTCGACCGGGCGAGCGCCTCATCGCCGATCGGGTTCACCCCGGGGCCGGCGGCGAGCGCGTGGCCGGCGAGTGCGTGCAGGCACTTCACCCGATCGGGCATGCCGCCAGCCGAGAACCCGGCGATCTCGGGCACCTCGAGGATGCTGTCGCGGTCGGCCAGGTAGGCCTCGTGGGCGGCGCGGTACGCATCCGCCACGTCACCGTCGAGCGTCGCCTGCAGCTCGGCCATCACGCCGGTCGCCTCGAGCGTCGACATCGCGGCCGTCGCCCCCGGATGCGACAGGTAGTAGAGCGTCGGGAACGGCGTGCCGTCGGGCAGCCGCGGACTGGTGGCGACCACGGTCGGGTTGCCGCACGCGCACCGGGCGGCGATCCCGATCACGCCACGGGCCGGGCGACCCAGCTGCGCCGAGACCACGGCGATGTCTGCATCCGTCGGCGGATCGAACGGCGGGCGGGTCATCGTGCGGCCCCCTGGGTCGGGCTGTCGACGGAGTCGTCGAGCTGGTCGGGTGTGGCGTCGGTGAGACCGGCCGTGTAGATCGACGACATGAGCGCGCTCATCCAGTCGATCTGGGTGTTCTGGATGGTGTCGCTGATGGGCAGCTCGTCGACCGGCTCCTGCGTCTCGCCGTCGTCGATCACCAGGTAGGCGATGTCACCCGGGTAGACGTAGTAGAGGCGGTCGCGCGCCTGCGACTCGATGTAGGCCGGGTCGGCCCACCGGTCGACCTCGGCGTCGAGGTCGCCGAGGTGCTGCTGCGCCTGCTGCACCTGCTGCTCCAGCTGCGCGATCTGCTGACGCTGCTCCACCAGCGTCTTGAACCGCGGGGCGAGCACGACGAGCGCAGCCACCAGCAGCAGCAGCACGGTGAGGGCGAACCCCGACAGCCGGAAGTTCCGCAACCAGGCAGCCCCGCGCGACGGCTCGGCCATCGCGACGGCCACGCGCTCGGTTCGGGGCTGGCGGGTCACACCCACCAGGCTACGTCGAGTCGGTGGAGGTTCCCTGCAGGGCACGCACGACGACGGGTCGGAACGGGACGGATGCGGCGACACCGCCCACCAGCAGCAGCGACCACCCGAGGATGGCCGCCCACAGCCGTTCGGCGAGATCGATGGCCGGTTGCGCCACCAGCGGGGCGACGCCGATCACCGCCACCAGCAGCACTCCGAGCACCCCGACGACGACACGCGGCCACCGACGCCCCCGGCCCGAGAGGGCGAAGCCGAGTGCGATCAGCGCGAACGGCACACCGAGCGCACCCCCGGGGAGACCCGTCGTGACGAACGTCACGAGCGCCCCCGGCTGCACGAGCACGAACACCGCGAACAGCAGAGGAGACACCGCCAGCAGGCCCCACCCGCGTGTGAGCCCGCGCCGCCGGCGCGACTCGGCCCATCCGAGCAGACCGCCCACCAGTGCACCCGGCAGCAGGATCGCGACGTAGGTTCCGTACCAGTCGAAGTGCGACGCCCACCCGGCGATGACGACCATGTACGCCCGCAGGGCAGCAGCCCACGCGAGGCCCGCGAGGCCGCCGACCACCACGAAACGCGCCACGACCATCGCGACCTCCCGAATCCGGTGGATGCACGGCATCCTGCACCCAGCAGAGCACCACCACAACCGGAACGACGAGACGCCCCCCGCGAGCGGAAACTCGCGGGGGGCGTCTCGGATGCGTGGGTTACGCGCGGCGGAACGCGGAACGCCCCGCGTACACGGCGGCGTCGCCCAGCTCCTCCTCGATGCGGAGCAGCTGGTTGTACTTCGCGACTCGCTCGGAGCGGGCCGGGGCGCCGGTCTTGATCTGGCCGGCGTCGGTGGCGACGGCGAGGTCGGCGATCGTGGTGTCTTCGGTCTCACCGGAGCGGTGCGAGATGACCGCCGTGTAGCCGGCGCGCTGCGCCTTCGACACCGCGTCGAGCGTCTCGGTGAGGGTGCCGATCTGGTTCACCTTCACGAGGATCGAGTTGGCGACACCCAGGTCGAGGCCCTGCTGCAGACGCTTCGGGTTGGTGACGAAGAGGTCGTCGCCGACGATCTGCACCTTGCTGCCGAGCGCGTCGGTGAGCACCTTGTAGCCGTCCCAGTCGTCTTCGGCGAGCGGGTCCTCGAGCGAGATGAGCGGGTAGTCGGCGACGAGGCCCTCGTAGTACTTGGTGAGCTCGGCGCTCGAGAGGTCCTTGCCCTCGTAGCGGTAGACGCCGTCCTTGAAGAACTCGGTGGATGCCGCGTCGAGGCCGACCGAGATGTCGCGGCCGGGCTCGTAGCCGGCGACCGCGATCGACTCGAGGATGAAGTCGAGCGCCTCGCGCGCGGTGGCGATGTCGGGGGCGAAGCCGCCCTCGTCGCCGAGGCCGGTGGCGTAGCCCTTCTTCTTCAGCTCGCCCTTGAGGGCGTGGTAGACCTCGACACCCCAGCGCAGCGCCTCGCTGAAGGTCTCGGCGCCGGTCGGCAGGATCATGAACTCCTGGAAGTCGATGCCGTTGTCGGCGTGGGCGCCGCCGTTGATGATGTTCATCATCGGCACGGGCAGGGTGTGGGCGTTCGGTCCGCCGATGTAGCGGAACAGCGGCAGGTCGGCCGAGTCGGCCGCAGCCTTCGCGACGGCGAGCGAGACGCCGAGGATGGCGTTCGCGCCCACGCGGGACTTGTTCTCGGTGCCGTCGGCGTCGATCAGCTCGGCGTCGACGAGGCGCTGGTCGGAGGCCTCGAAGCCTTCGATGGCCGGGCCGAGCACGTCGAGCACGCCCTCGACGGCCTTCTGCACGCCCTTGCCGAGGTAGCGGTCCTTGTCGCCGTCGCGAAGCTCGTAGGCCTCGAAGGCACCGGTGGAGGCACCGGAGGGAACGGCGGCACGCGAGACGGTGCCGTCTTCGAGGAGGACCTCGACCTCGACGGTCGGGTTGCCTCGGGAGTCGAGGATCTCGCGGGCGCCGACGGCCTCGATTGCAGACACGGGGAACTCCTTAGGGGGAAGTGGTGGGGAACGGGCTTCCTAGCCCACCGCGATCCTACCCACTCCGTATGGAGCGTCGGATTGTGTCGGTCAGCCGAGCGGGCGCAGGTCGAGGTCGTCGACGGATGCGGTGACGGCCTGCACGAACGCGAAGCTGGTGAAGCCCTGCTCGGTGAGGTTCTCGAGCTGCAGCTTGGTGTTCTTCGCGCGGCGCACGAGGCGGGCGCGGTCGCCGCGCGCCACCAGCGCCGACTGCAGTGTGAGCAGCGGCGCGAGCGGCGCATCCGCGTCGTGCACGAGCGCGACCGCCGCTCCCCCGGTGCCTCCGGGGGTGTCGACGAGTTCGACGAGACGCTCGAAGCCGAGCGAGAAGCCGGATGCGGGCACCTCGCTGCCGAGGAACCGCCCGATCATGCCGTCGTAGCGTCCGCCGCCACCGAGCGAGTACGGCACACTCGGGTGCGCGAGCTCGAAGATGGGGCCCGTGTAGTAGCCCATGCCCCGCACGAGGAAAGGGTCGAACACGAGCGGCGGGGCTTCGTCGCCGCGGGCGGCGGCCACCGCCTCGCCGAGCGTCACCAGATCCGCGACGACCGCGGCATCCGCCCCCTCCGGCAGGGCCTTGCGGATGGCGGCCTCACCGAACGGCAGGAACTCGCGGGTCTGCGGGCGCAGCAGGAACGCGCGGAACGCGGCCACCGCATCCGGGTCGGAGCCGCGCTCGGAGAGCTCGGCGACGACGCCGTCGGGCCCGATCTTGTCGAGCTTGTCGATCGTGATGAGCACGGCGTCGTGGTCGGCCGCGGGGAAGCCGAAGCCTGCGAGCATGCCGATCAGCAGGCGGCGGTCGTTGATGCGGATGGTGGCATCCGTGAGCCCCAGCGCGTCGACGGTGGCGAGGGAGGCGACCAGCAGTTCGGCCTCGGCCTGGATGCCGGGCTCGCCGATGATGTCGATGTCGCACTGCACGAACTGGCGGTAGCGGCCCTTCTGCGGGCGCTCGGCGCGCCACACGGGCGCCACCTGGATGCTGCGGAACACGGCGGGCAGCTCGGCCCGGTGGGTGGCGTAGAAGCGGGCGAGCGGCACGGTGAGGTCGAACCGCAGCCCCAGGTCGACGAGGTCGAGCGGCTGGGTGGCGGCCTGCAGGTCGTCGTGGGTGAGGCCGCGCTTCTGCACCCCGAAGGCGAGCTTCTCGTTGTCGCCGCCGAGGCCCGCGTGCAGGCGCTCGGAGTCCTCCATCACCGGGGTTTCGATCTCGTCGAAGCCGTGGGCGCGGTACGAGTCCTTGATGACGGCGAGGATGCGCTCGCGTCGAGCCTTCTCGGCGGGGAGGAAGTCCCGCATGCCGCGGGGAGGGTTCACCTGGGATGCCACCCGACGATTCTGTCAGGTGGAGGATGCCGATCATCCGCTCGGCGGACGCCCCCGGCATCCGGCTCCTCCTAGAGTCAGGGCATGAGCACCCCTCAGTCCCTTGCACCTGCCACCGCCGGCGACATCGTCGTCGACGACGTGGCGCGCTCCTTCGGCGACGTGCACGCCGTGCGATCCGTCAGCTTCGAGGCCCGAGCCGGCGAGGTGACCGGGCTCGTCGGCCCCAACGGCTCCGGCAAGACCACGCTGCTCCTCATGCTGGCGACGCTGCTCGTGCCCGACCGCGGCACCATCCGCATCGGCGGCCACGACCCGGTCACCGACAGCGCCGCCGTGCGCAGCACCCTCGGCTGGATGCCCGACGTGCTCGGCTCGTGGTCGGCGCTCAGCGTACGTACCAGCCTCGAACTCACCGGCCGGCTCTACGGCCTCGACCGCGCCGCCGCACGCACGCGAGCCGACGAGCTCATCGAGCTCGTCGACCTGGTGCCGCTCGCCGCGCAGCCCACGCGAGTGCTGTCCCGCGGCCAGAAGCAGCGGCTCAGCCTCGCCCGGGCGCTCGTGCACGACCCACGGGTGCTGCTGCTCGACGAGCCGGCATCCGGCCTCGACCCGGGGGCGCGCATCTCGCTGCGCAACCTGCTGCGCCGGCTCGCCGCCGAGGGCCGCACGATCATCGTGTCGAGCCACGTGCTGGCCGAGCTCGACGAGCTCGCCGACCGCGCCGTGTTCCTCGACGCGGGCGCATCCGTGAGTGCCGAGCGGGTCGCCGCCGCCCAGCTCACGGAACGCGGATGGCGCATCCGGTCGCTCGATCCACCCGCGTTGCGCGACGCGCTCATCGCCGCGGGGGTCGCGGCGGAGGCCATCACCCTCGACCCGCAGGGGCTCGTCGTGCCGATCGCCGGCGAAGACCGTGCGGCCGAACTGCTCGCCGCACTCGTGAAGGCGAAAGTACCGGTGACATCGTTCGCCCCCGCAGTGGGCGACCTCGAGCACACCTTCCTCGACCTCGGCAAGGAGGCAGACCGATGAACTGGTTCACAGGTCTCTGGATCATCACCTCGATCGAGCTGCGTCAGCGCGTTCGCGGTGCCGCCTGGTACGTGCTGCTCGGCGTGTTCGTGCTCATCGTGCTGGTGGTCACCATCTTCACCACCATCGCCACCTGGAACGTCGAGGCGCCGGGAGCGGTGCTCTACTCGCTCATCGTCTACTTCGTGCTGCTGCTCGGCACCCTCGTGACGCCTGCGCTCAGCGGCAACGCCATCAACGGCGA
>Ga0160457_1000891_pt1 | contig 10266 bp, 10 predicted proteins | sample HID1972M_E6MG_FD_108242 | JGI IMG/M metagenome (GOLD analysis project Ga0160457, IMG submission 108242) | Enriched pill bug-associated microbial communities from UW Madison campus, WI, USA - HID1972M_E6 MG | ecosystem: Host-associated > Arthropoda: Insects > Digestive system > Unclassified ... | reverse complement strand
GCCGACCCGGGGTGGTCTCGCTCGCCGGCGGGATGCCGTACGTGTCAGCCCTGCCGACGCGTCTCATCGAGACGGCCGTCGAGCGCACCGTCACCGATCAGGGAGCCGTCGCACTGCAGTACGGCTCGGGTCAGGGTGTGCCGCACCTGCGCGAGCAGATCCTCGAGGTGATGGCGCTCGAGGGCATCCACGGCTCGGTCGACGACGTGGTGGTCACCACCGGTTCGCAGCACGCGCTCGAACTGTTGGCGAAGCTCTTCCTCGACCCGGGCGACGTGGTGATCGCCGAGGGGCCGAGCTATGTCACCGCGATCACGGTCTTCCGCTCGTTCCAGGCCGAGATCGTGCACGTTCCGATGGATGCGGACGGCATGAACCCGGAGGCGCTGCGCGAGACGATCGCGCGTGTTCGGGCCGAAGGCAAGCGCATCAAGTTCCTGTACACGATCCCGAGCTTCCAGAACCCCACCGGGGTGACGCTCAGCTGGGAGCGACGCGTCGAGATCCTCGAGATCGCTCGGTCGAGCGGCGTTCTCGTGCTCGAAGACAACCCCTACGGCTTGCTTCACTTCGATCAGGCGCCGCCGCCGGCCATGCGCTCGCTCGACGACGAAGGTGTCGTGTACCTCGGCACCTTCTCGAAGACGCTCGCCCCCGGCCTGCGCGTGGGATGGGCGATGGCGCCCCACGCCATCCGCGAGAAGCTGGTGCTGGCCAACGAGGCCGCGGTGCTGTCTCCGTCGTCGTTCTCGCAGATCGTGATCTCCGAGTACATGGATTCCGCCGACTGGAAGGCCCAGATCGCCACCTTCCGCGATGTGTACCGCGAGCGACGCGACGCGATGCTCTCAGCACTCGCCGACCACCTGCCGGGGATGACCTGGACGGTGCCCACCGGCGGCTTCTACGTGTGGCTCACGATGCCCGAGCACCTCGACTCGAAGGCGATGCTGCCCCGTGCGGTCAAGGAGCTCGTCGCCTACACGCCCGGCACGGCGTTCTACGCCGACGGCAACGGTCGCCGCAACATGCGTCTGTCATTCTGCTACCCGCAGCCCGACTTCATCCGCGAAGGCATCCGCCGCCTTTCGACCGTCATCAACGGCGAACTCGCCCTGCTCGGGGAGTTCTCGCAGACCGCCCCGCTGCCCGTGCAGCAGGTCGAGCGCGACGTGCTGCCGCCGTACGCCGGCTGACCCGGAGGTTTCACGTGACCGACTCATCGACCCACATCGTCGTGCTCGCCGGCGGGATCTCGCACGAGCGCGACGTCTCCCTTCGATCCGGCCGCCGAGTCGCCGACGCCCTCACCGGGCACGGCGTCGAGGTGGAGCTCCGCGATCCGGATGCGACGCTGCTGTCGTACCTGCGCGATCATCGCCCAGACGTGGTCTGGCCGGCACTGCACGGCGCGAGCGGCGAAGACGGCGCACTGCGTGGACTGCTGGAGTTCCTCGGCATCCCGTTCGTCGGCTCGCGTTCCGGTGCGGCTCGGCTCGCGTGGGACAAGCCCGCTGCGAAGGTCGTGGTGGAGCGCGCGGGCGTCGCGACTCCTCGGTCGATCACACTCCCCCGGGATGCGTTCCGTGAGCTCGGCGCCGACGCGGTGTTCGAGGCCATCGCCGATGAGCTGCCCGTTCCGTTGGTCGTGAAGCCCGCCAGGGGTGGGTCGGCGCAGGGTGTCACGATCGTCGAGGACCGCAAGGACCTCCCCCGCGCGATGGTCGACGCCTATACCTACGGTGATGTCGCTTTGGTCGAGCAGTGCATCCGAGGCACCGAGATCGCCGTCGGCGTGATCGACACCGGCGACGGCCCTGTGGCGCTGCCCGCGGTGGAGATCGAGCCGCTGTCGGGTGTGTACAGCTTCGAGGCTCGCTACAACGCCGGCGAGACGCTCTTCTACGTGCCGGCGCGGCTTTCGGATGAGGTCGCGGCACGGGCAGCCGAGAGCGCGCTCACCGCTCACCGCGCGCTCGGCATGCGCCACATCTCGCGCGTCGACCTCATCGTCGACGGTTCCGGCACGCCGTGGTTCCTCGAAGCCAACGTGCTTCCGGGCCTCACCGAGACCTCGCTGCTCCCCCAGGCGCTCGAGGCTGCCGGGCACGACCTCGGATGGGTCTACGCGGCGCTGGCCGACGACGCTCGTCGCGGCGCTTAAACGCGCTCTGACCGGGGTTTTTATGCCCCGAACGCGTCCTGCCCGAGCTCTTTCAGGATGCGGTTCAGGTCGCCGACGGTCGCGAAGTCGATGACGATCGTGCCCTTGCTGGCACCGAGGGTGATCTTCACCCGGGTGTCGAGTCGGTCGCCGAGTCGCTCGGCCACTTCTGAGAGGTGGTCCTGACGCTTGCCGGCGGACGGCTTGGCGGCCTTCGTCGACTTGCCGGAGGCGAGTCCGGCCGCAGCCTCCGCCGCGCGAACCGAGAGCTCCTCGTTGACGATCTTGTCTGCGAGCTTCGTCATCCCCGGCTCGTCGGGAAGCGACAGGATCGCGCGCGCGTGTCCTGCACTGAGCACGCCGGCGGCGACCTTGCGCTGGATGGTCTCAGGCAGCTTGAGCAGACGCAGGGTGTTGGTGATCTGCGGACGTGACCGGCCGATGCGTTCTGCGAGCTGCTCCTGGGTGATGCCGAAGTCCTCGAGCAACTGCTTGTACGCCGACGCCTCTTCGAGCGGGTTGAGCTCTGCGCGGTGCAGGTTCTCGAGCAGTGCATCGCGCAGCATGGCGTCGTCGTCGGTGTTGCGCACGACGGCTGGGATCGCCGCGAGTCCGGCGGCCTTCGAGGCGCGCAGGCGCCGCTCGCCCATGATCAGCTCGAATTGGGGCTCCCCCGCGGCCGCGCCGGCACGGGGGCGCACGACGATGGGCTGGAGCACACCGAATTCACGCACCGAGATGATGAGCTCTTCGAGTTCTTCCTGACGGAACTCGTGCCGAGGCTGCTGGGGGTTCGGGATGATGTCATCGGGCGACAGGCTCGCAAGGCGAGCCCCGGGCACCGCCACCAGGTCGGTGTCGACATGGTCGTCGCTCGACGGGAAGAAGACGTCGACCGGACGCTCGGTGTGGTCGTCCGACGTGGGGATGAGTGCGCCGATCCCCCGGCCGAGTCCGGTGCGCTTGGGCGCTGCCATCAGCTCTCCTCTTGCGTGTTCTTGGCGCCGCGGCGCGCGATCTCGGCTGCAGCTTCGCGGTACGAGAGCGAGCCCGGTGAATTGAGGTCGTAGCTGATCACGCTCTGGCCGTAGCTCGGCGCCTCGGAGATGCGCACGGATCGCGGAATGAGCGTGTCGAGCACCTCATCGGGGAAGTGCTCCCTCACCTCGTCGACCACCTGATGCGCCAGGTTGGTGCGCGAGTCGTACATCGTGAGCAGGATCGTCGACACCGCAAGGTCGGGGTTGAGGTGGCGCTCGATGAGTTTGATGTTGTTCAGCAGCTGCGACAGGCCTTCGAGGGCGTAGTACTCGCACTGGATCGGGATGAGCACCTCGCGGGCAGCGACGAATGCGTTGATCGTCAGGAGCCCGAGCGACGGCGGGCAGTCGATGAAGACGTAGTGGGGCGGGGTCTCGCTCTGCTCGACGTACGCCTCGAGCGCCGACCGAAGGCGCTGCTCCCGGGCGACCATCGAGACGAGCTCGATCTCAGCGCCCGCAAGGTGGATGGTCGCGGGGATGCAGTCGAGCGTCTCGAAATCGGGGCTCGCCTGCACCACCTCGGACATTGGAACATCGTTGATGATCACGTCGTAGACACTCGGTGTCTCAGACCGGTGCTCGACACCGAGCGCCGTCGAAGCGTTGCCCTGCGGGTCGAGGTCGATGACGAGCACGCGGGCGCCGGCCTGCGCGAGTGCCGCGGCGAGGTTCACCGCGGTCGTCGTCTTTCCGACGCCACCCTTCTGGTTCGCCACGGTGAACACACGCGTGACAGGCGGGAGGGGAAAGTTCTCGGCGGCCAAGGCGAGGCGGCGGCGAGTGATCTCGGCGACCTCGCGTGCCAGTGGCGTGGACGCGTCGAAGGGGCTGGGGGTGGACACGTATCCCTTTCGATGTTTCACGTGAAACATCGCGGCCGTCGGGCCGCGACTCTCCACCCTAAACCAGAGCGTGCTGTGCGGTGCTCCGGGAGTTCGATCCGCCGCGCGGCGACCTGCGGATGATCACGGGGCACCGAGCATGGTTCACGGGGCGCACCACACCATCCGCCTCCGAGATGCACCGAGCAAACCGACGCCTGAGGGGTGAATGCCCACGCTCGTGGCCCCGCCTCGTACCCGTCCCCTCGCCTCGTGGGCGCGGCGAGATCAGCCTTCGGGGCCGTCCAAAGTGCCGCCAGGGGGAACGCACCGCTCATCAGGCGATGGTCGCCGGTTGCGAGAGGCGGCGAGCGTGACTGGTGAGTCTCGGTGGATCACATCGCCGCCGCACCAATGTGGAGGACGAAAGGGCTGCAGTTGTGGGTCGAGTGATGTTTCACGTGAAACATCGCGCGGGCGTCAGGCGAGCGTCGCGCGGAAGATCCGAGTGGTCTCGGGCAGCACACCTTCGCCGAGCACCTCGACGCGAACGTCTGTGAGGCGCGCCTTCCGGATGACCTTCGCCGCCGCCTCGATCTCCGCGTCCACGCGCTCCCCCTTCATGAAGACCAGCTCACCCCCGCTGCGCAGAAGCGGAACCGTGAGGGGGATGAGCTTCGACAACGCAGACACAGCACGCGCGGTCACCTGATCGAGCGGTGTCGACAGCCGCACGTCCTCGGCTCGTGCCCGGACCACCTCGACGTTTCCGAGGCGGAGGCTCTCGATCTCTTCGAGCAGCCAGTCGACGCGTCGCTCCATCGGCTCGATCAGCACGAAGTCGACGTCGGGGCGAGCGATCGCCAGCACGAGGCCGGGCAACCCGGCTCCGGTTCCGACATCGCCCACCCGCCCGGACCGGAGAACCGGTGCCACGATCGCGGAGTTCAGGATGTGGCGCGTCCAGAGACGAGGAAGCTCGAGGGGTCCGATCAGCCCGCGAGTCTCGCCCTCGCGCGCGAGGTCGGCTGTGAACTGACGTGCGCGATCGATCTGCTCACCGAAGAGCGCCGCAGCGGCATCCGGTTCCTGCTCGAATCCGCTCACCACTCCCCCAGATGTTTCACGTGAAACATCGCCGTGCTACTTGGCGGTGATCACCGTGTGGCGATCGCGGCCTTCGCCCTCGGAGTTCGAGTCGTAGCCGCGCGCGCTCACGACGTCATGCACGAGCTTTCGCTCGTAGCTCGTCATCGGAGGCAGCGCCGCCGATGCCGCGCCGCCCTCGATACGGGCGATCGCGTGGTCGACCAGCACAGCGAGTTCCTCGGCCCGCGCATCGCGCGAGCCGCCGATGTCGAGGATCAGACGTGAGAAGCGTCCGGTCTTCGCCTGTACGGCGAGACGCGTGAGCTCCTGCAGCGCAGAGACCGTGTCGGGCTTCGACAGCAGTCGCAGGTTCGACTCGCCGCTCGCGGTCACAGAGAGGTAGGCGCGGCCGGCGCGGGCATCGATGTCGATGTCGCCATCGATGTCGGCGAGGTCGAGGAGCTCCTCGATGTAGTCGGCAGCGATATCGCCCTCTTCGACGAGCTGCTGCTCGCTGGGGGCTTCGGTCGTCTCTGCGATCTCGATCACGTTCTCGTCGGTCACTTCTTGGGTCCCCCCTGCTTCTTGGCACGGTTCTTACCGACCGGCTGCTGACGCTGCGTCGTGATCGGCTTGGCCGGCTCATCGATCGCCTCGGCGATGGCCGACGCGTCGTCGGCGATCTTGGTGCGGTTCTTCTTGGCGAGACGCGCCTCGCGTGCCAGCGCCGCCTCGGACCCGGGCGTCGGCATGTTCCGGATCACGAGGAACTGCTGCACCATCGTCCAGATGTTGGAGGTGAGCCAGTAGAACATCACGCCGATCGGGAACGCGAAGCCGGAGAAGGCGAACACCAACGGGAGGATGTACAGCAGGATCTTCTGCTGGCGGTACATCGGGCTCGCCATCATCTCGGGCGTCTGGTTCTTCGACATGATCTGCAGCTGCGTGATGAACTGCGACGCGGTCATGATGATCACCATCACGAGGGCGATGACCACGACGACCCACTCGACGGGGTTCTGCTCGAGGGCCGACTGGATGCTGTCGTGCAGCGGCGCGATCCCGAAGAGCGACGCGTTTCCGAACTGTGTCGCGAGCTCCTGGTTGAGCAGACCGACGCCGGCATGCCCCTTGTTCGCTTCGTTGAGCACCGAGAAGAGCGCGAAGAAGATCGGCATCTGGATGAGCAGCGGCAGGCACGACGCCAGCGGGTTGGTTCCCGCTCGCTGGTAGAGCGCCATGGTCTCGCGCTGCATCGCCTCGCGGGAGAACTGATCCTTCTTGCCGCGGTACTTGTCCTGGATCTTCTTGAGCTGCGGCGCGACCTCGAGCATCTTGCGCTGGCTCTTGATCTGTCGCACGAAGATCGGGATGAGCGCTGCGCGCACCACGAGCACCAGGCCCACGATCGACAGCACCCAGGTGAGGCCCGCGGCCGGGTCGAGACCCAACTGCGTCCAGAACCAGTGGAAGCCCACCAGGATTGCCTCGATGACCCATTTGATGGGCCAGAGGAGTGTTCCGAAGAAGTCCATGCGGCTTTGCTCAGCCCTTTCCGTGTCCCGCGGCCACGAAGCCGAATCGGGTGAGGTGATAGTGGTCGTGGTGACGTCGTGACTCGGGCACGTCGTCGATTCCGCCGCGCGCCCAGGGGTGGCAGCGCAGGATGCGCCAGGCGCCGAGACCGATGCCCTTGATCACGCCGTGCTGCTGGATGGCGCCCAATGTGTAGGCGGAGCAGCTCGGGTAGTAGCGGCAGACATCGCCGTACAGGGGAGAGATCACTGCGCGGTAGCCGCGCAGGATGCCGACGCAGATGTTCCTCGGGAGCAGCCAGAGGAAAGTGGTGGCCGCCTTCATCGGATCAGGGCCGGGTCGAGGATCGCGTGCATCTCGGCCGAGAGACTAGTCCAGTCGCGCTGCGCGGATCCCGGGAGTGCGCGGACGACGACGTCCGATCCGCTGCCGCCGGCATCGACGATGGCACGACAGACAGCACGCATGCGCCGTCGAACGAGATTGCGTTCGACGGCATTGCCCACCGTCTTCGCGACGATGAAGCCGAAGCGGGCGGGATCCGCCGATTCGCGCTCGATGCGGTAGATGAGCGTGCTGGCAGACGAAGTGCGGCGCCCACGGCGCACGATCGCACGGAAGTCCGAGGGCATGACCACTCGGTTCGCCCTGGCCAGCACGTCGCTCGGCTACGCGGAGAGCTCGGTGCGTCCCTTGGCGCGGCGCGCGGAAAGGATGGCGCGGCCGGCGCGGGTGCGCATGCGCAGACGGAAGCCGTGCTTCTTGGCGCGGCGCCGGTTGTTCGGCTGGAACGTTCGCTTGCTCATGGTGATATCTCCTGGCCCCGGTGTGCGGCGACCGGGAAGAAAGTACGGGGTCGACCCGAAACAGCCGACAACCTGTTAAAAATAGGGCCTCGACCGCGAACGGTCAAACCGTGGTCCACCATAGCGCCGCTCCCTCCACATCCGCCGAGAGACGGTTGTCCACAGGTCGCTGTCCACAACTAAGGTTGTCGTCAGCCTCCCGCACGCCTGATACCTCGGGAATCTGGGCATCCGTGCGCACCACACCTTGTGGACAGGGCTGTGAATAAAGAGCTGAGGATCGACGCCAGATGACCGACCAGGACGACCCGACGACGGGACTGTGGGCCTCCGTTCAGGAGCGTCTCGGGGCCGACGACCGGATCACTCCTCAGCTGCACGGGTTCATCAATCTGGTCGAACCGAAGGGCGTGCTCGCCGGCACGATCTACCTCGAGGTTCCGAACGACCTCACCCGCGGCATGCTCGAGCAGCGCATCCGGGTGCCCCTTCTCGAAGCACTCGCCGACCTCGACACCGAGGTCGTGAACTTCGCGATCGTCGTCAACCCCGACATCCAGCCGGCACTACAGCCGGTGCAGGACGAGACCGACGTGTCGAGCCCGATCGAGCAGGTGAATCCGGTGATCGAGCTCGGTCGCCGCAGTGACTCGCGCCTCAACCCCAAGTACAACTTCGACAACTTCGTCATCGGCGGCTCGAACCGCTTCGCGCACGCCGCCGCCGTGGCCGTGGCCGAGGCGCCGGCGAAGGCCTACAACCCGCTCTTCATCTACGGCGACTCGGGTCTCGGCAAGACCCACCTGCTGCACGCGATCGGCCACTACGCCGAGAGCCTCTACCCCGGCATCCGCGTTCGCTACGTGAGCTCGGAGGAGTTCACCAACGACTTCATCAACTCGATCGCGAACAACCGGGCCTCGGTGTTCCAGTCGCGCTACCGCGAGATCGACATCCTGCTGATCGACGACATCCAGTTCCTGCAGGGCAAGGACTCCACACAGGAGGCCTTCTTCCACACCTTCAACACGCTGCATGACCACAACAAGCAGGTGGTGATCACGAGCGACCTCGCTCCGAAGCACCTCACCGGCTTCGAAGACCGTATGCGGTCGCGGTTCGAGTGGGGCCTGATCACGGATGTGCAGGCGCCCGATCTCGAGACCCGCATCGCGATCCTGCGCAAGAAGGCGCAGTCCGAGCGTCTCCAGGTTCCCGAGGACATCCTCGAATACATGGCCACGAAGGTCTCGAGCAACATCCGTGAGCTCGAGGGGACCCTCATCCGCGTGACCGCGTTCGCGAACCTGAACAAGACGCAGGTCGACCTGCAGCTCGTGCAGACCGTTCTAAAAGACCTGATCACGCTCGACGACGACAACGTGATCTCGCCGGTGGACATCATCAATCACACCGCCGACTACTTCAAGCTCACCGTCGACGACCTCTACGGCTCGTCGCGATCGCAGGCCGTCGCGACGGCGCGACAGATCGCGATGTACCTCTGCCGCGAGCTCACCAGCCTGTCGCTGCCGAAGATCGGCCAGCTCTTCGGCAACCGCGACCACACCACGGTGATGTACGCGAACAAGAAGATCAGCGAGCTGATGAAGGAGCGTCGCTCGATCTACAACCAGGTCACCGAGCTGACCGCCCGCATCAAGCAGGATCAGCGCTACCGCCCCTGATCCCGAACCTGGGAGAACCCTCCATCACGGTTACACAGTCTGTGGAATCGGCTGTGGATAACTCGCGGATGGGATGTGGACCGCGCCGAGGGGGGATGTGGACAACGAAAACGGCCACTTCCGACTTCGTGAGTTGGAACGACAAGATTTCCGCAGTCGACTCACAACTTCCACGCGTGTAGTTCCCCGGCGTCAGCGGCGAAGACGATACTTGTCCACAGTTCCCACAGGCGTTAAGACGATTAACTCTTTCTCTCTTCCCTTCGTCCGCCGATAACCGAGAGAGCCGGAGTCCGTGCCAAGATCGTCAGACACAACCCGTGTGCGGATCCTCGAGGTCAAAGACAGGAGTGACGCGTGAAGTTCCAGGTGAATCGCGACGTCTTCAGCGAGGCGGTGTCGTTCGCCGTGAAGCTTCTTCCGCAGCGCACGACCCAGCCGATCCTGAGTGGCGTCCTTCTCGATGCCACCGAGGGTGCGCTCACCCTCTCGTCGTTCGACTACGAGGTGTCCAGCCGTACCGAGATCGCAGCAGAGGTCGACGAGCAGGGCACCGCGCTGGTGTCCGGGCGACTGCTGGCCGACATCGCGAGCAGGTTGCCGAACGCACCGGTCGTCTTCGAGACCCAGGACGGCAAGATCCAGGTCAGCTGCGGCTCCGCTCGCTTCACCCTGTTGAGCATGCCGGTCGAGGAGTATCCGACTCTTCCTCAGGTCGATGACCAGACCGGCGTGCTGCCGGCCGAGGAGTTCGCCGCAGCGGTCTCGCAGGTTGCAGTCGCCGCATCCCGCGACGACGTGACCCCCGTGATCACCGGCGTTCAGTTGGAGGTCGGCGACAACAACCTGTCGCTCGTGGCCACCGACCGCTACCGCGTGGCCGTTCGCGAGATCGACTGGGATTCCGGCTCCTCGTCGGCCGCCGGCGCCACGGCGCTCGTCCCCGCTCGCACGCTTGCCGAGATCGGCAAGACCTTCGCGCACAGCGGCACCATCGGTGTCTCGATCGTGCGTGGCGACGATCGCGAACTGATCGCGTTCAAGGCCGATAAGAAGACGGTCACCTCGCTGCTCATCAAGGGCAACTTCCCTCCCGTGAAGCGACTCTTCCCCGAG
>Ga0160457_1000885_pt1 | contig 10308 bp, 11 predicted proteins | sample HID1972M_E6MG_FD_108242 | JGI IMG/M metagenome (GOLD analysis project Ga0160457, IMG submission 108242) | Enriched pill bug-associated microbial communities from UW Madison campus, WI, USA - HID1972M_E6 MG | ecosystem: Host-associated > Arthropoda: Insects > Digestive system > Unclassified ... | reverse complement strand
CGACTACTACGAGGGCCCGTTCGGCCGCATCAAGGTCATGCCGAACCGCGTACAGGCCGTCAGCGCAGGCGTTGCGAGGAATGCCTTCCTCCTCGACTCGGAAATGTTGTCGTGGCTCTGGCTGCGCAAGATCAAGTCGGACCCGGAAGTCGCAAAGACCGGTGATGCGGAGAAGTTCGTTCTGATCGGCGAGGGCTGTTTGAAAGTCAAAAATGAAAAAGGGATCGGCGTTGTCGCGGATCTGTTTGGCCTGACCGCTTCGTCGTAGGACGATTCACATCGTCTTTACAATGTGTTAAAACAATCGAAGCGGGCAGGGATTGCACTCCTTGCCCGCCTCTCACCAAAGCCGCAAACACAGGAGGTTCGCGGATGGCTACAAAAGCCTTACCAGCACAAGACGTGCTGCATCAACTTCTTTCGTATGACCCCGAGACAGGCAAGCTCTACTGGAAAGAGCGACCAGTCGAGATGTTCCCGGCGGTAACGCCAGCGCGCTCGCGTAGCCTTTGCCGGTTGTGGAATGAGAGGTATGCGGAGAAGGAAGCATTCACCGCTGTAGCGGATGGATATTTCACCGGTTCAATCAACGGGTCCAACTTCAAAGCGCACCGCGTCATCTGGAAGATGATGCTTGGAGAAGATGCAACACAAGTTGACCACATCAGCGGTGATCGCGCCGACAATCGGCTGATTAACCTGAGAAATGTCGACCCATCTGCAAACGCTAGGAACAAGAGAGTATCAGCCAAAAACTCGGTTCTTGGTGTTCACCAATGGAGCCACCGTGGCTTCCATTATTGGGTAGCCCATATCGGCGGCAAGAAACAACGATATTGCAAAACGTTTGAAGAGGCCGTCGCTGCTCGCAAGGCTGCTGAGCGCGACAACGGCTTCCACGAGAATCACGGCCGGTCAAGTTAGCCCACCGGGATACATACCAACATCAACATAGGGGCTGCTTCACGCGGCCCCTTTTCTTTACCCGAACGAAAGGAGGCCAGCTATGGCCAACGAAGCACCAAAGCCGCAGATGGTTGATGTCGAAATCCTCCGTGATTTCTGGGACGACGATTGTGTCCGTCATCCTGCCGGCACCGTTATCTCTGTCCCTGTCGAAGCCGCGATGGATGGCATCGAGCGGGGCGCCCTCCGCCGTGCCAAGAAGGACGGCAAATGATCAAGGACGGCGACTGGACCCTGATAGACTGGGAACCAACATCTGGTCGCACCGTCTGGCATTATTTCGACGGTGAAAAGACGCATATCCGGACAGACTATCCGGTCACGGCGACGATTGCCGAGAACCAGGCATTCCGGAATGAAGCCGGGAATGCCTGGAAGGGCGACTGGCACCGCGTGGCGTCTGTTCCCCTCAATATCTACCACGACCAGCTTCATGAGGCTGAACGGCAGGGCGACGAGAAGTTCATCAGTCGTTGGCTGAACAATAGCGACAATCGCGCCTGGCGCACGAAAGACGGGACACTATAGATGGCCGTTTTCGCAGGATACGTCGATCTCCGCATTGCTGTTGCTGATCATGTCGGCAATCGCAACATCTCGGACGTGATGAGCCGTCTTACGCAGACTGCGGAAGCGTGGCTGAACCAGAAGCTCCGTGCCCGCGAGCAGATCACCGCAGACACTGTGACGTTTACGGCTGGCGTTGGGCCGCTCCCGTCCGATTATCTGGAGATGGTCGCGCTCTATGACGTCACCGGTCGTTATCCCCTGACGCAAGGGACGTTGCAGGAGACGAAGCAGCTCAATTCTCCCTACTGGCGATATGCGATCGACGGGTCGAACATCTACCTCTACGGCGTGACCGGTGATCGGAACATCGAATATTACGCAGCGCTGCCAACCATTTCGTCCAGCGCTACCGGTTCCAACTGGCTGCTGCAGAAATACCCGAACGTCTACCTCTACGCAGTCGGTCTCGAAGCCGCGAAATTCCTTCGTGATGCCGAGCTGACGCAGGCAACCGCTGCCCTTCTCCAAGGGGCGATGAATGATCTCAAGATCGACGACGAGCGCGCCCAATGGGGCAACGGCGCCGTCCGTCTGCAGATGCAAACGCCATGATGACCATCCTTCAAATCATCCAAGGGGTCTGCAAGAACGTTGGGCTTGAAATCCCGACTCTGGCAGTCGCCAACACCGATCGCGAATATGTCGAGCTGATCCAGTTCGCGACGGAAACGGCCGTCGAAGTGTCTCGGCGCGTCGATTGGAGCGCCTTGCGTGCCACGGCGACGATCACCGGCACCGGCACCAACGACGATTTCGCGCTGCCTGCGGCGTTCGCGCGGCTGACGATGGGAAGCGCAGTCACGACTGGTGGCAATCCCGTTCGCGGGAGTCTTAGCCAGGATGAATGGGCATCGCTGACGGGTATTTCTGGCACGCCCCGGTATTTCCGTCTTAATGGGACATCATCGATCTCGTTCTATCCCTATCCTGCGCTAGCGGCGACGGCGGCTGTCTCGTACATCTCGAAGAATTGGGCGTCGAACGGGACTGCAGCATGGGTAGCCGACGCTGACACGCCCTTGGTGCCGGATATCCTCATTACACAGGGCACGATTTGGCGCTTCAAGCGGAAATCCGGGCAGGATTACAGCGATTATCTGGCTGAGTTTGAGGCCACGCTGGCCGATCTGGCCGGAACCGACATGCGAGAGCGCTCACCGTGGCAGTAAAGGCGGGAAGAGTAGCCGTAAGGCCCACAGCAAAGCCCAATCCGCAAGCGCCGCGCATGCAGCACAAGACGTTCCCGGCGCCGTCGCGCGGATGGATCGCCAACGAGAACCTCGCGCTGTCGCAGCCAGGTGGCGCGCTGATGCTCGAAAACTGGTTCCCAACATCAACTGGGATTCGGTCTCGCGGCGGTTCGCTGAAGCATGCGACGATCTCAACCGGCCCTGTCCTCCGCATGTGGACGTATAAGAGCGGGCAGGTCGAAGAGTTCTTCGCCTCCGACGCGACGAAGATTTTCAATATTACCACCGTTGTGGATGCCGATGTCATCCCGACGCCAGTCGTTACCGGTCAGACGAGCGGCTATTACTCGACTGCCCAGATGTCGAATGCGTCAGGCGATAGCTTTCTCTATGCGGTCAATGGGACGGACAGCGCCCGCCTTTACGACGGGACATCGTATACGGCGATTACCGCAGTTTCTTCGCCTGCCATCACGGGCGTTCCCACGTCTTCGCTGTCCTTCGTCTGGACCTATGGCAGCCGTCTGTATTTCATCGAAAAGGAGACGCTTTCGGTCTGGTATCTGCCGGTCGATAGCATCGGAGGTGTCGCGACCGAGTTCAGCCTTGCCGGGATATTCCAGGAAGGAGGCTCGCTGATGTTCGGCGGCAAGTGGTCGATGGATTCCGGTGATGGCCTGGATGACAAGATCGTCTTTGTGTCGACCGAGGGCGAAGTTGCCGTCTACCAGGGGCTTTACCCCGGCGACGCGGCTTGGACGAAGGTCGGCGTTTACAAGATCACGCCCCCCATGGGGCCGAATGCGACCATGCAGGCCGGTGGCGACCTCATGATCGCGACGGAAGACGGGATTGTCCCGATCTCGGAAGCGGTCAACAAGGACGTTGCGGCACTTTCTCTCGCTGCCGTCACGGCGAACATCGAACCGGAGTGGAAGGCCGAAGTTCTCGCCCGCAAGTCTCTGCCGTGGGAAATCATCAAGTGGCCCACGAACAACATGATGGTTGTTTCGCTTCCGGTCCCGAACGACGCGATTTCGCCTTACTGCTTCGCCGCCAATCTTGAAACTGGCGCATGGGCTGGACGCTTCACCGGATGGAACACGCGCTGCATCGCCATGTTTGCCGACAACGGCTATTTCGGCACGAATGACGGCGTCATCTTCAAGATGGAAGCGGGCGGTTCCGATGACGGTGAGAACTACACCTGCAAATATGTCGGGCTCCCGGATCATCTTGACGCGCCGGGGATCACAAAAACCATCCATCAGGCCCGTTCGATCTTTAAATCCACATGCCCATTCGATGCCCAGATAAGCGCATCGGTCAATTATACCGTGTCGCTCCCCGGCATCCCGTCGTCTACTGCGGACTTTATCGAGGACGTTTGGGACGTTGGTCTATGGGACGTTGCGATCTGGGATGCTGGCACTGCGGCTACGATCACCACCAAATGGGTATCTGTCGGCAAGACCGGTTTCGTCTTCATGCCGCAGGTTCAGATCACGTTCGGCGTCACGCCGAAGCCGGTGACCGAGCTTGTGGCCTTCGATGTCATCTATGAAAACGGCGGGCTGATGACGTGAGGTTTACCTGGGCCTTCACGCAGGGCGGTGACACGGAAATCCTGTCGCGCCTTGTCGCCGATCGCATTTGGCCGACGAAAGGTCGCGGCTTTGGGGAGTGCCAGGGGATTGCTGTCATGGACGGCGAAACCCTCGCGGCCGGCCTGATATACCACAATTACGACCCTGACGCACACGTGATCGAGATATCCGGAGCGGCGTGGGTCAAGGGATGGCTCACCAAGGACGTTCTCAAGGCCATGTATGGCTATCCGTTCATCGATTGCGGTTGTCAGGCAGTCGTTCAGCGGGTCTCCGATGACGACACAGCCCAACACCGGATGCTGAAGGTCTACGGGGCAGAGCGCTACCGCATTCCACGGCTACGCGGCACCGACGCTGCCGAGAACATCTTCGTCACGACGCGCGAGGCGTGGGCCTCGAACAAGTTCAATCGGTCCTGAAAGGATAGAATTGTGGGAAAACCAAAGGCTCCGGCCGCTCCCGATCCTGCCAAGACAGCCGCAGCGCAAACCGGGACGAACGTAACCACGGCGCTTGCGAACGCTCAGCTCGGCAACGTCAACCAGTATGGCCCGGACGGCAGCGTCACCTATTCGCAGAATGGTGGGACCACCTTCACGGATCCAACGTCCGGAGCAAGATATTTCATTCCGCAGTACACGCAGACGACTTCTCTTTCGCCGCAGCAGCAAGCGATCAAGGACCAGTCTGATGCGGCAAGCCTGAATCTCGGCACGCTGGCAAACCAGCAATCCGGGTTTCTGAAGGACTATCTCTCCAAGCCGGTCAGCCTCGATACCGCAGCGACCGAAGCGCGGACGATGGATCTAGCCAACCAGCGGCTCGCGCCCCTCATTGCAAAGCGTGACGAGGATCTACGCACGCGGCTTGCCAACCAAGGTATCAAGGCAGGTTCTGCGGCCTATGGAAACGAGTTGAACACGTTCAACCAGGGAACCAACGACGCCTACAATCAGCTTATCCTCAACGGTCATCAGCAGGCGGTTCAAGACATTCTCACCGAGCGAAACCAGCCGATTAATGAGATTTCTGCGCTTATGTCCGGATCTCAGGTCGGCACGCCTCAATTCGGTGCCGGCACGAATCAGCCGAGTCTTCCGACCGTCGATTATTCCGGCCTTGTGGAACAGAACTACCAGAATCAGTTGGGCGCCTACAACACGCAGATGCAGCAGCGGAACGGCATCCTCGGCGGTCTGTTCGGCCTCGGCGGCAAGCTTATCGGCCTGTCAGACGAGCGCGCGAAAACTGACATCAAGAAGGTCGGAGAACTGGAAGGGCACAAGCTTTACTCCTTCAAATACAAGAAGGGCAAAGGCGACGGCAAGCACCACGTTGGCGTTATGGCGCAGGAAGTCGAAAAGAAGCGCCCTGACGCTGTTTCCAAGCGCCCTGACGGCCTTCGTGAAGTCAATTACGGCAAACTCTTCGGCGCGGGAGCTTAATCTATGGCAGTTCCATCGTTCCTGTTCGGCGGGAATACGAAAGAGACCCCGGAATCGATCAAGCAGAAGCGGGATCTCGTCCGCGCGATCATGGGCGCATCCAATGCTCCGAAGAACATTGGCGAGGGCCTGAACGCCCTTGGTGACGGCATTGTTGCGAACGTGCTCGATCGCCGCGCCAATGCAGCCGAATCGGCAGGGACGGGCGCCGCGAACGACCTGTTCAACAGCATTCTCGGCAGCAATAGTGCGGCACCTACCGGTTCCCCGTCTGCAAGCACCATGCCTGCACCAGGTGCGGCTTCCGAATTGCAGACAGGCTCGCCGACTGCTGGCAGCCCCGATACAGCATCAACCGAGGCGTACATTCGTGACGCGGCCACCAAGCGCGGGATCGACCCAGACATTGCCGTGCGCGTTGCCAGATCGGAGGGGCTTGGCCCCGGCGTTTGGCAGAGCAACGTCGTGCGCGGCGACGGGAAGCGCGAAACGTCTTACGGCCCATTCCAGTTGCTCGTAGGTGGCGGTCTCGGCGACAAGTTCCAGAAGATGTATGGGAAGTCCCCTTCCGACCCCTCTACCGTCAATCAGCAGATCGATTTCGCGCTTGACGAGGCCGCAACGGGCGGCTGGTCCCCTTGGTATGGAGCGGCAAAAGTAGGCGTTGGTGCGCGAACAGGCCTCGATCAGGCCCGTGCACTTGGCATGCGGCCTTCTCAGGTCGCCAGCCTTGACCCGTCCGTCGGCATTCCAGAACAGGCCAACCCTTCGGCTGCTTATGTCGATCCTGCTGTAACAACTGCCTATGCTCGCCAAGATCCGCAGACACCCGCAGCGCAGGCTATCGAGAAGCAGGCACCGGCACTGCCACCCCCGACGAATGTTGCAACTCCTCCGCAGGCCACGATGCAGGCGCCGCAGCCTGTTCAGGTCGCGCAGAACAACCGCTTTGGTGGCGTAGACCCTAGATTGCTTCAGGCGTTGCAAAACCCGTTCCTGAACGACGGCCAGAAGGCAACGATCCAGCTTCTCATCCGGCAGCAGCAGCAGACGGCAGATCAGGCAGCCGAGCAGCAGACGTGGGAAGCACGGGAGAAGTACAAGCTTGCTCAGGAGCGCGCCGATCCTGGTTATCAGCTTGAGCAAGACTACAAGCGTGCGCAGCTTGAGGCGCTGAAGAACAAGACCGGCAAATCCAACCTGATCAACGCAGGCGAGGGGAATATCTACGATCCAGACACCGGAACGTGGATCAAGGCTCCCAATGCTCAGGGCCAATCGGGTAGCGGCTTCCGCTTCGGTGGCAACTCCGTGGAAGCGCAGGCGTTGAACGGCTTGATCGAAAGCGGACAGATTACCGCTGATCAGGCGCAGCAGCTCGGCGCAGGCAAGACAATCACGGACCCGAGCACTGGCGCGATGATGTTCCTCACTCCGCAGGGGATATTCAAGCAGCAAGGCCAGCAGCAGGCCCCGCAGGCGCCACAGCAACAGAGCGTGGATCTCTTCGGCGAGAACAGCCAACAGCCCCCGCAAGGTGTGGATTTGTTCGGGCCGAACTCTACCGCACCTGCGGCTACTGCACCGGCTCCAACCACACAGCCGGATCCTGCCCCGCAGGCAACGGACTCTGTTTCTTCGAACAACGCTGGCATTATCCCGTTGACAGGCGGGAAGCCTCAAAAGCTGCTCTCCGAGGCAGAGAGGAAGAACCAGTCTCTATTCTCGGTCATCAAGCCGGAACTCAAGACGGTAGAAGACAACTTCGACGCTCTGAGCGATCCGAAGAACCAAGCTTATTCCAGGCTTCCGTTCAGTGAATTTGCGACCACGCCCGAATACCAGAAGGCAGCTAACTCCCTTCAGACGATCGTGTCGTCCTACCTCTATAGCGTATCTGGCGCGACAGCCACGCCGGAAGAAGTGCGGAAGCAGACGGACATTCTCACGCCGCGCCCCGGAGAATCGCTGGAATCGATCGCGGCCAAGAAGCGCCGAGTAAGGACGATGGTCAACGCGGTTGCCGAAGCTGGAAGCCTCCCACCACTGGTAGAGCCGCCACCGCCATCAGAGAATCCCCTGCCACCAACTCCGCCACCTGCCGCTGACAGCTCGTCGAGTCAGGTTGACGATCTCTTGAAGAAATATGGGGTGAAATAGTGGCGACAATCGAAGAACTCTCCACTGCCCTGATCAATGCCGACAAGGCTGGCGATACCAATGCCGCGCGTGTTCTTGCAGCGGAAATCGGGCGCATGCGAGCAGCAGAGCCGAAGGCTGCTCCCGTAAAGAAGGATACCGGCAACCAGCACGTTGACGCCTCGACTGTCTATGTCGATGACATGCTCTTCGGCCTTCCGGGGAAGGCGGCTGCAGGGCTGAATGCTCTCGCGCGCGCTCCGTTCACCGATAAGAGCATTGGCGAAGAATACGACACGCTACGCGGCCAGTACCAGAACGCTCGCCAGCAATATGCAGAAGATCACCCCGTTGCCAATGCTGCGGCTTCTATCGCTGGTTCAATCCATGGCGGCGGGGTGACCGGTCGTGGACTCGCGACGGCAGCCGAAAGGGTCGCTCCTGCCGTGGTCAATCGGCTCGGTCAAAGCTTTGCTGGCCGCATGGCTGGGGAAGCCATCAGCGGCGGCGTTCAGGGTGGTCTTTCCGCCTACGGACACGATGAGGACGTTGGAACCGGCGCTGGAATTGGCGCCGGCGTCGGTGGAGCTGCTCGCCCGGTCACGGCTCTGGCGGGCGGCGCTCTTAGCAGCCTCGGTTCTATCGTTGGCCTCGGCAATAACTCCCGCGCTCAGAACGCCATTGCAGAAGCGATATTGCGGTCTGGCCGAAGCGCTGACGACGTGGCTGATGAATTGACCCGCGCGTCACAGCAGGGGCAGCCAGAATTTATGGTAGCGGATGCACTCGGTAACCCAGGCCAGCGCATGTTGTCGGGCGTGGCTCGCTCCCCCGGCGATATGCGCCAGACCATTGCTGAAACGCTTCAGCGTCGGCAGGCGGGGCAGACCGATCGTCTTGTCAACGCTCTGTCTGAAGGCTTCGACGCTCCGCAGACCGCAGCGCAGACCCGCACAGCTATGACAACGGCCCGAGACAGCGCAGCGGATACAAATTATGCGGCGGCACGCCAATCAGCCGGCGCGGTGGACCCAACGGCGGCAATCCAGCGAGCAGACGACTTCCTGCAACCTGGCGCCATGGGCGTCATGAGTAACACCACCAATATTGCAGATGACAGCATCGAGGGCGCGGTACGGCGGGCACGAGGCTATCTCACGGATGGAAACTCCGTTCTCACCGACTTCAATGCAGCACTACGGGCCAAACGCGAGCTGGACTCGATGATCGAGACGGCGAGGGCTAATCCATCGATCCAGCGAGAGCTTGTCCCGATCAGGAACGCGCTTGACGATTCATTGGCGGCTGCGTCCGATCCTTACGCCGCCGCTCGTGACCAATTCCGGCGCGAAAGCCAAGCAATCGACGCCATCGACGATGGGGCTGCAGCCGCATCATCGAGGACAAGAGCACCTGACAATATCGACCGTTTCAACGCGTTGCAGCCGGATCAGCAGCAGCCGTTCCGCGTTGGCTATGTCGATCCTCTCATCGCGCGCACCGAAGCCGCGTCCATGTCTCCGACGACGAACAAGGCGAGGGCGCTTATCACCGGCAAGACCGAGCAGGAATTCCCGGCATTCGCCGCGCCAGGTCGTGGCGATGTCATGGGTGAGCGTATCGCCCGAGAACAGCGCATGTTCGAAACGGCCAACCAGGCGCTTGGCGGATCTCGCACGGCCGACAACCTTGCCGACGCGACCGAGATGATGGGCTTTGACCCAACTATCCTTGGCATCGCTGGGAACGCCTTGACCGGTAACTTGCGCTCGGCAGGCATGCAGGCCCTTCAGCGCGGCGTCAATGTGGCCCAAGGTCGAAACCAGGGCACGCGGGACATGATCGCCCGTATGCTTCTCCAGTCAGAGCCCACGCAAGCGCGCGCTGAGATGGCTGCTGCAGTTCGTAAGGGGCAAACCCTCACCCGCGCGCAGCAGGCAATCATTAACTCGATCATCGGTGCGGGAAGCACGGAGTATTCTCGGTAGTCAGTACCCGCGCCAAAGGTACATGGCCACGGCAACCGCCGCGATCGGCAACAGGTAATAGAAAAGGTCTGACGGCTTCGGGTTCTCCCCGAACTTGCTCTTGGCCCACTGACGATCCCCGTAATCGGGGAACTTCACATTCTCGTTCGGGTCGTGGTCGATCTGTTTCATCAGAAGCATACCACGCTGTTTCCATAGCCCTGGCAATAGGTCGAAGAGTTCGCAGCAGCCTGAAGACGGGCGTTTCTATTGTGACGAACGGCGGCTTCGCGGTTCATCTCATGGGTAACGCACATCTTCATTTCGTTTGTCCCAGGCTTGATGCCTTGGGCGGCGCATTCCTTGTTCTTCTGGATGGCTAGGTCTTTCGTCTGGGAATAGCTCATTTCCGAGACTTCTT
>Ga0160457_1000882_pt1 | contig 10326 bp, 12 predicted proteins | sample HID1972M_E6MG_FD_108242 | JGI IMG/M metagenome (GOLD analysis project Ga0160457, IMG submission 108242) | Enriched pill bug-associated microbial communities from UW Madison campus, WI, USA - HID1972M_E6 MG | ecosystem: Host-associated > Arthropoda: Insects > Digestive system > Unclassified ... | reverse complement strand
TTTCGTTATCAATCAACAGGAGCCACCATGTCAAACATTCTTGACATTCGAGACCCGGCCGAATACCGTCGCCTCATGCCCGGATACCGTGAACCAGCCGCCGACGACGAACGCGACCCCATGACCCTCTCCGAGGGCAGCCGCTGGGCGTTCCTCGCGATCGTCGTCGCCACCAGCATCTGGTACTGGGTCACCGTGCTGCCGCAACTCGGCACCACCGAACCGGCCGACATCGGCTGGCAGATCCCCATGCTCTGGGCCATCGGCACGAGCATCGTCGGCACCATCGTGCTGTCGATCGTGATCGCCATCGGCAGTGCCATCGTCACCCGCCGCGAACCCGAGAACGCCGACGTGCGCGACAAGCAGATCGAACGCTACGGCGACCGCATCGCGCAGGCGATCATGTCGTTCGCCACCGCCGGTGTGCTCGTGCTGGTGATGTTCGAGGTCGACTGGTTCTGGATCGGCAACGCCCTCTACCTGATCGGCGCGGTCGGTGCGGTGGTCGGCGCGATCGCCAGCATCCGCGCCTACCGTGGGTACTTCCATGGTTAAAGCCACCCGCGTCACCAACGCCATCCGCCCCCTCCGCACCGACGCCGGCATCACGCAGGCGCAGCTCGCCGAACGGCTCGGCGTCACCCGGCAGACGGTGATCGCGATCGAGCAGGGGCGCTACTCCCCGTCGCTCGAGATGGCGTTCCAGATCGCGCGGGTGCTCGACGTGCGGCTCGACGAGGTTTTCCAGTACCCGGCCGAATGACCTACCGAGACGGCGGAACGCTGCCTACGGTGGAGGGATGAGCCCCCGTCACTCCGCAGCCGCCCCCGTCGTCCTCCTCGCCGCCGCATTCGCGCTCGCCGGATGCGTCATCATGCCGCCGTTCGGTCCCGCCCGCGGCGGTGACCAGCCCGTACCGGCCCCCACACCCATCCCCGGCGAGACGCTCATCCCCGAAGACTCCGACGCCTGCGTCGGCACCCTGCGCCTCGACCAGCCGGGGGAGTACCGCATCGGCGACTGCGAGGCGCTCGAGATCGCCGGCCGCGACATCGAGGTGATCGCCGGCGAACTCGGCACCCTCATCATCCGCGGCGACTCCAACGAGGTCGCCGCCGGTGACATCGCGTCGGTGCAGATCCAGGGTCAGGAGAACGAGGTGGATGCGACGGCGATCGGCTCCGTCGACATCGCCGGCGACCGCAACGACGTCGACAGCGAGGGCGACATCGGTGCCATCACGGTAGCCGGCAACGACAACGAGGTCGGATGGCGCGGCGAGGCGGGCAGCATCGACGACCGCGGCGCGGGCAACGAGCTGCGGCAGGAGCGCTAGGAGGGGCGCTAGGGAGAGGCGCCTAGCGGATCGTCTTGCGCGAGGTGATCTGCCCGGTGTCGAACCCGAGCAGGTGCAGGCCGCCGTTGAAGCGGGCGTGCTCCACCTTGATGCAGCGGTCCATCACCACGGTGAGGCCCTTCGACTCGCCGTAGTAGGCGGCCTCCTCGTTCCAGATGCCCAGCTGCACCCACACCGTCTTGGCGCCGACGGCGACGACGTCGTCGATCACCTGTGGGATGTCGCTGCCGCGGCGGAACACGTCGACGATGTCGGGCACGACCGGCAGATCCGCGAGCGACTTGTACACCGGCTGCCCGAGGATCTCGGTGGCGTTCGGGTTCACGAAGTACAGCTCGTAGTCGCTCGACTGCTGCAGGTAGGTGGCGACGAAGTACGACGAGCGGGCCGGGTTCGGCGAGGCGCCGACGATGGCCACCGTCTTCGCCTTCCGCAGGATGTCGAGGCGCTCCTTGGCGCTCGGCCCGATCCAGGTGCGCTGCGAACGCAGCAGCTTCGCCAGCGGCGAGTCGGAGGGGATCGAGCAGGACAGACCGTTCTGCAGGTTGACGGTCTCGACATCCGGAGTTGCGATCGCAGCACTCATGGGCCCGATTATCCCTTCACCGCGGCGTTCAGCGCCTGGTCGAGGTCGTAGAGGATGTCTTCCGGGTCTTCGATGCCCACCGAGATGCGCACGAGGCCCGGCAGCACGCCCGCGTCGAGCAGCTGCTGTTCGGTGAGCTGCGCGTGCGTGGTGGACGCCGGATGGATCACGAGCGTCTTCGCGTCGCCGATGTTGGCCAGGTGGCTGGCCAGGTCGACCGACTCGATGAAGGTCTGCCCCACCGAGCGCGAGTCGCGCGTGGCCGAGCCCTTCACGCCGAAGCTGAACACCGATCCGGGTCCCTTCGGGAAGTAGCGCTTCGCGCGCTCGAAGTGCGGGTGCGTGGGCAGGCCTGCCCAGTTGACGAACTCGATGCGGTCGTCTGCGGCCAGGTACTCGGCCACGATGCGGGCGTTGTCGACGTGCGCCTGCATGCGGAACGGCAGCGTCTCGACGCCCTGCGCGAGCAGGAAGGCCGAATGCGGGGCCAGCACCGGGCCGATGTCGCGCAGCTGCTCGGCGCGCAGGCGCGTGAGGAACGCGTACTCGCCGAAGTTGCCGTGCCAGTTGAGGCCGCCGTAGTGAGGCACCTCCTGGTCGAACAGCGGGAAGCGCTCGTTCGCCCAGTGGAACCGGCCCGACTCGACGACCACGCCGCCGAGGGTGGTGCCGTGCCCGCCGAGGAACTTGGTGGCCGAGTGGATCACCACATCGGCACCCCATTCGATGGGCCGGTTGAGGTAGGGGGTGGCGACGGTCGAGTCGACGATGAGGGGGATGTGGTGGGCGTGCGCCACCTCGGCGAGACCTTCGAGGTCGGCGATGTCGCCGGACGGGTTCGTGATCGACTCGACGAAGATGAGCTTCGTCTTGTCGGTGATGGCGGCCGCGTAGTCGGCGGGGTCGGTGCCGGTGACGAACGTCGTGTCGACACCGAAGCGGCGCAGCGTCACGTCGAGCTGCGTGACGGTGCCGCCGTAGAGGCTGGCGGCCGAGACGATGTGGTCGCCGGCGCCCGCGAGCGAGGCGAAGGTGATGAACTCGGCGCCGAGCCCGGATGCGGTGGCCACCGCCCCGAGACCGCCTTCGAGCGAGGCGATGCGCTCCTCGAAGGAGGCGACCGTCGGGTTCGCGAGGCGGGAGTAGATGTTGCCGTACTTCTGCAGGGCGAAGCGGGCGGCCGCATCCGCGGTGTCGTCGAAGACGAACGCGCTCGACTGGTAGATCGGCAGCGCCCGGGCGCCGTGCACGGCATCCGGGATGTTGCCGGCGTGGATGGAGCGGGTGCGGAACCCCCAGGCGTGGTCGGGCGTCGGGGTCTCGTCGGCAGACTGCGGCATCCGTTCAGGCTACCGGCGGGGTCGGGCGTGTTGCGGCGTGTTGCGCGCCGGGTGCCCGACGCTGCGGGGTCATTCGAAGAGCGACGGATCGGCGGTGAGCGACACGTAGGCCCACACGTTCAACTCGAGCGCGCGCAGTTCGCGTTCGACGGCCCGCCGCACCTCGTCTTCGGCCGACACGTTCCAGGCGGTGCCGTCGACGGTGAAGTCCACCTCGACGTAGAGCTTCCGGCCCACCTTCCCCGCGCGCACGAGCGGTTCGGGCAGGTCGTGCTCGTCGCGCACCGTCTCGATCGCGGCCTCGATCCTCGCCATGAGCGCGGGAGGCGGGGCGCCTTCGAGCAGTTCGTTCATGCCGCCGTGGATGAGTCTGATCGGGATGACGGCGAGCACCGCGCAGGCGACGAGCACCAGCACGGGGTCGACGTAGTCGGCGACGCCGCGGAGGTCGGCGTTCACGAGGAACGCCGCTACGGCGGCGCCGACCAGCATGATGACGCTCAGCACCGCGCCGGCGCGCCACTGCGCGCTCTCGGCCGCGACCAGGTCGGAGCCGGGTGCTCGCCGTTTCAGCCACCAGGCCATCGCGAACCCGACCACGGCGGTCACGCCGCCGTAGACGGCGATCACCGACGGCTCCACCGGCGACCCGCCGGCGCGGATGATCACGACCGCGTCGCCCGCGGCGAAGACAAGGGTGCCTGCGATCGCCAGGCCCTGCACGAGCACGACGAGCGGCGTGAGCGTGTCACGACCGAACGGGAACCGCCGGGTGGGGCCCGCGTCGGCGACGATCGCGGCGCGCACCGAGGCGAACGAGAGGATCAGTCCGATCGCCATGTACGCCCCGTCGAAGACGATGATGCGCGTGCCGGTCGCGATGCCTGTGGCGACCGCGGCCACCGCCAGCAGCAGCGACACCCACACCGATGCCCAGAGCGCCGAACGCTCCGGTGATGCGGGCGCCTGAGCCACGACGTCCTCCTCCGTGCGGTGAGCCAGGATTCTCGCGCTCACAGTACAGCGGCGTGCGCTGCGGATCGAGGTCGGATGCGGCGGTCAGATCGCCAGCGCCGGCCCGAGGCGTCGCCGCACGCGGTGCGGGTCGGCGCGGGTGAGCGCGGTGCGCACGAGCAGCTCGACGAGCTGCGGGTAGTCGATGCCTGCGGCGGCGGCCATGCGCGGCACCTGCGAGCGTGCGGTGAACCCGGGGAAGGTGTTCACCTCGTTGAGCATCGGCCCGTCGTCGGTCACGAAGAAGTCGACCCGCGCGAGCCCCTGGGCGCCGAGCGCCCGGAACGTGACGATCGCCGCCGTCTCGAGCGCTGCGCGGGTGCCGTGGTCGATCGCGGCCGGGATGCGGAAGTCGGGTTCGCGGCCGTACTTCGCCTCGGCGTCGAAGATGCCGCCCTCGGGCACGACGATCTCGAGCGGTGGAAGGCATTCGAGCCGGCCGTCGGGGTGCTCGATCACGGCCACGTCGATCTCGCGCCCCTGCACGTACTGCTCCACCAGCACCTCGTCGCCGAAGGCCAGGGCCGCACCGATCGCGGCGGCGAGCTGCTCGCGGTCGTGCACCACCGCGACGCCGTGGCTCGAGCCCGCGCGGTCGGGCTTCACCACGAGCGGCATCCGCAGCGCCCCGAGGCGCGGGTCGGCACCGCCTCGCACCAGGACGCCGTTCGCGCTCGCGACCCCGGCGGAGGCGGCCAGCAGCTTCGTGGCGTGCTTGCCCATCGCGATCGCGCCCGCCGCGACACCCGACCCGACGTACGGGATGCCGACCAGGTCGAACAGGGCGGCGAGGGTGCCGTCTTCGCCCCGCGGCCCGTGCAGGGCGGCGATCGCCGCATCCGCCCGCTCGAGCACGGCGACGGCGCCCGCCAGATCGCCCGCCAGGTCGTGCCCGTCGGGGCCCGCCCACGAGCCGTCGGGGCGGATGGTGAGCGGCACCACGTCGAAGCGCGCCGGGTCGAGCGCGCCGGCGATCGCGGCCGCCGACGCGAGCGACACGGTGTGCTCGCTGGAGGTGCCGCCGCCGATCACGACCACACGGATGACGGATGCGGTGGGCGCGTTCACGCGGCCTCCTCCACGTGCACGCGCGGCCCGATACGGGTGACGAGCTCGTGCTCGATGGTGTCGGCCCATCCGGCCCACTCGTGCAGTGTCGGCTCGCCGGCGTCTCCCGGCCCGAAGAGCACCACCTCGTCGCCCGCCTCCACGCCGAGGTCGCCCACGTCGACCACCAGCTGGTCCATCGACACGGCGCCGGCGATCGGCACGCGGCGCCCCCGCACGTACGCGGTGGCATCCGGAGAGAGGCCTCGCGGCACCCCGTCGGCGTACCCGAGGGGGAGCAGCGCGAGCCGGGTGGCGTCGGAGGTGAGGTACCGGGACCCGTAGCCGACGGGTGTCGCCGCGCGCACCTCGCGCACGGTCGTGACACGGGCCGACAGGGTCATCGCGCCCCGCAGCGCGGTGGTGTGCGAGGGGTCGATGCCGTAGAGGCCCGCTCCCACCCGCACCAGGTCGAAGTGGGTCGCCGGGTCGGTGAGGGTCGCCGCGGTCGCGGCGAGGTGCACGGTGGTCGGCGCGAGGCCACGGCGGCGGGCCGTGCGCACGGCGGCGTCGAACAGCAGCCGCTGCCGAACGGTGAGCGGGTGCCCGGGCTCGTCGGCGCGCGCCAGGTGGCTCATCACGCCCACCACCCGGATGAGCCCGCGCGCCTCGTACTCGCGAGCGAGCTCGCACAGCGCCCGCCACTCGGCAGCCGAGGCGCCGTCGCGCGAGAGGCCTGTGTCGACGTGCAGGTGCACGAGCGCCGTGCCGCCGATCTGCGCGGCCGCCGCGGCGAAGCGGCCCAGGTGCGCGAGGCTCGGAACGGCCAACTCGATGCGGTGGCGGATCGCGGCCACCGCATCCGCGTCGACCGGGTTCAGCCAGCTGAGGATCGGTGCCTCGACCCCCGCCCACCGCAGCGGCAGCGCCTCCTCGATGCTCGCCACCCCGAGCCGGGTGGCGCCCGCGTCGAGCGCGCGAAGTGCCGCGTGGCCGTGCCCGAAGCCGTCGGCCTTCACCACGGCCATCACCTCGGCCGAGGTGGCGGATGCGATGAGCCGCGTGTTCGCGGCGATCGCGTCTCCGTCGATGTGCAGGGTGGCGTGTGCGCGCATAGGTGTGCCTTTCCGCGTTCACGCTACGAACGCGGGCGGCGGAGCGGCGTCAGCCGGTCGGATGATCCGGGCGTGCGCCGAGGATGATCCTCAGATCCAGCTGCGCAGCCAGTAGTGCATCTGCAGGAACGGCACCGGCACCGGGGTGCCGAGCCACATCGGCAGGAAGAACACCGACACCACCAGCACGAGCCCCAGGTACACGGCCACGGTGGTGAGCCCCGCCACGCGTCGAGGCTCCGGGTCGCTGCGGCTGCCGGCGATTGCGGCGAGCGCCGCCGTGAGCGCCAGGATCATGAACGGCTCGAACGCGATCGTGTAGAACTGGAACACCGTGCGGCCCAGGTACAGCATCCACGGCAGGTACCCGGCCGCCATCCCGGCGAGGATGAACGCCTCCGTCGCCACCGGGCGCCCGCGCCGCAGGTTGAGGATCACGCGGACGACGAGGTAGATCACGGCCGCCGTCGCACCCCACCAGATGAGCGGGTTCGCGATGTCGAGGATCGCCTGCGCGGTGCCGTCGCCGTGGTCCTGGTAGTGCATGCTCGTCGGCCGGATGAGGAACAGCCAGGTGAGCGGGTTCGCCTGGTACGGGTGCGGGGAGTTCTCGCCCACGTGGTAGTTCATGATCGACGCCTGGTAGTGCCACCAGTTCTGCACGTCGACCGGCACCCACGAGAGCGCGCCCGTCCAGGCGGTGCCGCCGCCGTCCTCGATCCAGCGCCGGTAGTAGCCGCCCTGGGTGGCGAACCAGCCCGCCCAGGTGGAGACGTAGACGGCCAGCGCGAGCGGCACCAGCAGCAGGAAGTTCACCGGACCCTGGCGCAGCACCGTGCCGGTGCCCCAGAAGGCGACGCCCGCCTTCTTGCGCAGGAACGCATCCGACACGACGGTGTACAGCCCGAACACGGCCAGGAAGTAGAGGCCCGACCATTTGACGCTCGTGGCGCATCCGAAGGCGACGGCCGCGGCCAGCAGCCAGGGCCGCCACCAGAACACGGGACCCCAGTCGGTGGGCCTGCCCGCCGCATCCCGCGCCTCGAGCCAGGGTGCGAGCCGGCGCTCGACGGCGCCGCGGTCGAGCAGCACGAAGTAGGCGCCGAGCAGCGCGAACAGCGCGACGCCGTTGTCGAGCAGCGAGACGCGGCTCATCACGATCGCGTTGCCGTCGATCGCGAGCAGCCCGCCCGCGAGCACCATGAGCGTCGTCGAATGGAACAGCCGCCTCGCGACGAGCATCGTGAGCACCACCAGCAGCACACCCACCACGGCCATGCCGATGCGCCACCCGAACGCGCTGTCGGTGCCGAAGACGGCCATGCCGGCCGCGATGATCCACTTGCCCAGCGGCGGGTGCACCACGAACGACGCCTCGGGCAGGTACACGTCGGGGTCGCCGGATGCGAACGAGTCGTTGGCGCCGTCGGGCCACCGCGACTCGTAGCCCAGGTGCGAGAGCGTGTACGCGTCTTTCACGTAGTAGGTCTCGTCGAAGACGATCTGGTGCGGATGGTCGAGGCCGACGAGGCGGGTGGCCGCAGCGACGGCGACGACGGCCGCGGGTGCGCCCCACTCCCACGCCCGGCGGGCGCGCGGGTCGCTCATCCAGCGCTGCCACACGTCGTCGAGGCGGGAACCGGTGAGCATCGACTGCACGGGCCGCGGGTCGTCGCCGTGCACGGCGCGCTCGAACTCGTCGGCGCGCGCGACCTGCTCCCCGGCGCGCCCATCCATGCGGTGAATCGTATCCGCGCGCGGCTGTGGTTCCCTGCGGCACCGTGCAGGATGGGCGCAGGCGCGAGAGAGGATCACGGATGGCGACGATCGACGAGCTGCTGGCCGAGTTCAGCCGCTACAGCCCGCACGCCGTCAAGGTGCAGGTGCGGCCGAGGGGAGCAGGCCGCACGGTCAGCCTCTTCAGCGTCTCCACGCAGGTCGATCTGGCCACGCGCGAGGTGCAGCACGTCGAGCTGTACCTCGACCCGCGTCTCGAGGAGGCGCCCGGCGACACCGCGCTGTACGTCGCTGCGCTCGAAGGCATCTGGCGCGGCGAGAACCCGTACCCGTTCCCCGATCGCGAGGGCCAGAGCGCGATCCGGCGACTGCTCGCCGCGACCGGCGACCACCCGTACCGCGGCACCCCGCGCCAGAGCTTCGCCGCCTGCACCTGGGACCGCCAGACGCGCATGTTGGCCGGCCGCCGGCTCACGTTGCCGGGGGTCGCCTGGCTCGGCGCCCGCGAGGAGCCGCACGCGTACCCGAGCTGGGCGGGCCGGTTCCACGTGCAGGAGCACGAGAACGAGGTGTGGCCGGAGGCCGCGGGCGGGGCAGGATGAGGGGGTGATCATCCTCGCGGCGACGCCCATCGGCAACCTCGGCGACGCGTCGCGGCGGCTCGTCGAGGCCCTCACGAACGCCGAGACGATCGCCTCGGAAGACACCCGCACCACCATCCAGCTGATGCGCGCCCTCGAGATCGACAACCGCCCCCGGCTGATCGCCCTGCACGAGCACAACGAGGCCGCGAAGGCGGCCGAGATCGTCGAGCTCGCCCGCGACGCGGATGTGCTGGTGCTGTCGGATGCGGGCATGCCGACCGTCTCGGACCCCGGCTTCCCGCTCGTCGCGGCGGCCGCCGCAGCGGGCGTGACCGTCACCGCGATCCCCGGGCCCTCGGCCGTGCTCACGGCGCTCGCCGTGTCGGGGCTTCCCACCGACCGCTTCTGCTTCGAAGGCTTCCTGCCGCGCAAGGGCCGGCTGCAGGCGTTGACGGCGCTCGCCGCCGAACCCCGCACGCTCGTCTTCTTCGAGTCGCCGCACCGCATCGCCGACGCGCTCGCGGATGCCGCGGCCGCGTTCGGCGCCGACCGCCGCGCCGCCGTCTGCCGTGAGCTCACCAAGCTGCACGAGGAGGTCGCCCGCGGCACCCTCACCGAACTGGCGGAGCAGTTCGCCGACGGTGCGCGTGGCGAGATCGTGCTCGTCGTGGAGGGCGCGGCCCCCGCATCCGCCTCCTTCGACGACGGCGTCGCGCAGGTGAAGGCGCTCACCGCATCCGGGGCTCGTCTGAAGGATGCGACGGTGGAGGTCGCCGAGGCCACCGGCCTGTCGCGTCGCGAACTCTACGAGGCAGCGCTCAAGAGCTGAGCGCAGCGCGGAACGCCGCCGCCTCCGCGCCGGGCACCTCGTCGTCGAACGAACCGAGGAAGACCGCGACGAGCCGCGAATCCGCTCCGCCGTCGAGCAGCGGCCGGAAGCTGTCGCGCCACAGCCAGAGGTTCGGATGCGGCACCTCGCCGCAGGCCTCGGCGGGTTCGAGGCGCGTGATGATCTCGTCGAGTTGAGCCCGCGATACCTCGAGCACGCAGGATCCCCGGCGATAGCCGAGCACTGCGGCCGCCACGACACCGGGCAGTACATGCTCCGCGGTGTTGGCGACCGGGAAGTGCGTGGCGTCCGGGGTCTCGCCGAGAGGGATCAGCCCGATGCCGTGCGCGACGGGCTGTGCCCACCCCGTCAGCGAGTCGGCGATGCGGGTTCGAGCGGCGATGATGTCGTCGAGGGTCTCCCAGCGCTCCATCCCGGCAGGGTACCGGGCGCCGTCATAGAACGCGGCAGCCCAATAGAATCGTCCTCATGCCTTCCGGCGAGAGCTTCTTCATCGCGACCCCCATCTTCTACGTCAACGACGTGCCGCACATCGGGCACGCCTACACCGAGGTGGCGGCCGACGTCCTCGCGCGCTGGCACCGCCAGGCGGGCGACGACACCTGGCTGCTGACCGGCACCGACGAGCACGGCCAGAAGATCCTGCGCACGGCCGTCGCGAACGGCGTCGAGCCGCAGCAGTGGGCCGACCA
>Ga0160457_1000881_pt1 | contig 10331 bp, 9 predicted proteins | sample HID1972M_E6MG_FD_108242 | JGI IMG/M metagenome (GOLD analysis project Ga0160457, IMG submission 108242) | Enriched pill bug-associated microbial communities from UW Madison campus, WI, USA - HID1972M_E6 MG | ecosystem: Host-associated > Arthropoda: Insects > Digestive system > Unclassified ... | reverse complement strand
TTATTACCTTTCGGAACACCCAATATCCTTTTATATATCATTGCATTGGGAACAGGCCTCACGCTGGATGCTTTTTATGACACACTGGGCGTGCATACTGCTGCCTGTATCATGCTTTCCTTTGTCAGGATGCTGTTTATTTCTGTAACGGTAAGCCGCGACAACTTTGATGAGCCCGAACCTTCTCTCAGCAATATGGGCTTCAGGTGGTTTTCCCTGTATGCCTTGTTATGTACACTGGGCCACCATCTGGTGCTTTTCTTCCTGGAAGCTTTTACCCTGACCGAATTTTCTTACACCTTGTTAAGGTGCCTGCTTAGCACTATATTTACCCTGTTCACTGTTATACTGGTAGAATTTATCTTCTATAATAGAAAAGCACGCTAATGGATAATCTTTTTAACCGTAAATATATCATTCAGGGTTTGTTTATAGTCGTTGCGCTTATCCTTATAGGTCAGCTTTTCTATATACAGGTAGCAAGTGACCGGTACTTTTTATCTGCCAACAGCAATGTACTGCGCAAAAAATATACTTTTCCGGCAAGAGGGGTTATCCTGGACAGAAACAATAAAGTACTGGTGCAAAATGAGCCTGTATATGACCTGATGGTTACCCCGAACCTGGTCAAACCATTTGATACCCTTGAACTGTGCAGGATCATTGGCATAGATATGAAAGGTTTTCATAAGCGTTTCGATAAGGCCCGCAATCAGAGCAGATACCAGCGTTCTATATTTGAGAAACAGCTGTCTGTGCAAACTTATGCTGCCCTGCAGGAAAGGCTTTCCCGTTTCATTGGATTCGAAACACAGAACCGGACGGTAAGACATTACCCCGATAGCGTGGCCGGGCAATTCTTTGGTTATGTGAAAGAAGTTTCGGAGAAAGATATTGAAGAAAGCAACGGTTATTACCGCCCCGGAGATTATATTGGTAAATCCGGTGTGGAAAGGCAGTATAATGAGGCGCTGCGCGGAGAACGGGGGGTAGAGAACACCATTTATGATGCCAGGAATGTTCCCCAGGGCAGTTACCTGGAAGGCGCACGCGATACGCTGGCCAAATCCGGGGAAACGCTGGTTTCTTCTCTGGACATAGAGATACAAAAGCTGGGCGAAGAGCTGATGAAAAATAAAGTAGGCAGCATTGTGGCCATTGAACCGGCCACAGGGGAAGTGCTGGCATTTGTAAGCAGCCCGACTTATGACCCGAATTTAATGGTTGGCAGGCAGCAGGGTAACAATTACATGGATATCTTCCGCTCGCCCAACAGGCCTTTTACAGTCCGGCCTTTGTCCGGATATTATTCCCCCGGCTCGGCTTTTAAGCCTTTGGATGCGTTAATAGGCCTTGATGAAGGTGTAATCGATGCAAATACTACTTTCAATTGTCCCGGCGGTTACTGGGCGGGGAACCACTTTGTCCGCTGCGAACACGTAGACGGTAACATTTCCCTGCGCAAAGGTCTGGCCAGGTCTTGTAACACTTATGCCTGTTATGTTTTTCAAAAACTGATGACGCAAAAGAAATTCAAGAATAAGACTGCTGCTTATGATGACTGGCAGGCAAGGGTGAGAAAATTTGGTATTGGCTCCAAGCTGGACCTGGATATGCCTTTTGAACGTAAAGGCCGGCTTTTTACCTCAGAAGAGTACACCAAAAGATTTGGGAAATACTGGGGATATACCACAATTATCTCATTGGCCATTGGTCAGGGAGAAATGAGTACCACCCCCTTACAGATGGCCAATATCATGGCTATTATTGCCAACAGGGGATATTATATTAAACCTCACTTAATTAAGGCCATAGGGGAAAAAAAAGATGTTAAAGAAGAATACCTGGTTAAAAATTCAGTAGATATTGATGTTTCCCATTTTGAACCGGTTATAGACGGTATGCAGGATGCTGTTAATGCCCCTTACGGTACAGCGCGGGAATCCGCTATACCTAATATCTTATTTTGTGGAAAAACAGGTACAGTACAAAATCCACACGGGAAAAACCATTCAGTATTCATAGGGTTCGCCCCGCGTGATAATCCAAGGATAGCCATTGCTGTAATCGTAGAGAACGCAGGATATGGCGGCGCATATGCGGCACCAATTGCCAGTTATATTACAGAAAAGTACCTTACAGGTAAAGTTTCTCCTTCCAGGCTGGCCCAGTTAGAATGGATGAAAAAGCAATCCGTTTTACCGGAAGTACCAAAACCTAAGGTCAAATTATTACCGGGAGGAGCTGATAGTACAGCTAATAAACCAGCCGTTTTAAAAACACCTGTAAAGAATACCAAATGAGCATACAACAGGGCAGCCGCTTTTTCTTCAATGTTGACTGGGTAACCATTTTGATTTATGTGGCCTTATGCGCAATCGGATTTGTGAATATTTATGCTTCAATCTATAATCCTGATGCTGCTGACCTGTTTAATTTCGGCACGAATTACGGTAAGCAGCTCATCTATATTATAACCGCTCTGATACTGGGATTTTCTATCTTATTACTGGACGCTAAATTTTTCAGTGTGTTTTCGCCGATTGTCTACGGGGCGACCATGCTGTTGCTCATGGTGGTACTGGTCATAGGAAGAAATGTCGGGGGCAACCAGGCCTGGATTTCCCTGGGCGGGGGTTTCCGCTTACAGCCCTCCGAGCTGGCCAAGTTTGGCACGGCCCTGCTGGTTGCACGTTATGTCAGTACCTTTAATCCAAAATTCAGAGATATAAAGTCCATTTTTTTTGTTGGCCTTATCATTGGCTTTCCCCTGCTGCTGATTATGTTCCAGCCAGATACGGGCTCCGCACTGGTCTTCCTGGCTTTTATGTTCCCGCTTTACAGAGAAGGGCTGTCGGGTTATTTCCTGCTTATTTTTCTAGGGATGATTGTCCTGTTTATTGCAGATTTCCTGCTGCCTATGCAGATCCTTATCCCTATAATTTTAGCCAGCGGCGGAATCTTTATCTACCAGAACAGGCGGAAACAGAAAGTTATGTTCTCTGTCATCCTGACCACGATTATCGCCGTTGCCTATCTGTTTGTGGTCAAACTGGCTTATGAAAAGGTATTGGAGCCACACCAGCGTACACGTATAGAAATTATACTGGGCCTGAAAACAGATCCCAAAGGTGCCGGGTACAACGTTATCCAGTCCAAGATTGCCATAGGCTCGGGACAGGTGACAGGAAGGGGCTTTCTGGAAGGCACACAGACAAAATACGGCTATGTTCCGGAACAGAGTACTGATTTTATCTTCTCTACTATAGGTGAAGAATGGGGTTTTATTGGCTGTACCGTAGTGATAGGCCTTTATATTTTTATGCTTTTAAGGGTGATCAATTTAGCTGAACGGCAGCGCTCTACTTTTTCCAGGGTGTACGGTTACTGTGTGGCCAGCATTATATTCTTCCACGTGTTTATCAATATTGGAATGACCATCGGCATTATTCCGGTAATTGGTATACCCCTCCCCTTTATCAGTTACGGCGGCTCGTCTTTATGGAGCTTTACCGTTTTGCTGTTTATCTTTTTAAAACTGGATTCCAACAGAATGGGCTTTATTTAGCCGGAAAACGAAGGTTTAACAGTTCATAAAACTGCTCTGCGGTTTCCTGCTTAGCTGCCCAGTTATTTTTGACTGCATAATTCTTTTGCAGGAACGCATCTGCCGTCTTGAAATCAGGCATTTTATTCAGCAGGTCTATGGCCTCCGCATAAGCAAGGTTATACCCGTTAAAAAGATCTTTAATATAACGTAGTTTATCATTTAAGCTGATCGCCTGTTTAAGGTCAGTTATTGCCTTTCTGCTGCTGCCGGTGTTTGCATTCCTGTTGTTTGCACCGGCAAGGATATCGTTAAGTGTAGGTTTAGGGATATCGGCTGCAGGTGCTGGTTCGGCTGCAGGTACTACTTCTGCCGGCTGTGACGGCGCAAACAATTCTTCCGGGGTTTCAGGCGGTGGTATGCTCGCTTCTTCTTCAGGCTCAGGTTCTGTTTCAGGGAGCTCAGGTTCTGTTTCGGGGAGCTCAGGTTCTGTTACCAGGAATGGTTCCGGGCCTATTTCATCCTCTTCAGCCGCAGGGCTTTCCATTTCCAGTTCTTTTTTCTCTTTTAATTTTTGCTTTTGTGCGATGATGTACTCCTCTTCTTTGCTCAGGGGCCTGTCAAATATCTCCCCTACAGGTTTCTCTTCAAACTCAAATTTGTCAGAGGAAGTTCTGTCACTAAGGATAAATTCAAAACTTGAAGGCCTTTCATCAATTTTAAAGATCTCTTGTTCCAATACCGGTTTAAGGGTATTTTGCACAGGTGCCGGAGCCGGGGGCAATTCAGGTTCTTTCTCTTGTACAGGTATTTCACCGGTCACAGGTTCCGGCTGCTCCAGGGACCGCTTTTCCTGGCTTTCTGTATGCTCGGGCAATATATTTCTGACAGCCTTACTGTTTATCTTCTTTATGATCTGAACATGGTCCCCAAGAAAGGTGGCGTTGGCAAGAAAAAGCTCCAGCTCCAGCTCGTTCAATTCCCGGGGATTCTGGGCTAAATATTGATACTGATCGTTCAGCTCATTCAGTATCTGTCCTATCTTTTTAAATATATCCTCCTGGTTCATCATTTCTTATAACGGGTTTATTGGTATTTTATGTTGGTTGATTGCTACTCAAAAGTAAACAAAAATATCCTTTTATGTTTTTTAAAGGTTGCTGGCCAGCAGGATAAATCATTCTTTTTCGCTGGCACAGCGCTATAAACATAAATATTATCGCATTTAACAGCAGAATTTCGATATTTGTTTGTCAGACACCCTAAACAAGGCATGTTATTTAGCGAACAAAATTATAGAAGAGGTGAATTCTGCGGCAGCATTGAAGTGATTTGCGGCTCCATGTTTTCAGGAAAAACGGAAGAATTGATCAGGAGGTTAAAGCGTGCGGAAATCGCTAAATTAAATGTGGAAATATTCAAGCCCAAGACAGATATACGGTATGATGAAACTGCGGTCGTATCCCATAATTATCAAACTATTCCCTCTACCCCGGTAGACAGTTCTGCCGCTTTGCTTTTATTAAATACAGATACACAGGTGGTAGGCATTGATGAAGCACAATTTTTTGACATGGGCCTGCCGGAGGTATGTAATGAACTTGCCAATAAGGGCATCAGGGTAATTGTGGCCGGCCTGGACATGGATTTTGCCGGCAAGCCCTTTGGCCCGGTCCCTGCATTGATGGCCATTGCAGAACTGGTCACCAAAGTTAACGCAGTTTGTGTAAGGTGCGGCTGCCCTGCCATGTATTCGTACCGCAAGGTAGCCAGTGAGGCGAAAATCCTGCTAGGGGAAAAAGAAAGCTATGAGCCACGCTGCAGGACCTGTTTTCATGCTAATGACTAGGCTGTCCCTGCGGCCGGACAAAGTAAACCGTACCGTCTTTGAAAACATATTTTTTAACCAGATCTGCATTTTTCCTGATGCTTTGCAGTCCGATCAGTTCTGGATCTCTAACCTGGTTAAACCAGATCAGGTACATCCCCTTTTCCCTGAAAAAACTGAGGATGTCCTCTTTGTCTATGACATGGGGCAGCGAAAAAGAACGTAAGTTACCGGTAAAGTATACCGCTTCATGTGCATTGGAGTAAATGTTGTACCTGGGGTCAAAAGCATTATGGTGTCCTCTGATAAAGCTGGCAACAGGGGAATTTTTCCAGGAGTTATCTGTATAACCGGGCACGCCGTAACGGACAGCTTCCCTATAAAGTTCTGCTGAGCGGACTGCCTGGCCGACCTGAAAAACAACGATCAGCAAAGATACCCCAATGAATGCCGGCAGCCGGAATTCTTTTTTCAGCCCGTTCAGGTAAGCTGGCATCCGGAAGGTTATGGCAATCAGTAAGGGAATAAATAATGGCGAAAGCAAGCGGTTATTGATCTGCTCAAAGTGTGAAAGTGTGGATATTCCGATAATAAAAACAGTATATACGATAACAAAAGCGGCAAAAATATTGCCGGTCGCTGTATAATTGTGCTTTTGGTAAGCGCGCTTTAAAAACAAGCCGGCAATGACCAGAAAAAGCATAAGCGCGATTGCCGGATACCATAACTGAAATCGGGCCGGCAGCGATAACCACTCAAAGATCACGTTTGCGTAATACCTGATATTTTCACTTAAAGGGGTAATGCCCGCTTCCCTCGGTCCTGTCATTAATCCCTCTGCCCTGAGATTATGCCAAAGGTTAAGGGCTAATATAGCGGAAGAAAGCCCTGTAAACCAGGTAACATGCACTACTTTCTTCCCCGGTGTTAAACCAGGGTCGAAAACCAGCAGCATCATTCCGGTCGCAATAACAGTTATCCCGGCATAACGGGTAATACAGGCGATACCTGCAATAACTGCACAAACTGACAATTGAACAAGTTTCCGTCCGCTGAAGTACTTTTTAAAAGCGGCAATGAATACAAGGGTAAGAAATATAAATAAAGTTTCCGACCACAACATGGAATAGATCTCGAGCAGGACAGGGCTTAATGTTATGCTAAACAGTATAATCCGTTGGTAGAAAGTATTATTCCTGTCTTCCTGACCGATCAGGTGGCCGCTTAGGATAACGGTCCCGGCAAACAATATCCCGTTGAGATAAGGGCCAAGCACTAGTGGATCGGTGCCTGTGATAACATCTGCCACACTCAGGAACCAGGGATAAAAAACAGGAAAATCTATCATGGGCTGCAGGGTATAATCTACAGGTAATCCTGTGGAGACGAGGTTTCTCGCTACGCTTAAGTACACAATGGAATCCGGGGACATCCCAACGCCGCTATGCCTGGTAAAGAGGATGGCCAGCATAAATGCCATAAACGCGAAGATGAATTTATCAAAATTGTTATGCAGCAATAACCCCGGCCTGGTTTTATTCATAGAAAAAAAACGATATTTGTAAATATAATTATTATCATATGAAGATCCTGCTTACCTGCTTAACCGCCATCTTGTTCTCCATGACCGCTTCCGGCCAAAAAACCGGTTCAGCAATGCCGGATGCTATATTTTATAACAGGGATAATTCTACTTTTTCTACGCACAATATCCCGGCCGGAAAACAGTCTTTTGTTATTTTCTTTGACGCTACATGTTCCCATTGTCAGAAAATAGTTGGACAGATCGATAAAAGAACGAAAGAATTAAGCAATCTGAATATTTACCTGGTTTCGCAGGACGAATACAGATCAATTGATTATTTCATGGAGAATTTTGCCAAACAGTTATCTGCGCAGAAAAACGTAAAGGTAGTGCAGGACAGGAACCATGTGTTCATTATGTCTTTTCATCCCCAGAAATATCCTGCATTGTACCTGTACGGACCAGACAAAACGCTTCAGCTGGCTACAAGCGGCGAAACGGATGTCAATAAATTTTTTAAGCTGATTAAACGTTAACCCGCTGCCAGTTAGTTAAGCCGGCTTAAATATTTATATTTTCCAGGTATTTGTATCCGTTACCTGTATTTAATAAGAGTACCCTTTCGCCGGGTTTTACCCATCCCGAACTTTTAAGTATTTTGAAAGCCTGCCATAGTGCTGCGCCTTCCGGAGCGATCAGCATCCCTTCTTTACGGGCAATTTCTTTAAGGGCGGCCTCCATCTGGAGATCATTAATACTGATTGCGGTCCCGTTGCTTTCCCTTAAAACTTTCAGGATCAGTTTATCGGCATAGGGTTTTGGCACCCGGAGGCCATTGGCAATCGTAAAACCGTTATCAATAAACTGTGAACTGATCTGTTGGTTATGGAATGCCCGGGTGATCCCGTCACAGCTTTCGGACTGTACGGTAACCATTTTTGGACGTTTACTGCCAATCCAGCCCATCTTCTCCATTTCATCAAATGCCTTCCAGATCCCTATCAGCCCTGTACCTCCGCCTGTAGGATAAAAAATCACATCGGGAACATCCCAGTTAAACTGTTCTGCAATTTCATACCCCATCGTCTTTTTACCTTCCAGGCGATAAGGTTCCTTTAGCGTGGACACCTGGAACCAGCCGTTCTCGTTGGCCTCTTTTTCGGCCAGTTTGCCGCAGTCAGCAATATTTCCATCAACTTCTATCAGGTTTGCCCCGTAAAGCCGGCATTCGTCTTTAAAAACCTTTGGCGTGAGTTCAGGCATATATACGTATGCGTTCAATGCCCCCTGGGCACAATAGGCAGCCAGTGCCCCGCCGGCATTTCCTGCTGTCGGAGTGACTATAGTTTTAACGCCCAGCTCTTTTGCTTTGGAGACTGCTGCGCTGATTCCCCTGGCCTTAAAAGAACCGGTCGGGTTGCCCGATTCATCCTTCCAGAAAACTTCGTTTTCATTGTCCTGGAAATAAAGATTTTTGAGAGGCAGTATAGGGGTAAACCCTTCACCAAGTGTAACCACATTTTCCGGATCAATTACCGGCAAAAATTCGTGATAACGCCACATTGTCGAGGGCCTGCCCGACAAAAGTTCCGTTGGGTTTATGGCTAAGGGCAGTTCGTAACTTGCAAATAAAGAAGATTTACAGCTTTCATTCAGGCATACCGTCTGTACTTGTTCAGCCTTATACCTGGTCCCGCATTGCGGACAGGTTAAATCGTTCAGGAGAGATAATTTCATTATGACATTCTAATTTTTTGTAAATGTATCGGCTAAATGAATATGCTTGTTATACACTTTACTGATACGTCATCAGCAAAAAGTCATTAACAAAAATTAATAAGCGTGCCTATTTCGTTTAAAAAATTTATTTTTACCTATTAATACTTAGATCCTTGATTTCTTTAAGTCACCGTGTGTTTTTAGAAGTAGCCGCTAACCTTAGTTTCTCTAAGGCGGCGAAAGCTTTATATATTAGCCAGCCTGCCATAAGCAGGCATATTCATCTGCTCGAGGGGCAGTATAACTGTGCGTTGTTTGAACGAAAGGGAAACAGTATCCAGCTTACTGTTATCGGTGAAAATATATATAATTACCTGCTGGAAGCCAAAGAGATAGAAAGGAAAATAGAATATGAAGTAAGTACGCTTAAACTGGAATCGGAGGCTTCCGGTAAATTAAAACTCGGGGCGAGTACAACCGTAAGCCTTTATATTATTCCGGGTATCCTGTCTTCTTTTCATCAGACAATGCCTAAAATCGACATACAGGTCATTAACCGCAATACTGAAAATATACTTACCGCTTTATTGAACAAACATATCGATGTGGGCATAGTAGAAGTGGAGAATAAGATCAACATGGTGAATTATGATTATTTTACTTCTGATAAAGTAATCGCTGTTTGTGCAGCAAAGAGCTACCTCGCAAAGAAAGGGACACTGAGCCTGGAAGAGTTAAAAAAAACACCGGTTGCCTTGCGCGAGATCGGATCGGGCACACTGACTGCGCTGACCAGGGAACTGACCAGGAACAACATATCTGTGTCCAGCCTGAACGCAAAAGTAAGGTTAGGCGGAACAGAAGCCCTGAAAAACTTTATACTGGCAGATTTAAGCCTTGGTTTTCTGCCGCAAAAGGCTGTCATTAAAGAACTGCTGAATGGCGACCTCGTAGAAGTGCATATAGAAAACCTTGAAATTAAACGCGACTTCTTTTTTCTGACCAGACTCGGGGAAAATTTCGACCTCATCAGGAAATTCGTCCGTTTCTCGCAACGTTACATTCCTTAACATCCGGACCAGTCAAAACAGGAAGCGTTAATCGTATTCATGCTTTATATAGCCATGCAGACCATATAAAGCACGAATACTATGTGTCTTAGGGATTTACAGCTGGAGTAGCGCCCATGGTATCTACCATGGTCGTATCACTCATGGTGGTATCACTCATAGTGGTGTCAACCATGGATGTGTCTGTCATTGTACTGTCAGCATTATTATTGGAATTGTTTGAACCACATCCAGCAAAAACCATCCCGGTTAAAGCTAAGACCATTAAAAATTTAAATTTCATACGTTAGTGTTTTAGTATCCGTTATTTAAAGTTAAATAAACCGGCCTTCCAGCCATGATTATTTAACTAATACCAAACCCTTTAAAAAAGTTTTCTTTTTAGCTGTAAAACACGTATTTATACTTTAAATACGCGTATTTTCCGTCTCCTGAAAGAATAAGCCTGTTTATCAAACAATCCGGCCGTATATTTTGTTCATATTCCGGCGCCTGAACATCTTATCGCCTGATAAAGGCTCTTTTTAGTTGATTTTCCGGCAACAAATCCTTCATTTACTTTATTAACCATCTTTCCACATGGAAAACTTGTGTCTTTTAATGAAACGGATATCTTTAGTTCTGTGTGTTGTGCTGATTATA
>Ga0160457_1000875_pt1 | contig 10378 bp, 8 predicted proteins | sample HID1972M_E6MG_FD_108242 | JGI IMG/M metagenome (GOLD analysis project Ga0160457, IMG submission 108242) | Enriched pill bug-associated microbial communities from UW Madison campus, WI, USA - HID1972M_E6 MG | ecosystem: Host-associated > Arthropoda: Insects > Digestive system > Unclassified ... | reverse complement strand
GACGATTCGATCGCTTCCATCGAACGCATCTTCAAGAACGACGCCGAGCCGAAAGACATCGCCGCGATCATCATCGAGCCTGTGCAGGGTGAAGGTGGTTTCTACGTCGCGCCGAAGGAATTCATGAAGCGTCTGCGTGCGCTGTGCGACCAGCACGGCATCCTGTTGATCGCTGACGAAGTACAGACCGGCGCTGGCCGTACCGGTACCTTCTTCGCCATGGAGCAGATGGGCGTTGCTGCCGACCTGACCACCTTCGCCAAATCCATCGCTGGCGGCTTCCCGCTGGCCGGTGTCTGCGGCAAGGCCGAATACATGGACGCCATTGCTCCAGGCGGCTTGGGCGGCACCTACGCCGGTAGCCCGATCGCTTGCGCCGCTGCGCTGGCAGTGATGGAAGTGTTCGAAGAAGAGAACCTGCTTGATCGCTGCAAAGCAGTCGGCGAGCGTCTGGTGACTGGCCTGAAGGCTATCCAGGCCAAGTACCCGGTGATCGGTGAAGTCCGTGCGCTGGGCGCGATGATCGCTGTTGAGCTGTTCGAAAACGGCGACAGCCACAAGCCGAACGCTGCAGCAGTGGCATCGGTTGTGGCCAAGGCACGCGACAAGGGTCTGATCCTGCTGTCTTGCGGCACCTACGGCAACGTTCTGCGCGTACTCGTACCGCTGACCTCGCCGGACGAGCAACTGGACAAAGGTCTGGCGATCATCGAAGAGTGCTTCTCCGAGCTCTGATCGCCCAGTGTGACCTGATCGACAAAAAACCCGCTTCGGCGGGTTTTTTTACGCCCCTTGAAACACATCGGGGGCTTTAGCACTGTATCGAAAGGCCAGCATTGGCTAAGGTTCAGGCATTGCAAGGGAGAGCGCGCATGACTGCCGTTGATTTACCCGCCGTACCCCGAGTGCTGATTGCCGAGGCCGACCCGTGGTCGCGCGACCTGCTCAAACAAGTGCTGCTGAATGTGCGTTGCGATGCGCGGCTGGATCTGTGCGCCGATGGCCAGCAAGCGATGTCGTTGCTTAGCGAAGTGCCGTATGACCTCGCGATCGTCGACTGGGAGCTGCCCGGCGTCGATGGTCTGAACGTGCTGCGCAGCGTGCGGCAGCGCAAACGCAATCCGCCGCTGCCGTTCATTCTGATGAGCAGCCGCAACGACAGCGCCAGCGTGCGCGAAGCGATTCCGCTGGCGCCGACAGCGTATCTGACCAAACCGCTGAACATGGAAAGCCTGACCCAGCGTTTGCAGGGATTGCTGCTCAATGCCGGGGAAGAGGTGTTCTGCGAAGTGCCGGCGCTGGCGCCGGGTATGACGTTGTCAGTGTTTCTCGAGCGACGCCGTGAGCAGGCTGACGGCGCGCCGCTGATGACCGATGTGCAGGTGGCGGTGAAGCGCAGCCTCAACCCTGGCGGGCTGGATCTGAAGGTGCTCGAAGATGAGATTAAAACCGATCCGCAGATCACTGCGGTGTTGATCGCTGCCGCCAACAGCGCCGCGCAACACCATGGCGCGCCCGTGCAGACACTGGCGCAGGCACTGCACCGGCTCGGTACCGGGCAGAGCATGAATTTGATTCTGGGGCTGGCGCTCAAGCGTAGCGCCAGGCTCAGCGATCCGTGTCTGGCGGATTATGCCGAGCGTTATTGGGGGCTTTCGCTGCACACCGCTGAATACGCGCGTACGTTGGCGCGTTTGCTCGATCTCGATCAGGAGCGCTGCTATTGCGCGGGGATGCTGCATCGATTGGGTGATCTGGCGTTGCTGCGTTGTTTGCAGGAATGGCAGCAGGCCGGTGGGGCGCTGGATGAGCTGGAGGAGGTTGGTGAGGCGCTGGCGGAATTTGGTGCGGCGTATGGATCGGCGTTGCGCACGCGCTGGCGTCTGCCGCTGGAGCTGCGTGAGCTGATTGCGGCGGTGTATCAACTCGGTGGCGGGGTGTATTCCCGTGAAGCGCTGGTGATGAACATGGCGGCGCAAATGGCGCACCTGACTGAGCATGAAGGCATCGAAGAGCTGGCGAAAAGCCGCACGGCGCGGCTGCTCAAGATCGGCTTGCCGGAGCTGATGCGGATGCGTAAGTAACCCGCCCACACCATACTTGTAAGAGTCGGGCCTTTGTGGCGAGGGGATTTATCCCCGATGGACTGCGCAGCAGTCCCCCCTCTTTTTAAATCAAAAAAGGGGGCGCTTCGCACCCCATCGGGGATAAATCCCCTCGCCACAGGTTCGCATTTCAAATCGAATACTCAAGCAGAGATGATGCGGTTCTTGCCTGGCGTTTGGCTTCGTACATCGCTGCATCCGCACGGGCGAACAGGCTGTCGAGGCTTCTGACTGAGCATGAAGGCATCGAAGAGCTGGCGAAAAGCCGCACGGCGCGGTTACTCAAGATCGGCTTGCCGGAGCTGATGCGGATGCGTAAGTAACCCGCCCACACCATACTTGTAAGAGTCCGGCCTTTGTGGCGAGGGGATTTATCCCCTTTGGGCTGCGGAGCGGCCCCTCTTTTGATTCAAAAAAGCAGGGGACTGCTGCGCAGTCCAGCGGGGATAAATCCCCTCGCCACAGGTTCGCATTCAAATCGAATATTCAGGCAGAGATAATGCGGTTTTTGCCTTGGCGCTTGGCTTCGTACATCGCTGCATCCGCACGGGCGAACAGGCTGTCGAGGCTTTCATCTTCGTCGGTGAGGCTGGTCAGGCCCTGGCTCACGGTGATGCTGAAGGTCTGGCCATCGTGGTTGAAACTCAGACGTTGAATCTCCTGTTGCAAGCGTTCCGCGACCTGCATCGCCATGTCCGGCGCGCACCCTGGAAACACAGCCGCAAATTCCTCCCCGCCAATCCGCCCGAACAGATCGCCGCGTCGTAGCGAGCCGCGCCCGCACTCGGCGACTCGCTGCAACACGTTGTCGCCCTCGGGATGCCCGTAACTGTCGTTGATCACTTTGAAGTCATCAATGTCCAGCAACAGAAACGCCATCGGCGAACCTTGCAACCGCGCCTCTTCAAACGTGCGGTTGGCGCATTCGAAGAAGTGTCGGCGGTTGCTGCTTTGTGTGAGTACGTCGGTGGTCGCCAGACGATGCAGCTCGGTTTCCATCTGCTTCTTTTCGGTGATGTCTTCGGCAATGCCGACGATGATCACCGGTTGCCCGCTATCGTCCTGACGATTGATGAAGCATTTGTCGCTGAGCCAGCGGATCTGGCCATCGGCGGCGATGATCCGGTATTCGCGATCTTCCACCGCGCCCTTGTGCAGGACTTCGGCGAGGCTGCGTTCAGCGTATTCGAGGTCGTCGGGGTAAATGCTGTCGCGCCACTGGTTGTAGTCGGCGAGGAGAAGGCCGGCGGAGCGGCCGAAAATCCGTTCATACGCGGGGCTGACGTACAGCACCTGGCGGGTTTCCCAGTTAAACGCCCAAAGCACCGCGTTGACACTGACCAGCAGCGAGCTGAACAGCTGTTCGCGTTCGCTCAAACGGGCGACTTCGCCCTGGGCGTGCATCAACGCCATGAGGGTTTGCGCGGCTTCGGGCCACTGCGGGAAAGATGAGTCTTTTTGGTTGTTATTGACCATCGGCACAAGTCTCAAAGGGCGTGCCGCAATCGACAACGGCCACAGAACAGCCCGCCGGGATGGCGAAGTGTCTTTGAGATAGGGGATTTTGGGCGAAGTTCCCGGTTTTTACCGGATCCTGCCAAGTGGCCATCGCGGCACACCTGTAGGAGCTGTCGAGTGAAACGAGGCTGCGATCTTTTGATTTCAACAAACAGAATCAAAAGATCGCAGCCTGCGGCAGCTCCTACTTGGGGCCGGTGTTTAGGCAGTAGGGCGCAGGGAGTAGGTTTTCAGCTGGCCGGCGAAGTCGCGCAGAGACTGGATGCCGCTGGCTTCCGCTTCGTGAACCCACTCTTTGATGGCAGCGAGCATGTCGTGGCCATTGGAACTGGTCTTGACCCAGATCTGCTGCAGGGCCAGGCGTTTTTCGTAAATCACCTTCAATGCCTGGCTGTGCTCGAGCATGTTCTGGATGCGCAAGTGGTGACGGTCTTCCAGCAGGCTGGTTTCCCGCGACAACAGGCGCTTGGCCCGGTGGAACTGGTGACGCACCGAGTGATCGACCTTGGCCAGTTCTTGCTGAACCAGTGGGCCAATCACCAATTTGCGGTACTGGGCCATGATCTGGAAGCGGTTGTTGAGGATCGCCATCGCGGTGTCCATGTCCAGATTGCCCTTGCCTTCGACACGGTGGGCAATTGGCGCAACGCGCTGAACCTTGGCCAAACGGAAGAAGCTGAAGACTTTGATCCACGCCCAACCGAGGTCGAACTCCCACTTCTTCACCGACAGCTTGGCCGAGTTCGGGTAGGTGTGATGGTTGTTATGCAGTTCTTCGCCGCCGATCAGGATGCCCCACGGCACCAGATTGGTCGCCGCGTCGCGGCATTCGAAGTTGCGATAGCCGACCGCGTGGCCCAGACCGTTGATGACGCCAGCGGCCCACACCGGGATCCACATCATCTGGATCGCCCAGATAGTGATGCCGATGGTGCCGAACAGCATCAGGTCGATAACCCCCATGATCGCCACGCCCAGCAGCGGATAACGGCTGTAGACGTTGCGTTCGATCCAGTCTTCCGGGCAGTTCTTGCCGTAGATGCGCAGGGTTTCCGGGTTCTGCGCTTCGGCGCGGTACAGCTCGGCACCGGTACGCAGGACGGTGGAAAGACCTTTGATAACCGGGCTGTGCGGGTCGTCCTCGGTTTCGCACTTGGCGTGGTGTTTACGGTGGATGGCTGTCCACTCGCGGGTGTTCTGCGCCGTGGTCAGCCACAGCCAGAAACGGAAGAAATGTTTCAGGCCAGCATTCAGCTCCAGCGAGCGATGGGCCGAATAACGATGCAGATAGACGGTGACGGCTACAATCGTCACGTGGGTCATCAGCAGGGTGACCGCGACCAGAGACCAGGCCGACAAGCCAAGAAAACCTTCGTACCACATAGGCTATAGGGCCCTCGATAAAGATAAAAACAGCCGTTGCATTATCACTAAGCACACAGATAAAACCAGTCGCCCTTTCAGATAAGAGTCGCTGGATGTTACTTGGCCTATAATTCCAACCTTTTTGTAGGGACATGGACAGCCGAATGTCTGCCACTTATCGCGATGCCTTGCGTGCAGCGCTGCTCTATCTCGTGCTTGCCGCTGTCTGGTTGCAAGGTTCTGATTATTTATTAAACAATTTCTTCGATAACTCCGTCGATCTTGCTCGTTGGCAACTGATCAACGGTTATCTGTTTGCGGCGGTCAGCGCCGGGCTGATTTTTCTGGCGCGCGCACGTTTGTGTGAGTTTCTCGGCATCGGAGCGCGGTTGCGCGAACGGCACGCTGATCGCGAGCGTCTGCGGCAGGCGGCGGCCGTGTTCGATTGCACCCGCGAAGGCGTGCTGGTCACTGATCGTCAGGGGCTGATCGTCCACGTTAACCGCGCCTTTATCGAAATCACCGGTTATCAGCGTGAAGAAGTTATCGGTCAGCGCCCGAGTCTGTTCAAATCCGGCCACCATCCGCCGGGCTTCTATCAGGCGATGTTCGCTACGTTGGCGTCGCAGGAAGAGTGGAGCGGCGAAATCTGGAACCGGCGTAAAAGCGGCGAGATTTATCCACAATGGCAAACCATTCGCGTCATTCACGATGATCGCGGTGAGGTCAGCCATTACGTGGCGGTGTTCTCCGACATCACCGCGATCAAGGATTCCGAGCACGAACTCAAACGCCTCGCCCACCACGACCCATTGACCGATCTGCCCAATCGCCTGCTGTTCAGCGATCGCGCCGAGCAAGCGCTGACGTCTGCGCAGACCCACAAACGTGGCTGTGCGCTGCTGCTGATCGATCTGGATTTCTTCAAAATGATCAACGACAGCCTCGGGCATAACGTCGGTGATCGGCTACTCAAAGCGGTGGCGTCGCGGTTGCAGGAACTGTTCGGCCCCGGCATCACCCTGGCGCGGCTCGGCGGTGACGAGTTCGCGGTGCTCGCGGAAAGCTGTCCACAGCCTGCGCAAGCGGCGGCGCTGGCCCAGCGCGTTCTCGATGGCTTCAAAGAACCGTTCTGCATCGACGGCCACGAACTGTTCATCAATGCCAGCATCGGCATCAGCCTGTTCCCCAGCGATGCGTTGAGCGCGGAGCAACTGTTGCGCAACGCCGATGCCGCACTGTTCAAAGCCAAGAACAGCGGGCGCAACGGTTACGCCTTGTACACCGAAGAACTCACCGCTCACGCTCAGCAAAGGGTCGAACTCGCTTTCGAACTGCGCCGGGCGCTGGAGCTGCAAGAGCTGCGCGTCTACTACCAACCGGTGCATGACCTGAAAACCAGTCGCCTGATCGGCGTTGAAGCGCTGGTGCGCTGGCAGCATCCGCAGCGTGGGTTGGTGTCGCCGGCGGAATTCATTCCGATTGCCGAGCGCACCGGGTTGATCGCCGAAATCGATGCCTGGGTCATGCAGCAGGCTTGTCGGCAGATGTGTGAGTGGCAGCAGGCCGGGGTGGTGCTGTCGTTTGTTGCGGTGAATGTTTCGTCGCGGTTGTTTGCGCGGCGTGAACTGTATCAACAAGTGGCACAGGTGCTGCGCGAGACTGGGCTGGATCCGGCGTATCTGGAGCTGGAAGTTACAGAGAGCGCTGTGATGGACGATCCGGAAGTGGCGCTGGAGCAGATGCACCGCTTGCGTGAGTTGGGGATTCGTCTGGCGATTGATGATTTCGGTACCGGTTATTCGTCGCTGTTGCGGCTCAAGCGCTTGCCGGTGCAGAAGCTGAAGATTGATCAGGGGTTTGTCGCGGGGCTGCCGTGGGATGAGGATGATGCGGCGATTGTTCGGGTGATCATCGCGCTGGCTCGCAGCATGGGCATGCAGGTGCATGCTGAAGGGATCGAGCAGGCGGAGCAGGCGGTGTTTTTGCTGGAGCAGGAATGTGAGTTGGGGCAGGGGTATTGGTTTGGGCGGCCGGTTCCAGCGGTTGAGATTGATTGGGATTGCGCACCATTGATTGGTTAAAGATCAAAAGATCGCAGCCTTCGGCAGCTCCTGCAGTAATTGTGTAGGAGCTGCCGAAGGCTGCGATCTTTTGCTTCAACAGGCTGCAAACCCTTGCCCCATCACATAATGTTTTTCAGTTATATAAACATTCTTAAATAGTCTTTTTAAGAATATCCGCGCCTCTCTTATATTGCTCCCACGCCGAACGCAGTGCCGCCCACTGCCAGGCATATCCCATTCAAAGGAGCAGCACCATGAGCGCATCCCTTCGCAGCGTTGACGGTCAGGACGAAACCACCATTTTGCGTGAAATCCAGAGCGCACTGCGCGATCTGCGATTTGGCGCGGTGGAGATCACTGTGCACAACGCGCAAGTCGTGCAGATCGAACGCAAAGAGAAATTCCGTTTGCAGCAACCGGGAAAGCAACCGGGCTGAGTGAAGATCAAAAGATCGCAGCCTGCGGCAGCTCCTACAGGGGGCTGTGTGTGTAGGAGCTGCCGAAGGCTGCGATCTTTGAACCGGCACCACGATTTGCGAAATACATAAGAAAAAAGCCACCACCCAGAATTCCAGGAGCTTTCACCATGTCGTCGATTCGCCGTTACGCTTTGGCCGCCCTGGCCAGTGCTGTGTTTGCCGGTTCCGCGGTTGCCAAGGATTACGAGCTGCTCAACGTGTCGTATGACCCGACGCGCGAGCTGTATCAGGACTACAACGCTGAATTCATCAAGTTCTGGCAGAAAGATCACGCTGGCGACACCGTGAAAATCCAGCAATCCCACGGTGGTTCGGGCAAGCAGGGTCGTGCAGTGATCGACGGTCTGCGCGCTGACGTGGTGACTCTGGCTCTGGCCGGCGACATCGATGAAATCGCCAAACTCGGCAAGACCCTGCCCGCCGACTGGCAGAAGCGTCTGCCGGAAGCGAGCACGCCGTACACCTCGACCATCGTCTTCCTGGTACGCAAGGGCAACCCGAAAGGCATCAAGGACTGGGGCGATCTGGTCAAGAACGACGTCTCGGTAATCACGCCGAACCCGAAAACCTCCGGCGGCGCACGCTGGAACTTCCTCGCCGCGTGGGCCTATGGCCTGAAAGCCAACGGCGGTGACGAAGCCAAAGCTAAAGAATACGTACAGACCCTGTTCAAGCACGTGCCGATCCTCGACACCGGTGCGCGCGGTTCGACCATTACTTTCGTCAACAACGGTCAGGGCGACGTGTTGCTGGCCTGGGAAAACGAAGCGTTCCTGGCCCTGAAAGAAGATGGCGGCGCCGATAAGTTCGACATCGTCGTGCCTTCGCTGTCGATCCTCGCCGAGCCGCCAGTGGCCGTGGTCGACAAGAACGCCGAGAAAAAAGGCAACGAGCAGATCGCCGAAGCGTATCTGAAACACCTGTACAGCCCGGCCGGTCAGGAAATCGCCGCGAAAAACTTCTACCGTCCGCGTGACAAAGAAGTCGCTGCCAAATACGCCCAGCAGTTCCCGAAACTGGATCTGGTGACCATCGACAAAGACTTCGGCGGCTGGAAAACTGCGCAACCGAAATTCTTCAACGACGGTGGCGTGTTCGACCAGATTTATCAGGCGCAGTAATCTGACTACAAAACTGTGGGAGCGGGCTTTTGTGGCGAGGGGATTTATCCCCGTTGGGCTACGCAGTAGCCCCAAAATCGGCAAATGCGGAAACCAGATACACCGCATGTGATGGTTTTGGGGCAGCTTCGCTGCCCAACGGGGATAAATCCCCTCACCACAAGTTCACTCCCACATTGATGCGTTTTTAACCAAGGACTTTTATGTCGCGTCGTATCTCCCCCGTCATACCCGGCTTCGGGCTGACGCTGGGTTACACCTTGGTGTACCTCAGCCTGATTGTGCTTATCCCGCTGGCGGCGATGTTCGTCCACGCCGCTCAACTCACCTGGGATCAGTTCTGGGCGATCATCTCCGCACCGCGCGTGCTGGCGGCATTGAAGCTGAGCTTCGGCACCGCGCTGTGTGCCGCGATCATCAACGGCATCATCGGTACGCTGCTGGCCTGGGTGCTGGTGCGTTACACGTTCCCGGGGCGCAAGGTGATCGACGCGATGATCGATCTGCCCTTCGCGCTGCCGACCGCCGTTGCCGGTATCGCATTGACCGCGCTGTATGCGCCCGCCGGCCTGGTCGGACAATTCGCTGCCGACCTCGGTTTCAAAATCGCTTACACCCCTCTCGGTATCACCCTCGCGCTGACCTTCGTCACGCTGCCGTTCGTGGTGCGCACGGTGCAACCGGTGCTGGCCGACATTCCCCGTGAAGTCGAAGAAGCCGCCGCGTGCCTCGGTGCGAAACCCCTGCAGGTGTTCCGCCACATCCTCGTTCCCGCGCTGCTGCCTGCCTGGCTCACCGGTTTTGCCTTGGCGTTCGCGCGTGGCGTTGGCGAATACGGTTCGGTGATTTTCATCGCCGGCAACATGCCGATGAAAACCGAGATCCTGCCGCTGCTGATCATGGTCAAACTCGACCAATACGATTACACCGGCGCCACCGCCATCGGCGTGCTGATGCTGGTGGTTTCCTTCGTCCTGTTGCTGCTGATCAACTTGCTGCAGCGGCGCATCGAAACCCCATAAGGAGGCGCGAACAATGTCCCAATCGTCTATTGCGGCCGCCTCTTCGGCCAACGCTGCACGCCGTGGCAGTGCCACTTCGCGCAGAGTCCTGATCGGCCTTGGCTGGCTGGTCTTTTTCCTGTTTCTGCTGCTGCCGTTGTTCATCGTCGTATCGCAGGGTTTGAAGAATGGCCTCGGCGCATTTTTCACCGCGATCTTTGAACCGGATGCACTGTCGGCACTGAAACTCACCGTATTCGCCGTGCTGATTTCGGTGCCGCTGAACCTGGTGTTCGGCGTCAGCGCCGCATGGTGCGTGAGCAAGTACTCGTTCCGTGGCAAGAGCATGCTGGTGACGCTGATCGACCTGCCTTTCTCGGTGTCGCCGGTGATCGCCGGTCTGGTCTACGTGCTGATGTTCGGCGCGCAGGGCCTGTTCGGGCCGTGGTTGCAGGATCACGACATCCAGATCGTCTTCGCCTTGCCGGGCATCGTGCTGGCGACGATCTTCGTCACCGTGCCGTTCGTGGCCCGTGAGCTGATTCCGCTGATGCAGGAACAAGGCACGCAGGAAGAAGAAGCCGCGCGACTGCTCGGCGCCAATGGCTGGCAGATGTTCTGGCATGTCACCGTGCCGAACATCAAGTGGGGCCTGATCTATGGCGTGGTGCTGTGTACTGCGCGGGCCATGGGTGAATTCGGTGCGGTGTCGGTGGTCTCCGG
>Ga0160457_1000872_pt1 | contig 10402 bp, 10 predicted proteins | sample HID1972M_E6MG_FD_108242 | JGI IMG/M metagenome (GOLD analysis project Ga0160457, IMG submission 108242) | Enriched pill bug-associated microbial communities from UW Madison campus, WI, USA - HID1972M_E6 MG | ecosystem: Host-associated > Arthropoda: Insects > Digestive system > Unclassified ... | reverse complement strand
CGACCCGGTGATCCAGCGCGAGCGTTTCGTCGAGCAGGCGAAGCAGGGCGCCCGCGGCGACGTCGAGGCGATGCGCCTCGACGAGGAGTTCCTCACCGCGATGGAGCACGGCATGCCCCCGATGGGCGGAATGGGCATGGGAATCGACCGCCTGCTGATGGCGATCACCGGCCTCGGCATCCGAGAGACGATCCTCTTCCCGCTGGTCAAGTAGCGGATGCGGTGCCCCCAGGTTTGGGGGCCGGATGCCGCTCCCCGCGGGGCGCGTGCGTCGCTACCGTGACGGGTGAGGCGGAACCCGCACCCACCACTCCCCGCCTCGTCGCCTGGCGGTGTCGCCGCTGCGGCGCACCCGATCAGAACGAGGCCGCCCCATGCGCACCTTCCGTCGTGCCCTTGCAGCATCCGCCGTCGCCGCTCTCACCGTCGGCTCGATGTTCTTCGCGGCGCCCGCCGTCGCGGCGCCCGCCGACACCGTGGCGCCCACGGTCGTGGTGACCGCGCCCACCGAGGGCCACGTCTATCAGGGCGGCGGCGGGTACGTGAGCTTCAGCACCGCCGACGCGAGCGGCCTCACGTGGCAGGTGCTCGTCGACGGTGCCTTCCACTACGGCGGCAGCGAAGCGGGTGGCGCGAGCGTCTACCTGCCGATCGGCTCCCTCGCCAACGGAGCTCACACGGTGAGCGTCGTCGCGACCGACCCGTCACTCAACAGCACCAGCGTGACCCGCAACTTCACCGTCGACCGGATCGGGCCCGACGTGTACCTGACGGCGCCCGCGAACGGGTCGTGGGTGAGCGACGGCGCAGACTTCACCATCGCCTACAACGCGGAGGAGAACCTTCCCTCGTGGAAGGTGGAGGTCGACGACACCGTGGTCGACTCCGGCGCCTTCTACAGCGGCTCCAGCAGGCCGCACCGTCCGAGCGGATGGGTCGACGGCAGCCAGCACACGGTCAAGGTCACCGGTGCCGACGGCCTCGGTCGCACGAACTCGGCCTCCGCCACCGTCACCGCCGACGCGGCCCCGCCGACCGTCACCGTCATCGGTGGCGCCGGCACGCTCACCCGTGCGTCGAGCATCGGAGGCACCGCCGTCGACTCCGTCTCGGGTGTCGCCTCCGTTCGCGTCGCGTTCCTCGAATTCGACGGCGAGACGTGCGGCGCCGAGGCGTTCGACGTCGACGCGACCCTCACCGGCACGAACTGGACGGCGGGCCTCCCCGCCGCAGCCGAAGACGGCGAGTTCTGCCTCGTCGCCTCCGCGACCGACCGTGCCGGCCGCACCGCGTCGACCGCGCCCGTGCAGATCGACATCGACGTGAGCGGACCGGCCGCACCCACCGGGCTCGCCCCCACCGGCTCCCTGCTCGAGTCGCCGAGCGTGCTCAGCTGGAGTGCAGCCGCTGAAGCGGTGAGCTACCAGTACCGCGCCGCATCCGACCTCGGCTCGCTCGACGGCGCCGCACTGCTCAGCACGACCACCACCTCCGGTGCGCTCAGCACCGCCTTCGAGGGCACCTTCTACTGGCAGGTGCGCGGCGTCGACGTGCACGGCAACTACGGCGACTGGAGCACCCCCGCAGAGGTGACCGTGATCGGTGCCCCCACCCTCGACTGCCTGTGCGGCTTCGTGGGCGGCAGCCTCAGCCTCAGCTGGAGCTCGATCCCGGATGCGGTCAGCTACCGCTTCGAGGTCACCGGCACCGACAAGCACGGCGACCCGGTGGTGGCGAAGTTCCAGCGCTCCGGCAGCGTCACCTCCACCACCTACGACTTCGCGTCGAGCTTCCCCACGGGCGTCATCAGCGTGCGCGTTCGCGCGGAGCTGCCGGGTGGAGCCTTCACCGCGTGGAGCAGCGAGCAGCGGACGCTGCGACTCGGTGCGCCGAAGAAGCCCACCCTCGTGACCCCGGCATCCGGAGCGTACGTCGACGGCGAGGATGTCGAGCTGAAGTGGAAGGACGACTCGTCGGTGCTGCTGTGGGAGGTGCGCGTGTCGCCCAGCCGTGAGCTGGGCGAAGACGGCGGCCTCGGTGGTGACGACGCCGACGGCGGCGTGCTCGTCGACCCGATGGTGCTCGTCGTCGTGATCGGCGGCGGTGGCGGGTTGCCCGAGGATGTGCCGATCGACCTCGACGAGATCGACGCACTGCTCACCTGCGACGTGCTCGACGAGTTCGTCGGCGCGGAGATCCCGCTCGAGTGCGCCGACGGCAGTGTCACCATCCCCGAGACCCTCGACGACGGCCACTACTTCTGGCAGGTGCGCGGCATCGGCATCGACGGGCTCATGAGCAGCATGTCGAAGACCGGACCCTGGTCGAAGGTCGGGCACTTCGTGGTGGGCGAGAAGCCGGTGAAGTCGGGCGGCGACGGCGGCAGCACCGACGCCGGCTCCGGAACGGACGGCGGCGACGCCCGCACCACCACGAGCACCTCGGCAGGCGACGCACCCGTGGTCGAGCCCGTCGTCGACGAGACCGACGAGACCGACGAGCCGGCCACCGAGGAGCCCGCCGAAGAGGAGCCGACCGACAACGGCACCGACGGCGGCGCGAGCGCCGGCGAGCCGCAGGCCGCGGCGGTCGACGCCGACAACGGTCTGCCGCTCGGATGGATCATCGGCGGCATCGCCGGCCTGGTCGTCATCGCCGGTGCCGTGGCGCTCATCCAGTTCCTGCGGGTCCGCGCCCGCTAGCCACCGGCCGCGCCCGGCTGCCATCCCAGCCGGGCGCGGTAGTGTCGCCTCATGTCCGATCGCACCCCCGGCGAGCAGCCGCCGAAGATCTCCACCAACCGCATCATCCTGTGGATCGTGGTGGCGGGCGTCGGGCTCTATCTGGTGATCACCGGCATCGTCGGCATCGTCGCGAAGGGCTGAGATGGACCGCCGCACCTCGCGCCTCGTCATGTACGGCGGGCTCGTGCTGATCCTCGTGGTCGTGGTGCTCGTCGTCGTGTTCAGCCCCCGCTGAGCCGCGGAACGTAGGCTGAAGCCATGCCCACCGATTTCTGGGGAAACGCGATCTTCTCCCTCGTGCCCACCATCGCACTGGGGCTCGTGTTCTGGTTCATCATCCGCGCGATCATCCGCGCCGACCGCAACGAGCGCAAGGTCTACTCCCAGATGGAGGCCGAGGAGCGCGCCCGCCGGGCGGCGGCCAAGGCGGCGACCACCGACTCCTGAGTCACTCCCGGGGACGCAGCCGCACGTTCGGCAGCTCGGGTGCGGGCAGGGGCGCGCCGGGGTAGCCGTCGACGTGACCGAACCGGCCGGCCCTGTCGGCATCCGCGACCACGTCGCCCTGCCACCGTTCGCGGAACGCGACGATCTCGTCGTGGGTGCGGCCCACGAAGTTCCACCACATGACGATCGGCTCGCCGAAGGGCGCGCCCCCGATCACGAGCACCCGCAGCGGTCCGCCGGTCGCCTCGATGCGCAGCGCATCGGGACCTGCGGGCACGACGCCCAGATGGTGGGCCGGCACCTCGACGCCGTTGAGACGGGCCGGTTCGTGGTCGACCACGAGGCCGTACTCGAAGCCGGGGTCGGCGGGGAGCGCGACGGATGCGCCGGCCGGCAGGTCGAGCTGGGCCGCGACGAGCGGTGTGTACGTGGTGACCGGCGAGGTGATGCCGAGCCACGATCCGACGAACACGCGCAGCGTCGCGTCGCCCACCTGTGCGACGTCGGCCACGTGGTGCTCGAAGAAGGGCTCGCCGCCGCGGGCCGTGTCGGGCAGGGCCGTCCACAGTTGCACGCCGTGCAGCGCATCCGCCGCCGTCGTCGACACCTCGGAGTGCTGGATGCCGCCGCCCGCGGTCATCAGGTTCACCTGACCGGGGGCGATCAGCTGGTGCGCGCCGGTCGAGTCGCGGTGCTCGATCTGCCCCTCGTACAGCCAGCTCACCGTCTGCAGGCCGGTATGCGGATGCGGCGGGGTGTCCATCGTGCCGGCGCGCGGGGTGTGGGTGGGCCCGTACGAGTCGACGAAGCACCACGCCCCGATGAGGGAGCGCTTGCGCTGCGGCAGCGTGCGCCGCACGAGCAGCGCCCGCGGGCCGCCGAGCGGCACCTCACGCGGTTCGAGCACCTCGACGCCGCTCGTGGTGGGGTCGACCACGCACACGAGCTCTTGCGGCTCCTTCTCGAGGTTGCTCATGTGCCGAGGGTAGGCCCCGAAGGGGGGAGGCCGCAGGGGGCGGGGCCGCCGGTAGCGTCGAGGCGGGGGTGTTGAGGATGCTGCAGGTTCGCCGTTCGGCGCTGGCCGTGGGGCTGGCGGCCGTGCTCGCGCTGACGCTCACCGGATGTCAGTTCCTCGGCGATGTCGCCGAGGGGCAGCGGATCGCGAGCGAGCGCCTCAACGCCGACAGTCGACTTCGGGCGCTCGTCGGCGAGCTCGACGGGTTGGCCCAGGTGGAGCACGTGGAGTACAGCTTCGACGCGGCCGACGTCGAGACCTCGCCTGCCATCGAGGTGCAGCTCTCCGGTGTCGAGTTCGACGCGTGGAACGGCGTGGTCGCCCCGATCGAGGAGGCCGTCGCCGACGACGCGCTCGCCGGGTTCACGGTCGACGTCACGCTGCACTCCGGCGAGTTCGACGCGTACTTCCAGACGAGCGACGACTACACGCCCGGCTGGTTCGACGCCGCCCTGCTCGCCACCGCATCCGACGCGGGCACGCTCTTCCCGGGTGCACGCGTGTCGATGTCGGGCGGCACCGGCGCCGGTGTATCGGCCGCCGTCGGCGAGTCGGCCGAGGAGCTGCTGGCGCGTGTCTCCGACGACCCGGCGGTGGTGCGGCTCACCGAGGCCGCCCGCGACGCGGGCCACTGGCTCGGCCTGGCCACGGACGGCCTCGACGTGAACGGCACCCCCTCGCCCGAGACCATCGGGTGGGCGGGGCAGCTGCTCGCCCACGGCGCACTGACGATGGCCGGCGACGGTCAGGACGAGTGGGGCCTGATCTCGGTCGCGGGCGGAGGCGCCGGCGCCGAGTCGATCTCGGCGAACTGGGCGGCGAACGTTCCGGCAGCCGACCGCAGCCCCGCCTGGCTCGCCTTCGTGGCCGCGGTGCGGCTCGGGCCGGTGGTCGCATCCGACGGCACCTGCGTGCCGATCTTCCTCGGCATGCAGCTTCCCGGCTCGCGGATGGTGTCGGCGTCGTCGCTGTGCGGCGAGCCCGGACTGCCGTCGGGGGGCGCGAGTGCGGAGCAAGTCGAGGCGGTCGCGGATGCGCTGGCCGCGGAAGGTGTCGTCGCCGGGGACTTCGGCTTCACGCTCTCCTGAGCGCGATCTCCCCGAGCGCGCCGGCGAGCGCGTCGAGCAGCCGGTCGGCGTCGGCGGCGTCGAACGCGAGCGGCGGCCGGATCTTGAGGGTCGCGTTGTGCGCGCCCGCGGTCGCGATGAGCACGTGGCGCTCGCGGAGGGCGTTCACCACGTCGAGGGTGAGCGACTCGTCGGGGGCGCCCGCGGCATCCACCAGGTCGACGCCGATGAAGAGGCCGGCACCCCGGATGTCGGCGATGCGCGGGTCGCCGATCGCCGTGATCCGCTCGACGAGCGCTGCGCCCTGAGCCGCCGAGTGCGCCACGAGACCCTCGTCGCGCACCACGTCGAGCGTCGCCTGGGCGGCGGCGATCGCCACCGGATTGCCGCCGAAGGTGTTGAAGTAGCGGCCGCGGTCGGCGAACGCCGCAATCGGTGCGGCGCGACCCACCACCCCCGCCACCGGGTAGCCGTTGCCCATCGGTTTGCCGAGGGTCACCAGGTCGGGCTCGAGCCCGTGGCGCGTGTAGCCCCAGAGTCCGTGACCCAGGCGGCCGAACCCGGCCTGCACCTCGTCGGCGATCAGCAGACCGCCGGCCTCCCTGACGAGCGCCGTCGCCTCGGCGAGCCCCGCGGCATCCGGGTACACGCCGTCGCTCGCGAAGATCGTGTCGACGACCAGCGCTGCCGGCCGGATGCCGGCCTCGGCGAGCGAGCCGAGTGCGGTGTGCACGGATGCCGCGAAGTCGACCCCCGGCTCGGGCGCGTCGACGAGACGCACCCACGGCGCGATCGAGCGCTCGCCGCCGAGCGACGGCGAGATCGCCGCGATCTCGGTGGTGACCCCGTGGTACGCGTGGCGGGTGACGATGACGCCGGTGCCGCCCGTGGCGGCTTTCGCGATCCGCAGAGCCAGATCGTTCGCCTCCGACCCGGTGCAGGTGAACATCACGTGCGCGAGGTCGTCGCCCTGGAACGTGCCCAGCAGGTCTTCGGCGTACCGCACGGTCGCCTCGTCGAGGTAGCGGGTGTGGGTGGTGAGCCGTGCCGCCTGCTCGGCGATCGCCGCCGCCACCCGGGGGTGGGCGTGCCCGACCGACGGCACGTTGTTGTAGGCGTCGAGCCAGTCGTTGCCGTCGCGGTCGGTCAGGTGGGCACCCGAGCCGCGAACGAACTCGACGGGTTCGCGGTAGAAGAGCCGGTAGGCGGGGCCCAGCGCGGCGACCCGGCGACGCACCAGGTCGGCGGTGCGGGCGGGCAGCGCGTCGAGCGCCGACGCGTCGGCGGGGTCGAAGTAGGTGGTCGGTCCGGCCATCAGGGCTCCCATCGGAAGTCGGCGAGCTGTGCGAGGGTGATCGCGTCGTTGCGTGCGGCGTAGTCGCCGTTCTCGGGCCGGGCCCGGGCGATCCACGCGTTCAGCAGGATGCGTTGGGCGAGGCGCGCGCGCACGAGCGTCGGCAGCACGGCGAGCTCCGCGTCGGCGAGCGGCAGCACCCGCCGGTACCCGGCGAGCACCTCGCCCCAGGGGGCGGCATCCGAGGCGTCCGTCGGCAGCAGGTACGAGATCGACACCGCGAGGTCGACCACGCGCGGCGTGCGAGCGATGTCGCCGAAGTCGAGGATCGCGGTGACCCGCTCGCCGTCGACGAGCACGTTGTCGAGGTTGGCGTCGTTGTGCACCACCTGCCGCGGCAGCGCAGCGAGCCGCGGCGCGACGGCGTCGAACGCGTCGAGGGTGGAGGTCGTGAGCCGTCGGGCGACGGGGTCGTCGAGCGGCGCGATCAGGGGCCGCAGCCCACTCGCGTGCTGAACATCCCACACGAGTTCGCGGCCGTCAGCCGGGTGGGCGAAGTCGGCGAGGGCGGCGGTGAGCCGCGCCTGCGTCTCGCCGAGGTTCGTGAGCACCGCGGAGGTGCGGGGGGCGTCGCGCAGTCGCGTGCCGGGCAGCCACTGCATGAGCCGCGCGATCCGCGTCTCGCCGCCGAGCTCGACGTGCGGCTGGGTGCGCCCGTCGCGGTCGGGCTGCCATGCCGGCACCGGGAGACCCGGGTCGCGGGCGAGCGCGTGATCGACGACGGCCGTCGTGAAGTCGACCACCGCCGGGTCGTCGGCGGGGTGCGCGAGCTTCAGCCCGAAGGTGCCCGCATCCGCCGCCACCCGGAAGGTGTCGTCGCGCTCGGTGTCGACCGGTTCGAGGCCGGTCGGCTCGATCCCCCACCGCTCACGCAGGATGCGCGCCGCATCCGCGTCGGTCGCCCGAACGAACCCGACGGCGAACCCGTCCTCCAGCAGCGCCACCCCCGCAGGCTATCCGGCGCGCCGCAGCACGAGCAGGTCGCCGATCTCGCACTCGAGCGCCTCGCACACGGCGGTGAGCGTCGAGAAGCGGATGGCGCGGGCCCGGTCGTTCTTCAGGACCGACAGGTTCACGAGGCTCACCCCGACCAGCTCCGACAGCCGGGTGAGCGTCATGCCGCGCTCCTCGAGCAGTTCGTCGAGGCGGCAGTGCACACGGCCGTCGTCGTCGGGTTCGGCGGGTGCCATCAGACGAGCCCCTCGGCATCCTTCTCCACCCGTTCGGCGTAGCCGAAGGCGAGGGATGCGGCGCCGAGCGCGGCCGCGACGGGCACCGGCCAGAGGTCGATCGCCAGCTCGGTGGCGCCGCTCGGCCAGGGGTAGGCGACGGTCAGCTCGATGCCGCTGCCGAACACCTCCTGCCCGCCCACGATGGCGGCCATCCCGTACGCCACCTGCCAGAGGATGCCGCACACGAGCACGGCGATGCCGAGGAACCCGACGTCGCCAGCGGTGCCCGCGAGGCCCTTGCCGTCGTGCAGGCGTTGCACGAGACGCAGCACCACGGCGGCGGAGGCCACGACGAGCGCCGCCTGCAGCAGCACGCCCAGCATGGTGTCGATGCGCACCTCGGGGCTGATGCCCGGCACCACGAAGTCGCCGACCGTGAAGCCGCCGCTCAGGGGCCACGTCAGGTGGTCGGTCTCGGGCGACGACATGTTCGGCCACCATTCCTGCACGCCGATCGGAACGGGCCACGCGCCCGTCCAGATGCCGACGCTCACCCAGGCGGCCGAGGCGATGGCGCCGCCGATGACGATCCACGATCCGACGATGAGCCATGCGAGGGTGCGGGAGCTGCGGAGTGTGTCGCCGGCCATGTGTGCCTCCTTATCGAATGTCGTTAAGATATCGATGAACGATAAGGCCCGCAAGAGGCCGTTCGCCGGGGCCGCGGAGGGGATGCGCCCACGGCGAACAGGGGCATGCGCGGAGGGGTGCCCTCGTTACTCTCGATGTACCGGCGCGGGCCACCGATCCGCGCTGCGAGGAGTTGAGATGTTCGAGAGATTCACCGACCGAGCCCGTCGGGTGGTCGTCCTGGCCCAAGAAGAGGCCAAGATGCTCAACCACAACTACATCGGCACCGAGCACATCCTGCTGGGCCTCATCCACGAAGGCGAAGGTGTCGCCGCCAAGGCGCTCGAGTCGCTCGGCATCTCGCTCGACGCCGTGCGCGAGCAGGTGCAGGACATCATCGGCCAGGGCCAGCAGCAGCCGACCGGGCACATCCCGTTCACCCCGCGCGCCAAGAAGGTGCTCGAGCTGAGCCTCCGCGAAGCGCTGCAGCTCGGCCACAGCTACATCGGCACCGAGCACATCCTGCTCGGCCTCATCCGCGAGGGCGAGGGCGTCGCCGCCCAGGTGCTCGTGAAGCTGGGCGCCGACCTCAACCGCGTGCGCCAGCAGGTCATCCAGCTGCTCAGCGGATACCAGGGCAAGGAGCAGGTCGCCACCGGTGCGCAGGAGGCGAGCCCCGACAAGGGCAGCCAGATCCTCGACCAGTTCGGCCGCAACCTCACCCAGGCCGCGCGTGAGGGCAAGCTCGACCCGGTGATCGGGCGCGAGAAGGAGATGGAGCGGGTCATGCAGATCCTCTCCCGCCGCTCCAAGAACAACCCCGTGCTGATCGGCGAGCCCGGCGTCGGCAAGACCGCCGTCGTCGAAGGCCTCGCCCAGGCGATCGTGCGCGGCGACGTGCCCGAGACCCTGCGCGACAAGCAGCTCTACACGCTCGACCTCGGCTCGCTCATCGCCGGCTCCCGCTACCGCGGAGACTTCGAAGAGCGCCTCAAGAAGGTCACCAAGGAGATCCGCACCCGCGGCGACATCATCACCTTCATCGACGAGATCCACACCCTCGTCGGCGCGGGTGCCGCCGAGGGCGCCATCGACGCGGCCAACATCCTGAAGCCGCTGCTCGCGCGCGGCGAGCTGCAGACCGTCGGTGCGACCACGCTCGACGAGTACCGCAAGCACTTCGAGAAGGATGCGGCCCTCGAGCGCCGGTTCCAGCCCGTTCAGGTGAACGAGCCGAACCTGCCGATGACGATCAACATCCTGAAGGGCCTGCGCGACAAGTACGAGGCCTTCCACAAGGTGTCGATCACGGATGGCGCGATCGTCGCCGCCGCGAACCTCGCCGACCGCTACGTGCAGGACCGCTTCCTGCCCGACAAGGCCATCGACCTGATCGACGAGGCCGGCGCACGCCTGCGCCTCTCGATCCTGTCGGCCCCGCCGGAGCTGCGCGAGTTCGACGAGCAGATCGCGGCCGTGCGCGGTGAGAAGGAAGGCGCCATCGAAGACCAGGACTTCGAGCTCGCCGCCCTCAAGCGCGACGAGGAGAAGAAGCTGCTCGGCGAGCGTCTGCGCCTCGAGAAGCAGTGGCGTTCGGGAGACGTGGCCGCATCCGGCACCGTCGACGAGGGCGTCATCGCAGAGGTTCTGGCGGCCGCCACCGGCATCCCGGTGTTCAAGCTCACCGAGGAGGAGTCGGCTCGACTCATCTTCATGGAGAAGGCGCTGCACGAGCGGGTCATCGGTCAGGAGGAGGCCATCTCGGTGCTCGCCAAGACCATCCGCCGCACCCGCGCCGGCCTCAAGGACCCGAAGCGTCCGTCCGGTTCGTTCATCTTCGCCGGCCCCACCGGCGTCGGAAAGACCGAGCTGGCCAAGGCGCTCGCGGAGTTCCTCTTCGACGACGAGAACGCGCTCATCTCGCTCGACATGTCCGAGTACGGCGAGAAGCACACCGTCTCGCGGCTGTTCGG
>Ga0160457_1000870_pt1 | contig 10414 bp, 7 predicted proteins | sample HID1972M_E6MG_FD_108242 | JGI IMG/M metagenome (GOLD analysis project Ga0160457, IMG submission 108242) | Enriched pill bug-associated microbial communities from UW Madison campus, WI, USA - HID1972M_E6 MG | ecosystem: Host-associated > Arthropoda: Insects > Digestive system > Unclassified ... | reverse complement strand
CAGCACGCCGTCGACGTACAGCTTCTGCCCGTTCGGGCCGACCGTGCCGACGGCGTGATGCCAGGCCCCGTTGTTGTAGCCGGCGGCGCTTCGCAGGATGCGGTTGGCGCCGTCGAAGACGCCCCACGACACGCGTCCGCCGTCGAGGTACAGGTGGCGGTCGTAGTTGGCCGAGTCGTTGGTGTTCGCGCTGTCGCCGAACCCGACGATCTTGCCGCTCGCGGCGCTGGTGCGGAACCACGCCTCGACGGTGAGCGAGTCGTCGACCCACGTCGAGGCGGAGCTCACCGCTCGCGCGGCACGCACGCCGAAGCCGGTGGAGCCGTCGGGGTCGCCCACGATGGCGCCGGGGCGGCCGCGGATCGCGCCGGCGCCGACCGCGGCGTTCACGATCGCCGTGCCCCCGCCGAGGTTCACGTTCGCCACGGGGCCGGCCCAGTTGGCGGTCGTGGTGCCGCCGTCGCCCAGCCGGTAGTACCAGGTGGGGCCGTCGCCGATGACGGCACGGGCGTACGGGCTGAACGTTCCGGAGCCCGCCACCGTCACCGTGACGGTGCTCGAATCGGCGACGTTGCCGAACGGATCGACCGCGCGGATGCGGTAGTTCACGCTCGCCCCCGGGGTGAGGCCGGTGTCGACGTAGCCGAGCCCGCGGCGGTCCCACCAGGTCGACAGCGCCGACACCTGGGCGACGGGCGAGGCCGTGTTGCCGTTGCGGATCACCTGGTACGTGAGCGAGGCGTTGTCGCGGTCGTGGTCGGCCGGCCAGGTGATGGCGACGGTTCCCGACGAGCGTGAGACGGCGTTGATCGGCCAGCTCCCGCCCGACACCCGCGGTCCGTCTTTGTCGGGTGCGATCGCCGAGACGGCGAACCTCGAAAGCCCTTGCTGCGCCACGCCGTTCACGGTCGTGAACTCGCCGCCGTAGAGCACGTACTGCCCGTTGGTCGTGACCGTCCAGGGGCCCTGGAAGATGCCCGTGTAGAGCCCCGCGTTGAAGTCGGGGAACCAGTTCACGACGCTCGGGCTCGAGATGCCGGTCCACTTGAAGTGCCCGTAGATGTCGCGCGTCATGGTGCCGGTCACCGCTTTGGTGAACGCCACCGCGCGGGTGTTCACCCACGGCTCCCGCTGGGGGAACCCGCCCACGTTGCCGCAGTAGTGGGCGTGCCCCGCGGTGTACAGCACGCCGTTCGCGGGCGCGATGTCGTAGCTGTCGCCGTGGCAGTCCTCCACCCAGATCAGGTCGCCGTTCCAGCTCGCCCGGAAGCTGCCCTCGAGGTTGCCTCCCGTCCCGAAGACGTAGCCGGTGCCGTAGACCGAGTCGGCGTCTGCGGAGAGGCTGTAGATGGCGGCGTAGGTTCCGCCGTTCCGCACGATCGTGTTGATCGGGAACGGCAGCGAGGTGCCGGTCGTCGCCGTCACGGCGCCGAGGCCGTACCCGGGGGAGTTCGAGCCGTTGATGCTGGTGAAGCTCCCGCCGATCACGACCCTGCTCGCATCCGGAGACACGACGAGCTCGTAGGCGCGGCCCTCGGCGAGCACCGGCGCCCACGCCGTGGTGGCGCCTGTGGCGGCGCTCGCGGCAGCCGCCCGGCCGGGGCGCGAGACCCCGTTGCTCTGGCTGAAGTTGCCGGCGAAGTACACCGTGGCGGGTGTGGAGTCGATCGCGAAGACCTCGCCGTTGGCCGAGCCGGCGAACGCCGAGACCACGGCCCCGGTGGCCGTGTCGAATGCGACGATCCGGTTGCGGAGCGCACCGTCGACGCTCGTGAACGCCCCGCCGACGTACACCCGGCTGCCGTCGGGCGACGCGTCGATCGCGTTCACCTGCCCGTTCAGCACCGGCGCCCACGAGGTGAGCGCGCCGGTGGTCAGGTTGTACGAGAGCAGGAAGGCGCGCGTGACGGTCGAGGTGCCTGCGGCCGCCCCCGCGGGCCGTGCGGTCTGGAAGTTGCCGCCCACGTAGACGGTGTTGCCCACGATCTCCTGATCCCACACCACGCCGTCGATCTGGGGCGTGGGCAGCGAGTCGCTCGACACGGTCGTGGGGATGCCGGGAGACGGGGGCGCGGTGTCGGCGTCCGAGCGGGTGGGCGGCGAGATCGCGGCCATCAGGGTCGCGGCGAGCAGGGCGGCGAGGACGAGGGCCGCGTGACGGCGCAGTGGGATCGCACGACGTTCGAGCATGGGGGTTACCCGTTCTGAGGTCGTGGCTCGCGGGTCGTGCAGGGGGGAGGCGGCGCGGCCGTGATGCCGGAATGCTACGACCGCGGCGCGCGCGGCGATAGCCCCAAAACCTCGATCGGGCTACGGCACCTTGCCGGTGAACACCAGCGGGGGCACGCCCACCGAGTAGTCCACCGTGATGTGCACGAGGTCGCGCTGGTCGGTGGGGATCGTGAACACGTACACCCCGGATGCGGTGTCGCCTGCGGCCACCTTGGTGGGCATCGGCGACGCGCCCGGCTGGTACAGCTGGCCGGCCGGCGTGCGGTCGGCGCCGTAGTCGACGGTGACGACGGTCGCCGTCAGGTCGACGGTCGAGGAGGTCGTGTTGGTGATGGTCACCGTGAAGCGGATGGCGGGCCCGGAGACCTCGCCGGGTCCCTTCGCGACGCCGTCGACCGCTTCGATGCCGGTCACCTCTGCGGTCACGCCGCTGACGATCACACCGGGGGATTCGATGGGCACCGGTTCGGGCGACGCGGTGTCGGTGGGTTCGGGGGTCGCGGGCGTCTCGCTCGGATCGGGGTCGGGCGAGACGGAGGTCTGGCCGTCGGTCGGCGTCGACGTGGCGGCGGGCGTGCCCGCCTCCCAGGGCCGCGCGATGAGCAGCCCGATCAGCACCACGAGCGCGGCGCCGCCGACGGCGATCGAGATCAGCAGCAGGCGGCGGCGCTGTGCGGCGCGCTCGGCCTCCCATTCGGCGGATTCGGATGCCGGGGGAGGTGTGGGATCGGGTTCGGCCACGTCGGTCCTGACGGTCGGAGGTGCGCTCACTATACCGGCGGGGCCTGCGGTCGACGCTGCCCCTCGAAGTTGGGACGAAACCCTCGATCCCGAGCCTGCCTCGACTGTATGCTGGCATCCCCTCCCGCCCGGAACGGTCGGTCCCCGCCGATCGGTTCCGCACCCGACCACCACCGGTACGCCATGTCCGAACCTGTCGTCGCTGTCCCCGGATCGCCGCCCACCGTGCGCATCCTGGGCACCCACGGCGTGCCCGCGGCCTACGGCGGATTCGAGACCGCGGCCGAGAACGTCGCCCTGCAGCTCGTGGCCCACGGGTGGCGTGTGATCGTCTACTGCCAGGTGCCCGGCACCGGGCCCATCACCCGCGACACGTGGCGGGGGATCGAGCGGGTCAACATCCCGGTGGCCCGTGAGGGGTGGCTCGGCACCGCCGAGTTCGATCGCCGCTCGATCAAGGATGCGGTGGCGTTCGGCGATCTGTGCCTCACCTTCGGCTACAACACCGCCGTCTACAACCTGTCGCAGCGCTTCCGCCGCATCCCGAATGTGATCAACATGGACGGCATCGAGTGGTCGCGCGCCCGCTGGGGTCCGATGAAGCAGGCGATCCTGTACGCGAACGAACGCATCGCCTGCTGGATCGGCGATGCGCTGATCGCCGACCACCCCGAGATCGAGACGTACCTGGCGCGCAAGGCCAGGCGCGAACGGATCACCACGATCACCTACGGAGCGCACTCGGTGACCGATGCACCCTCGGGCCCGGTCACCTCGCGCGGGCTGACGCCCCGCGAGTACCTCACGCTCGTGTGCCGACCCATCCCCGAGAACTCGATCCTCGAGCTCGTCACCGGCTTCTCGGCCCGAACCCGCGGCGTTTCGCTCGTGATGGTCGGCGACTACACCCCCGAGACCGACGACTACCACCGGCAGGTCGTGGAGGCGGCGAGCGACGAGGTCGTCTTCATCGGCTCGGTGTACGACCCGGCCGAACTGGCCTCGCTTCGCTTCCACGGGATCGCATACCTCCACGGCCATACGGTCGGCGGCACGAATCCGTCGCTCGTCGAGGCGCTCGCCGCGGGCAACCCGGTGGTCGCCCACGACAACCCGTACAACCGCTGGGTCGCGGGCGATGCGGCCCTCTATTTCGGTTCGGCCGACGACGCCTCCGAGCGGATCGGCTTGCTGCTCGTCGACGACCGCCTGCGCGCCGACCTCGGTCGTGCCGCCCGTGCCCGTCACGCGGAGGAGTTCACCTGGGAGCACATCGCCGGCCAGTACGAGCAGCTGCTGGCGACGTTCTTGAAGCGGGTACCCGAGAAGAGGGGAGCACGGGCATGATCCGTGTCGCGGTCGTCGGGCTGGGCAAGATGGGGCTCTCGCATCTGGCGATGATCCGCGCCCATCCGAACGTCGAGGTGGTCGCCGTCGTCGACGCCACGGGCTACGTGCTCGATGTGCTCGGCAAGTACACCGGCCTTCGCACCTTCCCCGATCTCGACGCCGCCCTCTCGGCGGTCGAGGTGGATGCGGTGATCATCGCCACCCCCACCCGGTTCCACGCGCCGATGGTGCGCTCGGCGATCGCACGGGGTGTGCACGTGTTCTGCGAGAAGCCCCTCACGCTGTCGGCTGCGGAGTCGGTGGAGCTGGCGTCGCTCGCCGAGCAGGCGGGACTGGTCACGCAGGTCGGGTACCACAACCGTTTCGTGGGCGCGTTCCGCGAGGTGAAGCGCCTGCTCGACGTGGGCGCCATCGGGCGCGTCACGCATATGCAGGCGGAGGCATACGGCCCGGTGGTGCTGAAGTCGAAGGGCTCCACCTGGCGCAGCAAGCGCACCGAGGGCGGCGGCTGCCTCTACGACTACGCCGCGCATCCGCTCGATCTGCTCTCGTGGTACGCCGGCGCGCCGCGCGCGGTCGGCGGCACGGTGCTCGGCTCGGTGTTCTCGGAGGACACCGAGGACGAGGTGTTCGGCACACTCTTCTACGACTCGGGCATGCACGCGCAGATCTCGGTGAGCTGGTCGGATGAGTCGTTCCGCAAGATGACCACCCGCATCACCGCGATCGGCACGATGGGCCGGATCGAGGCGGATCGCCAGGAGGTGCGCGTCTACCTGCGCGACCAGGCCCCGGCGCTTCCCGGCTACGAGCGCGGCTGGAACGTGAAGTACACGACCGAGCTCACCGAGCCGGTGTGGTTCTACCTGCGGGGCGAGGAGTACAGCGCCCAGCTCGACCACTTCGTGCGCCGTGTCTCGGGGGAGGAGACCGAGGGGCTCAACGGCTTCGCCAGCGCGGCCGTCACCGACCGGGTGCTCGAACTGCTCACGATCGACGCGGAACGTGGCCCGACCACGACGGATGCCGCAGCTGCGCCGCCGCCCCCGGTGCGCCGCGGACGACGGGGGAGGCGAGCCTGATGGACCGGCTGCTGTTCGGTGACAACCAGTTCTTCGGCGTCAACCACATGTCCGAGGAGAAGGCGCGCGCCCAGGCGATGCGCTTCCAGGAGATCGAGGCCGTCATCGAGGTGCTCGACGCCGCCTACGACGAGGGCATCACCACCTTCATGTGCACCACGCACGATCGCATCGCGCAGGTCGCGGAGCATGTGCGCGCCAACCCGGATCGCTACCCCGACTTCGTCTTCTCTCCCGGCATGCCCTATGCGCACAAGTACGCGGATGCGGTCACCGAGGCGGGCATGCTGGGCGCCCTCAAGCGCTTCATGCCCGAGGAGGGGCTCGTGAACGCGCTCGTGCGGGGCGGCAAGTCGGTGGCGACGAAGGACGTCGAGGGCATCATCACGCTGCTCGTCGACGCCGAGATGGCGATGTTCCGGGGGCTCCGCACGCCGGTGATCTGGCTGCAGAACGTGGTCGTCGATCTGCTGCTCGGGCTCGGTTTCGTCGAGGCGTTCAACATCTTCGACCGGCATGTGCGCGAACGCTACGGGGCGGAACCCGGGTTCATCACCATGAACCTGCCGATGCTGCTCGACACCCTCGAGGCGGCCGGGATCCACAACCCGATCGTGTGCTCCAACATCAACAAGATCGGCTTCCGCATGTCGGGCGGCATCGAGTCGTACACGAGGGCGCTCGAGGAGCGCCCGGTGCGGGCGGTCGCGATGTCGGTGTTCGCCTCCGGCGCGATCCCGCCGCGCGAGGCGATCGAGTGGGTGGCCGCGCAGCCGGGGGTCGAGTCGATCGTGTTCGGCGCGTCGAGCCGCGCGAACATCCGCTCGACGCGTCAGCTGGTCGACGAGCTGATGCCGCCTCTCACCGCACGTTGAACCGCGCCGAGGCGCGAGCACCGGGAGCGCACGTCGACCCGCCCCGTCCGGGTCATGCCGGGGCGGGCGGACGTGCGCTCGCGGTCGCCTCTTCGTTCTCGCCTCGGTGGCCGACGAGCCGTGCGGGCACGCCCGCGACGATCGTGTACGGCGCGACGTCTCCGCGCACGACGGCGCCCGCCGCGACGATCGCACCGGTGCCGATGCGGGCGCCGGCGAGCACGGTGGCTCCGGCGCCGATCCACACGTCGTCGCCGATCTCGACCGCCGAGGGCGTCTCGCCCTGCTCGATGATCGGCACGCCGCGCAGGGCGAAGTCGTGGTTCTCGGAGAAGATGCGCACGCCTGGGCCGAGCAGCACGTCGCGCCCGATGGTCACGCCGCCGCCGCCGTGGATGAAGCAGTCCACGCCGATCGCGCTGCGGTTGCCGACGGTCACACCCGTGCCGATGCGGCGGATGGATCCGGTGGCGCGGATGATCGCGCGGCGATCGACGGTGACCGCGTCGCCCAGCCGCACCCCGTCGCTCGAGAGCGCGTCGATGACGACGTCGGCGGCGAGCACGGTGCCGACGCCGAGCACGAGGTGTCGGCGGTTCTGCAGTGAGACGCGCGGCCCGACGAAGCTGTGCGGCATCCGGCGCAGGAGCCCGCGCATCCGCTGACCCGCCTTCCTGGCCGCGAACGCCACGATCTCGCCGTCGCTGATGCGCGGGTCGGTTCCGCTGGCGAACCCGCGCTGGGCGCGGTACCGCTCCTCGAAGGCCTCACGCAGCCGTGACACGGGTGCGCCCCCCTCCGATGGCCGAGCACACCGCGTCGCGCATGGCGTCGACGGTGTCGCTCCAGCTGCCGGTGTCGGCGGGTGCGCCGTCGACGGGGCGCGGATGCGCGTCGGCCAGGGTGCGTGCGATGTCGTCGACCGACTCGGGGTCGAAGTACGCGTCGGCGATCCCAAGCTCGCGGAACACGGGGATGTCGCTCACGACGGCGGGGGTGCCGAGCGAGCGCGCCTCCACGAGGGGGAGCCCGAATCCTTCGTCGAGCGAGGGGAACACGAACAGCGACGCGTGCCGGTACAGCCACCGCAGTTCGGCGTCGTCGACGCGGTCGAGCACCTCGACGCGGTCGTCGCCGTCGGGGATCAGCTCGCGCAGCCCGTCGGGCTGCCCCACCACGTAGAGCCGGTGGTCGGAGGGCAGCGGGTCGCGCAGGAACGCCTCCACGAGGCGCCGCAGGTTCTTGCGCACGTTGATGCGACCGACCGCGAGCACGTACGGTTCGTCGCCGATCGAGGTGGGGCGCCGGTCGATGGTGTCCTCGAAGTCGCGCGGCGGGTGCAGCCCCACCGCCTGGGTGCGCTCCGCCGTCTCCGGCCACACGCGGGCGATGCGGCTCGCCTCGGTCTGCGAACTGGTGAAGACGAGGTCGGCCCGCCGCAGGCTGGGCCGCAGCGCCGACAGGTAGGCGCGTTCGCGGCGTCCGAACCATTCGGGGTGCTCGGCGAACATCGCGTCGTGCACGAACACGGCCGAGACCGCGTTCCGGGGGCGGGCGGCGAAGTTCTGGGTGATGACGACGTCGTGCGGCTCCTGCCCGCGGCCGGATGCGACGGCGGCGAGAGCGTGGATCCGCGCGTATGAGGGCGCGGCCCGCACCGCAGCCGGCAGCCCGAGGTCGCGCAGCTCCTGCTGCACCTCGTCGACGGCGGTCGGACGCACCGTGAGCGTCACCTGGTCCTGCGGGTGGTCCTCGATCCAGGTGCGCACCATGCTGCGCACCACGTTCCGACCCGACGGCGGCCCCTGCGACCACCAGTAGGCGTCGAACAGCACGCGCATCCGCTCAGCCACGGGTCCGTACCTCTGCATCGATGGCCTTCAGCTGCCGCCACCACTTCGCGAGCGCGCCGAGCAGCACGATCGTGTGCAGGGCGAACAGCAGCGTGTACGCCACGAGGAACAGCGGCCGCCACCCGAACGTCAGGAAGGCGAGGCAGAGGATGCCGTAGTCGGCGGGCAGGGCGACGAGCGTCTGCAGCAGGCCGGATCCGCCCTCCTTCGGTGCGGTCGCGGCGGTCGGGCCGGCGGAGCGCCGCAGCTGGTCGACGAGCATGATGCCGAAGAACAGCACGATCGACACCGTCAGGTAGCCGAGCGGGATGAGCAGGAACGCGTCGGAGGGGATGCCGCCGAAGCGGAAGAAGGAGACGAGCACCACGGCGTGCAGGACGCACGTCTTGGTCACATCCACCATGTGGTCGAGCCATTCGCCGGCTCGGCTCCCACCGCCGCGCAGCCGGGCGAGCTGCCCGTCGGCGGCGTCGAAGGCGTAGCCGAGCACGAGGAATCCGGCCACCGCGAACCCCATCCACCACACGGGTTCGACGAGCGCGATGAGCAGGATGCTGGCGGTGGTGAGCGCGGCGCTCACGGCGGTGACGCCGTTGGGCGTCGCGCCGACCGTGTACGCGGCCGCGGCGATGACACGACCCATCCGGCGGTTGATCCAGCGCGAGTAGGGGGGTGCGCCCCGTCCGGGCTTCTGCGCCGCCGACATGCGTGAGAGCGTCGACCGGAAGCCGTCGCGGGTGCCCCGGGAGTCGGGTGTCGTGGTGGCGGACATCATCAGTAGGCCCCGTCGGGTCGCAGCACGACCTTGACCGTGCGCCACAGGATCACGAGGTCACCCGTGAGCGACCAGTTCTCCACGTAGTAGAGGTCGAGCCGAACGCTGTCCTCCCAGCTGAGGTCGGAGCGGCCGTTGATCTGCCACATGCCGGTGAGGCCGGGCTTGATGTAGAGGCGGCGAAGCACGTGCTTCTCGTACTGCGAGACCTCGCTCGAGAGCGGCGGCCGCGGGCCGACGAGGCTCATGTCGCCCACGAGCACATTCCACAGCTGCGGCAGCTCGTCGAGCGAGTACTTGCGCAGGATGCGGCCGGGGCGGGTGATGCGGGGGTCGTCGCGCAGTTTGAACAGCAGGCCGGCGCCTTCGTTCTGCTTCTGCAGTTCGGCGAGCCGCTCTTCGGCGTCGAGCACCATCGAGCGGAACTTGTACATCGAGAAGGTGCGGCCGTTGCGTCCCACCCGCTCCTGCCGGAAGAGCACGGGCCCTCCGTCGTGGCGTCGGATCACGATCGCGACGATCGCGAGCACGGGGGCCAGCACGATGAGCGAGGTCGCGGCGACCGCGAAGTCGAACACGCGCTTCATCACGTGCTTGCCGCCCTCGTAGCTCGGCAGCTCGACGTGCATGAGCGGGAGGCCGTCCGCAGGGCGGAAGTGGATGCGGGGTCCGGCCACGTCGGTGAGGCGCGACGCGATCATCAGCTCGGCGTGGGTGTTCTCGAGCTCCCACCCCACCTGGCGGATGAAGTCGCCTCCGCCGTGGGGTTGTCCCGTGATGATCACGGTGTCGATGTCGTTGCGGCGGATCGCATCCGAGACGCCGTCGATCTGGCCGATCACCGGAACCTTGCGGGCGCCGCGCACGCGCACCTCGGTGGCGCCCGCGGGCTGGTCGAGGATCACGCCCACGGGGCGGTACGCCGATCCGGGGTTCTGCGCGAGGGTGCGCAGCACCGCCTCGACGTCTCCCGTGCTGCCGACGATGACGGTCGCGTTCGTGTACCGGCCGGTGCGACGCAGCCGCACCACGGCGCGCCTCGCGAGCCAGCGGGTCCCGACGAGCCCCAGGAGCCCGAGCGGGAACGCCAGCAGGAAGAAGCCGCGCGCCACGTCGACCTTGAGCAGCAGCAGCACGATCGCCACCAGCCCGAAGACCATGGCAGTGGTGTTCACCACGCGGCGGTACTCGGACGATCCCGAGCCGAGCACCCGCAGGTCGCGCGAGCGGTTGAGGCTCAGCCCGATGAACCACGCGGATGCGATGAACGCGCCGATGAGCCAGTAGCCGGCTTCCTGGCCGAGCACGTCGACCGAGGTGTCGAGGGTGCCGAAACGCACCACGAGCGAGAGCGCGACGCACGCGACGATCACGATCGCGTCGGAGACCACGATGGCTGCGCGGTACCGCCGCATGTCGCGGAGGCCGGCGCTCACGTGCGAGCGTCCGCGTGCGGGCGCGTCGACGATCGTCAGCTGGGGGGTGGGGCCGACATCCGACCAGGGT
>Ga0160457_1000868_pt1 | contig 10434 bp, 11 predicted proteins | sample HID1972M_E6MG_FD_108242 | JGI IMG/M metagenome (GOLD analysis project Ga0160457, IMG submission 108242) | Enriched pill bug-associated microbial communities from UW Madison campus, WI, USA - HID1972M_E6 MG | ecosystem: Host-associated > Arthropoda: Insects > Digestive system > Unclassified ... | reverse complement strand
GAGCACATGTAAATGCCCCTTATTCAATTCCCTGATATCAATATCCACAGGTCTCCCCTCCAGCTGGAACAAATCGTTTACCATATCCAGTTCAATAGCGGGCTGGTCGTTTACCTTTATTTTATACATAGGTCAGTTTGTTAACACGTACTCCACTAAATTTGCGCCCATTTTAAGCGCAATGCTCCTTTTTTCGGCTGTATCTCCGGGATAAGTACCAAAATCCTCCCAGCCATTACCTAAATCACTTTCATAGGAATAATAACACACTATCCTTCCCTCCCATATCAGCGCAAATCCCTGTGGTGGCTTTCCGTCATGTTCATGGATTTTGGGCAGCCCTCCCGGGAGTTTAAATTTCTGGTTATATATTTTATGGTTGGCGGGCAATTCAACAAACGACAGTTCAGGAAATACTTTCTTCATTTCGGTCCGGACGAATTTATCCAGCCCATAATTATCATCCACATGCAGGAAACCTCCGCCAGTTAAATATTTACGCAGGTTCTGCGCTTCCTGGTTACTGAATATCACGTTACCGTGCCCGGTCATATAAACTATCGGATAATCAAAAATTTCGGCACTGCCAACCTCAACAACAGCCTCTTCTTTTGCAAAATTGGTATGAAGCGTCTGGTTGCAGTAAGCGATCAGGTTGATCAGCGCGGTGCGGTTCCCATACCAGTCACCACCCCCATTATACTTTAACCGGGCCAGTTTATAGGTGGGCACCCGGTAACTGCATAACAGCAACAGCAGCAAGGGAAATAAAAGCAATAGTTTAACTCTCATCGGTTCAGGTAATTCACCTCAAAACACGCGGCCAGCGCGGCAGTTTCAGTTCTGAGTCGTGTATTACCTAAAGTTAGGGGTTTAAAGTCATTCTGCAAAGCCAATGTAACTTCATTTGGTGTAAAGTCGCCTTCCGGGCCAATAAGAATAAGATAATCCCCTTCTGAACGGATGATATCACTGATAAACTTCCTGGGTTCACTGTCCAGGCAGTGTGCAATCATCTTTGTGCCCGATGAAGCAAGATTTATAAATTCTTTGAAACCGGTCATTTCATTAAGCACCGGATGATAAGCCTGGAGGGATTGCTTGACAGCTGAGGTAATAACTTTGTTTAACCTGTCCTCTTTTACCACTTTACGTTCAGAACGGTCACAAACCAGCGGAGTGATCTCATCTATGCCTATTTCTGTCGCCTTTTCTAAAAACCATTCTAACCGGTCTATGTTTTTCGTTGGCGCTACGGCAATATGTAAATGGTGGTTTCTCTTTTGATATTCCCTGGTAGTTTTTAATACGCCAAGGGTTACGGCCTTTCTGGAATCGTTCAGGATCTCTGCTTCATATAAACCGCCTCTGCCATCGATCAGATGAACAATGTCCCCTGTTACCAACCGGAGCACTTTGATGCAATGCCAGCTCTCTTCAGCATTCAGTTCATACCGGTCAGCAGTAATATCGGGCGTATAAAAAACATGCATCGGCGATAAATTAATGGTTATCTACCATATCATTTTTGTTGATGACCAGTTCCAGCTTAATGGTCTCAATATTTTGTTCCGTCTTTTTTAGAATAGTAAACAAATAACCGTAACATTCTTCACTATCGCCTACCTCCGGTATTTTTCCAAACGCATGTGACACCAATCCGCCTACAGTATCAAAATCAAGATCCTCAGGAAGATCATGGGGTAAATGCTCATTTACATCATAAACCGTTGCATAGGCATTGATGATAAACTCTGTGTCAGAAATCTTTTCGACCGTTGGTTTTTCCTCATCATATTCATCCTGGATTTCACCAACGATCTCCTCTACAATATCCTCAAGAGTAACCATACCGGCAGTACCGCCAAATTCATCTATAACGATAGCGATCTGAATACGCTTCTGCTGAAGTTCGCTGAGCAGATCATTGATTTTCTTTGTTTCCGGAACAAAATAAGGTTTCCTGATAATATCCTTTAAAGACCATTCTTTATTGCCGGCCAATAAGGGTAATACATCTTTAGCATGGACAATTCCGATAATCTTATCAATAATATCGTCATATACCGGCATACGGGAATACCCCTCGCCAATGATCAGCTGGATGACCTCTTCTTTAGGCGTAGACAGCTCGATACCGGATATTTTAGTCCTCGGCACCATAATATTCTTGACCACACGTTCATTAAAATCAAATACGTTACGGATAAGCTCATGCTCGTTCGTATCCAATGCGCCGCTTTCTTTTCCCTGGTCCAGTAAATAATACAATTCTTCGGTACTGTGGACTGCTTCGTGTCCTCCCACCGATGAAAGGCCGAAGACTTTCAGAATGATATTGGCAAAGCCGTTTAATAACCAGATAAAAGGTCTGAAAACAACATAAAAAACCTGTAGCGGCAAAGCAATGAACAGCGTTGTTGCAACAGGACGCTGAATGGATATCGATTTTGGTGCAAGTTCCCCAAAAGTAATATGCATGATGGTGATAAAACTAAAAGCAATAATCGGGGAGGCCGTTTTTGAGAATGAGTCGATGAATTCCTGACTCTGGCCTAACGAACTGAGTAAATTGTGTAACAGGTGTTCCATTACGGATTCTCCAACCCAGCCTAATCCAAGTGATGCCAATGTAATACCCAGCTGCGTAGCAGCCAGGTAACCATCAAGGTGTTGCGTAATATACTTAGCAATGTTAGCTACTCTATTACCGGATTTAGCTTTAATTTCTATTTGCGACGCTCTGACTTTAACGATTGCAAACTCTGCTGCAACGAAAAAGCCGTTTAAGACGACTAAGAAAAAGGTTAAGAATATTTGAAAGCCCATTAAGAGTTATTTCTAAATGTACTATTATAAAGTTCAATACTTTCTTCAATCACTTTATAAGCATAGGAAACGCCCATCAGCTTCTCGATGGTCACGTTCTTTTCTTCTAAAGCTTTATAATCCTGAAAAAATCTTACAATTTCTTTCATCGTATGCGGAGGCAGTTCAGAGATATCACTGATATAATTCACTGACATATCATTTTTCGCCACTGCTATAATTTTATCATCCTGCTCACCATTATCTACCATGTGCATCACGCCTATAACTTTTGCCTCTACGATAGATAAGGGATAAACGTCAACAGAACATAAAACAAGGATATCCAAAGGGTCGTTATCGTCACAATACGTTTGCGGGATAAACCCATAATTGGCCGGGTACATCACAGAGGAAAAAAGCACTCTGTCTAATTTAATTAAATTGGATTCTTTATCAATTTCGTATTTAGCTTTTGATCCTTTAGGAATTTCAATAATTGCGTTCACCGATTCCGGGAGACTTGGGCCTGGAGATACATTATGCCAGGGATGATGTGGGTCTATACTCATTTTGTTATTCAATATTAGATATGTCTTCTTTTGTGTTTTTAACCACCCTCTTTTTAATAAATGTAACGACCAGAGGGATAGAAGTAATTACAATAAAGCCCACTATTATATATAGCAGGTAGGCGTCAATTTCCTTTTCAAACCTTTTGCCCAGAAAATATCCAAGCAAAGTTAAAGATGTAATCCATAAAAATGCACCACAAATATTATATAATGCAAATTTTTTAAAATCCAGTTTAACCACACCAGCAAAAATCGGTGCAAATGTTCTTACAATAGGAACAAACCTGCCCATAATCAATGCAAAAGCCCCTTGTTTATTATAATATTCCTCTGCGGCTTTAAGATAACGTTTTTTAAAAAAGAAAGTATCCTTTCTATGGTACAATACCGGTCCTGTTTTCTTGCCAAACCAATATCCCGTGAAATTTCCGGAGATTGCACTTAACACAAGGCCAAAAATCAACACATAGATATTCACATCCAGTTTTCCCGTTGCTACGAACATTCCGGCAAGAAAGAGCAAATAATCGCCTGGCAGAAAAAAACCAAAAAACAAACCCGTTTCGGCAAAGATGACAAACATCACGACATAAAAACCACCCTCTTTCAGCAGTTTTTCAGGATCAATAAATTGGTGCATGGAATTCCAGAAGTCGTGCATAGTTCAAGTATTCGTAAAACTACAAATAATTTTCTTGAAAAGGCTTATATCAGATTTAATATTACCGAAGGATAAACACCTAAAAATATGGTAATTATAACTGACAAAACCAATACGACTTTATATTGAAAAGGAGTCTCCAAGGCTATTTCAGGACCTTCTTTAAAGTACATGGCAACAATTACCCTTAGATAATAGTAAAATCCAACCAACGCATTTAATATAGCGAAAGCGACAAGGTAAACCTGATAATCTTTCATCACATTTAAAAACATCAGATATTTCCCTATAAATCCGGCGGTAAGCGGGATCCCGGCAAGGGAAAGCATAGCCACTGTCAGTACAAGTGCTGCCAGGGGATTCTTTTTGGCCAATCCGTTAAAGCTGTCAAAATTATCAGCCCCCGTCTTTTGCTTCACCAGGATTAACACGGCAAAAGCGATGATACTGGCAAAGGTATAGGCAGCAGCATATACCAGTACATTGCTCGCTGAAGCGGCTGTTAAGGTAATCAGTGAGAAAAGCAGGTAACCTGCGTGTGAAATACTGGAATAAGCCAGCATACGTTTAAAGTTCTTCTGGAACAGCGCCGTTACATTTCCAATGAACAGGGTCAGGCAAACGATAGCCATCAGAGAAGGCATCCAGAAATCATGAAGAGGCGCAAAGGTACCGGCAAATAAACGCAGAAAAGCAGCAAAACCAGCCGTTTTAACCACCGTAGACATAAACGCAGTAATTAGTGACGGCGAACCTTCATACACATCCGGCGTCCAGAAATGAAAAGGTGCAGCACCAATTTTAAAGCAAAGGCCGATCATCATTAAGATCAGGCCGGGATAAAATAAAGGCGACACGATCTGATAATTACCAACCAGGTACTGGTTAATGGTTTTAAGGTCAAATGATCCGGTAGCCCCGTAAATCAGTGTAATACCGAACAGCAGGAAACCCGTAGAGAAAGCACCCATAAGAAAGTACTTCAGCGAGGCTTCATTGGACGCGAAATTATTCTTTCTTATTCCGGCAAGAATATACAGGGCAACAGACATAATCTCAATTCCGATAAAGAGCATCGCCATATTGGTATAGGACACCATAATGATGATACCTGAAAGCGCAAATAAAATTAATGTATAATATTCAGCTATGTTTTCGCTGTTTTTGGAGAAATAGTTCTGGGTAAGCAAAAAGATAAAAATTGTTCCCAGGATGGTCAGTGAGGAAAAAGCCAAAGCAAAATTATCCATCTCCATCATTCCGTAATACTCCACATTAGCGTTCCATGATGTAAATGTAAATGCCAGGCCAGTAAGCAATCCAACTAAGGTTAGCGGCAATAGTGCTTTCCCGGCTTTAAACAAACCTGCATAAAGTACGACTAAAGCTGTGACAGCAATGGTTATAATGATATTCATTTCCTTAATTTACCGATGTTAATTTTTGGTTTACCTGTTCTAATAATTGTTGTACTGACGCTTCAGATAAGTGCAGGATTGGCTTAGGGTAAACACCCAGGACAATGATCATTGCACAAATAATAACCAGTACTAACTGCTCTGATCCTTTTATATCTGCAAATCCGGCAGTAAGGTCATTGGTCTGGCCCAGCATCACCTGCTGATACATTCTCAGCATATAAACAGCGCCAAAAATAATAGTAAGACCTGCAAACACTACCGCCCATATGTCATACTGATATACACCCATCAGCAATAAAAACTCCCCTATAAAGCCATTGGTTCCGGGTAAAGCAACAGTTCCCAGAACAATAATCAGAAAGGCAATAGCCAGTTTGGGCGCCTCCTTTGCAATACCACCCATTTCGCTGATCACATTTGTTTTGACCCGGGAAAAAATAATGTCAAGCACAAAGAATAAACCTACTACGTTGATACCATGGCTCAGCATCTGGATCATTGCACCCTGCAGCCCCTGTATGTTTAAGGCAAAAATACCGGCAGAGATCAAACCCACGTGAGCAATGGAGGAATACGCCACCAGCCTTTTGGTTTCCTTCTGCATAAAGGCGATAACCGAAGCATAAACAATACCTGTAATAGATAAAATAATTGCCAGATGGCCCCATTCCTGGACACCTGCTGGCACAATAGGCAATAACCACCTGATTACACCATAAATACCCATTTTAAGCATGATCCCTGACAGCATCATGGTGCCCGCCGCCGGAGCTTCGGTATACGTATCCGGCTGCCAGGTATGAAACGGAAAAACCGGCATCTTTACCGCAAAGGCAATAAAGAAAGACCAGAAGATCCAGCCTTGCTGGACAGGGTCCAGGCTAAGCTGATAAAATGCCTGTATATCAAAGTTGTGAGCAGGGTTCTGCAGGTATAAATAGATAATACCCAATAACATGAATAAAGATCCGGCAATGGTATATACAAAAAATTTCATATTTACTTTAATCCGGTCCTTCCCTCCCCATACCGCACAAATGAAGTAGATAGGAATAAGCGCTGCCTCCCAGCCTATATAGAACAGGAATGCATCCAAAGCGGTAAATACCACCAGCAAACCTGCCTGCATAAACAGGATCAGTGCAAAGAATGCACTTGGCTTTTTATACGCATGCTGGTAACTGGCAAGGATAATCACAGGGACAAGCACATTGGTTAATAAAACAGTAATCAGGCTGATACCGTCAATACCTGCATGGAAATTAATTCCAAGTTCCCGGATCCAGGGCAGGTTAACCACAAATTGCGTACTTGCATCCGGGACAAACTGTACGGCAATAACAGCCGTTATGGCCAATGAGGCTATAGCAGAAACCAAGGCCACATGTTTTGCGGCGCTGCCGGCAAATGCGGTGATCAGCGCACCGGCTAATGGTAAAAAGATAAGAAGTAGTAACAGTTGTTCCATTATATTTTCCTGGGCGATCCTTTATAGAGATAAATAAGTATACAATAACATTGAGATAATTCCGGCTACCATCATAAAAATATAGAAACCAACATTGCCTGATTGCAGCAATCTGACCCCTTTACTGGCCTCCGAGGTACTCCATCCTATTCCGTTCACTAAACCATCGATAATTTTCCTGTCAAATATCCGGTAGAAAAACAGGGATAAGGCATCCAGCGGTTTCCTGATGACCGCATCATAAAGCTCATCCACATAAAATTTATGATAAGATAATTTAGCCAGTGCGGTACGTTTTCCTTCATCCGCAACAGGGACATGGTTTTGCTTCACATATTTAACATAAGCAAAACCGATCGCTACCAATGCCCCGGCCACAGAAACAGCCATCAGCATATACTCGGTTGCGTGGTCCGGAGACTCCGCCTGATGCTGAATAACCGGGGACAGCCAATGTGAAAGCCAGTGACTCCCACCCAATGCTTCCGGTATACCTATTATCCCTCCAATTGCAGAAAGTATAGCCAGAACGATCAGCGGAAAGGTCATGCTGGATGGCGATTCGTGGATTTTCTCTTCTGCATGATGTGTCCCGCGGTAAGTGCCGAAAAATGTTAAAAACAACATCCTGAACATATAAAAGGCAGTCAGGAAAGCAGTAAATACGGCTATGCCCCAGATGACCTTATTGTATTCAAAAGCATGAGCCAGGATCTCATCTTTAGAGAAAAAACCTGAAAAAGGCGGTATTCCCGAAATAGCAATTGTACCAATTAACATGGTGATAAAAGTAACCGGTAATTTCTTACGTAAACCACCCATATGCCTCATGTCCTGTTCATGGTGCATGGCATGTATCACAGAACCTGCGCACAGGAACAGTAAAGCTTTAAAGAAAGCATGGGTGATCACATGGAAGAAAGAACCATTGTAAGCGCCTACACCTAAACCCAGGAACATATAACCTAACTGGGAAACGGTAGAATAAGCCAGTACCTTTTTAATGTCTGTTTGTGTAAGGGCAATAAGGGCACCCAATACAGCCGTGGCCAGACCAATAATAGCAATCAGATGCTGTACTACAGGAGCAAGATCAAACAGGACATTGGAACGGGCAATCATATAAATACCTGCGGTTACCATGGTTGCCGCGTGAATCAGCGCTGAAACAGGCGTAGGGCCGGCCATCGCGTCAGGTAACCAGGTAAATAAAGGCAGCTGTGCAGATTTACCGCATGCGCCTATGAATAAAAACAAGGCAATTAAGGCTATAGTCGTATCACCGGGCAGCATATTTGCAGCCTGGGGGAATATCCTGGAAAACTCTACGCTGCCAAAAGTGGTAAATAGTAAAAAGACAGCGATCAGGAACCCAAGGTCACCTATACGGTTCATCACAAAAGCCTTCTTCGCAGCAGCAGCATAACTGCTGTTGGTAAACCAGAAACCGATCAGCAAATAGGAACATAACCCGACACCTTCCCAACCGATGAACATAACAATATAGTTCGAGCCCAGTACCAGCAGGAGCATAAAGAAAATAAACAGGTTAAGGTAGCTGAAAAACTTACCGAAACCGGTATCATCATGCATATAACCGATGGAATAAACATGGATCAGGAATCCGATACCGGTTATAATCAATAACATAACAGCACTCAGCGGGTCAACAAGAAAAGACAGTGGAATTTTTAAACTGCCTGCACTGATCCAGTCGAATAAAAAGATCTCATGCGATTTTACAGTATCACTGCCCAGGGCTAAAAATATACCTATGCTAATAACGAAAGAGATCAATATCACACCACTTCCAATAAAACCTATGAGGCCTTTAGAAAATGTATTTCTTCCCAGGCCATTGATAACAAAGCCTAAAAAAGGAATTAAAGGAACCAGCCAAACTAAATTTATCATCTTATAATTTATTCTTAATAATTACCACTTAAGGCGATTCAATACATTAATATCTACTGACTGTGTATTCCTGTAAACCATTACAATAATACTTAAGCCTACTGCGACTTCAGCAGCAGCAAGCGCCATGATGAAAAATACAAATACCTGTCCGGAGGGATCATTGCTATGCACAGAAAAGGCGGTCAGCAATAAGTTGACGGCATTTAACATGAGTTCCACCGACATAAAAATGACGATAGCATTTCTTCTTGTCAACACCCCTATCACACCGATTGTAAAAATAATTGCACTCAACCATATATAATGGTTAAGCGGCACACCCTGTAAATCCTGAGTAAAATTTTCCATTATACCTTTTCTTTTTTAGTTAACAGTACAGCACCCACCATAGCCGTCAGCAATAAAATTGATGATAATTCGAAGGGCAGCATAAAAGGGCCGAATAATTCTTTGCCCAGGTTTTTCACCAGGCCTAAATTTGGGTTTTTCAGGATCAGCGGATCAGAAATCGCCAGCGCTTTAAATGAACCTGCCAGGGTAACCACCAGGCAGCAGCCGGCAACGATCCCTAATACCTTAACCAGATTGGATTTTAAAGGTTCATTGTCTTTATTGAGATTAAGCAGCATGAGCACAAAAAGGAACAGCACCATGATCGCTCCCATGTAAACGATAAAATTCACGACAGCCAGGAACTGTGCATTAAGAAGAATATAATGGACAGTGAACGTAAAAAACGTTACGATCAGATAAAGCACGCTATGCACCGGGTTTTTTGCAAAAATAACCATCAGTGAAAAGAAGATACTCAAAAAAGCGACCAAATAGAATACCGATGTACCCATTTATTATGTTAGTTTAAATTTATATACGGAACCACCAGGTTCCAATTTCTTATTTTTTTTCTAAAGGCTGTTCAACCAGCTTGTCTTTTCCGTAAATAAAGTCCTTCCGCAGGTAATCTGCCGGTACGATCGGACCATCCAGATAAATAGCTTCCTTAGGGCAGGCTTCTTCGCATAAGCCGCAGAAAATACAGCGGAGCATATTGATCTCATATACCGAAGCATATTTTTCTTCCCTGTACAGGTCCTTCTCCTCCGGCTTACGCTCAGCGGCGATCATGGTAATGGCTTCGGCCGGGCAGGATAAAGCGCATAAACCGCAGGCTGTACAGCGTTCCCTTCCATCCTCATCCCTTTTTAAAGAATGCATACCCCTCCAGTTGACCGACATTTCACGCTTGACTTCCGGATACCTGATCGTTGCCTCTTTCTTGAAAAAGTGGCTCATGGTAATAGATAAGCCTTTTGTAATGGCAGGCAGATAAATCCGCTCTGCAAAAGTAAGCGGCTTTTGTACTAATACTTTTTTCTTATTGGTTAATGGTTCCATTAAACCTCCTTTTATAATCCGCTGACGGAAAGTTAAAACTTTTCTACTATTGCAATCACCATACCGGTGACAACTACATTTGCTATGGCCAGTGGAATAAGCATTTTCCAGCCTAAATGCATCAACTGATCATAGCGGAAACGTGGAATTGTCCAGCGCACCCACATAAAGAAAAATATAAATGCAAAT
>Ga0160457_1000866_pt1 | contig 10453 bp, 9 predicted proteins | sample HID1972M_E6MG_FD_108242 | JGI IMG/M metagenome (GOLD analysis project Ga0160457, IMG submission 108242) | Enriched pill bug-associated microbial communities from UW Madison campus, WI, USA - HID1972M_E6 MG | ecosystem: Host-associated > Arthropoda: Insects > Digestive system > Unclassified ... | reverse complement strand
GAGCCGTCTGATGACTGACGTGGCGAACCACGTCGTGGGAATCGTGATGGGGATCGTCACCATCGTGGTGAGCGTCGTCGCACTCCTCGCGCGCGAGCGGATCTCGGCATATGCGTTCGAGAAGAAGAACTCTCCCCTCGCCATCCTCGACGCATAGAGCGATGGCCTCGTCGTGTTCGGGATCGCGGGCATCCTCGTGGGGCTGATCTTTCTCGGGATCGCGCTCTTTGCGTTCTGAACGACAGGGCGCCGGCTCCGCGCTGCCCTACAGCAGCGAGCGGCCCGCGAGGCCGCGTCCGCGCGCGGTGACCGCATCCGCGAGGCCGCGCAAGGCCGCGGCCGCCGCATCCGCCGGGTCGGCGAGCACCGTCGGTGCGCCGCTGTCGCCACCCGCGGTCACCACGGGTGAGAGCGGGATGCGCGCCAGCACCGGCACCTCGAGGCGGCGGGCGACCTCGTCGCCGCCACCCGATCCGAAAACGCCGCCCGTCATGTTCTCGACCACGCCGATCACCGTCTGGCCGGTCTGTCGGGCGACGAGCCCCGAGCGCTCGGCGACGCCCGCCGCTGCCGCCTGCGGGGTGGTCACCACGATCACCTCAGCGTTCGGCAGCAGCTGGCCGAGCGTGATCGCCACATCGCCCGTGCCAGGCGGCAGGTCGAGCAGCAGCACGTCGAGGTCGCCGAAGTACACGTCGGTGAGGAACTGCTGCATCGTGCGGTGCAGCAGCGGCCCGCGCCACGACACCGGGGTGCGGTCTTCGACGAACATGCCGATCGAGATGACCTTCACACCGTGCGCGACGGGCGGCAGGATCATGTCGCCCACCTGGGTGGGTTTCGCATCCGAGATGCCGAGGATGCCGGGGATTGAGAAGCCGAACACGTCGGCATCCACGAGCCCCACCGCGAGACCGCGAGACGCGAGTTCGACCGCCAACTCGGCCGTGACGGTCGACTTGCCGACGCCGCCCTTGCCCGAGGAGACCGCGATCACACGGGTGAGCGTGCCCGGCCCGAACGGCATCGAACGCACGCCACGCAGCCGCGTCACGAGCGCCTCACGCTCGGCGGGGGTCATCACGCCCAGGTCGAGGTCGATCTCCTCGACGCCGGGCACCGAGAGCACGGCCTCGCGCACATCCGCTTCGATGCGGTCGGCGGCGGGGCACCCCACGATCGTGAGGCGCAGCTCGACCCGCGCCACCGCATCCGTCACCTCGACGCCGCGCACCATGTCGAGCTCGGTGATCGGCTTGCGGATCTCGGGGTCCTGCACGCGGGCGAGCGCAGCCCGCACCTCCTCGGCCGACGGGGAGGTCACTTGGCCGCCTCGCCCGGCTCCTTCTCCAGCTCCTCGAGCAGCGCGCGCAGCTCGCCGCGGATGAAGTCCTTCGTGGCCATGTCCTTCACCGCCAACCGAAGCGCCACCACCTCACGGGCCAGGTACTCGGTATCGGCGAGGTTGCGTTCGGCCCGCTGACGGTCCTGCTCGATCTGCACGCGGTCGCGGTCGTCCTGCCGGTTCTGCGCCAACAGGATGAGGGGAGCGGCATACGAGGCCTGCAGCGACAGGATGAGCGTCAGCAGCGTGAAGTTGGTGGCGCGGGGGTCGAACTGCAGCTCGACCGGCATCACGGTGTTCCACGTGAGCCAGACGATCACGAACACCGACATGCCGATCAGGAACCAGCTGGTGCCCATCGCCCGCGCGAAGGCCTCCGAGAAGCGGCCCATGCGGTCGCTGCCCGAGGGGCGGAACCCGAACGCGGGCCGGAAGCCCTTCGGCGAATCGAGACGGATGTCGTTACGACGTGCCATGCGAGGTCCTCCTTCCTCGGGTCGGGATCGCTGCGGTGCCGGTGCTCACGGGTTCCGGATGGTCATCTCCAGAGGAACTTCGCCAGTCATCAGGCAGCAGGTAGTCGAGGACGTCGTCGATGGTCACCACCCCGACGAGTCGGTGCTTCTCGTCGACGACGGGAAGCGACACCAGGTTGTAGCTCGCGAGGATGCGCGACACCTCGGCGGCGCTCGTCTCCGGACGTACCGGCTCGAGGCTGGGGTCGAGCAGGGAGCCGAGACGTTCGTGGGGCGGGTAGCGCAGCATCCGCTGGAAGTGCACCACGCCGAGGAAACGGCCGGTGGGAGGCTCGTACGGCGGCAGCGTGACGCACACCGCGGCGCCGAGCGCCGGTGCCAGTTCGTGGCGGCGGATCAGCGCGAGCCCCTCGGCGACGGTCGCATCGGCCGACACGATGATCGGCTCTGTGGTCATGAGTCCACCGGCCGTCTCGGGCGCATAATTGAGCAGGAAGCGCACGTCTTCGGCTTCTTCGGGCTGCATGAGCTCGAGCAGCACCTCGCCGCGCTCCTCGGGCAGCTGCGCGATGAGGTCGGCGGCGTCGTCGGGCTGCATCTGGTCGAGCACATCGGCGGCGCGCTCGTCGTCGAGGTGGGTCAGGAGGTCGACCTGGTCGTTCTCGGGCATCTCCTCGAGCGCGTCGGCGAGGCGGTCGTCGGAGAGCTCTTCGGCGACCTCGATGCGGCGCTCCTCGGGCAGGTCGAGGAGGGTGGATGCGAGGTCGGCGGGCAGCAGGTCGGAGTAGGTGGCGATGAGGTGCTCGGCCGACTGGGCCTCGCCGGGCTCGTTCTTCTCGCGAACCGCATCCCAGGCGGCGAGCAGGGTGGCGCCCTTGCCGAACGGGGCGGCGCCCACTCGGGGGCGGCGCAGGAAGAGCTCGCCCACCTCCCACTCGCCGGGGCCGGATTCCTCGATCGCGACATCCTCGATCGTGGCGTCGCCCGATCCGTCGCGCAGCGTCACCTTGCGACCCAGCAGTTCGGAGATCACCCGCACCTCGCCGCCGCGCTGCTGGAAGCGGCGAAGGTTGATGAGGCCCGTGGTGATGATCTGCCCGGCGCTGATGCTGGTGACCCGCCCGATCGACACGAATACGCGCCGGCGCCCGGGGATCTCGACGACGAGCCCGACCACCCGGGGCGACCCCGAGCTGCGGTAGACGACGAGCACGTCGCGCACACGACCGACCCGATCGCCGGCGGGGTCGAAGACGGTTCCCCCGGCAAGTCGGGCGACGAAGACTCTCGTGGCGCTCACGGGAAAACCCTACCCGCGGAATGCCACAATGAACGGGTGTCCAGTTCCTCGCCGTTCGCGCGCCGCGCCGCCCCGATGAGCGTCCCGCAGGGTGACGTGCTGGGCACCTACGAGAGCTACGTCGAGGCGCAGAAGGTGGTCGACCGCCTCGCGAAGGCCGACTTCCCGATCGCGAAGCTCGCCATCGTGGGCAACGGCCTCACGAGTGTCGAGATCGTCACCCGCAAACGTTCCTGGAACCGGGCCGCGTTCTCGGGCATCTTCAGCGGTGCCTGGCTCGGCATCTTCCTCGGCCTGTTCATGAGCCTGCTCTCGCCCACATTCACCTGGCAGCTGTTCGCGGCCGCCGTGTTCATCGGTGCGGCGCTGGGCCTGTTCCTGCAGCTCGGCAGCTACGCCATCCAGCGCCGCAACCGCGACTTCGAGTCGACCACGCAGGTGCTGGCCGCCAACTACCAGATCATCCTCGAGCCCGGGCTCATCACCCGGGCCCAGGATGCCCTGTCGCGCAGCTCCTAGCGCGCAGTCACTCCCGCCGACGGTCAGCGGCGCCCCGCCTTCGCGCGGAACAGGATGCGCGTGAGGGTGACGGCGACCACGAGGATGAAGCCGCACCATCCGATGGCGAGCCAGCCGCTCGATCCGATCTCGGTGCCGAGCAGCAGCCCGCGGATCGTCTCGATAATGGGGGTCAGCGGCTGGTTGTCGGCCACCCACTGCAGCCACTCGGGCATGGTGTCGACCGGCACGAAGGCGCTCGACAGGTACGGCAGGAACATCAGGAAGAAGCCGTAGCCGCTGGCGGCCTCGGGGCTCGAGGCGGCGAGCCCGATCGCGGCGAACAGGTAGGTGATCGCCAGGATGTAGGCCGCGACCAGGGCGAACATCGCCACCCAGTCGAGCGGCGACCCGGTGGGGCGGAACCCGACGAGCACGGCGACCGCGATGACGATCGCGGTGGCGACGAGGTTGCGCACCAGGCTCGCCACGACGTGCCCGGTGATGACGGATGCGGCGTGGATCGGCATGGTGCGGAACCGGTCGATGATGCCCTCGGTCATGTCGTTGGCGACGTCGACGGCGGTCGAGGCGGCCCCGAACCCCGCGCACAGCAGGATGATGCCGGGCACCACGTAGTTGACGTAGCTGCCGCCCGGCTCGATGGCGCCGCCGAACACGAACGTGAACAGCAGCATGAGCATGGTGGGCAGCGCGATCGCCATGATGAGCGCGTCGGGCGTGCGCAGCGTGTGCAGCAGGCTCCGCGAGATGAACGTGCCGGCGACGGATGCGCGGGATGCGCGGCGTGCGGGCGCGATGGCGCCCGCGGATGCGGATGCGGTGAGCGTGGTCATGGGTCAGCCCTTCTGGTCGACGAGTTCGCGGGTGACGGGGGAGCCGGTGACGGCGAGGAAGACGTCGTCGAGGCTGGGGGAGCGGAGCGCCACGGTGCCGACGGCGTCTTCGGGGATCGCCCGGAGTGCGGCGCGCAGTCCTTCGAGCGTGCCGTCGGTGGGCACCTCGAGCAGTGGCTCGTCGTCGGCGCCGCGGAGTGCGAGCACTTCCGAGCCAACGCGGGCCTTCAGCTCGGCGGGGGTGCCCTCGGCGGCGATCGCACCGTGCTCGAGCACGGCGATGCGGTCGGCGAGCCGGTCGGCCTCCTCCAGATACTGCGTGGTGAGCAGCACCGTGGTGCCGGCTCCGGTGAGGGTGCGGATCTCGTCCCAGAGCGACTGACGGCTGCGGGTGTCGAGGCCGGTGGTGGGTTCGTCGAGGAAGACGACGGGAGGTGTGCCGATGAGGCTGATCGCGAGGTCGAGCTTGCGGCGCATCCCGCCCGAGTAGGTCGAGACGCGCTTGTCGGCGGCGGCGTCCAACGAGAAGCGTTCGAGGAGTTCGTCGGCGCGGGCGCGCGCGACGCGGCGGGGGAGCCCACCGAGGCGGCCCATCATCCGCAGGTTCTCGCGGCCGGTGAGCACACCGTCGACGGCGGATGACTGCCCGGTGACGCTGATGAGCCCGCGCACGGCATCCGCGTCGCGGATGACGTCGAAGCCGCAGACGGTCGCGGTTCCGGCGTCGGGGGCGATCAGCGTCGAGAGGATGCCGATCGTGGTGGTCTTGCCTGCGCCGTTCGGGCCGAGCAGCGCGAGCACGCTGCCGGTTGCGACGTCGAGGTCGAGCCGGTCGAGCACGGGCTGGTCGCCGAAGGTCTTGGTGAGCCCTGCGAGGGCGATCGCGGTGGACATGGCACCCCTTTCCTGATGATTGCGTTCGGCATAAACTGTTTATGCCGCATACTAACTGTGTAAGGTCTACACAGAGAGGAGTCGGATGTCAAGCAACGTCTACGATTGGGTCACCATGGCCGAACCCACAGGCACCGAGCCCGAGCTGCCACGCGCCGTCGCGCTCGCCTGGGGAGTCGCCGCGAACCCGCAACGAGGCCCCAAGCGAGAGCTCTCGATCGAGCGCATCGTGGATGTGGCCGTCGAACTCGCCGACGCGGGCGGCCTCGCCGCCGTCTCGATGTCGAGCGTCGCGAACGCCCTCGGGTTCACGCCCATGTCGCTGTACCGCTACATCACCTCCAAAGACGACCTGCTCGTGCTCATGCAGGAGCGCGGCATCGGCGTGCCACCCGAAACGGTCTCCGAAGCCGACGGCTGGCGCGAGGCGATCACCGTGTGGGGGCGCGCGACCGTCGAGCTCTACCTCGAGCACCCGTGGCTGCTCGACATCCCCATCGAGGGCACCCCGCAGACCCCCAACAACCTCGCCTGGATGGATGCGGGACTCGGGGCGTTGAAGGGCGTGCCGCTCGACTACGAAGACAAGGTCTCGGCGATGCTCGCCGTGATGGCCCAGGTGCGGTGGCAGAGCGTGATCCTGCGCGGCTACACCCAGGCGGCGGAGGCCGCCGGGGTCACACCGGATGCGATCGACTCGCGCGCATCCGGGTTGCTCGCCGAGCTGATCACGCCCGAGCAGTTCCCCGAAGTGCACGCGGCGCTCACCGCCGGCGTCTTCTCGCCCGACAGCGACGCCGATTCGCTCGGATTCGGGCTCGACCGCGTGCTCGACGGCATCGACGCCTACCTCGCCACACAGCCGGCCCGCCACGAGGTCGCGCCCGAGGTCGACCCGGCCGACGACGCCGCCGAACGCGACCCGAAGTACCGCGAAGCGGTCAAGGAGCGCCGCGAGGTCGAGAAGCGCCTGCGCGAGGCGCGCAAGCGCGAACGGGAACGCCTGCGCGACGCCCGGGAACGCGCGCGCCGCGGCTAGCGGTCGACGGTCGCCGCGACGGATGCCGCTGCGCGGTGCCCCGCCGCATCGACGGTGATCGCGCGGTACTCGAGCCGCGTACCCGCGGCGATGCCACGGGTGTCGTGGACGATGCGAGGCGAGGGACCCGTGGCGGTGCCGAGCACCTGCCAGTCGCCGCCGACGGCGCGCCACGCGAACGTGGTCTCGCTCCATGTGTCACCCACGTCGGCGGCGACGTCGGTCACCCCATCGATGCGACCGTCGGGTTCGGGTGAGACGAACGAGGGCACCGGGGCCGAACCCGCGGCGGTCACCTCGCGGTCGGCCCGCCAGACGACGGCCGACATCGGCGGCACGGTCACGGTGGCCCGACCGTCGGCATCCGCCTGAACCGCACCCGCTCGCCCGTACAGCACCGCGAAGGCGCCGTCGTCGGTGAGCGTCGGCACCTCGACGGAGACCTCCTTGGCGCTCGCGTTCAGCACCACCAGGTGCTCGACGAGCTCGTCGCGGTCGACGCGGGAGAAGGCGTACAGCGAGCCGTCGGCGAGCCGCTCGATCTGCGCTCCGGAGGCGAGGGCCGGATGCGCGGCACGCAGGGCGGCGAGCTCCGAAATGTGCGTGTAGAGGGGCGCCGTGGTGTCGAACCGATCCGCCGACCCCAGCGTCTCGCCGGTGATGAGCGGCTGCTCGGCGTACTCGGGTGTCTGCGTGGCGAACAGGCTCTGCCGGGCGTGACGATCGGTGCCATCGCCGATGCCCACGAACCCCTGCTCATCGCCCGCGTAGACCACCGGCTGCCCGCGCGCGAGGAAGAGCAGCTCGTGCGCCAGCACGTCGCGCGCGAGGGCGTCCTGGTCGCGCACCAGGAAGCCGACTCGGCCCATGTCGTGGTTGCCGAGGAAGGTCGGCAGGGCTCTCGCGTCGCCGTCTGCGGTCGTGTACTCCGCATCCGCCGCGAACACCTCGGCCAGGTGCGCCGACCCGGAACCGTTCACGAAGTCGAGCGCACCCGCCTGGAACCCGAAGTCGAGCACCGCATCGAGGCCGAGCTCGCGCACGTACGGCGCCAGCACCTTCGGGTCGGCGTCGTACACCTCGCCGAACGCGAAGAAGTCGTCGTTGCCGATCTCGGCGGCGTGTGCGTCGAGTCCGTCGGTGAACGCCTGCCAGAACTCGGGATTCACGTGCTTCACGGTGTCGATGCGGAAACCGTCGACGCCCAGATCCATCCAGTCGGTGTACACGTCGACGAAGCCGTCGACCACCCGCGGATCCTCCGTCATCAGGTCGTCGAGGCCCGAGAAGTCGCCGAGCGTCACCGACTCTCCGCGCCACGTCGTGTCGCCGCGGTTGTGGTAGACCGTGAGGTCGTTGAGCCAGGCGGGCACCTTCACATCGGCCTCGGCCCGGTCGACCTGTGGCACGTACGGGAAGCTCGTCGCGGCATCCAGCACCGGGAAGCCGGACGAACCGGCGACGGATGCGACGTCGATCTCGTCGCCGTCGGCATCCAGGTAGGGCTTCGCCGCAGTGGCGATGTAACTGTGGCCGGCACCGCCGTACGAGATCACGTCGGCCGTGTGGTTGGTGATGATGTCGAAGTACAGCTTCAGCCCGCGCGCGTGGGCGTCGTCGATGAGGGCCTTCAGGTCGTCGTTGGTGCCGAGGTGCGGGTCGATGGCGGTGAAGTCGGTGATCCAGTAGCCGTGGTAGCCGGCGGAGCGGTTCACCCCGATGCCCTGCACGGGCTTGTTCACGAAGCTCGGCGTGAGCCAGATCGCGCTCACCCCGAGCCCCTCGATGTAGTCGAGCTGCTCGCGCAGCCCGGCCAGGTCGCCGCCCTGGTAGTAGCCGGTATCGGTGGGGTCGAAGCCGGTGGTCTCGCGGTCGCCGGTGAGGCTGCCGGTGTCGTTCGCCGGGTCGCCGTTGGCGAAGCGGTCGGTCATCACGAAGTAGAACGACTGCCCCGACCCGGCGGGAGTCGCCGGCTCGCGGATGAGCGCCGCATCCGCATCCGTGTACGCCCCGCGGGGCTGCTCGCGGGCGAACGAGAGGCCGAGCCCCACGCTTCCGACCAGGAGCGCCAACGCTGCCGCGGCAGCTATCCCGATGGTCGTGCGTCGTCGCATCCCGCGACGCTAACAGCGCGCGGAACGGTTATGCAAACGCTTCCACTCGCTGCGCGAGGGTCAGCGACCGGCGATCCACGCCTCGACCTCGTCGGCCGTGCGCGGAATGCCGGCAGACAGGTTCTCGGCCCCGTCGGCGGTCACGAGGATGTCGTCTTCGATGCGCACGCCGATACCCCGGTACTCCTCGGGCACGGTGAGGTCGTCGGGCTGGAAGTAGAGACCCGGCTCGATCGTGAACACCATGCCGGGCTCCAGCACGCCATCGAGGTACAGCTCGCGGCGAGCCTGGGCGCAGTCGTGCACGTCGATGCCCAGGTGGTGGCTGGTGCCGTGCACCATGTAGCGGCGGTGGTACTGCGCATCCGGTTCGAGGGTCTCCTCGACGCTCACCGGCAGGAAGCCCCACTCGGCGGTGCGTGCGGCGATCACCTTCATGGCCTCGGCGTGGATCTCACGGAACCTGATGCCGGGTCGCACGATCGCGAGCGCCGCATCCGCCGCTTCGCGCACGGCCTCGTAGATGCGCCGCTGCACGGGCGTGAAGGTGCCCGAGACGGGCAGCGTGCGGGTGATGTCTGCGGTGTAGAGGGAGTCGAGCTCGACGCCCGCATCGAGCAGCAGCAGGTCGCCCCGCACCACGGGGCCATCGTTGCGGGTCCAGTGCAGGATGCAGGCGTGCGGCCCGGATGCGGCGATCGTGTCGTAGCCGATCGTGTTGCCCTCGGCGCGGGCGCGTCGGTTGAACGTGCCCTCGACGAGGCGCTCGCCGCGGGTGTGCGCGGTGATGGCGGGAAGGTCGGCGATGACGTCGTCGAAGCCGAGGCGGGTGGCGTCGACGGCCGCGCGCATCTCGGCGATCTCGTAGTCGTCTTTCACGAGGCGCAGCTCGCTGACGGCGCGAAGCAGCTCGGCGTCGACCGAGGCCGGGTCGGCGAGGTCGTCGGCAGCCGGGTCGACACCGCGCAGCACGACGACGTCGCCAGCGGGGACGGTGAGTTCTGTGAGGGGCCGCGTCTCGAGGCCGAGATCTGCGGCGACGTGCGCGAGCGAGGGGCGCGGGCCGGTCCAGAACTCGCCGATGGCGGCGTTGGCGTAGAACTCCTCGGAGTCGCGGCCGGCGGTCGGGGCGAAGTAGAGCGTCGCCGGGGCGTCGTCGCCCGCGCCGATCACCAGCACGCTGTCGGGAACCGTGTCGCTCGCCCACCCGGTGAGGTGCGAGAACGCGGAGTGCGCCCGGTAGGGGTAGTCGGTGTCGTTGGAGCGCACCTTGGCGGGGCCGGCGGGGATCACGAGCGTCGCCCCGGGGAACTTGGCGGCGAGACGCAGCCGTCGGGCTGCCGCGTACGCGGCCTGCGGCCTGGGCGACGGCGGCACGTCGGGCCGGTCGGCCCAACCGGAGAAGATGAACTCGCGGAACGCGTCGGAGGTGGGGGTGGTGGAGCGGTTCGCCGTCGCCGAGGTGGTGGCGGGGGCGACGGTGCCGGGTGCGGCGGGGGAGCTGTCAGCCATGCCGACCATTCTCCCACCGACTCCTGTCAGTCGGATGCGGGTCGCAGCTGCGCCACGATCGGCCGGTGATCCGACCCGCTGTCGTCGAGCGACTCGACCACCCGGAACCCCACGACCTCCCACGCGTCGGTGGCGAGCACGTGGTCGATGGGGGCGCCGAGCAGCGCCGGCATGCGGGTGGGCCAGGTGCCGATGGCCGCGTTGGCGGTCGCCCGTGCGGCGTCGCGGCAGGCGTTCAGGCCCACGTCCGAGCCGAGCGACGCCCAGTGGTCGATCGTGGAGTTGAGGTCGCCGGCGACGATCACATCGGATGCCGGGTCGGCGCAGCGTTCGGCGAGCCAGTCGAGGCCACCACGCCATCCGCCCATCTCTCCCAGCACGGGGGCGACCGGATGCGCGGCGATGATCGTGGGGCCGT
>Ga0160457_1000863_pt1 | contig 10460 bp, 11 predicted proteins | sample HID1972M_E6MG_FD_108242 | JGI IMG/M metagenome (GOLD analysis project Ga0160457, IMG submission 108242) | Enriched pill bug-associated microbial communities from UW Madison campus, WI, USA - HID1972M_E6 MG | ecosystem: Host-associated > Arthropoda: Insects > Digestive system > Unclassified ... | reverse complement strand
TCTGAGTTTGTCAAAAACTGCCTTTAGTTCATCATATGTTTTTCCAATAACGAATATAGCAAACGTATTGCCCTGTATCGGATCAAAATCGGGAGAAGCCATCCAATCGGTAGCTGATATTTCAATATTACTGCTTTTTAGATGTGCATTGATAATTCTGGCATGCTTTTCAGGTGGCAACATGTCTTTCATCAGACTATCGCCAAGTTTGGTAAGCGTCAACTCACCGCCAAAACATTCATGATAAAAGGTCATTGCTTCAGCACAATTTCCGTCAAATAAAAGGAATGGTATACAGTGTAACATTTTCTTAAATTATTTGTAGTATTAAGTTTGCTTGTCAATTAACTGTGGTGCTCTCCATGGAGCGTGAATTTATTTACTATTAATTGTCTGACTGTAAGTCTTTTAAGATTGCAGCCAACGGCTTGGTGCAAGGCAGTTAAGCACTTTTGTCCTATCGAAACCGACACCCGAATATAGCATTTTTCGTTTAATCGCAGACTGGTAATCGCTGATCTTAAAGATTATGGCTATATCGGGTATTCTTCAGTAACACATTCCTTAAGAATTTGAATAGTCTTTTTGACATGCCCTTTCGCCGTTAGCAAGTGGCTCTTCCACCTCTAAGGCCATAATATGATGTACAGGCACTTTTTTTACAGCCCAGCAATTTTCTTTTCTTTCCAGCCGATATAGTTGTCAATATTTTAACGTGTCAACGAATTGCCTGTTCTCACAGGATGATTTAATTGAAATGTATAAATTTGCATATGGAAACAATACAGCCTTCAAAACGAAAGGGACAATTTCGTGTCGCAGAAATTGGAGAAAATAAATGCAGCTTGGCATCTTACAACCGTAGGGATTTTTATAAGATCAGTCTTGTAATAAAAGGCTGGCCTCCATGCCAATTACGTTATGGTACTTTAGTTCCAATTGAAGTTGACAAACCTGCTTTAATTTTGCTGAACCCAGTGATTCCCCATTCCTGGATTGTTCCAGAACGAGAAATTGAATCTGAAGGATATTTTTGTGTATTCGATCATGATTTTATCAGTTATAGCACGGAACTAAACGGATTGGCTAACCAAATTTTTAATAACCAAAAATCTCCGGTTTATTTTCCGGATGATAAAGAATTACATTTTTTGTCCGTCCTTTTCGCCCGAATGCGTACAGAAGCAGACCTGCTTTATCAAGATAAGGATAACTTGTTCCGTAGCCATTTAAACCTGATTTTCCATGAGACCCTCCAAATACGACAAGAAGACAACCATCCGGAAAAAGCTAGTTCAAGAGTGGCAAATGCTTTTTTCAGTATGCTAAGAAAGCAGTTTCCGGTAGATCTACCCTTACAGCCCATCAAATTGAAAACGGCATCAGATTTCGCGGATCTCCTTGCTGTTCATGTCAATCACTTGAACACGGCGGTCACGAAGGCCTCTGGAAAATCAACCACCACACATATTAACGAGCTTATATTCGCTGAAGCCAAGTCATTACTAGGCTATACAACATATAGCATTGCAGAGATCTCTTTTGGCCTCGGTTTTGAATATCAAAGCTACTTTACACGCTTTTTCCGAAAGTTTACCGGTCTTACACCATCTGAATTCCGAAACACCTTTGAAAAGTATAAATAATCCTTTGAAATGTCTTTGGCTATCGGAGACACTCTGGATAACTTTGCCCGTATAAAAAATATTATGGTATGGATACATCAATTCAAAAAAAAATTCTATTAGGCGGCGATCTTGAGATTAACCGAATGGGATATGGAGCAATGCGTATTACAGCGCCCGACTTATTTGGTATGCCGGAAAATCCACAGAACGCTATTGAAGTATTACGTCGGGCAGTGGAATTAGGCGTTAACTTCATAGATACAGCAGATCAGTATGGGCCGTTTGTTTCTGAACAATTAATAGCAGAGGCTCTTCATCCTTATAAGGAAAATTTAATCATCGGAACAAAGGGCGGATTAGTTCGCTTCGGGCCATGGGCAGACATTAACAACGATGCAAGTCCTCAACATCTTCAGGATGCATTGGATGGAAGTCTCCGCAGACTAAAAACTGAGCGTATAAACCTCTATCAATTACATCGGATCGACCCGAAAGTCCCTGCGCAACTATCCTTTGAATTTCTCGCTAAAGCTCAGGAACAGGGTAAAATCAGACATATTGGTCTATCTGAAGTATCTGTAGACGAAATTAAGCTGGCACAACAATATTTCAAAGTTGTATCTGTTCAAAATCGTTACAGTGTACTTGAACGTCAATGGGAGTCTGTTTTGGAATATTGTAAATCGCAAAATATTGCTTTTATTCCTTGGTTTCCAATAGGCGGAGGAATGACCCCAATGAAAGAAAAACTTCAGGACATTGCAAACCTAAAAGGGGTAAGCATTCATCAGCTTGCATTGAGTTGGCTGTTGCACCGTTCAGACAATATTATCCTTATTCCCGGAACAACAAGCCTGCAACATCTGGAAGAAAATATAAGTTCTCAGAAAATTACACTTGATCAGAATGAACTTGCTGAATTGGACACATTAGCTGGTATTGAAAAAATATAGAGATTATATTCATAGCCTGGAAAGTTCAATAACTCTCTAAGCTGATAAGTGGGATCAATTTAAAATGGATATTTTGTATGGATGCTAAGTGTAAATCTATGACTGGTCTTTCGGCTTCCTTATGAATTAAATATCCCTTTCTTATATCTAGCCCACGTTTTTTCTTGCATTTCAAAAATTCACTCATCGAATTTATATTAGACAATTCGGCAGATAACGATTGTATATTATTTTGCTTTGAATCTATGTAATATAAATCCTTATATAATTTGTCTAATAATTTTTGCAGTTTGGTTTTTTGCTGTTCATTCATGAATTACGTTAAATCGTATATTGGAAAGACGCCAAGACACTTTGATTTGAAGCTATTTCAAGAATTATTAATTGAATAGGTAAATGAAAACGGTCCCGTTTTTGGTCGGTCGGTTGGGTTTGTCAGGTCGTCCTACTATTGCTGCTGTTAGCTAAGGCCATTTTATAACCATTTTTTCTTTTTAAACCAAAGTAATGGTAATATAAAACTCAAGACAATTAATATTATACCATACAGATAGCCAAACTTCCATTTTAATTCAGGCATAAATTCGAAATTCATTCCATAAATACCTGCAAACAAAGTCGGTAATGAAATACACATTGTTACAATTGTCAGAGTTTTAAAAATTCTATTTTGTTCCAACTCTATTTTACTTGATATGTTTTGCTTTAAGTCGTCAATTCTTTTGAAGTTATTCTGCACGTACTCATTTATCACAGACAAATCATTGAGTTCTGAATAAAAATTATCTTTTGTTTCGCTGTTTAGTTTTTTACTTTTTCTTAGTAAATGTATTATTCTCCGATATTCATTAATAGCCTCTTCAATTATTAAATTATTGAAACTAAAATTTGTTAGTTTGTCTAACTCTTGTTCGGAAAATTTATTCTCTTTTAAAATTTCAGAATAACTGTTTTTTATTTTTTTGGAAATGATTTCTGTTAAGTCGGCAAAATAATCAGAAACAAAACCAACTATCGACACAAAAAAAACAGTAGCATCTATGATATTATCAAGTTTATCCAATTGAAATTGTCTTTGCTTCAAAGGTAAAATTTCATCAAAGTCAACAGCTGTGAATGCGAATAGAGTATGGCCTTGTAAAATAATGCCAACAGCTACTTCGTTAATTTTATTCTCAAAGTCAAAATATGGGACAGAAAGATTTATCCCAATCTGATGTTCTGTTTCTAAATAGTGAGAACTAATTTCAATATCATCAACAGTATTTAAAATGGTCGTATCAATATTGAATTTATTTTCTATGAACTTAATATTTTCCTTATCATAATTAATAAATTGGATGCTTACAATATCATCAATGTTATAGGTAAAGTCATCTAAATTTTTTATTTGTTTAGACGTTTTATCTCGAAATATTAGTTCAATGTTCATTTTATCTGCATTTAGATTTTATTGATGCTGTTGAGTTTTATACGGATGCAGCTAATGTTCTGCGGCTCGGTGCAGTGGGGCTTTTCAGCACCAAATTTCATACGAAGCACACAGTTCAGGAACTACCGGATCAACTCCCGCTTTATAGAAAATCTGTCAGCGTACCAGAGATTTCCTTTATTATCTTTATACTGAAAGAATGCCTGCCTGTCAGCCACCTTTTGATTTCGTCTGGATTGATGTCCAGCGAGACAGCAAGGTCATTTGCTGAAAGGCCTTTATCGGCTAACGTTTTTGCGGTTTTACTGGCAACGTCGAGATTCAGTTGCGTTAATTCCTCTATAGCGGGATTTCCGCTTTCTTCCAACCAGATGGATACAAAATCGTTCTTTTCCATTTATGTTTTTCGTAATTCGTTAAAGTATTCCGGGCTTTCTGCACCGTTTGTTCATTTGGCGGCAAATTTAATGGTATTACTTCTAATATTGCAACTACTGGAAGGCCTGCCTGCAATAAAACAGCTACTGAAGTGCACAGAGACAATAATAATCGTAGACAAAGCATTACTACCAATACAAATAGCTGACGATTTGCTATGAGTGAGTAGGACAGATCTTCAAAACTACTCATCGTTTATGAGAATTTGATCTGAACCTGGCAGCCCTCAAAAGTCAAAATTCCCAACTGAGTGTTAACCACCAACTATAAAGATGCTGAATCTTCTTACCCAGGAAAACTTTAAGGCCTGTAAGGACTGATCGTTTTAATACTTCCATCGGCCTCATGCAGTAACTTCGTTACTTTCACATTCCTTAAATGTGTTTTACCGCCTGATAATTCCGTATCATGATAAAATAAAAGCCACTCTCCATTAAATTCCACGATGGAATGATGGGTCGTCCAGCCTACTACCGGCAACAGTATAATGCCCTGGTAAGTAAAAGGCCCGTAAGGTGTGTCTCCTGTGGCATATACTAACTTATGTGTATCCCCGGTAGAATAAGAAAAATAATACTTGCCGTTATATTTATGCATCCATGAACCTTCAAAAAACCTTCTGTCATGGTCACCACCTAATAAAGGTTTTCCCTCTTTGTCCAGAATAACCACATCTTTCACCTCCTCAGCAAATTGTTTCATATCAGGGCTAAGCTTAGCCACTTTTGCGGTCAGCGCAGCTGCTGTATCATTTTCCAGGTCCGTTTTAGAACCATTTGCAGCATACTCCCCTTTATTCCATCGCTGTAACTGCCCGCCCCAGATACCCCCGAAATACATGTACGAACTGCCGTCACTATCTGTAAAAACAGCAGGATCTATACTGAAGCTACCTCTGATAGGTTCTTTCTCCGGCACAAACGGCCCTGCCGGTGAAGCAGATGTGGCAACACCTATCCTAAACACATCTTTTTTATCTTTTAACGGAAAATACAGAAAGTATTTACCATCCTTGAAGGCCGCATCGGGCGCCCAGAGCTGGCGGCCGGCCCATGGGATATCTTTTACACTCAAAGCCACGCCATGATCGGTCACCGCAGCGCCCACACTGTCCATAGAAAATATATGGTAATCACGCATATCAAAATGATCGCCATTATCATTTTCAGGTATTCCGGCATCTATGTCATGAGAAGGATAAATATATAACTTCCCTTCAAAAACATGCGCAGAAGGGTCTGCAGTATACATTTTAGTAATCAGCGGTTTGGAAATAGCCCCTTTAAAAGCTGTATTTTCCTGAGGTGTTTCTTTTGTCTGACAGGCATGGAGCAGCAATATCGGCACGCTCAGCAGCAAAGTTAGTTTCTGGTTCATGGTTCGGTTCTTCATATTTGGTTTTTCTTATTTATAATGATCCTGACAGGCCAAGTTCCAGCCCTCTTAATTCTGCCAGCCCTTTCAGCCTGCCGATCGCGGAATATCCCGGATATGTTTTTTTATGCAGATCGTCTAATAGCTGATGTCCGTGATCAGGTCTCAAAGGCAAAGATACGCCGGTTTCCTGCATGATTGTAAGCAGCTTTTTCATCACCGCGTACATATCTACATCCCCATCAAGATGGCTGGCTTCATGAAAATTCCCTTCCGCATCTTTTTTGGTGTTCCTCAGATGCACAAAATGGATCAGTTTGCCGAACTGCCGGATAATATCCAAAAGGTCATTGTCAGGCCTCACGCTCAGGGAACCGGTACAATAACAGATCCCGTTTGCCGGCGATGGACACGCAGCGGTGATAAACTCCAGATCTGCCTGCGTACTCACAATTCTCGGCAATCCAAGAATAGGATAAGGCGGATCATCAGGGTGGATCGCCATTTTCAGGCCCGCTTCTTCTGCCGCAGGGATGATTTCTTTTAGAAAATATTCGAGGTTAGCTCTTAATACTGTAACATCAATAGCTGCATAGGTCTGTAAAGCCCTGAGGATGAGTTCGGGGGTAAACTGTTCATCAGAACCAGGCAAGCCCAATAAAGTACTTTTAAACAGATAATCCTTTTCGGCCTGCCCCATTTCCTCAAACCTGCTTTTTGCCCGGGCAATTTCCGTTTCGCTGTACTCCTTTTCAGCGCCCGGGCGCTTTAACAGAAACAGGTCAAATACCATAAAAGCAAGCCGCTCGAAACGCAAGGCTTTACCACCATCGGGCATGACAAATGCCGGGTCCGTCCGCATCCAGTCAAGAACAGGCATAAAGTTATAGGTAACGACCTTTATACCGCATGCGGCCAGGTGACGCAGGCTTATCTTATAGTTATCAATGCACTGCTGGTAATTTCCGCTCCGGGTTTTTATCTCTTCATGCACGGGTAAACTTTCTACCACCGTCCAGTCCATTCCTGCTTCGGTGATTAAATTTTTCCGGTACAGGATCTCTGCAGTGTCCCAGACTTCACCAACAGGAATGTGATGCAATGCGGTGACGACAGCAGTGCATCCCGCCTGACGGATATCAGCCAGGCTTACGGGGTCATTTTCACCAAACCAGCGCATGCTTTGTTCAAACTTTACCATATTTTTTTTTGCAATCGATTGTCAATTTTTAAAAACCAATAGAATTACCTCCGTCTACAGCCATTACCACTCCGGTGACGTATTTTGAGCTTTCCGAACTCAGGTAATACACGGCACCGGCAATATCTTCGGGCAGCCCTAAATGCCCCATTGGTGTCCTGGAGAGTACTTTATGCTTTCTCTCCGGATCACTGTCCAGGGCCTTAGCCGACATGGCCGTTTTAATAAAGCCGGGCGCCACACAGTTTACCCTGATGCCCAGAGGAGACAGTTCTACAGCCATGGCTTTTGTCATTCCTTCTATAGCAGATTTAGCTGCAGTATAAGCGATTACCTTAGGAATACCGTATTGTGCAGCCATGGAACTGATATTGACAATCGCTCCGCCGCCGGCGGCAATCATCACTTTGCTCACTTCTCTGCTAATTGCAAACACAGCCAGTACGTTAGTATGAATCACATGGTAAAACTCAGCATCCGTTACCTCTACAAATGGCTTCTTATGGTTAATCCCTGCATTATTTACCAGGATATCTATAGATCCGAATTCTTCCACGATCTCCGCTACACTTGCCGGAATAGCATCAATATGCTGGAGATCAAGTACTTTATAACTGCATAAACTTCCCAGTTCAGCAGCAGCTGCTTTCAATGCCTCCTCATTTCTTCCGATCATAATTGTCCGGATCTGTTCATGCACCAGCTTTCTGGTGATGGCCAAGCCCAGTCCAGCTGCCCCGCCTGTAACTATCGCAACTTTTGTTTTCATCTGTTTTTTATTTTTCTTTATAGGTGATGAAGCTGTCATGAGCTTGTATTTCATTTTGTAAACTGTAAGCCCATGACGGTCTCATGCATATTTTTATTTGCTCTTTTTCAATGATGATGCCCTGATAATCAGCTGGGACTTTAAAATAATCGTATTGGTCAGCTCAGGTTCGCTCTCGCCGTTAACCTGGTTAATCAGGTGCCTGGCAGCAATTTTACCCATTTCTTCTCCGGGATAATTCACGGTGGTCAGCATCGGGGCAGAAATACGGGAGATAATGTCATTATTAAATCCTGCGATGGCCATGTCTTCAGGTATTTTAAGCCCTGCGTCTTTAAAAACCTTCATGCAGATCACAGCCGACAGGTCATTGGCCACAAACAGTGCATCCGGCCGGTTTTTCATGGCCAATATTTGTTTGGCTGCCTTAATGGACGATTCTTCCGTGAGATCTGTTTCCAGTACCAGTTTATCCTCATAAGGTATCTGGTGTTCTGCAAGCGCCTTCTGATAACCTGCTTTCCGGTCTGCATATACATTACGCATCAGGTTACCTGTAAGATAAGCAATTCGTGTACATCCCTGTTCAATAAAATGTTTAGTGATGTCGTATCCGCCCTTTGTATTATTGATCACTACTTTATTAAAATCATCGTTCTCTATTACCCGGTCTACAAAAAGAAGAGGAATATGATGACGGACATACTCATCAAAATGATCGAGGTTACGCGTATCTGCAGCTAAATTGACAATCAGGCCATCTACCCTGTTGTGCAGCATAGCCTTAGCATACTTGATCTCATTCTCTTCGAGTTCCAGCGACTGGCTGATGAGCATGCTGTACCCTGCCCCGTTGATCTCTTTTTCTATTCCGGCTAAAATGGCCGAGATAAAATAACTGTTCAGCCGGGGTACGATCACCCCTATCATATTGGTTTTCTGCTTACGCAGGTTACGGGCGAAAGTATTGAAACGGTAACCCATTTCATTCGCCATGTCGAATATTTTTTTTCTTGTTCTGGGGTTGACGGCCGGGTTATTCTGTAAACCTCTGCTGATCGTAGATGGTGCCAGTTTTAAGCGTTCGGCAATATCATAAATCGTTATAACTTTATCGGTTTTCATATTTGGCACATCTAATCTCCGACTAAAGTAATGAAATTTTAATAAAATGCAATCCGTTGCATTTTATTAAATCAATACTCCCGGGTCTTCTCATCAGGAATTGATTTTCCGCTGGGTCGACTTTCTGACGATTAGTTTAGGCTTTATACTGACAATTTTTGGTTCTACGTTCAGCTCAAAAACTTCCATTTCCTGGAAATAAAGGTTTGCTATCGTTTTACCCATACTTATGCTATACTGGTCTATGGTAGTGATCGAAGGACTGGTGATTTCTGTAAAGGGTTCATTGGAATAACCACAGATGCCCAGGTCATCGGGAACGGCAATATTTTTATCCATAGCGGCTTCCAAAACACCCAGGGCAGAAAAATCAGAAGTTGAAGCGAATATCGCATCAGGTGGCTCAGGCAGGTCCAGTAACTGAGCCGTTGCCTCCGCACCCAGTTCTTTGGTCCAGGCATTCTCGCACATCAGTTCCGGCAACACAGGGAACCCATGTTTTTTAAGCGCGGTAAGATACCCCTCCTTCCGCTGGCGGAAAATGTCCAGGTGCTGCGGGCCTTCCAGCAGAGCTATACGTTTGTAACCTCTTTCAATTAAATGGGTTACCGCCTCATAAGAAGCGCGTTCATTATCATTGATCACTTTAAATGTCTCCAGTTCCTCTACCACCCTGTCAAATTGGATCAGCCGGATATGATGGTCCATTACCTGCTGAAGATGATCATGGTTGCCCGTCTCTGCCGCAATCGAGATAACGATACAGCTTACATGCTGGTTAATCAGCGCGTTTACGCATTCCACTTCGCGCGAATGGAGTTCATTCGACTGACAGATAATCAAATTATAACCTTTTTTATAAGTTACATCTTCCAGCCCCGAAATAATATTGGAAAAAAAGTTCTGGTTAATCCTGGGAACCACCACGCCAATGGTAGGATTATTGCCCTTCCGTAAGTTGGAAGCCATAGCATTCTGCTGATAATTCATTTCTGCAGCAGTTTTAAGTACCAGGGCCTTCGTCGCAGCGTTTACCTTACTACTGTTACTCAAGGCTCTTGATACGGAAGAAGCCGCAATATTCAGCCTTTGGGCGATATCATAAATGGTTGTTCTTTTCTGGCGTTTCATCTGGTTATTTCTATTTCTTTTCTTCTGTCAGATGAATCCTTCGATGATTAAAATAATCATTGTGCTGTGACGTAATGATTATTTAGTCATCAAGGATTCATAATAAATGTAAAAATGCAAAAAAATAATCGGGCAATCGATTGCAGAATAAAATTATTAAACTAAATTCGTTTCCGATAACCAAGTATAAACTTAACGAATGCAATAACAAAAAATAATTATGTTATTACTAGGAATAGACATAGGCACTTCCTCTATAAAAGTAGCCATAGTAGATGCGGAAACGCAGCAGGTAATCAGCCAGGCACAATATCCCGATGAAGAAAGTCCGATCACGGCTATAGAGCCGGGATGGGCCGAACAATCTCCGGATATGTGGTGGGAACATGTGCAGCATGCTTTTGCACGG
>Ga0160457_1000862_pt1 | contig 10480 bp, 11 predicted proteins | sample HID1972M_E6MG_FD_108242 | JGI IMG/M metagenome (GOLD analysis project Ga0160457, IMG submission 108242) | Enriched pill bug-associated microbial communities from UW Madison campus, WI, USA - HID1972M_E6 MG | ecosystem: Host-associated > Arthropoda: Insects > Digestive system > Unclassified ... | reverse complement strand
TACCTTCCCTGTCCATCTTATTAATAAAAATAATTACAGGTGTATTCCGCATACGGCATACGGCCATTAGCTTTTCTGTCTGTTCCTCTACACCTTTTACGCAATCTACCACCAGGATAACACTGTCTACTGCAGATAATGTCCTGTAGGTGTCTTCTGCAAAGTCTTTATGCCCGGGAGTATCCAGAATGTTGATGCGTTTATCTTTGTACTCAAAACCCATTACTGAGGTCGCTACGGATATCCCCCGCTGTTTCTCAATTTCCATGAAATCGGAAGTGCTGCTTTGATTGGCTTTATTACGCTTCACAGCGCCAGCTGTATTGATTGCCCCGCCAAATAACAGGAACTTTTCTGTAAGGGTTGTTTTTCCGGCATCGGGGTGACTGATAATGGCGAATGTTTTTCGTTTTTCTATTTCAGGGTGGATCATAAAGGATTAAAGCATATTGCCTGGTGAGGCTGCAAAGATAATTATAATATATAAAATAAAAACCGGCCATTTGGCCGGTTTCCATTCGTCTTAATTATTCCTTCCGCCTCTGGTTTCAGCACCTCCGGACCTACTTCTGACAGGAGGGGTGCTTTGTTGTTGTTGCTGCTGCTGCTGACGTTGCTGCATCTGCTGTTGGCGCTGTTGTTGCATTTGTTGCTGACGCTGTTGCGTTTGCTGTTGTCTCTGCTGAGCTTGCTGCTGACGTTGCTGTGCTTGTTGTGCTTGTTGTTGCTGACGCAGTTGTTGCTGAGCCTGTTGTGTTTGTTGTTGACGTTGCTGGGCTTGCTGCTGACGCTGGCTTTCACGTTGTTGCTGCGCCTGCTGACGCTGCTGCGCTTGTTGTGCTTGTTGTTGCTGACGCAGTTGTTGCTGAGCCTGTTGTGTTTGCTGCTGACGTTGCTGAACCTGCTGCGGAGTTTGTTGCGTTTGCTGTTGACGCTGGTTTTCACGCTGCTGCCGTGCTTGCTGGCGTTGTTGTAATTGCTGCTGAGTCAATGGATTATTACGTTCGCCGCTGCGTTGTACCTGGCCTATCCTTTCTTGTCCGCTCTGTCCGTTTCTTCCGTCCATGTCCCGCCGCTGGCCTTGAGAATTGCCTCTTCCGGGATTATTTCTGTCTGGTTGTCCCGGACGGGCAGCAGTACCCGCCGCGTCTCCTGATCGTCCAAACCTCGGATTATAAATATTTATATTATTATTCGATATGCTTGTTCTTCCGGGCTTGCTTGCTCTTGAAACATTATATACCTTGACATCCCGGTTTGTAACCCGTCTGATTTCATCGGCTCTTGGACCAACATAATAAGTGTTCCTGTTACGCCTGTAAGTATTGTTGATGATCGTTGTCTGGTTAATTATCGTCACGTTCCTTCCGGAATAACGTGGATACCGGTTATCATAGATATTACGCTGCGGGATGAATACCCACCAGTTATTAGGAATGTTATAACTTCCGATATTTACATTGATATTAATGCCGGGGCCAAGAGGTGCCCATCCGTAATATCCGCCACCACTTCTCCAGCTCACCCAGGCAGGTCCCCATACTGTATCGGGGAGCCAAACCCATTGCTGATAACGGTTAAGTACCCAGCGGCCATAGTGAAAAGGTGCCCATCCCCAATCATAATCAGATACCCAGGTATTGCCGTATTCAGTCATTGCCCAGCGTCCATTAGTGTAATAAGGCCGGAAATCATCCTGATCTACCTCTGGCCTCCATACATAACCATATTGAGGGTCTTGTATCCAGGCACCATAAGGAGATAATTCGTCATAAAACGACTGCAGTGAAATATCATCATCCTGCGCCATTGTCTTTTGCGTAGTCCCGGTGAGCAGGAGCAGTAGCCCAAGCACAATAACGGGAAGTTTGATTATTCTTTTCATTTGTGTGTATATTAGGTTTGTGTGTGTCTGTTTAAAACTAACTAAATGTTAATATATAAGTAAGAATGGGGAATAAGGCAATGGTTTAATTGTCGGTCAAATATTACAATTGAATTAACTGTCAATCCCCAATTATATTAGTCAGATGTTCTAATATTCAGTTTTTATGTTTGTTTGTGACCGGATATACAATTTACGAAAAAAGCAGGTAAATGGCAAATTTCTTCCATTGATGCATAATAATGCCAAAATATGCGCCGAACTTTCTCTAAACAAATATTAATTCTTTTCTTTTGCATTCCAGGTAAATCAGCAGCGGGCTGCATTCAGAGCAGCTGTAGCTTTAACTACCTTGAAAAGCAGGCTCAAACATCCATAACAGAACAAAAAAATGAAAAAAGGCGTATTATACCTCGTTCCGGTTACACTGGCTGAAAATGTCTCCCCGAAATCGTTTACTCCATATCTGGTTGATACCATTAACGCTATTAATACGTACATCGTAGAGAATGAAAAAAGTGCCCGAAGATCTTTAAAAGAGGCGGGTTTGAAGACCCCGCAAAGCGAATTAATCATACATGACTTTGGCAAGCATAAACGCAATGATTCCATGGTACCCTATTTCAAAGAACTAATGAGCGGAAAAGATGTGGGGCTAATGAGCGAGGCAGGCTGCCCGGGAGTCGCAGATCCCGGAGCCGAAATAGTCTCAGAAGCGCATAAAAGGGGGATTAAAGTTGTTCCTCTTGTCGGCCCGAGCTCAATACTGCTTGCCCTGATGGCTTCAGGTTTTAATGGACAAAGTTTTACTTTTCATGGCTATCTGCCAATTGATAAGGTAGAAAGAGGAAAGCGGATTAAAGAACTTGAACAATTGGCAGAGAAGAATAAACAAACACAATTATTTATAGAAACTCCTTTCCGGAATAACCACCTGTACGAAGACATACTCAAAAATACAGCAGCACAAACATTACTTTGCGTAGCCTGTAATATAACAGGAGAGGATGAATTTATAAAGACAATGTCTATAGGGCAATGGCGTCAGGAAAGGATAGATCTACATAAAAAACCCACTATATTTCTGCTGTACCGTTAATTAGCGGTACATATTTTTGCTATCCATAAAAGCGATCACATTTTCAGGAACCAGAAACTGTACACTCTTTTTTTCCACCAGTGCTTTCCGGATAAAAGTAGAGGAGATTTCCATCTGCGGGGTCTTTGTAAATTTGATCGAGGGATGGTCCTCCCATTCCTCCGGGAGGTCTGAGCCTGGTCTGGGATAAACATAGATCCGGTAATTCTTTAGCAGGACCTCATAGTTTTTCCATTTTTTCAGAGAAACCAGGTTATCAGCGCCCATGATCAGAATAAACTCTTTATCGGGGTACTTTTCATGAAGATAGGCCAGTGTATCAACCGTGTAAGAAGGCTGCGGAAGATTAAATTCAATGTCGCTTACCTTTATATTTCCAGCAGGTTCGGTAGCCAGCCTTGCCATCTCCAGCCTGTCATACATGTTACCCAGGCCCTTTCTGCTTTTCAGCGGGTTCTGGGGCGAAACCACAAGCCAGACCTCATCCAGATCGGTGAAATTGGCCATATATCCGGCTATAATAAGATGACCTACATGAATTGGATTGAAGGAACCGAAAAATAAGCCTGTCTTCTTCATGTGTTTCAATGCTTATTTACTAATAAAATCATCAACTAACCTTTCCGCCTCCAGACAGGCAGTCTCCAGGTCAAAGTTCTCGAGAATAACATCGAACTTATCTGCATATTTCAGTTCCTTTTCAGCCTTAATAAACCTCTCCTGAAGTTTCTCCTTGCTATCTGTTCCCCGGCTGCTTAAACGGTTTTTTAATACCTCAAGAGAAGGAGGCTGTACAAATATAGCCAGTGCATCATCTTCATACTTACGTTTAAGGCGCAATCCGCCTTCTACATCAATATCAAATATCACATGTTTGCCCTCATTCCAGATACGCTCAATTTCTGCACGCAGTGTGCCGTAAAATGTACCGTTATACACTTCTTCAAATTCCACGAACTCCTGATGCGCAACCTTATGTAAAAAAGCTTCCTTGGAGATGAAATAATAATCATTTTCGTGTACTTCATTACCACGCAATTCCCGGGTTGTGGCAGAGATGGAGAAGCTTAATGAAGGGAATTTTTTCAGCAGATGTTTGACGATCGTTGTTTTACCTGCGCCCGACGGAGCTGAAAATATAATAAGTTTGCCTTGTTTCATTTTGTAATCTATAAAGTATAACCCGTCTTCAGGCTACAGGAGAATAACGGGATACCCGAATTACCGGCGTTTTATATGACGTTCAGTAATTGTTCTTTAATTTTTTCTAATTCCTCTTTCATACCGACAACCAGCTGTTGTATTTGTGCATCATTCGCTTTGGCGCCCATCGTATTTATCTCCCGCCCTATTTCCTGAGAGATAAAACCAAGTTTCTTACCGTTTGCATCCTTACTTTTTAAAGTTTCAGTAAAATAATCACAGTGGCTTTGCAGGCGGATTTTTTCCTCAGTAATGTCCAGTTTATCTATATAATAGATTAATTCCTGTTCCAACCGGTTCTGGTCAATATTTACTTTGCCTACATGCTCTTCCAAAAACTGATTTAACCTTGCCCTTATCTGTGGAATTCTAAGAGGAGCCAAAACTTCTATCTGTGCAAAAAAGCCAAGTATGTTTTTGATCCTTAATTCAAGGTCTTCCTTTAATACTGCACCCTCTGTTTCCCGGAACTGGTTAAAGTTTTTCAGGGCAGTTTGGAATGTTCCGTATAAGATATCCCATTCTCCTTCATTCACAACCTCTTCAGTATAAGATATAACTTCAGGGAAACTTAGAACAGCCTGCAAAAGATTGTTTGAATTGGCGCCTAAATCAAGATTGATATCCTGCAGCTGTTTGTAATATTTACTTAATAAAGCGGCGTTAATGGTAGCTCCTTTCAGGTTTTCCTCGCTACGTTCGATAGTAATGGAAACGTTTACCTTTCCACGTTCAATCTCCTTGCTGCAAATATTGCGCAGCAATAATTCTTTGTCAGTATAGGCTCTCGGCATTTTTAAGTTAAGTTCCAGAAACTTACTGTTCAGAGATTTTATCTCTACGGCAAACTTAACATTTTCCTGATCCGCAGAGGCCAGGCCATAACCTGTCATTGATTTTATCATGTGCAAAGATATAATTTATTGTTAAATTGATTAAGATGTATTATTATATAATGTGCCTGTCACAAAGGACAGAGCGGTATTTAACATTATTTAGTGAATAGATTCATTAACAATAACTAAATTTACATCAAATAGCAAGTACACAAATGAGAAGGTATACGTTTCAAAGGTTTCTGGTTTTCGCGCTTTTTCTTGCGTATTCATCCGTCTTGTATGCACAGCAGGAATTTCAGCTTAATGGCGTTGTGATGGAAACCGGATCAACTAACAGAGTTGCCCTTGCTGAAATAACGAATAAAAGGAACGGATTTTCGGTGGGCAGTAATGACATGGGCCTTTTCCAGATCAAAGCTTTGGTAGGGGATACTCTTCAAGTCATTAAAAACGGATTTTCCGACAAAGAACTTGTTGTCTTGTCAGACCGCGATATGATTGTTTACCTGAATATGGCAACAACAACCCTTAACCAGGTTGATATCAGAGGGAAAACAAAAAAAACGGAGCTGGACGAACTTAGAAGAGATTACAGGGACAAAGGCTCATTTTATGCCGGTAAACCGCCTCTTTTATCTTATATCTTTAGCCCTATTACGGCCCTATATGAATTATTTGGCAGTACGCCGAAGAAGGCGAGGCGTTTTGGGAAATATTACAACACAGAATTGCAGCAAACACAGATCGACGGGTTTTTTAACGAACCTCTCATCCAGAAGAATACGGACCTGACAGGCAAAGAATTAGAAAACTTTATGTTAAACTACAGGCCTGATTATGAGAAATCTAAAAACTGGACGGAGTATGATGCGGTTAAATATATCAAGGATTCCTATAAACAGTATACTGACACTTTGAGGAAGAAATAATGTCTTATATCGACAAGGCCTCGCAAGCTTTTTCTGCGGCCTGTTTTTCTGCATTTTTCTTATTGTAATCTCTTCCGATACCATAACTTTCACCATCGACCATTGCTTGTATGGTGAATAGTTTGGCGCTCTCTCCCTCGCTGTTCTGGATCATATCAAAAGTGATATCCTTAGCATGCCGCTGGCACCATTCGATCAGCTTGCTTTTGAAGTTTGTTTCCGTAAGTTCAAGCGTATGGATATCTATATAGGGTTTGACAATACGTTTCAGCAGTAATTCTTTGGTGAAGTTATACCCTTTATCCAGATAGACCGCACCTATCAGAGCTTCAAAGGCATCCCCCAGCATAGAGTGGTGTTTGGTCTGCATATTAACCATTTTCTGGTCAAAAACGATCAGCTGATCAAAGCCCATTTTGCGGGCAAGCTGGTTTAAGTTTGCTCTGTTTACGATTTTAGAGCGCATCTCAGTGAGAAATCCTTCTTCCTTGTAAGGATAATGCTTGAAGAGCAGTTCTGCGATTACAGCGCCCAATATGGCGTCTCCCAGAAATTCAAGACGTTCATTACTGCTCCGGCTGCCATTTTTTAAAACTTTAGCCACAGACCTGTGCCTGAATGCCATTTTATATAAAACGGTATTTCCGGGCACAAAACCCAGCATATTTTTCAGCTTTTTAATAAACTCTTTATCTGGTGATAAATAAAGCTTATATAGGTCAAATAAGGGCATTAAATCTATTAAAAATCGACATTTTGTGCATTCTACTCTTCGTATTTTTTGAAAATGACCGAAGCATTGTGTCCACCAAAACCAAAAGTATTACTTAATGCAGCGCGTACTAAACGCTTATGAGGATGGTTAAAGGTGAAATTCAATTTTGGGTCAAAGTCAGGATCGTCTGTAAAATGGTTTATTGTTGGAGGAACAATATCATTTTTTACCGCAAGAATAGCAGCAATAGCCTCAATTGCACCTGCAGCACCAAGAAGGTGGCCTGTCATTGATTTGGTTGAACTGATATTCAATTTGTATGCATCTTCACCAAACAAAGCTACAATTGCGCTGGTTTCACTTATGTCTCCAAGCGGGGTAGAAGTTCCGTGGACATTGATATAATCAATATCCGAAGTAGACATGCCAGCATCTTTAAGGGCATTGGTCATTACCATTTTTGCTCCCAGGCCCTGAGGATGGGGAGCCGTAATATGATTTGCATCGGCGCTCATTCCGCCGCCAACCAATTCGGCATAAATTTTAGCACCCCGGGCTTTGGCATATTCCAGTTCTTCCAGAATAATAGTCCCGGCGCCCTCTCCGGCGACAAATCCATCTCTGTCTTTGTCAAATGGTCTGGATGCGGTGGCAGGGTCATCATTACGCGTGGATAATGCATGCATGGCGTTAAATCCGCCGATTCCGGCTTCGTTAATGATCGCCTCAGAGCCGCCGGTGATAATTGCATCTGCCATATCCAGGCGAATATAATTATAAGCGTCTATCATCGCATTTGTTGATGACGCACAGGCGGAAACAGTAGCAAAATTGGGGCCGCGCAGGCCGTAGCGGATGGAAATATGACCGGTAACGATGTCAATAATCATTTTTGGAATGAAGAACGGGCTGATACGCGGGGTACCATCACCTTCATAATAGTTCCTCATTTCATCCAGAAATGTCTTGATACCACCAATACCTGAACCCCAGATTACGCCAATCCGGTTGGTATCCAGTTGTGAAAAATCTAATCCGGCATCTTTAATGGCTTCATCTGTTGAAACCATAGCGTATTGAACAAATGGATCTAATTTGCGGGCTTCTTTCTTCTCTAAAAAGTCTTCAACCCTGAAGTTTTTAAGCTCACATGCAAATTTTGTTTTGAATTTTTCTGTATCAAAACTTGTTATCGGCGCAGCGCCGCTCACACCTTTTAACAAATTTTCCCAGAATTCCGGGAGGGTATTGCCAATCGGAGTGAGCGCACCTAGACCTGTAACTACTACTCTTTTTAATTCCATTTATACGGATTATACGGAGACCGTATGTTCTACTTTACGTTTTTCTCTAGATAAGCAATTGCTTGACCAACTGTACCGATAGTCTCAGCTTGATCATCAGGAATCGCTACATTGAATTCTTTTTCGAATTCCATGATAAGTTCTACAGTATCCAAAGAATCCGCACCTAGGTCATTAGTGAAAGAAGCTTCTGGGGTAACCTCGCTCTCATCCACACCTAATTTTTCAACGATAATAGCCTTAACTCTTGAAGCAATATCAGACATAATGTTATAATTTAATGGGTTAAATAATTCAGTGCAAAGAAAAATAAATTCTGACACATTTCAAATGTTTTTATTTCTCTGTCAATTTTAATGTTTTTATTTGAAATGGTAAAGCAAAATTAGTTTTATAATTTCGTATCCTAAAATAATCTTATTTTATCTGCTTTGAACAAAACCTACTTAAAACTCTCCCTCGATCTCGATTTTGTATTGATCGCTATTACAGCCTCATTGAAGGATTACGTTTTTTGTCACAAAGTCAATACCAGTCTGAACCTCAATTTTGAAAAAATCGATGACCACGAGGTTTATTTTAACGTAGACGAGGCTCCTCTTGCCTTTTCTAAATATTATTTTACTACTGAACATGGTGATAATGAGTTCTATATCGTTAACAACCGCAACAGTGAGGGCTTCCTTGTACCGGAAATGAAGAAGGTAGATTATTTTATGATTATCCACTCCTATATTGATAAGGATGACTTGAATTATATACTCACAGGTCTTAACAAACTGTCTGATATTCAGGTCGCTGCACAGATAAATCCTGTGAAACTTAAATCTAAAGAGAATTTGGTAATGTAAATTTTATATATAAGGTGTATTAAATACACTATATTTGAAGCTTACATTATTAGTTAAATAAAAGAATTAACAAGACTAACGTTGGTTTTTTCAGCTAAAAACCCCATTTTGTTGGTCAGTAAAAATAAAAGTAACTCAAAATGAAACCCTTTCATTCCAGAACAAAAATCGTAGCGACCTTAGGTCCGGCCTCGGCTAAACCAGATGTTTTATATAGTATGTTTAATGCAGGACTAGATGTCTGCAGGCTTAATTTTTCACATGGCTCCCAGGCAGACCACCAGGAAGTACTGGATACTATCCGTGCCATTAACAAAAAACACAATTACAATGTCGGTATTTTAGCTGATTTACAGGGTCCTAAAATCAGGATCGGAATGGTAAAAGACGGCGGAATACAATTGGTTAACGGCAACCGTACAATTATCACTACAAAAGAATGTATTGGTAATGAAGAGCGCATTTATATCACATATACAACTTTTCCAAAGGATGTTAAACCAGGTGAAATCATCCTTTTAGATGATGGAAAACTGCAAATGAGGGTTATAGAAACTAATCAGGAAGATGAAGTTTTATGTGAAGTTGTTCATGGTGGTATCCTGACTTCAAGAAAAGGGGTTAACCTGCCAAATACGAAGGTATCTATTCCTTCGCTTACTGTTGAAGACCGTAAGAACCTGGAATTTGTTCTGGAAAATGATGTAGACTGGATCGGTCTTTCATTTGTCCGGAATGCAGCTGACATTACTGAATTAAAGGATATTATTAAAGAAAGAGGAAAAACCGCCAGGGTAATAGCCAAAATTGAAAAACCGGAAGCGATTGCAAATATAGACGAAATCATCGCCGTTTCAGACGGTATAATGGTTGCGCGCGGGGACCTGGGTGTAGAAATGCCAATGGAAGAAGTTCCATTGCTGCAAAAAATGATCGTTCAAAAATGCCGTGCAGCATCTAAACCGGTGATCATTGCTACTCAGATGCTGGAAAGTATGATCACTACCCCAAGACCAACAAGAGCAGAGGTGAACGATGTGGCCAATTCAGTACTGGACGGTGCGGATGCGGTAATGTTAAGTGGTGAGACTTCAGTTGGGGAATTTCCGCTTATCGTCATTGAAACAATGCAAAAGATCATTAAGAACATTGAAGTAAATAATTATCCTTTCCACGCAGATAAATTCCTTAAACCAAAATCAGAAACCTTCTTAAGTGACGCCGTTTGTGATTCTGCCTGTTTCCTTGCCAAACAGACCGGTGCGGTAGGTATAGTGTCCATGACCGTAAGTGGTTATACCGCTTTTGAAATTTCAAGCCACAGACCTGAAGCATTGACTTATATCTTTACAAATAATACTAACCTTATTAATACTTTAAGTCTGGTATGGGGTGTTCAGGCATTTTATTACGATAAGTTTGAAAGTACTGATGAAACTATTCTGGATGTGAACGATCTTTTGGTTAGGGCTAAATTGATCAAAAAAGGAGATATTTTAATCAATACGGCAGCCATTCCAATGGAAAGTAAAGGCAAAACAAACATGTTAAAGGTTACTGTTATCGATTAGTATATTTTAATCAAAAAAAATACTACTTTTGCAACCCTGAAAGGAGAGGTGTCCGAGTGGTTGAAGGAGCACGCCTGGAAAGTG